>Ga0306912_1000401_pt1 | contig 26260 bp, 21 predicted proteins | sample AntRauFillE10628_FD_190443 | JGI IMG/M metagenome (GOLD analysis project Ga0306912, IMG submission 190443) | Saline lake microbial communities from Rauer Islands, Antarctica - Metagenome Filla E10 #628 (v2) (version 2) | ecosystem: Environmental > Aquatic > Non-marine Saline and Alkaline >... | reverse complement strand
GAGGGCGGTTTCGAATGCGCTGTTGGCTGCGGCGTATTTAGAATTTTCATACGCAGCGATGCCTTGTTGGAAGGCATCGTCTGCCATAGTGGCTACTGCGCTGAGCAAGAGTATGAGGATATATTGGATCTTCATAGGGCTTTGAGAATGTTTTCAAGCTGCTGTTGAGCGTCGGAAAGGTTGATGTGGGAATGGCCGCCGAAGCGGTGGGCGTTGGCCGCTTCGAAAAATCCGCAGCAGTCCTCCACGGCCTGGCCGCTGAGCAGGGAAGCGATTTCTACGCTGTCCGCGCTTTGCATGGAGCGACCGATTCGGAGGGTGGCGGCGTGCCGGATGGCTTGTTGGCCGTGCCTGTAGAATGCTTCGGCATCGTTTTGTTGCAGTGCCTGGAGATAGGCTTGGCGGGCCTCCTTTAGGGACTGCCTGGCGGCGGCCCGGACCGGATAAGTGGGGTCGGCGCGGTGGCGCTTCCTGCGGCTCAGAGCGATGGCGCTGCCGACGAGGAACAGCCCGGCAGCTGTGTTAAGGCCTATAAAGGTGGGGCTGCGCAGGATGGCAGAGCCGACGGGGCGCGGTGGCTTGGGGCGATAGTCGAGGGTCAAGAGGGTCTCTTCTGCTGTGAGTGACTTCGAGAGTTTGAGATCGGTTTTCGGCCTTTCCGAAGCGGGGATCTGCGGGGCAGGAGCGGTGATGCTTTTTACCGCCAGGACTTCGATGGGGATCGGCGGGGCCGTGAGCTCGACGTATTCTTTTTGTTCCGGATCGAAATAGCTGAACCGGGTTTCGGGGAGTTCGAGCTGACCGGAGCGCTGGGGGATAAACACATAATCGAAGCGCTTGCTACCGCTGAGGCCGAGCGCGTCGGCTGGCTCTAATTTTCTTTCCGGTTCGTAATGCCGCCAGTCGGGGCTCTCCGGAAAATCCGGGCCATTGATGCGGTCGAAGTTGCCCCGGCCTTTGAGCACGACCGAGAGCATAATGGGTTCACCCTGATTGGCTTGATCCGAGTCGGCCCCGACCTCCATGGCGAAGCCGCCGATTGCGCCGGAAAAACTCTCCGGCTTTCCTTCTTCGGGGAGCGGTTGAACGTCGATCAAGAGCGAGTCGGTATAGACGTTGAGTCGCTCCGTGCGTCCGAAGAACTCTTCGAGCAGGCTGCCACCAAAGGGGCTGCCGCCAAAGGGGTCGCGGCTTCTCTCCTGGTTCGGCAGCCGGGCGGTCAAGCCGAACTGAAAACTGAGTTCCTGCTCGCCGGTCCGGATGGGTGTGAGGGTGAAGGGCCATGACCGAACGATGTAGCGATGTCCTTTGACCGTCTCAACGCTTTCGCGGAAATCCTCCGTCCGTTCGCTGATGGTAAATCCGTCCGCGCCGCGGTCGAAAGAGTTTAGCCTGTTCAGGCGAACGTCTTCCGCGACGTAGAGTTTGAGATCGAATGCAATCGTCTGGCCGATGTAGAGTGAGCCCGGCAGGTCGGCCTGCAGAAAGAGCTGCTCACTGCGAGTTGGCCCGGCATCGGCGGAACGCTCAACCACTTCCAGGGTCGCGGCCGGAATTTGGAGGCGCTCGCCTTTGTAGTCGAACGCATAGGCAGGTATGGTGTAGCGACCTATCTTTGACGGTGCGGCCTCTATTATCAGACTTTGGGTGACTTTATATTCCGCGACACCATTGATATTATTCGCCTGCTGACTGATTGAGGTTCGGCCGTTACGAAGATTGAGTCCCTCAGGCTGGGAAATCGGCAGTGCGGTGATTCGCTCAACTTGTGGCTGGCTGCTGTCACTCTCTGTGATTTCGACTATGTATTGCGACGGGTCGCCCATGACGATACGCGGCGGGTTAAAGCGCGCCGAAACTTGGGCCTCGGCCAGCAGAGTCGAGGGTAAGGCGATAAGCACGATGGTGAGTAGGCTGAGTAAACGCATGTTGCTTGCTACCAATCTTGGAGTGGTCGGCCCTTTCCTGGAGCCGGTTTGGTAAAGGGTAAAATTTGTTCTTTCCTGCGCAGGCTTTCGAGCAGGTCCTGGGCTTCTTTGAGGGTCATGCCTTCGGCGGGCACCTGGGTCGCAGAGTCGGCGGCACCGCTTATTGCTTCGCCGGGCTCGCCTGCTTCGGGCTCACCCACCTGCGGGACCGGTTGCGTTGACTCGCCTGCTTCTTCCGGACCCTGGTCTGCCGGACTGGCGCTTTCAGAGGCTTCGCTGTCTTTCGGATCGCCTTCGCCGGGCTGGGGCTGACTGGCCTCTTCCTGCGAGGACGCATCCTGTTCCGATTCAGACTCGGTTGGCGACTCGGCATTTTGCTCGCCTTCCTGCGGCTGGCTTTCCTGTCCTTCGCCGGGCTGCTCTTCCTGCGGTTGCTCCGACTCGCCTTGTTGGCCCTCTTGTTGTTCCCCGGATTCGCCCTGCTGGTTCTGTTCCTGCTGGTCGGATTCGCTTTCCTCCTGCGCCTGACTTTCCTTGTTTTCCTGTTCCGAGCCTTGCTGGTCTTGATTCTCGGAGGACTTGCTTTCTGAGTCCTGTTGGTCTTCGGATTGCTGGGAGTCTTGTTGGTCCTGCTGTTGTTCTTGCTGTTCAAGCAACTTTTCGATCATCTCGCGCACGGTCCGGGTGCGCCCCAGGTCTTGCTGGATCGCAGTGTCGTTGGGGTCGAGTTCCTGTGCGGATTCAAAGAGCTTTTCAGTGGCGCGAATCTCTTCGAGCGCGGCTTTGGCCTCGCCCTTCTCGTAGGCGGCGCGTCCGAGTTGGTAGGTGGCGTGGCCCATGTTGTAGAGGGCATCGCGTTGGAGGGCGCGGTCCTCTGTTTGTTGCATCGCCTCGGTGTAGAGTTCGTTGGCTTTGGCGTAGTCACCCTCGATCAGTGCGGCGTGGGCCTGATTATAGAGTTTGGTTTGGTTGTCGGTTTTGGCTTCGGCGGGGTGGGGCGAAATCAGGAGTAGCGCCAAGAGTAGGGCCGCCGACTGGGCCGCTCCCGGCCTTCGGTTGCGCAGGAGCATTTCCAGGATAAGGAAGGTGAGGGCGGCGGCGAGCAACCATTGGAAGCGTTCGAGGGGCACTTCTTCGAGTTCGGATTCGCGTTCTTCCCGTGGCAGGGTGGAGAGGACCGATGCGTAGAGTGCTTCGAGGGCACCGCTGCTGAGGCGGGTGTAGCTCCCGCTGGTGAGCTGCGCAATTTGTTGCAGGGTGGATTCATCCAACTGGCTACGCACAGGCTGGCCGTCGGCATTGCGCACAAATTCTTCAATGCCCTCTGTATTGCGAATGCGGAGGTATTCCCCCTCAGGGGTGCCGATGCCGATGGTGAAAATTTGAATGCCTTCTTCGGCGGCGGCGCGTGCGGCTTTGATGGCCTGTCCACCGAGGTCTTCGCCATCGGTGAGAAGGACGACGACTTTGACGTTGTTCTCGGAGGGAAATGCTTTGGCCGCTTCCTCGATCGCCCGACCCAGGTCGCTGCCTCCGCGCGAGAGGATGGAAGGGTCGGTGGCCTTGAGGCTCTCGCGGAAGGCCCCGTAGTCGAGCGTGGGGGGTGTTTGCAGAAAGGCTTGTCCGGCAAAGGCGACGAGTCCGATGCGGTCGCTTTCTAGGCGAGCAATCAGGTCGAGAATGGCGAGCTTGGCGCGTTCCAGGCGGGTTGGTCGCAGGTCGGTAGCGAGCATGCTTTTCGAACTGTCGAGCGCGAAGACAATGTCGAGTCCGCGGGCCTTGCGCTCGGACCACTCGACGCCGTATTGCGGACGGGCGAGGGCAAGGGTCAGCGTGCCGATGGCTGCCACGATGAGCGCGGACTTGAGCACTCGTCGCTTCAGGCTGGCTTTTTCCGTGAGGGTCTCCAGCAGGCGGGCGGCAGCGAATCGACCTAGCAGGTGGCTGCGCTTACGCCAGCCAAGTGCGACTAGACCGATGCTCAGGAGGGCAATCAATGGCGCGAGGGCCAGCCATATGGGAGCTTCGAAAGTCATGGCAGGCGATGATAGCGGGTGTTGCGAAGAATTTGTTCGAGCCCGAGGAGTGCGAGCCCGGCCAGGGCCGGCCAGATAAAGAGTTCGGTGAAGCTGGCGTAGGACCGCAGCTCGATCTCGGTGGTTTCCAGTTGGTCAATCTCCTCGTAGATGCGTTCCAGGTCGCCGTCCTCGGTGGCGCTGAAGAATTTGCCCCCGGTCATCGTCGCCATCTCGCGGAGTTCGGTCTCGTCGTAATTGGAGAGGGCCCTACGGCCCTGGTAAACGGGGCGCCCCTCGCGATCGCGGATGACGCGGCCGCTGCGGTCGGTCTCCGGGACGGGCACCCGGCCCTTTTTACCGGTAGCGATGGTGTAAACTTTGACGCCGTAAGTCTTGGCGGCCTCCGCCGCACCGATGGGGGAGAGTGTGCCGGCGTTGTTCTCGCCGTCCGTGAGGAGAATGACGATGCGACTGCGGGCCTGGTGGTCGCGCAGTCGATTGACGCTGGCACCCAGGGCGGTGCCAATGGCAGTTCCGCTGCCATCGATTTCGCCGAGTTCCAGTCGCTGAAGGTTACGCTTCAACCAACCGTGGTTGAGTGTGAGCGGGCTGACGACGTAGGCATCGGCAGCGAAGGCGACGAGGCCGATTCGGTCGTATTCACGCTTGCCGATGAAGTCGTCCACCACCCGCTTGGCGGCATCGAGGCGGGTGACAACCTCCTCCTGAGTGGAGAGATCCAGTGCGCTCATGGAGCCGGAGAGGTCGAGCGTGACGACGATATCAATGCCGTCGGCTTCGGTGCTTTCATTCATCCGGCCAATCTGCGGGCGAGCCAGAGCGGTGATGATCGCGGCCAGGGCCAGCAGGCGGAGTCCGAAGAGGAACTTGCCGGGCTGACTGCGTCGCTCCCGGCTGACGGCACGGGCCAGGGCAGTGCTGGAAAAGCGCATGGCGGCCTCAGGGCCCATCCGCCCGGCCCACCATGCCAGGATAGGCAGCAGCAAAAGCAGGGCGAAAAAGGCCGAATTCTGGAACTGGAAGAAAGTCATGCTTCGGGCGTCTCCTTTCTTTCCAGGCATTGAATCAGTGCTCTGGCGGTATCCAGAAGTTCAATACGCTGATTCGAGTTTAGCGCCTGCCCGGCAAACTTGACCCTATCGCAGCGTTCCAGGAAGTCCCCGATACGGGTTTTTTCTTCTCGCTGTAGCGGCAGGCGGGCGGAGAGTTCCGAACTGGTCTGTGAGGTAGCGGGCAAGTCGAAGCGCGATGCGATAAAGCGGCGCAGCGCACCCGAGCAGAGTAGGGCGAAACGCTCGTCATCGGCGGCTTGCGCGGCGGCTTCGAGTTCGGCCATGGCGGCGGCCTGCGGGTCGATAGGGGCGGCGGGTTTCCTGCGTGAGTATAGGTAGAGCCAGACGAAAAGGCCTGCGATGAGCAGGACTGCCAGAGCGGCCAGCGTGATTTGCCCCATGCCGTAGCCGCTGGCCTCCTCGATCGGGCCGCGCACATTTTCCAGCGATGGGCCGGCTGGCAAATCGGGTAGTTGCATTGCCAGAATCGGGAGTTGGAAGTTGGAGCTTAGCAGGGACATTTAGTGTCGGCTGGCCCGGCGGGTGAAGAGTTGGCGGAGGGCGGGGAGGTAGGAGCCTCCGGTGCTGGCTTGGATCAAGTCCAACCCCTTCTTGCGCATGCCGGACTCGAATGCGAGGTGCCGCTCGGCGGCGAGTTGACGGTAGCGTTCGCGGACGCGGCGACTGCCGGTATCGAGTTCGACCATTTCGCCGGTCTCGGCATCCTCCAGAGTGATAAGACCCACATTCGGTAGTTCGCTTTCGCGTGGGTCGGTTAGGGCGATGCTGATGAGGTCGTGACGTTGATTCGTCAGTGCGAGGGTGTTGAAAAGTTCTGGATCAAAACCGGGAAGTGAGGATTTGGCATCTGAATCTAGAAAGTCGGAAATGAGAAAGACGACTGCTTTACGCCTTTGCACCCGGTTGAGGGTGTCCAGCGCGGTCTTGTGGTTGGTGGCCGAGCCTGTCGGCTTGAAAAAGAGGATATCGCGGATGACGCGCAGGATGTGGCGGCGGCCCTTCTTTGGGGGAATATAGAGCTCCACATCATCGGTGTAGAGTAGGAGGCCGACTTTGTCGTTGTTACGGGTGGCGGAGAAGGCGAGCACGCTGGCGATCTCGGCAGCGCGCTCACGCTTACTTTGTTCGACCGAGCCAAAGATGCCGGAGGCGCTGAGGTCGATCAGTAGCATCAGGGTAAGCTCACGTTCCTCGCGATAGACTTTGACAAAGGGGCGATCCATCTTGGCCGAGACATTCCAGTCGATGGAGCGGACGTCATCGCCGATCGTGTATTCGCGCACTTCTTCGAAGTCCATGCCCCGGCCCTTGAAGGAACTGTGGTAGGCGCCGCTGAAGGAATCCGTGACGAGCTGACGCGTGCGGATTTCGATGTGGCGGACTTTTTTGATGATGTCGCTCGGAGTCACTTGATTATTTTAATGACTAATTAATAATGGGTAATGACTAATTAATAATGAGTAATTACTAATGACTAATTACTAATGGGATCATGGGACTGGCACGGCGTCGAAGACGGCGTTGACGAGGTCTTCGCTGCTTATTTCTTCGGCCTCGGCTTCGTAGCTGGGGATGACGCGGTGGCGCAGCACATCCATGCCGATATCCTTAATATCCTGGGGGATGACGTAGGCCCTGCCTTGCATGAGCGCCCAGGCTTTTGCCGCCAGGGTCAGGCTGATCGTGGCTCGGGGGCTGGCCCCGAACTGAATGTATTGGTCGAGGTCGAGTTTGAACTGGGAGGGTTCTCTGGTAGCGAGGACGAGGTCCACGATGTAGTCGCGGATTTTTGGGTCAACGTAAATTTCGTTGACCTGCTGGCGCGCCTCCTGGATGGCTTCCAGTGAGGTGACAGCGTTGACGTTGAGTTTCGGGGTCGTCGAGGCCATGCGGTCGAGGATCTCGCGTTCGTCGGCCTTGGTCGGGTAGCCCACCTTGAGTTTGAGCATGAAGCGGTCCACCTGGGCCTCGGGCAGGGGGTAGGTGCCTTCCTGGTCGATCGGGTTTTCGGTGGCGAGGACGAGAAAGGGCTCGGGGAGGGGGTAGGTTTCGTCGCCGATCGTGACTTGGCGCTCCTGCATGGCTTCGAGTAGGGCGCTTTGCACCTTAGCGGGTGCGCGGTTGATCTCGTCGGCGAGAATGAGATTGGCGAAGATGGGTCCCTTCCGGGTGTGGAAGGTTTCCTCTTTCGGGCTGTAGATGAGGGTGCCGATAATATCGGTCGGCAGCAGATCGGGCGTAAACTGAATCCGCTTGAAGTTGGCGGCGGTGGCCGAGGCAAGGGTGCGGATACTCAAGGTCTTCGCCAGGCCAGGCACGCCTTCCAGCAGCACGTGGCCGTTGGCGAGCAGGCCCACGAGCAGTCGGTCCACGAGGTAGTGTTGACCGACGATGACTTTGGCAATTTCCTCACGCAGGGTCGGGATCCAGTGAATGGCGACCCTGATTTTTTCTTCGGTTTCGGGTGACGTTAAGTTTTGATTCATCTTGGTTGTGGTAGAGGAACTGGAGTGCTGGATCCGGCTTCTCCGACTAATGCCAAATGCTGCGGGACAAGGTGGCTGGGAGAGTGGGAGAGTGGGAGAGTGGCGGAGTGGCGGAGTTCGTGGTTGGACGACGAATGGCTTTTAATATTTTAAAGTGACAGTCGGGAAAGTTGAGAGTTTCATGTCAATCGAAGGATTGATCTTTTATTCTGTTTGTGCCTTATTGGCACACATGCCCGCAACTATTTTAATTGTCGATGACGAGAAAAACACCCGTGAGGGCTTAGGCCTGGCGCTGGAAGAGGACTACGAAGTATATTTGGCTTCCAGTGCGGAGGAGGCGTTTAATCTCATGGAAGCGGAGACCTTTGAGGCCGTGTTGACGGACTTGCGCATGGCGGGAAAGTCGGGCCTGACCGTAATTGATCAGGCGATCAAGCTCCCAAACCGGCCAGTTTGCATCATGATGACGGCCTATGGAAATGTCGAGACCGCCGTCGAAGCGATGCGGCGCGGGGCCTACGATTTCCTGACGAAGCCGGTCAGTCTGGAGAAGCTGGATATTTTGATCAAGCGTGCGCTCAAGTCCCGCACCATTGAGGAGGAAAACGTCGTTTTGCACGAACGACTGGATAAACAATACAGCTTCGATGGCATTGTGGGGCACTCGCCAAACCTGGTGGAAGTGCTGGACAAGGTTCGGCTGGTTGCTCCCTCCAAGGCAACAGTCCTGCTGGAAGGGGAGACTGGCACAGGCAAGGAACTCATCGCGCAGGCGATCCATCAGAATAGCGAGCGTTCGCGGCAGGCTTTTGTGGCGGTGCACTGTGCGGCTCTGGCGTCCAATCTGCTCGAAAGTGAGCTGTTCGGCCACGAGAAAGGGGCGTTTACCGGGGCCACTGAAAGGCGTATCGGTCGTTTTGAGGCAGCGGACGGAGGCACGCTCTTCCTCGATGAGATCGGAGAGATCGATGCTTCCACCCAAGTGAAGTTACTCCGTTTTCTGGAAACGCGCAGCTTCGAGCGACTGGGAAGCTCGAAACCCGTAAAAGTGGACGTGCGCTTGGTTTGCGCCACAAATCGAAATTTGACCGAGATGGTCGAGCGCGGTGAGTTTCGCGAAGATTTGCTCTATCGCTTGAACGTAATCACGATCAACCTGCCCCCGCTACGGGAGCGGACGGAAGATCTGCCCGTTTTACTCAATCACTATATTAAATACTTTAGCAAAGAGAACGGGCTGCCTCCGATACGAATCAACGACGGCGCGATGAATGTTCTGAGCGCCTATCGGTGGCCGGGCAACATCCGCGAGTTGCGCAACTTTTGTGAGAATACTGTCGTCTTGAAGCGTGGCACAGAGATCACCAAATATGACCTCGACCCCAAATATTGTGCGAAGGTAGTGGAAATGGACTCGAAGGCATTGGCCCTGCCAAGCAGCCCCACGCTGAGTCGTAAGGATAACGAAAAGCGACTCCTGCGCAGCGCCCTGATCAAGGCCAGTGGTAATCGCACCCGGGCGGCGGAGATGATGGGGATTAGTCGCCGGACGCTCCATCGCAAGCTTGCACAGTGGCCTGAACTCGATGTTTAGGACGAAAAGATGGAAAATCTTCCGGTGGCTTATGGTTTGACTCGCTCCCACAAGTTCCACTACTTGTCATATTTAGTCATATCCCCTGCACTCACGAAATCTGACGCATGAATTCCCGTATTAGTATTTTTTTCCTTTCCCTGCTGAGCATTCATGTGGCCTGTGCCGAAGAAATTCGCATGGCTGCTTCCGACTTGCTCGCCGGCTTTATTACGCCGCCCCTAAAGCTTTATGCTGAAGAGAACGACCTAGCCCTGACTATCGATTCCATCGGTAGTCTTCCGGCGATGGACCGTTTAAGATCAGACGAAATTGACCTCGCTATTGTTGCTTTTCCAGAAGGGAGCGAAGTCCCCCGTTCAGAATTTAGCCTCTATCCCTTCGCTTATGACTCTGCGGTAGTCGCCGTTAACAGTATTAATCCAGTTAATGAAATCAGCCTTCCCCGTCTCGGAGGTATCTTTGGGAGTAGCGAAGAGTTTAGCTTCAACACTTGGGGCGAGCTTGGGCTTTCCGGGTGGCGGACCCGGAATATCAAGCCGCTTGCCGGGCCTGCTGAGGGGAGTATCTCGCTCGAGTTATTTCGGCACGCGGTGCTTTCGGGTCGTACCATGAAGCCGAGCGTAGCGATTCTTAGAAATTCTGAAATTGAAGGAGCGATCGCGAGTAACATCGCTTCGATCGGGATTCTCTCCGCCATACCCGAAAACAAAAACCTTAAAGTTTTGATGCTCTCCGAAGGGCCGGATAGTTCGGCCTATGGACCGACTTCCGATAATATCCACCGGGGAGATTATCCCATACGACTGGGATTTTATATCGTCTATAATTCCCGTGATGAAGATAAGGTGAGGCCCGTCCTTCGTGCCCTTCTCGGAGAACAGATTTCAACGACCTTGAGCAAAAATTATTTGTTTCCGCTCCCCGATACCGTGCGCAGTCAATTCCTGATAGATCTCAACTTTAGAGATTAATTTTATTTTTTATGAAAAACCTCATTGACAAATTGTTTAGATTCCAGAACTTCACTCATCTTTCGCGAGCGTAGCTCAGTTGGTAGAGCACTACCTTGCCAAGGTAGATGTCGAGAGTTCGAACCTCTTCGCTCGCTCCATTTTTAAGCCCCCCTCCCATTTGGAAGGGGGCTTTTTTGCGCCTACCTGCTCCAAGCGGGAGAGCGAAGAGGTGAGAACTCGAAAAGAGAGTTTGACGGAGCGACGCAGGAGCGGAGATGGCCCGATCCCGCAGCGCGGGATCGCCGCGCAGCGGTGCGGCGTAGCCGCAGGCAACCTCTTCGCTCGCTCCATTTTTAAGCCCCCCTCCCATTTGGAAGGGGGCTTTTTTGTGCCTACGTGCTCCAAGCGGGAGAGCGAAGAGGTGAGAACTCGAAAAGAGAGTTTGTTGCTCGGTTTCTGCTTAAAAAATGAACTAATGCCTTGTTGCTGCTGTATAAAATGCTAGTATATGAGTTTGTTTAAAACCGACAAATAAATCCATTTCAGGCTCACCGCACACTGCTAGGCCCTTCATCATCCAACATTAAACAGGTATCAGTCATGAGACATCAGCCGAAAAACTTTTTCCTCCATCTCTTTATTTCCGGGTTTTTGATCCTGGGTGCGCTACCAGGCTACGCCGATGAGGGCGTCAAGGACCTGTCCCTGCGCAATGAGGTCGACCATGTGGTCCATCAATGCCTCACTCAGCTTGCGAAAGAGCAGAATCTGGATGGTTATTGGGCGATGCCGGACTACCCGGGGCTGACGGCTCTCATCGTGCGGGCTTTTTTGGATAGTCCGGTCGACAGCGAGCGTTGGCAAAAATCCGATACCGTGGCCAAGGGCATCGCCTTTCTTAAAAAGCACGTCCAGGAAGACGGCGGGATCTACAACCGCGGGCTTTATTCCTATAATACATCCATCTCCCTGATGTGCCTGAATGTGTATTATCAGGCCGCCGAGAAGCATAAACTGCTGAGCGAGGCGGAACTCGCCGAACTGAAGGGAATTATGATCCGGGCTCGGCAATTCGTCGTGAATCAGCAGCAATTCTACGATGAAGAAGACCTGAAGATTTTTAGCGGGGGCATCGGATATGGAAGAAGCAGTAACGTGACCGACCTTTCAAATACAACGCTCGCGGTTCAGGCCCTGCACGAAACGCGTCACCTCGTGGATGCGAATGATGAGCAGGCGGTTGAGTTGAACTGGGACGCAGCTATACAATTTCTTACCAACACTCAGAACTTGCCCGAGACCAACAAACAGGAATGGGCCAGTGGTGATGCGGAAAACCGTGGCGGATTTGTTTATCGCCCCGGAGACAGTAAGGCAGGCACTTTCGAACTTCCCTCGGGTGGCACGGGCCACCGCTCCTATGGGAGCATGAGCTACGCCGGGTTGATGAGCATGCTTTACGCGGGAGTTGATAAGGACGACGAAAGAGTCATCGCCGCCGTGAATTGGTTGAAGGGACACTTTAGCCTGGAAGAAAACCCCGGGATGGGGCCGGAAGGACTTTATTACTACTACACCACAATGGCTAAGGCGCTTAATGCCTACGGCGAAGATATTCTGGTCCTCAACGATGGAACCGAGCTGGACTGGCGCAAAGTGCTGGCGGAAAGGCTCGTCTCTCTGCATAAGCACCCGGGCTTCTGGATCAATGAGAACAGCCGCTGGATGGAGAGCAACCCCTTCCTCGTGTCCGCCTACACCCTGCTCGCTCTGAAAAATATTTATCCTAAACTTTAACCCCCTCGATGAAATCTTCAAAGATAGCCATGATGGACCTCTACTTCATGGATGCCCGGTCGAAGTTGATCGATATCGCGGCCTTCATGGATAGGGTCGAACGATCCGGGGAGACGGGCGACTACCGCTACGGTGAATTTGTCAAAGCCTTGGAAGCTCTGCGTTCTCCGGACCGCGCGGAAGGGGTATTAAACCTCTTGAGTGACCCTTCCGAAGCCCCCATTGAACGAGCAGGTGCGGGCCCGGCGGTGGGCGCCTATAAAAAGGACTAAACTGATGCGCTATATCGAACCGCACGCCCACATGGTCAGCAGGACCATGGACGACTATCAAGCGCTGGCCATGGCAGGATGTCGCGCAATTTGCGAGCCAGCCTTCTGGGCGGGGTTCGACCGAAGCTCTGTGGCCGGGTTTTACGACTATTTTTGTCAATTGACGGAGCATGAACCCAAGCGGGCGGCCCGCTACCACATCGCCCACTACTCTTGGATCTGCATTAATCCGAAGGAGGCCGAAGACCCGGGATTTGCTCGCGAAGTGATCAAAATTATGCCGGAATTTCTGGCCAAGGAGAATGTGCTCGGGGTGGGAGAAATTGGCCTGAACAAGAATTCAAAAAATGAAGTGGCCATCTTTGAAGAACAGGTGCAACTCGCGCTCGATCACAACCAGCTGATTCTCATTCATACGCCCCACCTCGAAGACAAATTTAAGGGGACGAAGCTGATTATTGATATTCTTCGTCAGTTCCCGGATATCGATCCTGGTCGGGTCATGATCGATCACGTCGAGGAGCATACCGTCAAACAGGTGGTCGACGCCGGGTTTTGGGCCGGCATCACGCTCTACCCCGAGTCGAAATGCACCCCACCCAGAGCCGTCGATATGTTGGAGCGCTACGGCTCCACCGACCGACTTTGGATGAACTCCGCCTGCGACTGGGGCGTGAGCGATCCGCTCGCCCTGCCCAAGGCGATTTTGGAACTGCGCAAGCGAGGGTTCGATGACGCGTCGATCGACCGCTTTGTTTACCAGAATCCGCTAAAGTTCATTCGGCAGAGTGGGGTGGATGTTTTACCGGACGCTTAGCTTCCTCACACCAGGCCCATGACTGGGATGGCCACCGGAACAACCCGCCAGGTCTTTGATCATGGGGTTTATCATGCCATCGCTTGCTTCGGCATCTGTGATGACTTTTCCTAGGATCAGCCATGCGTGGTTGTTGTAGAGGCGCTGGGCGCGGACGACTGAAAATTTGAGTCATCATTGCCATAATAAAGGTTTTGTGAGGCGTGTCATTATTTCGGTGGTTGATTGAAAATTCAACTAAACGAGTGAATACAGTCTTTTAACGAATGCGCTACCTTGACTTTGAGTTTGTGCTTTCATGCTCTCTGCTTATCTCGTTGATACTGTTATGCAATTTGACGGAAATATCCATTTAGCGTATTCGACCAACATTCATCGTGGGAACACTTGGGCGGAAACCTTTGCCAGCCTGCGGGACGACACGCTGCGGGTGAGAGAAGAGGTTTGCCCGGCCTCCGAGCCCTTCGGCATCGGCCTGCGGCTGAGCAATGAGGCATCGTTGGAATTAATCAATCCGGATCGCCTGGCGGAATTCCGCCGCTGGCTTGAGGCCAACAACTGCTATGTGTTCACCATCAACGGCTTTCCCTATGGTAACTTCCACGGGGCTCGCGTGAAGGAGCAGGTTTACGTGCCGGATTGGCAAGCATCCGAGCGTCTGGACTACACCAAGCGGCTCTTTGCCATCCTAGCCGAGTTGCTGCCCGAGGGGGTGGAGGGCAGTGTCAGCACCTTGCCCGGCTCTTTTAAGCCCTTTATTACCGAGGTGTCCCAGGTCGAAGCCATGCAGGCCAACCTGACCGAATGCGCCCGATACATCGAAACGCTCAGCGAACAATACAACTGCGATTTACATCTGGGCCTGGAGCCCGAACCTTTCGGCTATCTGGAAACGACGGAGGAAACGATTGATTTCTTTGCCCATTTTCCTGCTACGGGCACCGACAGCGATCTAATCCATCGCCGGATCGGGGTGAACTACGACACCTGCCACATGGCAATTCAATTTGAGACGGCGGGTGAGAGTCTAGCCAAGCTGGTGAAGAATCACATCCGCATCAGCAAACTGCATCTCAGCTCCGCCCTTAGTGTGGTGCCGACAGAGGCCGCCCGCCGGGCCCTGCGGGACTTCGTCGATCCGGTTTATCTGCACCAGGTGGTCAGCCGTGATCCTTCGGGCTCGAAGACCCGTTGGGTCGATCTCGATCAGGCGCTTGAGTCGCTGCCCGATGCCGTCGCTGGGGAGAGCGAGTGGCGCGTCCACTTCCACGTGCCGCTCTATGCCGAGCCGGACGAGGCCATGGCGACCACGGTCAAGCACCTGGAAGAGACTCTGGATTTCGTGGCCCAACACCCTTCGGTCTGCAGCCACTTCGAATTTGAAACCTACACCTGGGAAGTGCTGCCGCCGCACCTGAGGACTGACTCCGTGGTCGAGCAATTGATTGCGGAATACAAATGGTGCTTAAATGCATTTGCCACGAGGGGCGTGCAGGTTTCTGGCTAGTAGCGCACCAAATAAGTTTTTCTGTAGCCGAAGCCCTTAGGCTTTGGATCACGTTTCGAACTGTCGGGCGGTTCGGACCAAAAGCTAAGGCTTTCGGCTACACTTTACCAAATAAGTTTTTCTGTAGCCGAAGCCCTTAGGCTTTGGATCACGTTTCGAACTGCCGGACGGTTCGGACCAAAAGCTAAGGCTTTCGGCTACACTTTACCAAATAAGTTTTTGCTTGTAGCCGAAGCCCTTAGGCTTTGGATCACGTTTCGAACTGTCGGACGGTTCGGACCAAAAGCTAAGGCTTTCGGCTACACTTTAAAATAGACATTAAAGGACCGTGAATCATTCCATCCGCACGCACTTAAGCCTCGCCCGAGCCTCCAATCTGCCGACCACCTGGTCGAATGTCCTTTGCGCGTTCCTGCTCGTCGGGGGCTTTTCCTGGGCGGCCTTTTTTGGGGCCATTTTTGCCATCAGCTTATTCTACGTCGCGGGAATGTATCTCAACGATTGGCGGGATGCTGATTATGATCGAGAGCACCGCCCGGAGCGCCCCATCCCGTCGGGTGAGGTCTCACGGAAAGCGGTTTTCCTCTACGCAGCGACCTATTTTGCGGTGGCGCTAGGCGTCAGTATCAGCATGCAGCCAGCATCCCTGTGGTGGACCCTTGCCCTAATCGGTTGCATCACTTTTTACGATTTAGACCATAAAAATAATGCCATGAGCCCGTGGATCATGGCGGGCTGCCGGGCACTCATTTACCCCTGGGCGGCCTCACTTTCCGGGCAGGCCTTTACCCCCGAACTGTGGATCGCGTGCCTGGCGGCGTATAGTTACACGCTCGGGTTGACTTACATTGCACGTAATCCCGGTAAAACGCTTCCTTTGGTGATAGTTTTGTGTGCCTGTCTGGTGCTGCCCGCCCTGCTTTGGGGGAGTCGCTTAGGGGAACACTCCTTGCTCGCAGAACTGTCCGTCCTGCTTGTTTTTCTTGCATGGACCGCCTACAGTCTTAGCGGTTGGTGGAGTAAGCCACCCGATATTGGGTTTACGGTAGGTAACCTCATCGCAGGATTTTGCTTCGTCGATCTCCTTGCCATCAGCGCGACTGCGCCGGTGACGATCGTTATCCTGGTGTTGGTGGCATTGCTTTTTCTGGCTACACTCAAATTTCAAAAGATCATATCAGGCACTTAATGAATGAACGCACCCAGTCGATTATCGAGGAGATCAAGATAGCCTACGTGCACCGGGTCTATTTCACCGAGAATGTGTTTGCTCCCGAGAATGCTCTGCTGGCCGAAACCATCAAGGCGGGCAGCAGCGCCGAAAAGCCCCGCGTGCTCCTCGTAGCGGATGCCGCTTTTATGGCGGCAAATACTGGGGTCGGTTCGCAATTAACGGATTACTTCGAGCACCACCGGGAGGACCTACAATTTATGGGCTTCATGGAGCTGCCGGGCGGGGAGCAGCTCAAGAATAAGGCGGAGTATCTGGAGCAATTGTATCAGGCCATCGAGGAAAAGAAGTTGTGCCGGCACTCCTATATCATCGCGCTAGGCGGCGGTGCTTTGCTCGATCTGGTGGGCTTTGCCGCCTCCACCGCGCACCGAGGCATCCGCCATCTGCGCCTGCCCACGACATCCTTGAGCCAGGGTGATGGCGGATGCGGCGTCAAAAACGGGATCAACTATTTCGGGAAGAAGAACTTCCTCGGCACCTTTACCCCGCCGGTCGCCGTGATCAATGATATCGAATTTCTTAAAACTCTTCCAGAGCCGCGACTGATCGACGGGTTCATCGAAGCCATTAAAGTGGCTCTCATCAAGGACGGCAGTTTTTTTCAATATATTGAAGATCATGCCCAAGCGATCCTGGAGCGGGATTTCGCCGTCATCCGCCGAGTGCTCGAAGCGTCCGCCCGCCACCACGTATTGCACATCGCCCGGAGTGGGGACCCTTTTGAACTCAGCTCCTCGCGGCCCCTGGACTTTGGGCACTGGTCGGCCCACAAACTTGAGGTGCTGAGCGATTATGCGCTCAGCCACGGCGAGGCGGTCGCTATCGGCATCGCGCTTGACAGTATCTACTCACAGAAGAAAGGCTACCTCTCGGAGGCAAACCTTCAGCGCATTCTACGACTGGTCCAGAAATTTGGCTTCCGTATCTATGATGAGCGTTTGTCGAAGCTTACAGAAACGGGGCAGTATGAGATTCTTCTCGGGCTTGAGGAGTTCAGGGAACACATGGGGGGGCAGCTTACGATCCCCCTGCTGCATGATATCGGGGATCAGTTTGAAGTGAATGATATGGACTCGGACTTGTTGGTGGCGAGTATCGAGAGCCTACGCTCTTGGGAATCGACTTTGGTAACATGAAGCGAACCGCAGTCATCAACGTCGTCGGCTTAACGAAGTCGCTGATCGGGCCGCATACGCCGAACATCAGCGCCTTTGCCAAGCGCAGTGCCGCCCAGTCCATCCGCCCGGCCTTTCCGGCCGTGACCTGCACTGCCCAGTCGAACTACCTGACCGGCGTCGAGCCGAGCCAGCATGGTATCGTGGGGAACGGCTGGTATGATCGTGAGTTTGCCGAGCACCGCTTCTGGAAGCAGTCCAACCACATCGTGCGGCAGCCAAAAATCTGGGATGCGCTGAAGCAGAAGGATCCGTCTTTCACCTGCGCTAAATTGTTTTGGTGGTATAATATGTATGCCTCGGTGGACTTTTCGATTACGCCGCGGCCGATGTATCCAGCTGACGGCAAAAAGGTCTTCGATATCTACACCCAGCCCATGGACCTGCGGGAGACCATTAAAAAAGACCTTGGCGAATTTCCTTTTCCCTACTTCTGGGGGCCGATGGCAGGCATCCAGTCCTCCGAATGGATCGCGCAGTCTGCCGAGTGGATGGAGGCACACCATGCACCGACGCTCAACCTGATCTACCTGCCGCACCTTGATTACAATCTCCAGCGGCTCGGGCCCAACCATCCCGCGATCAGCGAGGACCTGCAGGCGATCGATGCCGTTGTCGGACGCCTGATCGACACTTTCGAAAAACGGGATGTGCAGGTGGTCTTACTCTCCGAGTATGGCATCACCGAGGTCAATCAACCCTTGCACCTCAACCGGATCTTTAGAAAACAGGGTTGGATCAAAATCAAGGATGAGCTCGGGCTTGAACAAATTGATTGCGGTGCCAGTCAAGCCTTCGCCATTGCCGACCACCAGGTCGCGCACATCTACATCAACGACGAATCGATCAAAGAGCAGGTTAAAGCAACGCTTTCGGCCGTCGAGGGTGTCGAGCGGGTTCTGGACGACGATGAGAAGAAAGCCTCCGGCATCGATCATTCGCGGGCCGGAGATCTCATCACGGTTGCGGATAAAGACAGCTGGTTCACCTACTACTACTGGGAGGACGATGCCGTTGCGCCCGACTTCGCCCGCTGCGTCGATATTCACCGAAAAATCGGTTATGATCCGGTCGAGTTATTCTTCGATCCCGCGCTGCGTTTCCCCAAACTTCGCATCGCCAAAGGTCTTCTGAAAAAGAAACTGGGTATGCGGACACTCATGGATGTTATTCCGCTCAACGCTGAGTTGGTCAAAGGTTCGCACGGTAGAATCCCCGAAGACAAGAATGACTGGCCCGTCTTCATCGGCCCCGGAGATAATGTAGGGGCCGATGAACTTCAAAGCATGGAGGTCTATGGGAAATTGATGCAATGCATCAACGCCTCCTGATCGGGCAGTTCCATAGCTTGCCCTGAAGCCCTCCCGTAGTCGCTCGGTGATAGCCCGTGCGCGCAGAGCGGCGGATGAATGTAGGACAGCCGTCTCGGCTCTCTCCCCGCAGTCTCCACCATGGCCGACTTCTTCCGTGGAACCAAATCGCAGCGATTTAATGTCCATGCCAACAACGGTGTAGGCGTCGCCGGGGTCGGTCTTTCTGTTACTTGTTCAGCACCTTGATCTTGATGTTGCGCCAAGCCACTTGGAAAGGTCCTCCGTTACCGACACCGTGAACTTGTAGGCCGATGAAGCCTTTTGGGTGTGTCTTAAATTTCCCCTCATCGGTCAGATCACTAACCGGCTGGCCGTTAATCCATGTCCGAATCTTTGGTCCCTGTGCGACGATACGATACTTGTTCCACTCGCCATCCTTGAAGGCCTTGTGTGGCTGACGTTCCTTTTCAGGCGTCATCCAGCCGCCGCAAGCTTCCCCGTAAATATAGCCGGATTCGGCACCCTTGCTGCCAGTCGCCTCAATTTCGACCTGCGGGCCGTTGACACGGCCGAATTCCTGATCGCCCTTCGCTGGTTTTGTTTGCGAGCGAATCTGAACACCGGAATTGAGTTCGTTGTCGAGTAGTTTGACTTCAAATTCGAGTTCAAAGTCGCCATATTCTCCCTCGGTGCAGAGGAAGGAGTTGGCGCTGCCTTTCGCAGTTTTTCCGACGATGGCGCCGTCCTCGACACGATAGGTGGCTATGCCGTTTTTCTGAATCCAACCGTCCAGCGTTTTGCCATCAAATAGAGGCACCCATGCTTTATCCTCAGCTTGGGCAATCATTGAGAAAACCAGTGCTGCCAGAACTGCGATTACTGTGTGTTTCTTCGACATGTTTTTATCCTTTCATTTGTTTTGTGGAACTTCCGCGTGAGTCGTGCTCTAACTGCCAACTCGCACCCTAGTTATGCATCTATCTTGAAATACGCATAAGGCAAAGGCGAGGTTTTTCATGTCCGAGCGCAGGTTTATGATTGCTCTCAGTCCAAACACGGCAGGCAACTATCGGAAGTCGTGGAGGCGCGACGCCTCAGTAGCCCCAGTTTATTGCGGGTGCAATCGCCCAAACGTAGCATCTGGGGTGACCCCGATGATCCTCCCCATTCAAATCGCATAGCCGAATGCCTTCACATCAAGGTAGTCGTAGCCGAATGCCTTCGCATTTGGATCCCTTGCAAGGTAGTCGTAGCCGAATGCCTTCGCATTTGGATTCCCTTGCAAGGTAGTCGTAGCCGAATGCCTTCGCATTTGGATCCCCTTGCAAGGTAGTCGTAGCCGAATGCCTTCGCATTTGGATCCCCTTGCAAGGTAGTCGTAGCCGAATGCCTTCGCATTTGGATTCCCGCAACCTGTCTGCCGTAGCTCAAGATGCGGAGGCGGAAGCGGGTGCTGAAAAGATCCGCTTTAAGAGCCGCTTTAAGATCCGCGTATAATTGATATGGTTCGGACTTATTTGAGTTGCATCTATTTGGTTCACAATATTTAGTGTCTTTAATATATCCGCGTAGAGATCCGCGCAAATTTTATTATTATGGATGCTTATACCCGCATTTCCGCTATGGAGCCCTTGTTGCCGCAACAGAGGCGGGCGGAGCTGTCGGAACTGTCGGCGGAACTCTTTCGGAAGATTGGGCGTTTGTCGGGGCAGGTGCATTCGCCCGTGGTGCGGGGCAAGCTAGCTTTCTTGCTGCGGTGGATGAACTGTTACTATTCCAATCTCATCGAGGGGCATAAGACGGAGCCGCAGGCCATCGAGCGCGCCCTGCGGGCCGATTACTCGGACGACCCGGTGCAGCGGGACAACCAAAAGTTGAGTCAGGCCCACATCGAGGTGGAAACGCTCATGCTGGAGCGGCTGGAGGATGCCTCGGTTGCCCTCTACGAGCCGGACTTTATTCGTTGGTTGCATCGCGAATTTTACCAACGCCTGCCGGAATCGATGCGCGTGGCAAAAACCCGTAGCGGTCAGTCCTATCCCATCATTCCCGGGGCTTATCGGGATTTCATGGTCGAAGTGGGTCGGCACACACCGCCTCATTCTGACAATCTGCCTGCCTTTCTTTCACGCTTTTGCGATTTTTATGGTGGCAACGGCATCCATGAGACGGAGCGCTTGATCGCGATTGCGGCGGCGCATCATCGGCTGGCTTGGATCCATCCTTTCGGGGATGGGAATGGTCGGGTGATGCGGCTCTATTCACAGGCCATGTTGCACCGGCACATGCTGGATGGGGCGGGGCTGTGGAGCCTCTCGAGGGGACTGGCCCGCTACCGGCAGCGCTACTATGACTCACTCGAAAGTGCGGATCACGGCCGACAAGGCGACCGTGACGGGCGTGGCAACCTCACGGACCGGGGGCTGGCCGACTTCTGTGTCTTTTTTCTGGAGACCATGCTGGACCAGGTGGACTTTATGAGCGAGCGACTCGACCTGCCCGGGCTACGTCTGCGAATCGAGCGTTTCTTCCAGTTCGAAATGACGCATTTGGGCAAGGATGCCGAGTTCCTCATGCGCGTGGTGCGGGCGCTTGCGGACGAAGGGGCGTTTCCCCGGGCGCGGGTCCAGGAGATTACCGGGCGGAAGGAAACCTTTTGCCGCCGCATCATCCGGTTGGGGCTGAAGGAAGGCTTGATCGAGAGCCCTGGACCGAAGAGTATCTTACGGATCGCCTTTCCCGCTAAAGTGCTCGACGGCTATTTCCCGAAGCTTTATCTTGAATAGCTTAATTTTAATTCGAAGGAGGCGTTAAGATGTAAGCCCTTCGAGGTCTCTAGATAGGCATTATTTCTATTTAATTGTAATTCGACTTAACACGAATTTGGTCAGTTGGCGGGTAAAGCCGGAAGCTGATCTCTCAGGATTCGAGCTTTTAGATGATCCAATTTCTGAGAATTCATTCAATAGAGTCGCTCACAAACTAAATCCAAAAGAGGGTGGATCCGAGGTGATGACAGTGAACTATTATCTCGGTGACTGCGCAAAGCTCCTTGCAATTACGCGGAGCACTCAAGAATAGCGAAAGACAGGCATGGGTTAAACCACTAACGCGCCAGGTGACTGGCCTCGACATTATGAAAAAAATGAAAATTTCCTTTCTACCAGTCTTACGGTTTCGCAGGGCGATGCTCTGCCTTGTTGTTCTGGGGGCACTTGGTTTTTTCGGCTGCGGTGACTCCGATCATGGGCGTAATAGCGACTATGTGCGCAACGACGATTACGAGCCAATGCCCGAACCGGATTACACCCTGCGCCGGTTGATGGGCGTGCGGACGTTGCGGACGAGTTTCGAGATGCCGGAAACCATGCGCAGTTTCCGGGTTGGAATGATCTTTTTCGAGGAGGGTAAGTTGATCGGAAGCCAAGGTTGGCTGTATGGCGATGGCTGGCACAGTGGTGATCTCGATGGGAAACAGGAGTATGCCAAGACCATCGAGTTCGAATATTCGAATTGGGAAAATGACGGGGTGTGGCGACAGGAAACGTTTGTTAACCCCAGTCGCGCCCAAATGTTTACAAAAATAAACGAGGGATTTTGGGATAAATTTGAAGGCGATGATTTCTCCTTCTCCGGAAGCCAAAATGATTTCAGGGGAGAGCTTTTCGGCGATTTTCTTGTGATCGGCGCCTTCTATGGGGCAAGCGAGCCTATAGGGATGGGTTCACTCGACTTGCTTTTGAGGAATCCAGGCTCTCTCGCGCTGCTCGTGGTGGAGTTTTCCGAGGAACTGCAACCGCCCTCCAGGATTATGCAGAAGAGTCCGCCTTCGGACGAAGAACTTCAAAAGATATTGGAGAGTCACCTTTGATCTGGACCGTTAATTTACGTCAATTTACGTGCATTAGAAGGAGTAAAATTTTATAGCTTAACTAATACTAACCAGAATTAAGGTTCGTGAAGAATGTGAAAACTGCCCGATAGGGCAGCAAAACATTAACGTTAAATAACGTAAATTAACGGTTAAAATATCCTCAGAAAACCAAAATATGATGAAACGCAGACTGATTTACTGGTTCGGGTTGATTTTGCTGGTCACCGCAGCGCTGGCCGCGCCGCAGGACCCATTTCAATCCCAAGGGACTGCGGATTGGGAAGGCCTCGGCCTGCAGGAAAAACCTTATCAGCTAGAAATCGCCTACGGCGAATGGGAGCGCACTGAACCAGTCGAAGGGGTTGAGTCGTTATCCCAAGTGGTGGAGCCAGCCTTCCTTGCGGAGGCCACGAAGCTGCTGATCGCCACCTCCGGGGATGAGGCAAGTGATTTTCAAGAGATTGGGAAGCATCGAGTCCGCTATCGGATTTCAGAAAACGAGGATGGGAGTTTTGATATTCAGATCCACATTGAGATCCCCAGGGAAGGGAGAGGGGAGTATGCAATCAACACGTCCAATTTACCTTGTTTTACTAACCCTTAGCTGCCTTCTGTATCCACTTATCACCTACGCAACAGGCAACAGGCGTCCGCAATCAACGGTTGCAATCGGCCGTCCCTAACAACTGCACCGCCGGCGCGCGGGTTGCCCCCGCATCGCGCTTCCGCGCGTCAACCCGTCGCGCCGCTGGCCAACCAACCGCAACTAATCCAACGCAGCACCGAGGCGGAAACTACTCCTACAAATCGCGTGTGATCATCGACCTTACGGATCGATGCTACAGGATATAGAACCGGAAACTGATAGGACCCGCACCGCAGAGGGCGCACTCGCTGCTGCCGCGCAAGCCGCTCCGGGGGTCGCTTGTCAGTCGCAGATGTCAAAAGTGAGTTTGAGAGCCGGAAACTTCTCCAACAAATGAATGAGCTGGAGCCTCATTTACGGGGGCTGAGTTGAACCTGCAGTGCGTCGTAGCCATTGGGTCGCTCAAACTTTGCTTCGTGTTCCACGTTGTGTTTGGCATCGAGCACCGTGACGCTGGCGACCTTTTCGCTCAGCGACTTGAGGAGGCTACGAATGATCAAGCGGGCGTGGGGTGCGCCGAGGCAGAGGTGCTTGCCGAAGCCAAAAGATAAGTGCGGGTTCGGTTTGCGGTCGAGCTGGATCGTTTCCGGATCCTCAAACACTTCCTCATCAAAATTGGCAGCAGCCCAGGCCAGGCCGATGCGCTCGCCGGCTTTGACGGTGGTGCCATGGACGTCGGTGTCCACCGGGCACACCCGCCCGATCTGGGTGAGTGGCATGAACACCCGCAGAAACTCTTCGCTGGCATGAGTGATCCGCTTGGGGTCTTCTCGAAGGAATTCAAGGCCCTCTGGATGTTCGGCAAAGTAGGCGAGAATCGAGGAGACATTGTGGATGATGGTATCGCGGCCACCGGCAAAGGTCAGGTTGCCAAAGCCCAGCATTTCGTCGCGGGTCAGCGGCCGGCCTTGATAGGTCGCCTGCGTCAGCGCGCTGAAGAAATCGTCGCCAGGGTCTTTCTCCGCGCGGTCGAACTGCGCATTGAGGTAGTCTTCCAATACGATGCCCTTCTTAAAGTTGCCACCTTCGCCCTTGAACACATGCACGCCCCAGGCGATCCAGGTGTCGGCCTCGGGTTCAGGGACATTGAGCAAGTAAGTCAGCGCGCGCGATTGCAGCGGCAGGGCGAAGTCTCCGACCACTTCAAATGATTCGCCGCCAATCATCTGGTCCAGGAGTGCATCGACCAGAGTCTCAACCTTGGCCGCAAACTCGGGCTTCTTGGGTTGGTCGAAGAAGGGTTGTACGATGGCACGCCATTCTGTGTGTTCGGGCGGATTGGTTTCGATCGGCAGTTGACGAATTGAGCGCACCTCTTCCTCGGAGGGAATCGGCACCCGAAAAGGTGCGTGGGAGCTGTAGGTCTCCCAATCCTTGGCCGCCTTACGCACATCGCCATGGCGCAGCAGCATGGTGATGTCTTCGCCTTGAAACGGGCACTTCATCACCGGGCCTTCACGGCGCGCTTTGCGGAATGGATCGGATAATTTATTCATGAGAGTCGTTAATTGATAACTGAACGTGCCTAAAGCACTCGAGGGCAATATCTCGATAAAGTAGCGCTTGTGCGTAGCGATCAGATTCTTCAGCTAGTGTGCCGTGAGCATCTGGAAATACACGTGCATAGTAGATGCTTGAGCTAAGTAATTCTGGTGAGAAAACGAGCGTATCGCCTGGTCCTGCATTTTTTTTGAACCCCTTCATTGCTCGTCGCCACATTTCCTTGAAATGTTCGAGATAGTTCGGTTCGCCAACGGCCATTAGGGGACGGTCCGAACTATTTTGAATCGGCGCCTGCATATAGCCTGGGGCAGCAATGCGTCCGTGCATGAAGCCGACTCGATCGAAGATTGGCTGGATGAAGTCGAGCTTTGCCGCGAAGTCGCCATAGACCATTTCCTGTCCACAATAGTAGTGGCTGAAATCGGCGTTGAAGCGCACTTCCGGTATGCGCTTGGTCAGCTCGACAGTTCGCCACATGTCTTGGGTGATCGTGGCACGGTGTGTTTCTATGAAGGCGGGCAGCTGGTATTTCTTGGATGCGCTGAGCGTGGCTTCAACCAGTAGATCGACTTCTGAATCGCTTTCCATGCCCCATCCCAAATGCAGTGTAATACAGCTATCACCGCGTTCTGAACACTGGGCAAAGACTTCATTTGTTTCTTCTGGTGTATTGATTCTGCCTAGGCCGCAGTGGGGGAGTATTTGCGAGTTATGCAAGTTAAGGAACCCGCCTACTTGAACGCCTTCAAATCCATCTTCTTTCAAACGCTCAAGTGCCGCATCGCCTTTCAGGTTTGGCCAGATTGAGTGTTGTGGTAACTCGAATAAATTGTCGGTGTTTAGGTAAACCTTTAATTTAGGCGGATCTGAGGATCCATCGTTTAGATAATTAGTCATAGTGTCATTTTTCAGAATGCGTCGTAGGCGATTTGTGATTCGGTTACACCGAGGTCTTTTAGCATCTTGTTGCAAGCTTTGATCATCATGGGGGGGCCGCAAAGGTAGAATTCGACTGCTTTTGGATTCGGATGATTCTCGAGGTAGTTAATTAGGACGACTTCATGAATGAAGCCCGTGTGCCCCGCCCAGTTATCTTCGTCTTGTGGCTCGGAGAGGGCGAGCTGAAAGTCGAAGTTGGCGTGCTCGCTGGCAAGTTTTTCAAAATAGTCTTCGTAGAAAATTTCTTGCTTGGAGCGTGCACCATACCAGAAGCTAAGTTTGCGATGGGTCTTTTCGTTTTCTAGGAGTTGTGAGAGGTGGGCTCGAAGGGGAGCCATGCCGGCGCCACCGCCGATGTAAACCATCTCCTTTTGTGTGGGCTTGATGTGGAATTCGCCAAAGGAGCCGATGGCGGTGACGTTGTCACCTGGCTTTAGGTTGAAGGCGTAGCTAGAGCCCACACCTGGAGGGCAGTCTTGCCCCGGTGGCGGTGTAGCGATACGGACGTTGAATTTGAGGCTGCGCTCGGTCACCCCGTTGCTGGCGAGGGAGTAGTTGTTGCGGCGTCCGGCTTCTGAGTTGCTTACAGTGTAGTTGAAGACGTGCTGGCGTTCCCAGACCGAGGCATAAGGCTCGGGGATGTCGAAGTCGCGGAAGCGGATGTTCTCATATTGAGGGATGTCGAGCTGGATGTAGTCGCCGGGAGTGAACTCAATCTTTACGTTGGCATCGACCGGTTCGAGGACGAGTTCTTTGATGAAGGTGGCGACGCTTTGATTGCTCACGACGCGCAGTTTGTAGGTCTTTTGATGTCGGGCCCCATCGCCGCCAGCGTTCTCGACGTTGAGCCAGATGCGGCCGTTACGCTCTTCGATCGGATAGGTGGCGAGTCCACGACAGATGGGTGCGCGGGCGGGGGAGCCGTCGCCCAGGTTGAAGCGACCATTGTGCTTGGGACACTCGACGATCTTGCCTTTTACGAGGCCATCGGCGAGGTGGGTATTGCCGTGGGTGCAGATGCCATCGGTGGCGCGGAGAGTGCCTTCGTCGTCACGCATGAGGGCGAAAGTCTTGGTGTTATGGTCGAAGCGGATGACGTCTTCG
>Ga0306912_1000398_pt1 | contig 26358 bp, 27 predicted proteins | sample AntRauFillE10628_FD_190443 | JGI IMG/M metagenome (GOLD analysis project Ga0306912, IMG submission 190443) | Saline lake microbial communities from Rauer Islands, Antarctica - Metagenome Filla E10 #628 (v2) (version 2) | ecosystem: Environmental > Aquatic > Non-marine Saline and Alkaline >... | reverse complement strand
CAGAGACCGACTATGTGTGGGCTTTACGAGATATTAATTTTGATGTTTACGATGGCGATGTGTTGGGGATTATTGGGAAGAATGGTGCGGGAAAATCTACTTTGCTTAAAATCTTATCGCGAGTGACTTCTCCCACTACGGGAACCATCAAGACCAAAGGAAGAATCGCCTCGCTACTGGAGGTGGGCACTGGGTTTCATCCCGAATTGACTGGTCGTGAAAACATCTACTTAAACGGGGCTATTTTAGGGATGACCAAAGCGGAAATCAGAGAAAAGGAAGAAGAGATCATCGAGTTTTCGGGTTGTGCTATGTACGTGGACACCCCCGTGAAGCGGTATTCCTCAGGAATGCGGGTGAGATTGGCTTTTGCGGTAGCGGCTCACCTCGAGCCCGATATTCTAGTAGTGGATGAAGTCCTTGCCGTAGGTGATGCCGAGTTCCAAAAGAAAGCTATTGGTAAAATGAAAGATATCTCTGGTAACGATGGGCGAACGGTCTTGTTTGTCAGCCATAATATGGCGGCAGTAAAAAGTTTATGTACCCGAGGGATTGTCTTGGAAAATGGGAAAATTGCTTTTGAAGGGGGAACCGATGATTGTGTTAGTTATTATTTGAGTAAAAAAGATAATGATACTGCTAAGACTTTTCCAATTAAATTTGATGAGGGCGAAATATCAAACTTTGAAGTACTTGATTTTATTGGTAATAATTCAAACTTGTTGTTGGGTGAAAAATGCTCATTTGAATTAAACCTAAAAATTAAAGATCCAAAATCAACCAAGATTAATGTTAGGTATCAGGTTTTTGATAAAGATGAAAGACTGATTACTACTATTAATACATTTCATTTAGACGCTAATAAAGTCTTAGAAACTGAAAAGCAGAATTTTATTTGTAGAATAAATAAATTAAAAATCTCACCAGGACTTTATGACTTAGGTTTACAAATTTTAGATTTGAATTCTAAAAATATATTATTTCAAAATGATAATTTTAGTGAAATCACAATTGAATCTGGGGATGTATTTCAAACTGGTAAAATTCCTTCAAAAAAGAATTTGGGTGTTTTTTTATCCGAACAAACATGGATTGTTAGATGAATAATTTAATGACATTAATCTGATAAAACGCCAATATGAAACCTCACATATTTATCCACGGTATTATGCCGAGAAGTGGCACTAATTTTCTAAACCAGTTAATATTGTTACATCCCCAATGCGAAGAACCGTCAAAAAGGATTAGAGAAAATTGGTTATTGTATTATAGCAACCCACTTTATGAATATATAAATTCCCTTAATAATAAATGGTTACATCCGACCTGGATAGGTAGTGATTTTAATGTTGCCGAATTGAAGCATAAGATTGGAGCTACTTTTATTGATTTTTTATCTGAAGAGATTGACACTAAAAATAGTTTATTAGTAACTAAAACCCCTAAAGTTGAAAATATTCACCGTTTTTTTGAGCTTTTTCCAAAAGACAAACTCTTAATAATTATTAGAGACCCTAAAGATGTTGTAGCATCTACATATAAAAGTTGGGGTATAGACTCTTCTAGTGTTATTAAAGAATGGAATAAAGCAGCAAATATAATTCAAAATTTTGAAAAAAATTCTGATTCTAATAGCTATATACTATTAAGATACGAAGATTTAATTGCTAACAGCAGCAATTACTTAAACCAGTTACTAGAGTTTTGTGAATTGGATAAAAGTCAATTTCCATGGGAAGAGGTAAACAAGCTACCTATATTTGGATCTAGTGAAGGTGATAAATGGAAAGTTAAAGAAAAGAATATTAGTTTTAAGCCTATTGGTAGGTGGGTAAGTTTGCCTAAAGCTCAATTGCGAATGCTTGAATTGGACTATAATGATAAATTAGCCGAATATTTCGGTTATAAGGGATTGGAAGAAGGTTATAATGATTTGCCGACTAAAGATGAGCGTCTAAAACTTAATTATCAAACAAATAGTCTTGTAATAGAAAGAGATAAATCTATTAAAGAAAGAATACGATATTTAAAGAAAGGTTTTAAATCGATTATTAAAGCTTTTAAATAAATTTATATTTCAATCAAATGATCAACGTTACCAAAACATTTTTTCCACCTATTGAAGATTACCAAGCTCAAGTGCAAAGGATTTGGAAGAACCAATGGCTGACCAACAATGGCGAATTATATAAAGAACTTTCTCATAAGCTTCAGCAGTATTTAGGGGCGAACCAGATCATCCCGATGACTAACGGGACGTTACCGATTCAAATTGCCTTAAATGCCTATGCTCGAGGTGAAGTGATCACTACGCCTTTTAGCTATGTAGCAACTACGGCGAGTATCGTCTGGGAAAAATGCACACCTGTGTTTGTGGATATTCATCCCGAGTATTTAACCATCGATGAAACTAAAATAGAGGCAGCCATTACATCAAAGACTACCGCCATATTAGCAACACATGTCTATGGGAATCCTTGTGCTGTAGAATCGATTGAGGCGATTGCCAAAAAACACAATTTAAAAGTGATTTACGATGCGGCCCATGGATTTGGAGTCACTTATAAAGGGCAGTCTATTTTTAACTATGGAGATGTGAGTACCTGCAGTTTTCATGCGACTAAGATTTTTCATAGTGGAGAAGGTGGTGCCTTATTTTGCCAAGATGAACAGACCCGACAAATAATGTGGTACCGTCATAATTTCGGGCACAATGGCCCCGACAAATACCATGGTTTAGGGATAAATGCTAAGATGAGCGAATTGCAAGCGGCTATGGGGCTAAGTGTTTTGCCTTATATGGAACATATTCTTACAGAACGCAAACGGGTCTGTGACTATTACGACCAGCACTTGGACTTTTTAAAGGTATCCAAGCTAAAAATCAGAGAACATACCCAATGGAACTACAGCTACTACCCCGTCTTTTTTGAATCGGAAGTAGAGCTTTTAGAAACCATGAAACGTTTATCTACTCAAGAAATTTATCCACGGCGTTATTTTTACCCGAGTTTGGAAGCTTTGCCTTATATCGAATCGAACTCATGTCCGATTGCTGAGGATATCGCAAAGCGTGTGATGTGTTTACCGTTGTATACGACTTTAGAAGAAAAAGATATAGAAATTATTGTAAACCTAATTAATCATGGATAATCGTGGTAGATCTATTGCGGTGATGCAGCCATATATTTTCCCGTATTTAGGTTATTTTCAGTTGATTAATGCAGTTGACGAATTTGTATTTTATGATGATGTCAATTTCATAAAACGAGGATGGGTAAACAGGAATAGAATTTTAATAAATGCACAGGAACACTTAATAAGTTTTCCATGTATTAAAGCTAGCCAGAATAAACTTATTAATGAAGTTAAAATAGACACTACTAATAAACAGTATAGCAAGAATTTAGATTCAATTGCTTTAGCCTATAAGAAAAGTCCTTATTTTAAAAGTGTTTATCCACTTATCGAAAGTCTTTTAAATGAAAATTATAATACAATAGCTGATTTGAATATTGAGAGTGTAAAAGTGGTTTCTAACTTTTTGGATCTGAATACTAAATTTAAAACTTCTTCTGAAAACTTTTCAGAAACTAAAAAATTTGGAAGGAGTGAGCGGTTAAAAAAAATTGTAAAGCATGAAAATGCCTCATGCTATATTAATGCGATGGGAGGACAAGAATTATATAATAAGTCAGATTTTAAATTATGTGGTATTGATTTATATTTTCTTAAGCCAAATTTGAAACCTTACAAACAGTTTTCAGATGAATTTGTTCCAGGACTTTCAATTATTGATATATTGATGTTTAATAGTAAAGAGGAATGTATTGAACTTCTTAATGATTATAAACTAGTATGAAAAGTGATTTATTCAATTTAATAAGCAAGTATAATTCACCAGAGCAAGGTTTGTTGATCAATACAAGTGTTGAATTGTATGTTGAGAAACTTTTAAATAACTCTACAATTCTAGCTTATTACACTAGAGGCATAAAGGGTTTTATTGCGTTTTATAATAATGATAAAGCTAATAAAGAAGCTTTTCTATCAATGCTATTAATAGATGAAAGTTTAAGAGGTAAGGGTATTAGTTCACAATTATTAGAACAATCAATAAGGATTTTGAAAAATCAAGGGTTTGAAAATTATAAGTTAGAAGTATTATCTACAAACTTAAATGCTATAAGTCTATACAAAAATTATGGTTTTAAGGTTGGTGAGTCAAAAGAAGAGTTTACTATAATGCAAAAGATATTATGAATAATATTACTGTTTCTGTTATAATGATGACCTATAGTCATGAGCCGTATATAATAGATGCGATAGAAGGTGTTAGAATACAAAATTGTAATTTCAATGTAGAGTTAATAATTGCTAATGATAATTCACCGGATGGAACTAAAAATAAAGTAGAAGACTATTTAAATTCTGCAGTTATACCAAAGAACATAGACATAAAGTATTTTCAGCATGAAAAAAATAAAGGCGCCAATAGCAACTATTTATGGGCTTCTAAAAAGGCAAAAGGCACATATATAGCAAATTGTGAAGGAGATGATTATTGGACAGATCCTTTAAAACTTCAAAAGCAAGTTGATTTTTTAGAGGCTAATTTTGATTTTACTGGTATTGGCACCAATTCTAAAGTTTTAATAGAAGAAACACAGGAACATAGTTTTTTTAAAAATGCGATAAAAGATGAAGTTTTATTAACTGATGATTTTTTGAAAAGTAGATTTTTTCACACTGCGTCTTTTATGTATAGAAACAATATCACATTACCAGACAAATTCATATCTGTCCTCTCAGGAGATAGACTCCTTTTTTTATTGATAGCCACTTATGGTAAAGTATTTTATAAAAACGAAGTAACTTGTGTTTATAGGAAAAATATCGGAGGTATTTCAAAAAGGGTTACATCCTCTCAAATGATTAAAGACTTGAATTTTTTTAAAATTGTAAGTAGTTATTTAGATAAAAATCAATTGAAAATTCTTAATAAATTTATTTTAAAAACTATTTTTGAATATTCACATTCAATTAAATTAAGCCATTTTATAAGAGTGTCAATAAAACTACTGCTTGTTTCTGGGTTTGACTATAAAACTCGTAGACTCCTAAAGAAAAATTTTAAAAAAGTTGAAATTTGACAACTACTTACATCATTATTGTTAGCTATAACGCTATGCCTTGGCTCGATAAATGTTTAGAAAGCATAGACTTTTCAAGATATGAAGTTGTGGTTGTAGATAATTGTTCTAGTGATGGAACCGTTGCGCATTTACATAAAAACTATCCTGCAGTTAAATTATTTGAAGAAAATCAAAATCTAGGTTTTGGCCAAGCTAATAATAAAGGCATAAGTTATGCATTAAACCAAGGTGCAGATCACGTTTTTTTGCTCAATCAAGATGCTTATTTAGTAGGTGATGCTTTAGAGCAATTGGTAGGTTTTCAAAAGCAAAACCCACAGTTTGGAATATTAAGTGCTATACATACTAATGCAGAAGAGACGCGATTGGATCGTAACTTTTCAAAATACGTCCGTTTTGATGCCAATCCAGCGTTTTATTCAGATCATGTTTTAGGTCGACAATTACAAGACGTGTATGAGGTCCCCTTTGTGAATGCAGCAGGTTGGCTAATTAGTAAAACCTGTTTGATGGCAGTTGGTGGTTTTGATCCGATTTTTTTTCATTATGGAGAAGACGATAGTTATTGTCAGCGTGTCTCGTACCATGGTTTTAAAATTGGAGTCCTCCCTAACACATTTATGATTCACGACAGAGAGGAAAGGCCAAAGCCTCAAATAGAGCTTTATTCTGCTGCTTATTTTAGAATCCAAGACCGTAGTTTAAAAATAAAATATGGTAATATAAATGACTTTGATAAACGCAGAATCCTCAATCATAGAAAAAAAATAAAACGGCAATTGCTAAAAGCTCGAATAAGACAGAATCAAAAATCGATAAAAGGTCTTAAAGAATATGTGCGACACATGGATCGCATCATCCCCGAAATTGAGAAAAGTGTGGAAAAAAATAAAGTACAACAACCTAATTATCTTCCATTATAAGCGATATAAGGTTTGATTTTTTGGAGAACACTCTTATTTATTTTATAATTAGTTGGAGTCAATTTTCTTATTAAATTCAGATATAACCTTAGGTTATTGAATGTTAACAGCCTGTTCTATGATACTCAGATCTCCTTTTAAAAGGTTTGTCAACCTGAACGTGCCTGGATGAATTGGGCAGGCAAGTTTATTTCAGTTCCACCATTTAGACTTGTTTTAGTGTATGGCATATACAAATTTAAAACTGTTAACGACAAACTAACCACTATCAACCAACCACGAAAATCTTGATAAATTAATAACTCATCATGAATTTTCGTAACATTGCAAAAACAATCTTTCACCCATGAGTGACCAGCCTTTAGTCTCCATCATTATCCCCACCTACAACCGCGCCCATCTGATTGGGGAAACACTGGACTCGGTAGTAGCCCAGACTTACGAGAATTGGGAATGCATTATTGTGGATGATGGTTCTAGCGATAATACCGATGAGGTGGTTGGTGAATATGTTCAAACCGACTCACGTTTTAAATACTACCATCGTCCAGAGGAACATTTACCTGGAGGTAACGGAGCTCGCAATTATGGGTTTAAAATGAGCCGAGGGGAGTATGTGAATTGGCTGGATAGTGATGATTTGTTTTCTGAAAATAAAATTGAAGAGCAAATAAAAGTTGCCCTTAAAGATAAATCTAATCTCACTACCTGTAAGTGGGGCAGGTTTAATGCTAAAGATCAGTTTACAATAAAAGATTTAGAAATTTATGGAGATTATGAGCCGGGTTACCTATTAATCAAAGACTATGGCGTTAAAGGAATGTTTTTTCCACCACACTCTTTCTTAATTAGTAGGGGTACGATATTGAAATCTGGTTTATGGAATGAATATTTAAATATCAACCAAGATGGTGAGTTCTTTTCTAGAGTTATAATAAATTCTAACAAAATAGGTTTTAGTGAGCAATCTTATGTGCTATATCGATTTAATTCAAACATTAAAACAAGCGATTTTTCATCAATGCTTAAAGCTAAACATGCCATTTTGAGTTGGAAGCTTATAGAAAGTCACGTGCAATTAGTCGAAGAAGATTTTTCTATTTACGTGAATAAGGGTAAGTTTTATGTTTACAATAAAATAGCTAAAAATTACAAAAGCTTAATTAAAGAAAATGCTTGTTTTTTTAAACAACAAATAGAATTTTACTCATTTAAGTCTCGTTTTTTCAGAAGACTAAGTAAATTATTTTGATGAAAAAAGTCATGTTAATAGGTCCTATTGGTGGTGTTTATGGTAGAGATATAGAAGCTAATCTTGTAGCAAAAGCTTTACAAAAACACTATAACTTATCTTTTTTTTCAACAGGTCATATAACTAAAAATACAGTTTGCACTAATGACATAGAAGCCGCTAAAATATCTTCTTTAAGAGAAAAGTTTTTAAAAAATCCTATCCTCTTTTTATGTGCTCTAACTTCTTGGTGTGCCAATGCTTTTAAAAATAATCTCGAAGACTACTCAAAAAACAGGATAAATGCCAAGTTAATTAAAAAGTATAACTGGGATTTTAAAATTTTAGAACGTGAAATTAAAAAATGCGACCTCATTATATGTTTTGTACAACTTTCCAGTTCTTACTTAGAATCTATGATTAATATTTGTGACAGACACAATATAAAGATTATAGTTAGAACAACTGGGCATATTAAGTCTTGCCCTATCAATCTAGGCTTAATCAAAAGAGTAAATTTGTTTATTCATCACTCTACTTTCAATAAAGAGAATTTAGAAAGATATTCTAAACATAATTTCACTATAATTGATCAGGCGACAACTTTGGAAGACAGCTTATTAAAATTGAAAAATATTACAAATAAAGGACATTATACCTTTGGTTTTATAGGTAGACTAAACCAAGAAAAGGGTATTTTAGAAATTATTGATGTTGCTATAAAGTATCAAATTAAACTACTAGTTGCTGGAGATGGAGAGTTGAAAGAAATTGTCCAGAAAAAATGTAAAATGCACGGAAATATTATTTATTTGGGTTATTTAGGTTATAATGAGTTACATAAATTTTATGAAAATATAGATGTATCCATAATAAATTCTGTAACGGAAACTGGACCACTTACTGGACTTGAAGCTATGTGTTCTTCACGCTTTATTATATCTAAAAAAGTAGGAGCAATGGTTGATAGGCTAAATGGAAATGAAAATATTTGGATTAATGACAGTTTTGAGACTTCTTTAAAATTATTTTTCACGTTGACTGATAAAGAAATAGAAAATAAGTCATTAATAAATAGAGAGATCTATATAGATAATTACTGTCAGAGTAAAATTAAAGCTTGCTATTTGTCAACTGTAAACAGATTATTAAATGCGTAAAGGCATCAACCCAGCAAAGCTTAGAGATAATGAAATTGAAAACGGTTGTTTTCATCAAGTGGTTGTACCAGTATATTTACCAAAACTAGAAGGCTATTATATAGAGGGTTTGGATTTTCTAGAGCTTTGCCTTGAAAGTATTTATTTGACAGTACATGATAAGACATTTATAACTGTTGTGAATAACGGTTCCTGTAAAGAAGTAAGGGATTATTTAGATAACCTAATGCACAATGGTAAAATTCAAGAGGTTATCCACACCACAGCCATAGGTAAAATTAATGCTATAGCTAAAGGACTTGCAGGTCATAATTTTGATTTGGTGACTATTACCGATGCCGATGTATTATTCACCAATGGATGGCAAAAAGCGGTGTATGATATCTATGAGACCTTTCCTAAAGCAGGAATGGTAGGTACAACGCCTAATCCACTGGCAATTAATAAATTCACTGAAAAGATTTATATAGATAATTTTTTTAATAAGTCACTTAAATTCTACAACATTCAAATTAAAACTGGAGATGATATTGATAGTTTTTTTAAAAGTATTGGCTGGAAAGGAGTAAAGTCGAGTTTGCATAAAAAAAAAGGATTTGGAATACAAAAAGATAATGTGAAAGCCATGATCGGTACAGGGCATTTTACAGCCACTTACAAAAGGAACTTACTATGTAAATTTAATAAGAACGAGATCTCTTTAGATAAAATTAGCAGCCAGAGTGACAGTGATTATTTGGATAAACCTAGTGTTAAAAAAGGGCATTGGCGTTTAGCTACATTTTCTAATTATACCTATCATATGGGTAATCATATAGAAAGTTGGATGCATGAGAAATTTTCTGAAATAATCAAGGAAGAAAATAAAATGCATGTTAGTTTACCAAAAATTAAATTATTAAATAATAAATATTTAGTGTATTTAGTCAATAGATTTTTCTTTAAGACTGTGTTTTTTAAAAAGTTTTTAAAAACAAGAGGATTATCCGATAGTCAGGTTAAAGATTTTTTACTTTAGCTGTATGAGTAAAATTAGCATTATTTATGCCTACCGCAACAGAGATGAACATATTGAATACGATAAAATTAAAGCTTACCTAACAGATATAAAACTTTAGAAGTCATGAAAATTCTTGTTATTTCAATGAATTCAATTCACACCAATCGTTGGCTCTCTCAATTAAAGAGTAGCCATCACGAAATTTATTATTTTGAAGCCTTAGGAGGAAGCTATAATAAAGGTCTTTCATGGGTGAACTACCAACATTATGAATGGAGATCGAGATTTGGAAATTTTAAGGGAAAGTATCTTTTAAAAAATAAAATTCCATTTTTATATAAATTGCTTCTAAAAAAACCTGCAAGTGAACTTAATAAAGTTATTAAAAACATTCAACCTGATGTAATTCATAGTTTTTCATTCTATATCTCATGTTCCCCTTTTTATGAAGTTATTAAAAATTATAAAAATATAAAATGGATATATTCCGCATGGGGAAACGATTTATTTTTTAATCAACACATTCTAAAATATAAAAAAGATATAGATTTCATATTACCTAAAATAGATTATTTATTTGCTGATTGTACTAGAGATTTAGTCTTAGCAAATAAACTTGGTTTTAGGGGTAAAGTACTAGGTAACTTTCCCACAGGTGGGGGATATAAATTAAGGAAATCAGAATCTTTGAAAAACACTTTACAAAGATGTGGGATAATTATGAAAGGTTATGAAGGACCGAAGCACAAAGCTATTAATGTATTAAGTTCCCTAAACCTGGTTAAAGACTTCCCTAATGTAACTATTTTCTCGGCTGAAAAATCGGTAGTTAACTTTGTGAAAACAAATTTTAATAATTATAAGGAAAAATTTACAATCTATGCTAAAGGTGAAAATATTCCACATTCAAATTTAATGAATATGTTCAATGATTCGCTTATTTATATAAGTAATAATCTATCTGATGGTATGCCTAATACCTTATTAGAAGCAATTTCAAATGGTGCTTTCCCCATACAATCAAATCCAGGAGGTGCTTCAGAGGAAATTATTACTCATGGTGAAAATGGTTTACTAATCGAAGACTGTGAGGATATTGAAGAAATAAAAGAACGAATCTTAACCGCTTTGCAATCACCTAATTTAATTGATAAAGCCTTTGAGAAAAACATGGAGCTTCGTAAAAAATTAGATTACGAACATATAAGAAAACAGGTTTTAGAAAAGTATGAACTAGTAGAAAAAGAATTGTTGTGTTAAGTATCATTTACGCATTCCGGAATCGTGATACACATCGAATACAAGCTTCTTTAGAAAGTTTGGCCAATCAATCTCATCATTTAAATTTTGAGGTTGTTTTTGTAGATTACGGAAGTGAAATGCAATATTTTAAACCAATCAAAAAGTTAGTTCAAAAATTTTATTTTGCTCATTTCTTCAGCATAGGTCATTCAGGACTTCTGTGGTGCAAAGCACGTGCTTTAAATTATGCCTTTACCAAAACTAGGCACGATAATATATTTGTTGCCGATGCGGATGTGGTTTTTCATAAAGATTTTTTTAGTCATGTGATCAACTTAGATGTATCTAATGCTTTTTATTTATTTGATATAGCTTACCTAAGTAAAGACTTGGGCGTAAAAGAAGTAATGAACTCGTCTTTTTCAGATAGAATGTCTACCCATATTCATACTACTTTTGGAGTGAGTCTGTTCCCTAAGAGAGGTATAGAAAGAGTAGGTGGATTAGATGCCTTTTTTCACTTTTACGGATCAGAAGATGAAGATTTGAATAGACGTTTGATGAATGCAGGCTACCAAAAGATAAAAGCAGAAGGTTTATACCTTCAACATATTTGGCATGAACGTTACCCACAGCCAAAAGATAACATGCTTACCCAAGAACCAAGACTCAGGCAAATAATGCGTATTAACCAAGCGCATATGTTGACAAATGATAGAAGAGAAATCACTTCTACAAGTAGGGGAATTGAGGATGTGAATTATTATTCAAAGGAGGATCTACAGCGCTTAGATAAGCCATTAGCAAAAATACAAATTAGTAACAAGCAAGCAGAGGTTGATATGTGGTTAAGATTGCATATAGAGGAAATGGTAACTGAACATGGAATAGTTCAATTTGAGTTTGTTTCAGAAGCAACACCTAAAACCGCCAAATACAAAATAAAACAGAAACTAGGTAAATCAATTACCTTATATTATACCATGAAAGAGGTAAATGATCTACTTTTAAAGCAAGTCATTTACAAATGGCATAACCATAACTATAAATTGGAAATTCAAGCTGAAGAGGAGCGAATTTTATTTACTTTAGAAAAACTATATAGTTAAATGTACAATAAAATAAAATTATTTTGGTGGAGTGAAATCTACTTGATGAATAAAACTAAAGAAAACTTTGGGGATCTAGTAGGTAAGTATTTAGTCGAAAAAATAAGTGGAAAAGAGGTCGTATTTGCTCATCCAAATAAACAAAAGTGGAAACATTATTTTGTTTCTGTTTATGCAACTGCTGGAAGTATTCTGGCACATGTTACTAAACACTCTATCGTTTGGGGTAGTGGAATTATCAATAAAGATCAATTTGTAAAACCCGCTAAATTTTTATCAGTACGTGGACCACAAACCAGGAAAAGACTATTGGAATTAGGTTATGAAGTTCCGGAAGCTTACGGTGACCCTGCTTTATTGTTGCCTAATTTTTATAATCCTGAAGTTGTGAAATCCTATAAGTTTGGTATAGTTCCTCATTATGTAGATTACCAATCTGTTTTGGAAAAATTTTCCGGTAGAAGTGATGTAAAAGTAATAGATTTAATGACCAATTCAGTAGAGGATGTGATTGATGAGTTTTTGTCTTGTCATTATATTTATTCTTCTTCCTTGCATGGTTTAATTGTTTCTCATACTTATAATATTCCAGCCGTTTGGGTAAGGCTTTCTAATAAATTGTTTGGTGATAATATAAAATTTCAAGATTATTTTGAAAGTGTTGGTATACCAATCTACGAGCCATTAAACAAGATGGAATTTAATACTGAGAGTTTTAATCAAGAATATTCTATACCAAATCAAAAAAGTTTAAAAAAATGTCAGAAAAGTTTAATAGAAACTTGTCCATTTAAATAACATGCAAAAAAGAAACATCTGCGTCGTCGTTACAGCACGACCATCCTATTCCAGAATTAAAACGGCTTTAGCAGCCATTAGTAAACACCCAGGACTCAATTTGCAATTGGTAGTGGCCGCTTCTGCCTTGTTGGAGCGTTATGGAACAGCAGTCAATTACATCGAGGCCGATGGTTTTAAAATTGATGCCAAGGTGTTCAATGTCTTAGAAGGTGAAAACCTTACCGCTGCTGCAAAAACTACTGGAATAGGGATTTTAGAGCTGTCAAGTGTGTTCGAAAATCTTAAACCCGATATTGTTGTTACCATAGCGGATAGATTTGAAACCATGGCCACGGCTATCGCAGCGTCTTATATGAATATCCCTTTGGCACATATCCAAGGCGGTGAAGTGACCGGAAATATCGATGAAAAGGTAAGGCATAGCATCACCAAATTGGCCGACTATCATTTTGTAGCTTCAGAAGATGCAAAAGAACGAGTGATAAAACTTGGGGAAAACCCTGAAGAAGTTTATAACACTGGCTGTCCTTCCATTGATTTGGCATATCAGGTTAAGGTGAACGGGGGCTTAGATTTTGATCCCTACCAAAAATATGGAGGTGTGGGAGCAAAACCAGACCTATCGGCAGGTTATTTTGTGGTGATGCAGCACCCAGTCACCAACGAGTACAAAGATTCTCGTAAGCATATTGAAAGTACATTACATGCTATTAAAGGTTTAGATAAACCTGTGTTGTGGTTTTGGCCCAATGTAGATGCCGGTGCAGATGGGACTTCGTCGGGTATACGGTCGTTTAGAGAGCTATATGAGCTCAATCATGTACATTTTTTTAAGAATATGGAAGGGCTTGACTTTTTAAAGCTTCTAAACAATGCCGAAGTGTTGATTGGAAATTCTAGCGTTGGGATTCGCGAATGTGCTTATTTAGGAGTGCCAGTTGTGAATATTGGCAGTAGACAGAATAGGCGACAGCGAGGGACAAATGTAGAGGACGTGTCTTACGACACTGAAGCTATCAAAAAAGCAATCGATCAACAAAGTAAGAAACTTAAAACTGAACCTTCTTGCATTTATGGAAAAGGTGAATCTGGAAAAAAAATAGCGGACCTGTTAGCTAGCGTAGAATTAAAGTATCATAAAACGATTTATTATTAGTGAACAGTCGGCAGTCCAGAGTCGACAGTAGACCGACAACAGACAACCGTAAACAGTCGACCATAAAGAGAAAACAAATGACAGAAGGCAAAATAAAAATCTTAGCTATTATCCCTGCTCGCGGCGGGAGTAAGGGTGTGCCTAGAAAAAACATCAAAAATCTAGGAGGTAAACCCCTATTGGCCTATACCGTTGAATCTGCCCAAGCTTCAAACTTCATTGACCGTTTAATCGTATCAACGGATGATGAGGAAATTATGGATGTTGCTAAGTCTTTAGAGGTTGAGGTACCTTTTAAGCGCCCAAAAGAATTATCGCAAGACCAATCAGGAAGTATAGGAGTTGTAAAGCATGCCGTCAACTATTTTGAGAAGCGGGGTGAGTATTTTGATGCCGTTTTATTATTACAAGTGACTTCTCCATTTAGAGAACAAGGCTTTATAGACCAAGCTATAGAAAAATTTATAAATTCAGGAGCTGATGCTTTGGTGAGTGTTTTACCTGTATCTCACGAGTATAATCCGCATTGGATATTTGAAGCAGGTGAAAACGACTATTTAAAAATAGCCACAGGTGATGAAGAAATCATAAAACGTCGACAAGATTTACCTAAGGCTTTTTATAGAGATGGAAGTATTTACCTTACCAAAACGGAGGTGATCAAAGAAGGAAGTTTTTTTGGAAATAAGTTGACTTATATCGAGTCTAGTTTTACTCAATATGTTAATATTGACACGATAAAAGATTGGGAGAAAGCTGAAGAGATGGTGAAAAAAGTTAAACAATAGGGTGAAAGAAAAAACTAAAATACAAGTCTTGCTACCAGACGGTGTTGGTTTGAAAAATTTTGTTTTTACAGACTTTATAAAGATTGCTCAATCAAATAATTTAAGTTTAAGCTATTGGAATGCAACCCCATTTGATTTTGTAAACTCAGAGTATGATGTTCTCCAACTTAACTTATCGGGTAAACCAAGCGCTAAAGCAGATCTCTACAAGCGGGCTAGAAAAATTATCGAGATCAAAAATTTTGTAAAACAAACTGGAAACTCTAGTTATAATTCCTATTTGTTTAGCCCAAAAAATAAAACCTTCAAACAGAAGATTAAAAGAGTAATTGAAAACTACTTTGTTTTAAGACATCGAAATAGTCTCGATAAACTTAGAGCGAATCTAATTGAATCTGAAAAAATCACTCAATACTATTCAGATTGTCTAGAACAGTTAAAGAAATCGAAGCCCAAATTGCTATTGGTGACCAATCAACGTCCAATTAATGCAGTTGCACCAGTGGAAGCTGCAAAAGAATTAGGAATACCAACGGTTAGTTTTATTTTTTCATGGGATAATTTACCAAAAGCTACAATGGTCATTGAGACAGATTATTACTTCGTTTGGAGTGAGTATATGAAAGAACAATTATTGTTTTATTATCCCTATATTTTAGAAAATCAGATCTTTATTACAGGGACTCCTCAATTTGAAACTCACTTTGATAAATCAATCCTTGAAACGAAAAAGACTTTTTCTAAGGCGAATAACCTAAATTTAGAAACTGAGTATATCTGTTTTTCTGGTGATGATGTGACCACTAGTCCTCACGATCAAATCTATTTAGAAGATTCAGCCAAGGTCGTTAAACAAATAAATAGAGAAGGCTCGTACAACAAAAAGCTGGGTATCATCTTCCGTCCATGTCCTGTAGATTTTTCAGATCGATTTAATCGTGTCCTTCTTGAATTTCAGGATGAAATTACTTTAATAAGACCGTTGTGGAAAAATTATAAAAAAAATTGGAATTCAATAATGCCTAGTTATGAAGATCAAGTATTATTGGCAAATACTGTTCATCATACTAAACTGGTTGTGAATGTAGGTTCTTCTATGGTGTTTGATTATGTAGCACATAAAAAACCCTGTGCTTATATAAATTACAATCCGCAAGGAATTAAACTTAAAAAGGATATCTATAAAATCTATAAATACATTCATTTTAAGTCCATGCCAAATAAAGATGCTGTAATCTGGTTAAATTCTAAAGAAGAATTAAAGGATAAGATTTTAGAAGGCTTAAATAATCCTAAGCCTTATGTCAAAAATGCTAAAGAATGGTTTAGTATTATTAATCAGTCACCACCACAGGAAGCTTCTAAAAGGATAGTTGAGGCAATTGAAGAAATTATAAACCAATGAAAAAAAAAATTATATTTTCAAATTCATATTCGCCTAGAACAGGACATAATTTTGCTGCAGAAGTTTTTAAATTGTTTGTGGATGCAGAAGTTCTAGTTCATCATAGGAGTGAAACTCGTATAGCACCATTACTGGATGCTTATTATAAAATATATGATAAACATATTTATGGTAAAAAAGATAAAGATTTCTTTGACCACTTATTCATAAATGATTTAAGGAATAAAATAATTGCTAAAAGCAATAAAGAGTTTCTTATTATTAAGAACACTTCTTTTGTGGGAGTAGAACAAGTTAAAAGAGTCTTTCCAGATGATATTCAGATTCTACTGATTAGAGATCCACTGGCTGTTTTAAAGTCTTTATTTAAAGGAATGGCTCTAAATAAAAAAGGAGTAAAAAATAAACTTAAAAGAATAGGTCTCTTTTTAGGGGTTTATCCTTTGTATTATTCTCATATACTCGCCAAAAAACAACTTAAAAACCTGCCAGATTTATCTAATTTTTTAATTATAAGATATGAAGATTTAGTTTTAAAAGATGATGAAACTCTTCAAATTCTGTCAGCTTTATTTAAATCTGAAAAGTCTGTAGAAGCCATAAAAAGTGAAATTGATAATATTAATGTCATCAATTCCTCTTATACCAATGAAACTGGAGCCAAACAAATCTGGGATGCTAAGAAAAAGACATCAAAATTTAACCCATTAAAGCGTAAAGGGCATAATTTTCTTATTAGGTCAGCTTTGAAAATTGGCAGTTATCCTTTAAGGAAAAAATTAGGTTATGTCTAATAATTTAAATACAGCTTTCCTTATTCTGTAATCTCTCCTACAGCCGAGCTGTTTTAAGTAAGAATTATTTAATTAAATTAGACAATAGTATTAGACGGAGTAAATTTTTACCAAAGCAGGTTGCTATGATTTTTAGAGAGTTTGTTGAGAGTAAAAATGATCTTTTAATTTTAAAACAATGCACGATAAAATGCAGTAATTTTGTTAAATTCTAAAGAAGAAATTGCTGATAAGATTTTAGAAAGATTGAATAATCCTAAGCCTTATGTCGAAAATGCTAAAGAATGGATTATTATTAATCAGTCACTTTCACAAGAAGCTTTTAGAAAGATAGTTGAAGTTTTGATTAAAATAGTGGATTAATTTTATTTTGCTATGATTTTTTCAACTTTAGAATTAATATTATAATATGGCGCATATTTCAATTATTAGTCCAGTTTATAAAGCTGAGAAAATATTACCTGAATTTATTTCAAGAATAGAAAATTCAGTTGAAAAGAATACTACTGATTATGAAATAATTTTAGTAGAGGATTGTGGTCCGGATAATTCTTGGGAAGTAATAGAGAAAATATCAAAAAACAAGCATCATCTAAAAGGTATTAAGTTAAGTAGAAATTTTGGTCAACACTACGCTATTACTTGTGGTTTAGACCATGCAATATGAGAATGGATAGTAGTTATGGATTGTGATTTACAAGACCAACCAGAAGAAATTGAGAAATTGTATAAAAAAGCAAAAGAAGGTTTTGATATCGTTTTAGCCAGTAGAAAGCGACGAAATGATAAGTATTTTCAAAAATTATTTTCAAAACTATTTTATAGAACTTTGGCTTATTTAACTGGTTCAGAACAGGATGAAACAGTAGCAAATTTCGGTATTTATCATCGAAAGGTTATTGAGTAAGTTATTTCTATGAGAGAATCCATTCGTTACTTCCCAACTATGATAAAATGGGTTGGTTTTAATCAAACAAAATTGGAAGTCACTCACAGTTCTAGACATGAAGGAAGTAGTACTTATAGTTTTAAAAAACTTCTAAATTTAGCTTTAGATATTATATTAGCTTTTTCTGATAAGCCAATCCGCCTAACTATTAAATTTGAGTTTTTAATTTCTCTTATCTCATTTATTTATTTTCAATTTTAATGAAAAAATTCATTTATAAGATAGTTGCTTTATTAATTGTAATAATTTTTTCAGCTGTAATTTTGGATAAAGTTTATACGCACATCTATCTAACTAAAACTCCTAGAACAAGAGCTTCTTACTTAATACAGAATAAAGTCAATGATGTGGATTATATTTTTCTTGGTTCTTTGAGGGTACAAAACCATATAAACACTAAACTCATCAATGATCTCACTAATAAAAAGGCCATAAGCCTTGGAGTTCAAAGAGCTAAATTGAATAATTACGAATTATTCCTAAATTTAATAGTAGATAACAAAATTAAATACGAAAAAATATTTTTACAAGTAGATTATGTCTACAATCACAAAGGCTTTAGTGATATATCAGGAGCGGATGTAATTCCTTACATAAGAGATATTAAAGAGGCAGATAAACACCTGAAAACTTACAATACTAATTATCATAATTACAAGAACATTACTTTTTATAGATACATGGTAAATGATTTCAGTATTGGTTTTAGAGAAGTTGTTATGTTATCAATTAACAGGAAATCTAAATTAGATTTTGAAGATGGTTTTGACCCTAAATTCATTGTGTGTAAAAATTTAAGTAGTTCACTGCCAAAAAAAATCAATTTAAAAAACAATTCATTTACTAGAATTGATAGTATTGCGCGGGCAAATAAAATTGATATAATTTACTTCATGGCTCCATTTTGTGCAAATACATCTAATCCAAATTTTGGCGAATTGCTAAGTCAAAGAATACCTGGTTTTAAAGACTATTCAAGGGCTATTTTAGATGATAAATACTTTTATAATTGCAGTCATTTAAATAGCGATGGAGCAAATCTATTTACAGAAATTTTAATTAATGATTTAAACTTATAAAATGAAAATAGCATACTTAACTCCTGAATATCCGCATTCAAAATGTACTCATTCAGCAGGGGTAGGAACAAGTATCTATAACTTAGTCCATGCCTTAACTAAGCTAGATTGCAAGGTGGCAGTATTAGTCTATGGCCAAGATCAAGATGAGGTGTTTGCTGACGAAGGTGTTCATATTTATAAAATCAAAAATCTAAAGTTTAAAGGTATTTCACGTTGGCTAACTCAAAAAAAAATAGAAAAGCTTATTAATAACTTATTCATTCAAAAAAAAATTGAGCTAGTTGAAGGTATTGATTGGACAGGTATGACTTCCTTTATAAAGCCTAAGAAATGCCCCATAGTTATTAAACTTCATGGCAGTGATACTTATTTTTGTAAACTAGAAGGAAGGCATCTAAAGAAGAAAAACTTCTATCACGAAAAACGTGCTCTAAGAAAAGCTGATGCCCATTTAAGCGTTAGCGATTTTGTAGCTAAAAAAACCAATTTGTTTTTTAATTTAAACATACACTTTACTACAGTTTATAATGGTGTTGACGTAAAACGATTTCAATCTAGCTCAAATTCAGAAAACTCAATTACTATTCTATATGTTGGGACGCTCATTAGAAAAAAAGGTGTTTTAGATTTAGCACATATTTTTAATGAAGTATATAAAGCAAATCCTTCTGTAAAATTAGTGCTTATTGGTAAAGATGCGAGCGATATAAAAACGGGTGCTTCATCAACCTGGCGGCTTATGAAAACTATTTTCGCCTCTGAAGCTTTAAAACAAGTTGACTACAGGGGAAAAGTGCATTATGATGAGGTGAAAAGCTATTTAGAAAAAGCTTCTATATGTGTATTTCCATCCTATGCTGAAGCTTTTCCATTAAGTTGGCTTGAGGCCATGGCTATGCGCAAAGCTATTGTCGCATCAAATATTGGCTGGGCAATTGAAGTTATTAATGATGGTAAGGAAGGTTTCTTAATTCATCCGTCTAATCATCTTAAATTTGCAGATAAAATAAGCCTACTAATCAATGATGAATCAAAAAGGCATAAATTTGGAAACCAAGCTCTCATTAAAATAAAACATAAATTTTCAAACGAACTAATAGCTTGTAAAAACCTAGACTTTTACCAGTCTGTTATTGATAGAAATTTATGATTCTTCTTCTTCATAACTCAAAACAAATCACCTTCTGCCTAGTTAACGGGAAAGAATTGCCAAGCTTTAAAGGCTTATCTTTAGTTAAATCATTCTTCGATATTGCTAAAGCTTATCCAGAAGAATTACTGGTTTGGGCTCACGAAACTTATAAAGACCATATCAATGAAGTTACTCTTTCTGAAATTTTTCATCATCAACGTATTATGGCAAGTTATACGTTTTCAAGTTATTTACCTGAAACCATAGGTTATATAGAACACAGTCCATTTATAAAAGTAAACTTCGATGTTACATATCCTACTTGGAGAATGCACCAAGATATTGGTGGTATGTTCAGTTCTGCAATATTAGCTTTAGAGCACTCAATTCAAAAGTCCAAAAACTTTAATATAGTACTCCATAGTCTTGGAAAAATTGGTCAATCGCAAGGCTTACTTTGTTATTCTGAGCCTAAACTTTTGAAACCAGAGGTTGCTATTAATCAGTTGCCAGACTCGAAAGCAACAACAACAGATCTTTTTAATTTTGTCGCAAAGCATTATAAATGGGTTTGGAAACATTTTTTACTCATAAACTATAGCATTTATCGATCTAGATTTCCGTTGGTAGCGTGGTTGAAAAGTTGTTTTAATTCTCAATTTATAGCGAAAATTAATCTTTTGGAACAAATAGCTTTGCCACTATTAAAACCCATTGATACCTCCAAAATAAATCTAGACGTTATCATTCCAACTATTGGTCGCAAAGCCTATTTGTATGATGTATTAACCGATTTAGCTCATCAAACACTTTTACCAAAGCGCGTTATTATTGTAGAGCAAAACCCAGATACAGGTTCAAAAAGTGAGCTTGATTACCTACAGACCAAAACTTGGCCTTTTAAAATAATTCATCAATTTACACACCGAACGGGGGCATGTAATGCAAGAAACGTTGCCTTGGATCTAGTAAAAGCTGATTGGGTGTTTTTAGCAGACGATGATAACAGATTTCAAGATACTTTATTAGAAGAGGCTTTTCAAACTATAGAAACTCTAAAGTTAAAATGCTTAACAACAGTGTATCTTCAATCTGATGAAGAAAACTCTAATATTAATTATCAACAATGGTCTACTTTTGGAGCAGGCAATTCATTTGTGAATTTCAAACTTGTTAATAATATCAGATTTCATAGTGGCCTAGAACATGGTTATGGTGAAGATGTTGATTTTGGTATGCAACTTAGAAATCTAGGAATAGATGTTATATATTCTCCTAAAATTATAATAGATCATTTAAAAGCTCCAATGGGAGGCTTTAGAACAAAACCTAACCTATCTTGGCAGAATGCCGTACCCCTACCCAAACCTTCACCAACAGTTTTATTATCGAAAATATTACACCTAACTCCGGAGCAAGTTTTAGGCTATAAATCACTTTTGTTTTTCAATACTTTAAAATCTAAAGGCTTTCATCATTTTTTTAGTCATTTATCCTATTTTAAAAAAGCCTGGGCGACTAGTCAGTATTGGGCTAGAAAGCTTAATTCTAATTGAATGAATTTTCACCTATCTTTAATTATTTGTACCTATAAACGTGCAGAATCTTTGGCTAAGTTGCTTAAAACACTTGGAGATCAAACCCGTTACCCCAACGATATTATTATTGTTGACGGTTCACCAGATGATTTTACCAAAACTCTTATTGCACAAACACAATATCCAGACTTGCGTTACCACAAAGTTGAACCTCATCAACGTGGCTTAACCAAACAGCGTAATATTGGGGTTGGCTTATGTCATAAAAAAACAGATATTGTCGCTTTTTTAGATGATGATACCGAACTTTTTAATGATTATTTTGAAGAGTTGATTAAAGTTTACCAACTAAATCCAGAGATTACAGGAGTTGGTGGTGTAGCTGTGAATGAAAATCGTTGGGTAAAAATCAGTAAAAATCAAGAGCATAAGAATTGTTTTATCATAGATGATTTTAAAATTAAATTGTCTTCTCGGTATAGATTTAGAAAAATGTTAGGGTTGATGTCGAAATTACCACCAGGAAAAATGCCGAAATTTTCACATGGTAATACACAATCTTACCCTTTATCAGGAAACTGCTACGAAGTTGATTTAATTGTTGGAATGTCTATGTCATTCAGGACGGAAATTGTACACAACCAAAAATTTTCAGAATATTTTGAGGGTTACGGCTTGTATGAGGATGCTGATTACTCAATTAGAGCTTTAGAATATGGTAAAAATGTAATTGCTACCAGTGTGAAGTTAAATCATCATCACCACCCCTCTGGCCGTCCTAATCAATTCAAATATGGGCAAATGGTAGTTCGTAATGGCTGGTACGTATGGCGTACCCGCTGGCCAAATCCTGGATTTAAAAACATATTAAAATGGCATGCCAATGTGTTGCTACTAACAATGCTGCGTTTTTTGAATGTGTTGACAACAAATCAGAAAAAACAAGCACTCACTGAGGCATTTGGAAGACTAACAGCATGGAGTAAATTATTTTTTATTACCCCTAAATTTAATAATTAAAATATGAAATTTACCATTATTACTCATGCTTTACATTACCAAGAGGGTCAAAAAATAGAGGCCTATGCGCCATATGTGCGGGAAATGAACTTATGGATAAAAGCGTTTGATGAGGTTGAAATTGTTGCGCCTATATCTCCAGAATTTGATGCGAATATTAACTTAGCCTATCAACACCAGGACATTAAACTTATCTCTATTCCTTCATTTTCACTATTAGGTGTAAAAGAGCTGTTTAAAACACTATATAGCTTACCGCAGCTCATCTGGATTATTTTCAAAGCCATGCAAGGTGCTGATCATATTCATTTACGTTGCCCCGGTAATGTTGGGCTTTTAGGCTGTTTGCTACAAATTTTCTTTCCAAAAACCACAAAAACAGCTAAATATGCAGGTAATTGGGATCCTAAAGCCAAGCAGCCTTGGAGTTATAAGCTTCAAAAATGGATTTTAAGTAACACCTACTTAACCAAAAATATGCAAGTTTTGGTTTATGGAGTTTGGCCAAACCAAACTAAGAATATCAAGCCCTTTTTTACAGCGACTTACTTTGAGCATGAAAAAGAACCGCTCTATATTAGAAACTATAAAGGCTTACTTAAATTTTGTTTTATGGGGAGTTTATCGCCAGGCAAACAACCCGTATTTGCTTTTGAGCTAGTTAAGCAACTTCGTGAAAAAGGTACTGAAGCTGAATTACATATATATGGTAACGGTGCGTTATTTGACTCTCTACAAGCTAAAGTAAAGGAGCAAGAAGCAGGGAATTGGGTGAAATTTCATGGTAATCAACCCAAAGAGGTTGTGAGAAAAGTTTTACAGTATAGTCATTTTCTTGTTCTACCAAGCAAGTCTGAAGGTTGGCCCAAAGTGGTTGCTGAAGCTATGTTTTGGGGCTGTATCCCCATTGTCACTCCTATTTCTTGTGTGCCTTGGATGTTAAATGAAGGTAAAAGAGGAATTTTAATGAACGACGAAAATTTGAACTTGACCACTAAAAAACTTAAAAACCTACTTTCAAAACCTGAAGAATTAGAACACATGTCAACTAAGGCCGCGCTATGGTCTAGGGATTATACTTTAGATAAATTTGAAGAGGAAATTGCTAAATTGATACACGACTAATGACAGAAGATTGTGGACAGAAGACCTTAGACAGAAGACTGTGGACAGAAGACTGCGGACAGAAGACTGCGGACAGAAGACTGCGGACAGAAGACTGCGGACAGAAGACTAAGGACATAAGACCGTGGACAGAAGACTGAGGACATAAGACCGTAGACAGAAGACAGAAAAAAGTGTACAAAAGATAATCAACAACACATGAAAAAACCCCGATCAAAACCGATTCGCGTGCTACAAATCATCGATTCCTTAGAAGCGGGTGGTGGAGAGCGTATGGCGGTTAATCTAGCGAATGCTTTTTCAGAAAAAATAGACTGTTCTGCTATACTGGTCACCCGTAAGGAAGGTTTGCTGAAAAGTGAAGTTTCTGAAAAGGTAACCTATGTTTTTGTCAATAAGACCAGAGCCATAGATCCTAAAGCCCTAAGTTTAGCTTTAAAATTCGTAAAAATTCATAAAATCAGTCATTTACACGCCCATAGTACCTCGTTTTTTTTCGCAATACTTTTAAAGCTTTTAAGACCTCGGCTAAAATTGGTATGGCATGATCACTATGGCGAGAGTGAACATCTTGATCAACGCCCTATAGCTATCTTAAAATTTGCCTCCATTTTTTTTAATGCCATCATTTCAGTGAATGAAAAGCTTAAAAAATGGGCCTTAAACGAGTTGTTTTGTGAAAATGTAAATTATATTAAAAATTTCTCTCGATTAATTAAAAAATCAAGTTCATCAAGTTCTTCTTCATTAAATAAAGAGAACATTGAATATCATCTGATTCAGGTAGCTAATATAAGGCCTCAAAAAAATCATGAAATTGCAATTGAAGCTTTAGCAAAACTAAATCAACAATTTTCGGTTAAATTACACCTTCTTGGTCAGTTTAATAAAGATGATGGGTATTACCAATCTTTGTTGAAGCTAATAAAACAGTTTCATCTAGAATCAAATATTGAGTTTTATGGTAGTGTCGAAAATGTTCAAGTATATCTTTCTCAAGCTGATATTGCCATATTAAGTTCACGTTCCGAAGGCTTACCTTTAAGTTTGATCGAGTATGCTATGGCCAAAAAACCAATAATTGTAACCGATGTGGGGCAATGTCAAGCCGTGGTGGGTGATTTTGCTAAGGTGGTCCCTAAAGCTAATGCAAAGGCATTAGCAGATGCTATGGTCTACTATCTGACGCATCAAGATCAAGCTCAACAAGACGCCAACCAACTTTATAAAAAAGTAACCAAAGAATACGGCGCAGAGGTGATAACAGATGACATCTTAACCCTCTATAAACGTTTATAAGGTTTACCGAACTACTTTGATTGTCAACTACACTTGAAATCCTTAATATTGTAAATAGTTTTAAAACTTATTCTACTTAACAAGCATCTATCAAATAACAACTAAAAAAATGCCCTATACTATTGCAGAAATTGGTCAAGCCCATGAAGGAAGTTTAGGAATGCTTTATGCTTATATTGGGGCTATAGCTGTAACTGGTGTAAATGCCGTCAAATTTCAAACCCATATTGCAAAGGCAGAAAGTAGTGAATTTGAACCTTTTCGAGTAAAGTTTTCTACACAGGATGAAACCCGATATGCCTATTGGGAACGTATGTCTTTTACTCCAGTACAATGGAAAGCTATTGGAGCGTACACCAAATCTAAAGGACTAGAGTTTATAAGCAGTCCATTTTCTAATGCGGCTGTTGATGTGCTGGAGGATGCCGAGGTTGATCGCTATAAAATAGGAAGTGGTGAGGTTACCAACTTGTTATTATTAGAAAAAGTAGCCAAAACTGGAAAGCCAGTTATTATCTCTAGTGGGATGAGTTCATTTGTTGAACTGGACCGCGCAGTAAAGTTTCTAATAGATCGGCAAATCAAAGTAAGTATTTTACAATGTACTACAGCCTATCCAACCCAACCCAACCAATATGGGTTAAATGTTATAACTGAATTAAAGCAAAAATACCCGTCATTGCCCGTTGGCTTTTCAGATCATTCAGGGTCGTTATCAGCCTGTATTGCTGCAACAGCTTTTGGAGCGGAACTATTGGAGTTTCACGTGGTATTTCACAAAGCCATGTTTGGCCCAGATGTAAAGGCCTCTTTGACCATCGAAGAAACAAAAGAATTAATTAAATGCTGTTCTGAAGTTGAACAGGCTATCAAATCCCCTATTAATAAGACAGAAACAAAGCACTTTGAATCTATAAAGCAAATTTTTGAAAAATCTCTAGCGGTTAATAAAGACTTATCTAAAGGCCATGTCCTTACTTTCGACGATTTGGAAGCTAAAAAACCTAAAGGGTATGGTATAGATGCTGCAGATTACGAAAGTGTTATTGGGAGGGAGTTAAACAAGTCTCTCATAGCTTGGGAGTTTTTAAACCATAAAGATATCAAATAACTGTGGTACAACGATTCCTAAAACGCTAATATCAATTAATAGCCTTAGACTTAAAAATTATAACTTTGCTCAGCGTTTTACTTATGTGTATTAAATCAAGCGATAAACGAAAATACCATTTATGTTCGGCTTAGATAAAGACACCAATTTATATCTTCAGCGACTACTCCTTCACGTGGGGATAGGTGTTTTGGTGAGTAAATTCCGAGTCTTAGCTCAGGTTTACTTATTAGTGATTGTGGTGTATTTTGTGTTTCAAATCGTTAGACAAACCAATACAACCTATTATGCACTAGGCGCAGCAGCTTATATCGCCGCTGCTGAAGTTTTTTTAAGA
>Ga0306912_1000397_pt1 | contig 26367 bp, 27 predicted proteins | sample AntRauFillE10628_FD_190443 | JGI IMG/M metagenome (GOLD analysis project Ga0306912, IMG submission 190443) | Saline lake microbial communities from Rauer Islands, Antarctica - Metagenome Filla E10 #628 (v2) (version 2) | ecosystem: Environmental > Aquatic > Non-marine Saline and Alkaline >... | reverse complement strand
CTGGATCATAGGAGAAAAAACCAAGATGGGGATGGTGAGGATGAGGGTGATCCAAAAGCGTTTTTTAAAATCTTCGATCATCATCTTGTGATGATCATGGCCTGGCATTCCCATTGGCAGACTGCCGTGGTCATGATCCATTTTACTATGATCCATTTTGGAATTATCGTCTTTACCGTTTCTCATTTTAGAATGATCCATTTCTTTGTGCTTGTCATGCTCGTGATTTTCCATATCTATTCCTCATATTGGTTAGGGTATTCCAGATTAAGTTTTTCCAACTGTTCGGTTAAAATTTTGGCCGCTGTATAATTACGATACCAACGCTTGTCTGCAGGGATGACATGCCAAGGCAAGTGATCGCAGGCATTAAGTACCGTGTGGTATACCTTCCTGTAGTCATCCCATTGTTTAGGTATGAGTTCATCTTGCTTCGCATACTTCCAGCGTTTGTGTGGTTTCGTTTTACGCTCTTCAATACGCGCTATCTGCTCATCAGCTGATAGATGTAAGTAAAATTTTAAGATCAACGTATTATTGGCTAGCAGGTGATGTTCCAGCTCATTAATCAAATTGATGCGATGAGCCAATACATCACCTGATAGGTTTTTATTGATGGTAGGCACCAAGATGTCTTCATAGTACGAGCGGTTAAAGACCTTGATCATTCCTTTCTCAGGAAAGTGGGGATAGATGCGCCATAAGAAATCATGTTTAAGCTCGTCAGTGGTAGGCTTTTTAAAAGAAGTAACCTGCACACCTTGAGGATTCATGCCGCTAAAAGCATGGCGGATGGTCCCGTCCTTGCCCGAAGTATCAAGCCCTTGCAAGACGATGAGCATGCTGTATCTGCCATCAGCATAGAACTTATTCTGCAACTGAAAAAGTCCCTTTCGGAGTTTTTTTAGTTCTTCTTTGGTTTCCATTTTGACAGCTTCTTTGGGTGGTAGCGTGGATATATGATCTAGTTCAATCATTTATCGGTCATTTTAGGTTTTTGAATCATTGCTTCATTGAGACTGCTACTGTATAACCCATAAGCATCAACCAATATACCTTTAACACTATTCTTACCGCTGATGGCATACACAATCCTATTATCGTCAGTGTTACTCATACCTTCAAATCGATAAAAAGCACCCACTTCAAAATCTTCCGGATGCAATTGTAGTTTGGAAGTGAGGCATTCCAGGCAATGGGGTTTAAGGTTTAGATCTTCGGTATAGCCCTTCAGGCGTAAGCCGGTAGTGGCCTCACTTAGAGTTTCATATGAGTCAGTTGATTTTGCTTTAGTCATAATGTCCCTGTTTTATAGGTTATCAATTACCTGCCTCAGCCTTTGCTGTATATCTGTGGCAATGGTGCCAAGCTGGTCGTTTTGCACAGCTTGCATAGAGGCCACCGGATCTACGGCCGCCACTTCCACCTCGCCTTCTGTTTTTTGCTGCACGATTACGTTGCAGGGCAGCATTGTCCCGATTTTGTCTTCGGCCTGCAATGCCTTGTGTGCAGCGGGCGGATTGCAGGCACCCAATATGCGGTACGGCCTAAAATCTTCGTCCAGCTTCTTTTTCAGTGTGGCCTGCACATCAATTTCAGTTAAAATACCAAAGCCTTCCTCTTTCAGGGCTTCGGTCACTTTTTCAATAGCTTCGTCAAAGCTGATGTTTTTCAGTGTTTTCGAAAAATAGTAGTTCATCTTTTTATTCGCTTTAAAATTTTTATAGAAGAAATGATATTAGTATTCGCTCATGTTTTTTCCACAGCTAACCCCAATGTTATCCAGTCGTGCATTCCGCCTCGATAGTATAAAATCCTATCTGCCGGATAACCCGCTTCCAACAGTTTTTTTATGGCTGTAGTAGATTGCGGACATTGCGGACCATTGCAAAAGAAGATGGTGAGCTGTTTTTTATCTAACTCCTCTTTTCTGGTCACTATCTCATCGTAAGGGATATTTTCAGCGCCGGGAATGGTTATCCCATCGGTAGTATCAGGTTTTCTGGCATCAACAATGGGACGCCCCTCTTTTTGGTGTTGGTACACCTCCAATTCCCCGACCGTTCTTACCCCCAGGGCAGCTTCTATTGGCTGAATACTTCCCCAAGTGGTGTCCACTTCCACCAGTCCTTCCTCAATGATTTTTGCTATCATATGGTTTTGGTCCCTTTTCCCTGTCCTTATTTCCGAAATGTTCATGTTTCTCATTTTCAATTTATTTATCATATCCATACCGGGCATGCCAATTGACGCCACTTTTTCATCCACAATTAGTAAAGGTGAATGTTTGAATTGGTATTTTTCAATTAGACCCGGGTGTTCTTCAAAATATTTGACCGTGTAGGGTAAATCTGCATTCTGCAATTCTTTTTCAAGTATTGGCCTGTGTTGACAATCTTTTGTTGCTGCAATTAAAATTTCCATAACAATTTTCTTTTTTATTATTTAGTGTTGATTAAATTATTCCGGTTCATCTGTTTCCCATTGTAAAAACCACCTTTCTCCAACAAATACTAAAACCATCAGTACTACGGAGACCACTATTACCAAAATATCACTGGAAGCCTTTATCCAGAGAAATGCGCCCAATACAAGCAGGTCAAGTATAATGGCGGCAATAACAATTGCGACATTGATATTTACTTTTTTTCTAAGATTTTTTAACACGCCCCATTGGAGTATTACATCCATTGTTAAGTAAAAAATAGCTCCCAAAGAAGCAATACGGGTCAGGTCGAAAAATGCCGTTAGGGTAATGGCAATAATCACAGTATAAACCAGCATGTGCTTTTGCAATCCACCCGGCATTCCGAAATGTTTGTGTGGAATTAGATTTATTTCAGTGAGCATGGCGGTCATTCTGGAAACGGCAAATATGCTGGCAATAACTCCTGAAATAGTAGCTACAATGGCAATACCCACCGTAAACCACAAACCGTATTTTCCAAATGCAGGTTTAGAAGCTTCGGCCAGGGAAAAATCTTTGGCTGCTATAATCTCAGGGATTGACAAATTAGCGGAAACGGCCCAAGCCACGAGTAAATAAACCAAAGTACAAATAAAGAGCGAAATCATAATGGCACGGCCTACATTCTTAGTAGGGTTTACAATCTCACCACCACTGTTTGTAATAGTGGTAAAGCCCTTATAAGCCAGAATGGTAAAAGCCAAAGCTGCGATATAACTGGTTGCTGTATAGTCACCAGAAAATGTGGATGGTACGGCTTCAGCAAATGAGAAGCCTGCTGCCCACAGGCCACCAATGGCGAAGATGGCCAGACCTCCTATTTTAATGATTGCCATCATCAGGGAAGAGCGTCCAATCACCTTATTGCCAGAAATATTGACTAAAAAGGCAACTACTAATAATAAAACACCCAAAATAGGTATCCAGATACTATTTTCCTGGACATCGAAAAGCTGTAAGGTATATGTTCCAAATGTGCGCGCCACCAGGCTTTCACCAATCACCATTGAAAAAGCCATTAAAAGTGATCCCGCAGCAGTGACCGTACCCGGCCCATAGGCCTTTTTGAGGTACATAGCTATACCCCCGGCTGATGGATAAGCATTGGACAACTTTATGTAAGTGTAAGCACTAAAACCGGAAATGATGGCACCTACCAAAAAAGCCAGTGGAAACCATGTTCCGGATAGTTCTGCCACCTGGCCAAGCAAGGCAAAAATACCGGCACCTATCATCACTCCGGTGCCAAGCGCTACCGCACCTTTAAGGCTTAAACTATTCTTTTTGTATTCGCTCATTTTCTAAAATCTTGTTGTTAACCCTCCGCCAAAGCCAAAGCGGTTGTCATAGCTTGCCATCAGTGAAAAGTTTCTCGATAGAAAAAACTCTAACCCTGCAGACCACACCAGTTCTTCACTGTAGAGGTCTCCGCCCACCAGATTATCCTCCTGACTGATATCGTTTACCCAACCAAAATCAGCCTGATATTCTATTTCCCCAAAAGCGATTGTTCTGGGAAATATCATGAACTCCCGCTCAAGGCTGATCTGCGGTCGCAGTAAGTTATCAATACGCACATCCAGATTAAACATATAAGGAGTAAAGAAGCGAAATCCGGCTACTGCCGTAGTGGCCACCTTGTCAAAGCTGTTTTTAGTTTCATTTTCTACATTGACACCGCCAAAGACACTGAAATAATCATAGAGGTAGCGCTCATAAGTGAATTCGCCTTCGGCTATCATATTCCAGCCATATTCGGCATTCAGGTTAAATTGGTTGCGGATGTTTGACGAAACCAGGTTGAGCGCAGCCATGTGAGAAGCCACATCCAGCAAGCCCCAAGAGTAAAACTTATTGGTTTCATGGATTAATTTTTTAACGGGGTAACCTTCCATACGTGGGTCGCGTGGTGTATCGTAGCTGTAAATCCTTGCCATACCGCCAACCATGTGATAGAGCACATGGCAATGAAAAAACCAACCACCGTATTCATTGGCGTCAAACTCAACCACCACTTTTTGCATGGGAGGTACGTTCACTGTGTGTTTTAAAGGTGAATACGCACCATTTTTATTAATGACCCTAAAGAAGTGACCGTGTAGGTGCATTGGGTGGTGCATCATGGTCAGGTTGTTCAGGGTAATTCGCACCACCTGCCCTTTTTCAATTTCAATTTTGTCCGCCTCAGAGAGTGGCACCCCGTTCATGCTCCAGATGTAGCGCCACATATTACCAGTGAGGTTTAGCAACACCTCCTTTACCGGTTTATCTCCGGAGAGGGTTGTTTTCTCTGTTGCTTTCAAATAATCATAGTTGTACTCCGAATACATATTCATTCCCTCCATACTGTCCATACTTTCTGCTTCCATTTCCATATCGCCATGCATAGATTTTTCGGTATCCGATTTCATCTCATGATCGTGTTCCATGCCAGGCTCATCCATCTTCATTTCTCCGTTCCCTTTGTCCATATCTTCATCCATCTGCATTCCCCAATTGGCTTTTAATTGATAAGGCTTTTCTTTGGAGGGATTGAATTTCATGGCCGGTGCGCCCATGCGCATGTCCATTTTGGCCATTTGTTTCATCATGGCAATTTTGTCGGGCCGGGGCACATCTGGTGCCATTAGCGTATCGCCAACTCCGAGGAAGGCCGATGTTTTACCCGAACCATCCTGCACGGAGGCCCTCACTTCAATTTGTCCATCCGCGGGAATGGTTACAATAAAATCGTAGGTTTCCGCTATACCGATAAAGGTTTTATTGTGCTTCACCGGAACTACCCGTGGACCATCCGCAGCCACTAAAGTTGGATCTTCACCCCCAAAGGTGAGCCAGTATTGTGAGGAAGCCGAGGCGTTGATAATACGTAGCCGTACTTTTTCTCCCGGTTGAAATTTGGGATATGCTATACTTTGCTCACCATTCATTAAAAATGCCGGATAGTAAATGTCGGCAATGTCAGCCCCTTCCATTCGCTGGCGCCAGAAATTAAGCTGTGCGCCCAGGCCACCACGGCCAATGACCATGCTGAGCGGTGTGGAGGTTCCTTTTTTGATGCCATACCATTCATTGCCACGTTTAAGGTTGCGAAGCACGTTCATCGGTTTTTGATTGGTCCAGTCGGAAATAACAAGGACTAATTCATCATCATACTCGAGGGTTTTCTCTTTGGATTCAATTACGATGCTGCCATAAACCCCACTTTGCTCTTGCAACATGGTGTGCGAATGGTACCAGTATGTTCCTGATTGCTTTAGTGGAAACTCATACTTCTGAGTTTCTCCAGGTTTAATGGGTGGGGTGGTGAGATAGGGCACACCATCATAAAAATTGGGTAGCAACAAGCCGTGCCAGTGCACCGAAGTTTCCACATCCATTTTATTCTCCACGTAGAGTACGGCATAATCCCCTTCGGTAAAGCGCAGAGTAGGCCCAGGTATGTTACCGTTGATAGTCATCCCTGTAACATCTTTTCCGGCCTTATTCACGATTTCCTGGTCTATGGTAAGTCGATAAACCACGGTGTCTGTTTGGGCGAAAACACTGCTTGAAAAGGCAATGGCCAATACAACGAAAAACAAAGACTGCAGCTTTATGTGTCTCATAACTAATTGCTTTTTTTTAGTGTTCATGTGTTTCTTCGGATTCCAGGTGATTGCCCTTCGGACCCACTCCCTCAATATGCACCAACTGTGAACCATAATGCCCTGCCTGGCTTACTGCATAGGCGGCTCCCGCTAATACAAGACTTACCAGTATCACCGCCCAGCGTTTCTGTTTTAGTATAAACTGACTCACGAGTTGCAGAACGAATGCAGTAATGCTCAGCCAAATCGTCCAGTCGGCATACAGGTCATGCTGGTCCAGCACGGCTTGCATATGGTCGGTAAGCTCATGCACGTGGGGGTGAAACCACCTGCCAGCGGCATAGGCGCCCAAAGCGCCCAGGCCGGTAAGAATGGTAATCAACCAATCCAACTCTTTTTTAAGGAACAGGATATTGGCTATGGCCAAAATTGCTGCCAGCAGCAAAAGCACAATGGGGAAATGCACCATCAGTGGGTGCAGGTTGGGGAAATCATTAAAGTCGGCCTGCAAGGGTTTGTTTCCCTGCGGGGGATGGCTATGTCCTTCCACCGTTTCGTGATGATCATCTCCCTGAACCTGTACCATAGTGTCCTTCTTTTTATGGTCATCATCACCATGGGCGAATGCAGCGGTTCCTGAAAAAAAGAAGAGCATCAGCAGGACTGATTTTGCCCAAAAAATTAGGCGGTTTGATTTGTGTTGCGATACCATAATTTTTGCGTCTTAGTAATTCATTAAAAAATAACTCCCATCTTCTTCCATAAACATCTGACTTAGCAGCGTTTTATTTTTATCCAGCTTTTCGGTTACCCGGTAGTGGATGGTTTTCACCCTTATCCCCCAGAGGTAAGCTTCGAGGGTCAACGATGATTTTAGCGTGAATCCTTCTTCATTTTTACTTAGGCTGCGATCGGTCAATGACAGCAGGTTTTTTGAGCCGAAGAAACGGAGTATGCCTGATTCTACAGACATTTCAAGCCTCAAGTCTTCCAGCGTTTTATCATCAGCGTCAAAATCATAGAGCTTTTTAAAACCGGATGATGAAGCTTCTATCACATATTCAGCGTTGCCCTGTCGGGCAAAAGGAAAAACGCTGAGCAACACATCCGATTTGCCCGGCTCACAGGTGTATTGGGTAGTATATTTATCCGTAAGGCCCCCGTCTTCATCATAGAGGCTCACTTGCAATTGCACTTTTAGCTGGTTTCCAATGGTTTGCAATTGGCCCACCTGAAAAACCTGTTTTGAGTTGAGTTTTTTGTCCTCATCATATGCCTTGCGCACCACTTCCTTACCTGCTATCTGCTCAATGAGCATTTCCTGTCCGTAAGCCCTTCCCACAAGTAATAGGGTCAATATGAAGATTGAGGCTCTATACACGATTCATGCTTTTCAATATCCTTGTGGCCAAAATGCTGCTCAAATCAATCTGGTTGCTTTCGTGGGGAATGGTGTTGCAGGTAACTACTTGTGCACCCTCCTTTTTCAAATCCTGGTAAGCATTGCCGGCAAACACTGCGTGCACACCAATGCAAACAGGGGCTTTCATCCCCGCTTTTTTAAGATGGCCCACGGTTTCTATCATTGTGCGGGCGGTACTGATGATATCATCCACCAGTACGGGCGTGTGGTTTTTATACTCTTCCACGTTCGGCACAGAAACTTCCACATCACGGTCTCCGTGGCGGGTTTTTTCCAGCACCATAAACGGGGCCCCGGCATCAGCTGCCACTTCGGACACCCATTGCTCACTTTCACTGTCAGGGCCAACCAATACGGGGTTTTCCACAGTCTCCTTTATCCAATTGGAAATGGCATTGGCCGCGTGGACCACGTCAGTGGGAATGCCATACACCTCTGCCAGCGAACCCCTGCGGTGCAGGTGCGGGTCCACGGTGATAAGACTATCGGCAAACCCGGAAATGAGCTTCCCGAAATATTCGGATGTAACGCCTTCACCGGGCTTAAACACTTTGTCTTGCCGCATATAGGCCAGGTATGGCGCTACCAGGCAGGTACATTTGGCACCCAGGCTTTTGGACGTTTGGCTCAAAAAATAAAGGGGCAATAGTTTTTCGTCCGGCTGATGCAGCGTGGCCACCAACACCACGCATTTGTCTTTTACATCAGACTGGATGCGCACATAGGTTTCCCCATCAGGGAACTGGCGAATAGTGGTTTCGCCAATTTCGGCCTTTAGGTGGTTGCTCAATTTTTCGGTCAGTTTTTCATTCCCCGGTAATGGGAAAAGTATAGTTTTCATTGCTTTTAATTTTTATATTGATTTGATTTCCTTTAAGGAATTGAACAAAATCATCGAACTGAATAAGTTCTTCCAATCGTTTGATTCCTACCACTGTCTTAGGTTGGTAAAGATGTAAAACTGCATAGGCGGTAACTACGCCTGTTGCCTTGGCCTCACTAATACCCTCTGCTAAATAGGTTATTTCGTTTTCACCCTGTCCATAACAATGGGTTTGAACGGCAAATTTTTCTGATCCAACCCGGAATCTGGTTAACCATTTTTTTAGTCTTTTCGGGTTTGTTTTGCTCAGTTTAGATAACAGTCCCAATTTCTTCATAGTCCCCATTAGCCAGGTCACAAATTTGGAATCAAAGGCTAACCTCGTTTGCGCGCTACCTATTTCCATTGAGTTGGCGATGATATGTTGATCACCAAAATTGAATAGATAAAACTTCCGGGAGTGGTTTTCATTCAACAGTCGCTCATTAAGTGGGTGAGTAAATGAACTCACATATTGCTCTCCATTTTCAGTTTTCACAGAAAAAGTTTTATTGGCATATTCCATCATCCACCGAATAGCATCCAATCCGTGATTTTCACCTAATCCCAATAATACAAAGGATTCTACTTTATGAATTATATTTAATTTCAATTTGGCATTCTTCACAAAAACCCCGGATAATCCCGGCATTAAACCTACACCTGGAATTAAGCAGATACCAGCATTATCAATGTCTTTACTGTAAATACCAAATCGCTGGTATGCCTCGTAAGAGGTAGCTAATTCTGTATAATTAATTTGATGCTCAATGCATAGAAGAATAAAGTTGTCGTTCTCCAAAAATTCAATGCATAAAATTGCTGTATGAATATCTTTAAAATTTATCTCTTCAAAATAATTTGTATTTAAATCGACTTTAATGGAGGAAGCTTGAATGTTAAGATTTTTCACAAGTTTTTGTGCATTATTCTTGCTCCTCCCCGCTACAATTACTTTTCCGGGAAATTTATTAGCCAAAATTTTAGAAACTACAGCCCCTACATTTCCATATCCCCCGATAATTAATATTTTATCTTTTACTAAATTCATTTTAGTTTCAAAATATTTTTTTGTGAACGATAAAATTCAAGCGCATAATCCAATTCCCCTTGCGATACGGTATGGATTTCATAAAGTGTTTGGCCAGCCTGCACTGTGGTACCGATAGGAGCGAAAAAATCCAGGCCGGCAGTTCCGTTTTCGGGGGCACCGGCCAGCTTGGCCAGTTTCGCCAATTTGCGGTTGTCAACCTGGGTTACCGTTCCTTCTTTTTGCGCTTTTACAGGATGTTGAAAACGTGCTTTACCGGGTTGGCGAAAGCCGCCTTGCGCCTCGCAAATGGCCCGGAATTTTTCAAAGGCCCGCCCCGACTCCAAAAGTTCGGTAGCTTTTAGTTTGCCTTTGCCAGTATCCACTTTGACCGAAAGCTCCAACAGTTCGCCAGCCAGGTGCAGTGCCCTTTCCTTCAAATCGGGCGGGGCGGTAGGTTCGTTTTTTAAAACGGCCAGTACGTCCCGTGCTTCCAGGGCCGGGCCGATGCCACGTCCCACCGGTTGGCTGCCATCGGTTATCACAATTGTAAGGTGCAATCCTATGGCTTGGGCCACCATCGTCATCCTGCCCGAAAGCTCCTGGGCATCCTCAGCGGTCCGCACTTTGGCGGTAGGCCCTACCGGAATATCAATCACAATGTGAGTGCTGCCGGCAGCCGATTTTTTAGAAAGTACCGAGGCTATCATTTGGCCTTCGCTGTCAATGTCCAGCGCCCTTTCCACCCGTATCAAAATATCGTCCGCGGGGCTGAGCTGCATAGAGCCGCCCCAGGCCAGGCAGCCGTTTTCCTGCTCCACCACCTTTTTCATTTGCTCCAGCGTAAGGTTCACGTTGGTGAAAACTTCCATCGTATCTGCCGTTCCGGCCGGGGAGGTGATGGCGCGTGACGAGGTTTTGGGAATGGTAAGCCCCGCAGCCGCAGCGATGGCTACCACAATGGGGGTGGTGCGGTTTCCGGGCAGGCCGCCAATGCAGTGCTTGTCATAAACCTTTTCGGCAGGCCAGCTCAGCTTTTGTCCGGCATCCACCATTGCTCGGGTAAGGTGGATGATTTCGTCAATGTCAAGCCGCCTTCCCGCGCAAGCGGTAACAAAGGCCGCTATTTCCACATTGGAGTAATTACCGGCCGCCAAATCCTCCACAATTTCCTGCACCTGTTCCTGCTTTAGCCGTTGCCCATATACTTTGGCGCGCACGGCACTCATGGAGTTGATAGCTGGCAAATGTGACAGCGTCAATAAATCCCCTGGATTTGCCTGAAGGCCTGTTATTGCCTTTTCGGAAAGGCTAAGCTCATCGTGTTGAAGCAAGGCATCACTGTCCAGCACACTTAGCGTGGCCACGACGGATTGTGCCCCGTAGGTGACCTTTACCCGCGTAAGCGCCTCAAAACCTTCGGATACACAAACCGGACAGTCCCTGCGCATATACACCGTGTGCTCGTTGCGGGTGTCTATGCCGAGGGGTTTTAGTTTTAGTTGGTTGGATTTTACTTCTCTTTCACTTTTCATAATTGCTTCTAACACCATTAATTTTTGAAAATTAATTTAGAAACCCATCTTTCCGAACCCGATGAAAGAACTACTATATAGGTACCTTCAGCCTTCTTCGATAAGTTGACGGTCCGGGAATTATCACTTTCAACGTCTACATCTTCAAACACTATGATTCCGGAGGTATTGTAAATCTTCAGAACGGCTTTGTCGCTTAATCCCTTTGGTATTTGAACAATGAGTTTTCCGGAAGTAGGATTGGGGTATATGGTCAATGGGTTTTGCCCGGCGAACACTTCTTTTATTTCCACAGTGATTTGGCCTGTTACCTGCACCATTTCAGCCACGGAAGGCACATCGTCCACCATTACGAAAAGCAAATAATAACCACTTGGCATTTCTACCGCATCTGTGGGCAGCGCAACAGAGAGGGTAGCGCCATTTTGGGTGAAAGGCAAGTCAAGGAAGCGGTTGTTACCAGAATTCATAAAGTGGGTAACAGATGCAGTAGAGATCATCCGGACCGCAGTAACAGAATCTGCATAAGCTACATTCACCGAGACGGATGCCCCCGGTTCAAAGTTTCCGGAAACAGCAGTAATGACAGGCCTTACCCCCCTGAAAAGGTAGGGTGGGAAAAAAGCTTCTATAATACTGGCTGGGGGCTCATTGCCCGGCTGGCCTTCGCCTCCTACTGTGATTACACGTCCATCAGGCACCAGTATGGTCGTGGCGTGATATTCCCGGGCGTAGTTCAGGCTGTCCAGCCTGCGCCAGGTATCAGTGACAGGGTTGTATTCATCAGTGAGATAAAGTTGCCCCCATTGGTTTACCGGGGAGGGGTGGGTTTGGTCTTCCTTGTATCCTCCAGCCACTATTATTTTCCGGTTTGGCAACAGTACAGTTTTAGCACGTGAGCGCATAGGCGCAAAGTTGCTCCCCAGGCTCCAGCTATCGTTTTGCGGATCATAAATTTCTATCAGGCTCCCCAACTCGTTGGGCACAAATGAAATATGGCCAATGGCCACGACCCGTCCGTCATCACTGGGCAACAGCACCAGCTCGTGGTCGCTGTGGTCGCCATTGGGCATGCGGTTGCCCTGTACAAAATCTGATGCCAGGCTCCACTGGTTGGTAGTGGGATCAAAAAGTTGGGGCGGGCGATGGGTCATCAATACGATGCCATTGTAGAGTTGCACAATGGGCGAAACTTCATTGCCAATGGCTATGGTATCAGCCCAGGTACTTTGTCCGGTGTTGGGATCGTATAATTCGGTAGTATTTACCCGTACCGGGTTTTGCAGGCCACCCCCTCCGGTCACCAGTATGCGCCCATCGGCCAGAGGAGCCACGGTTGGGTACCAGCGGTAATCGAGCAGGTTGGGCATTAGCTGCCAGCTATCGGCCACAGGGTCATAAGTTTTTACCTTTTTAGTTCCCGGCCCGTACACCTGCGTATTGGTACCGCCCATAAAAATTACTTGGCCATCAGGAAGCAGCAGCGGTCCTACACAGCCCTGTACAGTGTCGTATCCGGTAGGTGTAGAAACCTGATCTGTAGCTGAATTGAAAAGAAAAGGGTCTTCCGTATCGTGGCAGTAGAAGATCTGGCCATCAGGCAAAAGGATGCCGAGATCGGTGCCTCCCAATGCTTGCGGAGAATTAAGCACTACATTCCACTCTCCGGGGTGGGTTTCTGTCTGTAACAAAAAATCGATGCTGGAAAGGTTGGAAATGATGGACAGGACAGTATCCACATAGTCCATTCCTTCTTTGGCCACACCAAGGGTATAGTTGCCATTTGGGATATTGTTAAAACTATAATTACCCAGAAGGCCACTGCGCGATTCGGCAAAAAAGCTGGTATCGGCATTAAATACCATGAGACGGGCGCCTTCCACGGGTTGAGAAATGCCGCTGGTAAGCGTGCCGCTGAGTGTGTTTTGTGCGCTCAGTCCTATTGCAAAAGTCATCAAGACAAAAAGTAAAATCAGAATTGGGTTTTTCATTTTCTCGAAATTTTATGGATGATGGGGGTAATGAACATGGTGCAACGAATCAATTTGGTCATGATGATGAACCCCATGCCCGTTGAAATGTCCGTCATCGTTGTGATGGTCGCCTCCATGCGGGTTGTGGTGGTGCTGGCCGTGGCCCTGATTTATAAGCAGCGAATCATGATGATGAACAGCATGATCACCATGCTGGTGATTGCCATGGTCGTTGTGGATGCCCTGGTGGGTAGAGGTGCTGTCGTGGTGGTGGTCATCATGCGCATTATTATGTGAATAATTGTGATGATGCTGCCAATACAGGGAATCGTGATGATGGAAAAGGCTGTCGTAATGATGCTTTTGGAAATTGTGCTGGGCATGTACCAGTGAATCGTTGTATTGGCCCATTAGCTGGAAGTTGTTTTCCATACCGGCTGCTGCTTCTTTGTCGGCTGCTGGTAGCTGTATCGATTCATCCTCTGTTATAGGTTCTTGCTTTTGGCAAGCCGCCAGGAACATAAAACCTGAAAATGCTGCGAGTGATAGAATTTTTGTTTTCATTTTAATAGCAATTTTTAGTGATAAGATAATGATTTTATTTCATAAAGCTGGGGCACCTCGGCCTCCCAGCCGTAGGTATCCTTTATTTTTACCCGCAGGGCATCGGCCGGGTGTGCTTCCCCGTGGGTGATGAATATCCGTGAAGGAGCTTCACCCAGTTCACTCATCCAGTCCAGCAGTTCGTCCTGGTCAGCATGGGCAGACAATCCGTGCAGGGCATCTACTTTGGCCTTTATCCGATAGTACTTGCCGTAGATTTTCAGTTCTTCGGTGCCCTCCAGCAGGTGGCGGCCATTGGTGCCCTCCGCCTGATAGCCGGCCAGCAAAATGGTAGTGTTCTCTTTATAACTGTATTGCGTCAGGTAGTTGAGGATGCGCCCCCCGTTTACCATCCCGCTGCCGGCAATTACCACCTTGGGCTTGGTTTCGCGCATTATTTGCACCGTGTCTTTATATGAAGTGGTTACGGTAATATCGCGGCACATCGCATCACAGTCGGCAGCACTCAGCTTGTGCCATTCACTGCTGTGGTGCAGTATTTCCAGCACATTGGCACCCATCGGGCTGTCCAGGTACACCGGGATGTCGGGGATGCGATTCTTCTCCTTCAACTGCCACAGGTAGTACATTAGGAGTTGGGCACGCTCCACGGCAAAACTAGGGATGAGCAGGATGCCATTGCTTTCAATGGTTTCCAGAATATGCTCCGTCAGTCGCTCCATTATATCCTCGTGGATATGCTTGCGGTTGCCGTAGGTAGATTCGATAAAAAGCACGTCCGCTTTTTCCGGCTTTTGGGGCGGGTACAGCAGTGGGTCTTCGCTGCGGCCAATGTCGCCCGAAAACACCAGCAGCTTGCCCTGCACCTCCAGTTCCAAAAATGTGGAGCCCAGAATATGGCCATTGTAACGATGGCGGTAGCGAATATTTTCGCCCAATTCTACCCATTCGTCCAGCGGCTGCTGCCTGAAGAGCGGTAAAGTCTTCTCTACATCCTTCGTATCGTAAAGCGACTTGGCCGGATTGTGCCGCGAAAAGCCTTCTTTATTGGCTCGCTCGGCCCGTTCCTCCTGTATCTTGGCACTGTCGCGCAATATAATTTCCGCGATTTCCAGGGTGGGTGCCGTGCCATACACCGGGCCACGGTAGCCCATCTTCATTAATCTTGGTAAAAACCCGCTGTGGTCCAGATGGCCGTGGGTTAGGATTACCACATCTATGGATCCGGCTTCAATGGGCAGGTAGTCCCAGTTGAGCTGGCGCAGGTTTTTTATGCCTTGAAAAAGGCCGCAGTCCACCAGTATTTTCTTTTCAGTGGTTTCCACCAAATATTTGGAGCCGGTAACGGTGCCAGCCGCTCCCAGGAAGTGGATGTTGATGTTTTCTTTCATAGCTGTTTACCGTAGTTTTTTTAGTTCATTATCAAGATATTCCTGTAGCTTTTCTTTGGCAAGAAGCTTCACCAGGTATTGCTGCACAAAGAGGTTTTCATCCATCCCGGCCGTGGCATATTTTATCAGGGCGTGGTCTTTCTCGGCCACCAGCAACATCCCCACCGGCAGGTTGTCGGTTTTCTCCAAAATGTTTTCCTTGTAAAAGTTGAGGTAGGTGTTCAGCTGCCCGATATCGCTATGTTCAAAAGCACCGATTTTAAGGTCAATCAGCACGTGGCACTTTAGTATCCGGTGGTAAAACACCAGGTCAATAAAGTAATAGGTTTCTCCAATGAGGATGCGCTTTTGGCGGGCCTCCATACAAAAGCCGTTGCCCAGCTCCAGGATGAATTCCTGCAAGTGGTCCAGCAAAGCCGTTTCCAGGTCCGATTCTTCTACCACCTCCTGCGCCCTCAGCCCCAAGAACTCAAAGGCGTAAATGTTTTTGATGATGTCGGGCGGGCTTTGCGGCTTTGTTTTTTGGTGTGCCATTTCCGCCAATTTCTCCGGCTTGGCAGAGAGGCCGCTGCGCTCGTAATACAGGCTGGCAATCTGCCGCTTGAGTTCCCTCACGCTCCAGATACCCTTGATGCACTCTATTTCGTAAAAGATGCGCTTAAGGGGGTCGTCAATTTTTATAAGTTGGGTAAAGGACAGCCTTGTTAAAAGCTTGTCTGGTGGCACTTCCAGATTTTTTCTTTCAGCGGAAAGATTGTCCTCGAATTTTTGGGTCAGTGACCCAAGAATTGAACCTGGCACTAAACTATTGAATCTTTGGGTCACTGCCCCAAGAATCTGCGGATAGCTGTGGTAGAACTGTCTGCACCTTGAAAGCTCTGGGGAGGTCAGTCCTTTGATTTGGATGCTTTTTGCAACCTTGTTCAGCAATTCACTCCCATATTCCGCTCTGTCTGCACCCTGTTGCTCATATTCCACGAGGTGAAATCCGATAAGCAGATTTCTCACGGTGAGTGCCTGGTTCACGGCATTCACCGCCCGCGCCTGCAGATGGTTATGGACCTGTTCAATGGAGGCAATCAGTAGTGGGAAGTCCTTCATAATGTTCCTTTATTTCATTTTTAGTAATCCTCTCCAATTATGGGGACAGCGTCCCCTCTTTCTCTTTTCATACTATCACATTTCCGTACTTCAACTTTTAATATGACACGTGCAAATCCGGTGGTCAGCGACCCCATTTTCAGTGCCCCCCACAGCAGGAAGGAAGAGTTCCATTGTCTTTATTAGCCTCAGTCAAAGCGGTTATGGACTTATACAGAGAGGGATAGTCTTCTTTAATCAACAGGGCTACATTTTTTGTGCTTTCAGGGTCAGAGATTACCATCTCCAGCAATACCTCAAAGGCTTCCTCCAGCTTACGGGGTTCCGTTTCCATTATTTTGTAAAAAGATTCAAAATCAGTGTTTCCCGGTGTTTGCATTTCTTTGGTTTTCATACTTATTTATTTTATGGTTATTGAATATCACACACTCCCCCGGCTTCTTCCAGCACCTTGCGCCTGCGGCTTTCTGTAAGTGCCAATTGGTTCAGGGTTTCGGGCTTTTCGCAAAGCTGCCGGCACAGGATTATTCCACTCTCCAGCAATTGTTGTTTCTCCTTTCTGCTCAGGGTGGTAAGGCAGGTTACCGGATGGCTCCCCGTCTCGCTCACCCATTCTTTCAGGGCATTGTTAAAAGGATAGTCCCAACTGAGCAGGTAGAGCCCCACACACTTTCCGTACTGAATGGCATCAGAGGTAAAGCGGGTGTTGGTGGCTACCCAGCCCTGGTGAAAATTGATGTTATGCCCGGGCTGCTCGAGCCAGGCGGCTTCCACATCCTTAAAGCGCGACTGGATGTAGAGCGGTATTTTCACATCGCAGCGCCTGCCCTGGCTACTGTGAAATTTGCACTCCACCATAAAATGTGCTTCACCCTTTATCGCTATCACATCCACCTCGTGCTGCACACAATGTCCTTGCACCAATTGGCCGGTTTTGGTTTTAAAACCCTTTGCATTCAGCAGTTCGGCCACAAACAGCTCAAAGGGAAAGCCGGTGGGGCCAAATTCAAACAGTGCTTTTTTAAGATTGTAGCGCGCAGCGGACGGACGGGCCTTTTTGCGCAACAGCGAAAAGGCTTTTTTATAGATTTCTTTGGTGGAAATACCTTCGTAAAGAATGCCTTCCACTTGTGTCACTACTTGGTCAATCACCTTGTCAGCTGCCCCGGAACGTTTCAAAGACAGCCGCAATTTTTCCCCGTCAAAGGGTGCTGATTCACCGGAATATTTTGTTATAGTTATTTGTTCCTGATTTTTCATGTCAGCGTTATTTCATTTTCGTTTGAAACGCCTTCCTCAAAGCAATCCAGATTGAAAACCGCTGCATTCATTCCGGGGTTGTCACCGCCCGAAGTGAAAATGCCGATATGTTTTATGTGCGCTTCCATTCTTTACAGTTCTTCTTCCACGCTTCCGCAGTTCACCATCTTCGCCCCGAAATAGGGGTTTTTTATTTCTTTGGTTTCGGAAATCCAATAAGCGCCCTTACCATCAAAAGCCATTGGGCAGTAAGTGGCATATAGCTCCATATCGTCCTTCAGGGCATAGCTTTTTACCGTGCAATACACGATTTCAGAAATGTGGCTGAAGTAGGAGCGCTTTTCTTCTATGTCCTTTACGTGCTGCATTTCGGCCAGCTTGGAAGTGTAGAGCGAGGCATGCTGCTCCCAAGCCTTTTTGCCGTCCCCTTTCAGCAAGCGGCCGTCCACGGCCTCTACTTTTCCGGCCATCTCAGCGGCTGCCTTATCGGCTGCGGAAAGGTTGTCCTTGACCAAGGCATTTTTCATTTCCAGGTAGGCGTTTACCACTTCTTTCAGTTGAAGGTTCGCGGCCGCTCCCGCCTGGTAAGGATCATCGAGGATGATAATGTCCCGGTGGGCAAAATTGTCGCGGAAGGATTCGTGCTGGCGGTGCATATCTTGTTCATTTTCCATCTTCGGCTGGTCTTCTTCCATTTGGGAGAGGTTTTGGCTCTGTTCAGCGCCCATTTCCTCGTTTTGTTGATTGCCTTTGCAGCCGCCTAGAATGGCCACGGCGGCAAAGGCGGTGGACATTAAAATCAGTTTCATCGCTTTCATAATCATTTGTTTTTAAAGGTTTAAATCAGTCAGACCTGTGCAGTACAGGTGGGTTTTCTTTTTTATTTCTCTTTCGGGGGATAAATGCTGGTACTCGGCTTTTATACTCTTTAAATTTCTGCCCAAATTTTTTGGTCAGCTCCCGTTCTTCCCGCATGGACAACCGGTAATAAACGATCATCAAAACCGGCCACATGGCCAGCGTAATGAGGGTGGGCCACTGGATTAAAAAGCCAACGGTGATGAGCCACATCCCCACGTACTGCGGGTGGCGGATATGTTCATAAATCCCCTGGGTTACCATTTCGTCCTCCTTTGCATCGTGTATCAGCTTCCAGCCTTTGTAGATGATATAGAAACCAAAAAAGATAATACCATTGGTTATAACATGCAATAGGATCATTGCCAATGTACTCTTGGAAATACCTAAAAACACGAGCACCAAATGGCCGCTTGAATGTGAAAAGGGATCAAGCACTGGATAGCTGCTGCCCAACCACCCGGTAAGAAAATAAATGGTGAGCGGAATACCGTACATCTCTGTAAAGAGTGCCGCGATAAACCCAATAAACAGCCCCATTGACCGCCATTCAAATTTCTTATTTGGTTTTACAAAACTGAATAACAAAAACAGTACAATGAGGATGCTGAACAGTACTACTGTCCACAGTCCGTAGGCAAACCCACCTGTGTCAACTCCGTGCATAATTTTAGGCTTTAATAATTTGTTACTGCTCTAATTCGCAATTTTTTGATTGCATCATCGCTTCTACGATACGGGCATATTTTTGACCGAGTTCCTCCCTGCACCAGTCAAGTAAGGCCGGTTCATCCTTACATTGTAAATCTCTTACGGCCTTTCTCAACTCTTTGCGCAAAAGGCTTTCATCAAAGCTTACTTTGATCAGGATCGTTTCATAATATTCAAGTGAGTTCATATCATTGCTTTTTACTTTCTTGCTTTATAAGTCATATAATTCTCCTCAGATTTAAAATACCCAACGGTGCCATCATCCTTGAGGAGCACAATGTAGGCTTCGGTCTTGTCCACTTTTTCGCCCGTAAGTGGGTCGGTGCCGATGCGGGCAGTTTCCTGTTCATTCAGAGTTTTCACGCACATTTGGCAGCAGCCATAGTAGGTTTTATCATTTACTGGCACAGGGATCTGGTCCTTGGCCATATAGGCATCATTCACCATGCACACCTGTTTCGTGGGTACGTGGTCGCCTACGGCATAACTACCCGTATTACTTTGGGTATGCATTTTATCCTGCTGTTCCATTTGCTCCGCACTTACTCCACTATCCATTTCAGTCTGGTGTTCTTCCATTTGGGAATGATCGTGTCCTTTTTCGGCCTCCATTTCCTCGTGGTGTTCATGGTCATGGTCGTCATGCTCACTTTGTGGATTGCCATTGCAGCCGCCCATAATAGCCAGGGCAGTAAAGGCCGTTGTCGTTAAAATTGATTTCATTGTGTTCATACTGTTGTTTTTTTAAGATTAGAATTACTTGAGATAAAATCCGGTGTTTTACCATAAAACCGGTTGAATACCATACAGGCCGTAAGGTCGCCCGTAACGTTTACCGCGGTGCGGAACATCCCCAGAAGCCTTTCCACACCAATAATGATGATGATGCCTTCGGCAGGAATCCCAATACTACTGAGCACCGAAGCCAGAATCACCACGCCACCTCCCGGAATAGCCGGGGTACCAATAGAAGCCGCCACAATGGTAATCACCACTACGATGATGTTAAGCAAACTCATTTCCAGCCCGTAAGCCTGGGCAATAAACAAGGTGGTAACGGTTTGGTACAAGGCAGTACCATCCATATTAACCGTGGCTCCGATAGGAATAATAAAATTGCTGATGGATTTGTCCACCTTGAGGTCTTCCTCAGCTGTTTTCAGAGACAGGGGCATTACTGCTGCCGAACTGGTAGTGGAGAAAGCAAGTAACTGTACGTCCCTGATTTTACGCAAGAAATGAAAGGGATTACTTTTTGCCAACACCGCAACGAAAAGTAAATAAACGACCACAAGAATGGCAAGCCCGGCCAGCACCACCAATACATAGTAGGCCAGTCCGGCCAGTGAACTCAATCCCACACTTGAGGTCAGCTGTGCCATAAGCCCGAATACGGCTATGGGCACCAGCTTCATTGCCCATTTTACCACCGTCATACAAATTTCCTGAATGGCACTGAGCAGCAGTTTTACCGGGCGCAGTAAATTTTCAGGCAGAGCCAGGGTAGCCACGCCAATGATGATGGTAAAAATCACGATGCTCAGCATTTCGCCAGTCACCATAGCGGCCAACGGGTTTTCGGGCAAGAGGTTGGATATGGCCCCGGGGATGCTGTTAAAGCCAAAAGAGAGCTCGGCCCCGCTGCCCGCAGTTCCGGCCAGTTGCTCAGCGTGTTCGGCAGCGGCTTGCTCGTGCAGGTAGTTGCCCGACTTAAAAAGGGTGGCCAGTACCGTACCTATGGTAACCGAAATGGTGGTAGTGCCCACAAAATAAAGCAAGACACCGCCCCCCAGTTTCTTCAGGTTTTCCTTGTCATTGCTAGCAATGCCCGTGATGATGGATGCCACGATCAGCGGTATCATAATCATCTGCACCAACTTGAGGAAAAGTATGCCCGGAAGGGCCAACCAGTTGCCCAGCACATCGGCCGTTTCTTTGCTCACCCAACCGTTTTGTGGGCTTAGCAACAGGCCAAATCCCACACCCAGAAACAGGGCGATGATCACTTTCAGCCACAGCCGGTTTTCCACCAGGTTTTGCAGGTAGGTGTTGAGTGATTTGAGGGTTTTTATTTCGGTATCAAACATGGGCTTCTTTTTGTTTCACTTTCCACCGGAAATCACACACTTTGGTTCCTCCTGCAATACTTCCGCTTCGTTCTAGCTTAGAATCCCACATTTCAGCCAACGGATAATCCAATGCACACCATGTTTTTGTACAAAATTCCGACAATCCTTTTGTCTGGAAATATTCTGCAACAGGGCATTTTAAACAGTCAAACCCAACTACATTATTTCCTGCCTGCACATCTTTCCATTGGTATGAAGGACTGTTAAACGGAAATGCCCTGAACAACCTTGTGGCTTTTAATAATCTGGCATAACCACCTTGATTACCCCATCCCGCCAGCCACCATGAGAATCGTCCCATTTTCTGATAGACCTCCCAAGCAATGTCATAAAAGAGTTGTGTGGTTATTTCTTCACTTTTTCCTCTTGCTGTTAATTCCTGATAAAATCCGGTGGACATGGCAGACAAGTGAATCATGAGAGAACCTCCAAACGTAGGCATGGCTTGGACTTCCAGTTTTAAAAGTAAATAGCGCTTCCAATAGCCTTGAAGAATATCATGCACTTCATTGCTATTGAAATGTGGTGCAAGAGCATTCTTAGCCGCTTTCGCTGCCTGTATTTTAAACCAGTATAGTATTAATGTCCTCATCTTATACTTAAACTTTTATTGGTTTTGTTAATGGATTTTTCAGCACTTTCTTCTATTCCTGTAAGTGCCCTAATGGCATCAATGGTTTCAGGGATTACAATGGCCTGATTGTCCACCAGATAAGCATAGAACAGCTCATCGCCTTCCACTTTCAGCATATCCTTCCACAGAGCGACTTCGTACATATCGCCCCAGGGGCGGCCCATATCGAGGTACTTTTCCTTTACCGTGTTGTTGGAAACCAGACCATCTGAGTAATTTATAAATGTGATGCGGGTGGAGGCATTAAAAGCTTCCAACACCTCATCTTTAGTGGCTTTGCGGGTAAGGCGCACGTGCCAGTAGTGCAGATGGCTCAGGGTTTCGGGAACTTTTACGGCCATAGTTACCACATCCAGTTCGGGATCCACACTTTTGGCATCCGGCCCCTGATGACTGGGGATGTCTTTTTCGGGAACGAGCGTATTCATGATGCCACCGAGGTGGCTTTCCCACGGATCGGTAGCTCTTCGCAGCAAAGTTCCACGAGCATTTTCTAACAGATCCGCTTTTTTTAGAGCGGTGAGCGTGCGTAATATGGACGTTGTATTGCAGGAAACCACCCGTGTACTTTCTCGGTTTAGAGCAGAAGCATAATTATTTTCCGCGCTAAAGGAATGCCCGGTGGTTTCGTGTTTTTCACCTCCTTGTAGAATAAATTTGATTTTACGGGCTTTATATGTTTCTACATTCTGAGCTGCAATCTTCTTTGGTGTACAATCCACCACCAAGTCAGCTATATCTAAAAGGTTGGCCATGTTACCTGCCAGGGGAACTACTGCCTGCCCCATGCTATCTTTTGCCGCATCAGTAGCAGCATATACGGGATATCCTTTGTTTACCGCAGTTTGTATCCGCCAGTCGTTGATCACATCACAAACTCCGGCTAATTCCATATCATCTTGCATAGCGATTGCATCGGCCACTCTTTTGCCAATTACGCCATATCCGATAAGTGCTATTTTCTTCTTCATGATATCATTGGTGTTTAATTGAGGTATGAATATTATTTATGTTGGATAACCCGAATACGACCAGTACAAAACTTTGCCCGATCTCCATGATCACCAAGAGCTTGGCAGGAGTAGTTAATGGTACTATGTCACCATAACCAATGGCGGCAAAGGTGACTACACTGAAGTAAAAGAATTCGAACAAAACACTTAGATAACCGAGGCTACCTGACGTTTTTAAGCCTTGAAAGGATGCTCCGTTGGCGGCAGCAAGGCAGCTATAATCAGCGGCATAGGAGAATATGATCAGTATTACCAGCATACCAAAAATCCAGAGCAATTGCGCAAAAGAATGACATTGTTTGATAGACTTATTCACCTGCATGAAAGTGAAAAATGTAAAATATATGCTTTTAATAAGTGCGAACAAGACCACCAAGTAGGGCACCCACGCAAGATCATGCTCAACAAACTGCATGAGGTATATATAAATGACTGCCACTAGCGCCACCAATATCAATGATGGACTTATGCGTATAAGTAATTGCTTCAAAAACAATCCTGTTTGTGTTTTAAATGTCATGGATTTACTTGTTGAATATTACCTTTATTAGTGCTTACAAATGCCCTTCCAGTATTCATGTACAAATCTTATTTTTAAACCACATATTTATCCCAAAGGCCATAGCTTTCTTTGATTGTCCCTTTAGGAAAAGATAAGGCCATAACAATTATTCCTGCAAGACTACTGCTCAAAGTAAGTGCCATCATGCTATCTTCTATCAACCACGGCATCACTGCCATTGCTAGACCTAACAATACGTTGAAATAGCGAAAGCTTCTCAATACTTCAGCCATTGCTACTACAGCAAAAACGATCACAAGAGCTCCTCCCAAATGGTTCAAGTTTGCAGCAGATGTTTCAATTCCTATCCGAAAAACGAACGGGGAAATCATCAGCCAAAGTCCAATAATTACAGAAACTGTTAACTGCCAAGGAGCAGTCATTCCCCATATGGATGATTTAAAAACCTTCCACGGGCTATCAACAAATGTTGCCAATTCAGGGGAACGCTGATCGTTTTCAGTAGAAAGTGCATCACCACCTTTCCAAAACACTCTCCATAACGAATCTCCTTTTTGTTTTCGCTGTACCATGTGTTGCCACATGGCTATAACTTCATCAATTTGTAAAGGAATCATGGGAAGCATTATAATGGCAGAAAACAGGCAAAGGGCACACCAAGCACCTACAGTAAGTGGCTGGGAAATCACTAAGAATATACTCACAAAACCTAGTGGAATGACTAAAAAACCAAAAAACGTAACCATCCAGGGCATGGTACGCCATCGGGAAGTACCCCCCATAAATCCCATCAGAAATTCCAGGGTATAGGCGACTGTACCCAAGGCAGCATCTGAAATAGGCCAGCTATGCGACATTTCGGAGTTCAAAACGTTTAAAGTACCTTCACCAAAGAACGGATCCCAGGCAGTATCTACATAGCCCAACTGAAATGCGCCCAAATAGCGGGAAGCCAACCATCCTATAAATGCTAGGCCAATCATAATAGCGCGCTGAGACCAGCTCGAGGGATTATAACTCCAACCAGTAGGTACATTCCCACCCATTTTCATAAACATGATCATATTGGGCATGCCGGGTATGAGGATAGATAAGGCAATAATTAAGGCTCCAACCATAGTGCCGTTATAATAAGCTACAGCGGTCGGCGCCCAAAAAAGTAGCGGGGCCATGCTGATCCAGATTCCAATAAAGCAAATAATCCAAACACTATATGGCCGGTTGGGCTTCAGGGCTCTCCAACCAAAAATAACCAGCAACACTCCACTGATGATGTCGCTCCAATACATAGCAGCAATACGATCAACAAGCGACAACCAGACAGGTCTTCCTCCGGCAGGTGCAACCACATTCTTTCCATAATCAAAAGTGAGTGGTGAGGCGATCATCCAAAAACCTAACAATACAATGGCCCAGTAGACCCAAAGCGTTTGTTTGTGGTGATCCTTCAACATTGTCATGCGATCATCCGCACTCATCTTCATGGTACCCATGTCCATATCCATTTTCTCATGACCTTTTTTGTGTTCGTGACCCTCCATATCCATCACTGGTCGGGTAACACCACGTGAGCCCATACCTTCCATTTTGTGTGCTGACATTTCGTTTTTAGTCTCCTCTTTTTTTACAAGGGTCATGCCGCATTTAGGACATTTGCCTGCTTGATCACTTACGACCTCAGGGTGCATAGAGCAGGTGTATTGTGCCTTTTTTGAAGATTTATGCTCCTCACCCTGAGGGGACTTTGAGGACGGGTCATTATTTTTCATGATACGGTTGGTTTAAGGTGAATGAATCTTCAATTCTTATTATTTATTCAAATTATTCTCTCTATAAAATTTCTCTGGATTGGCCTTTAAGTTCTCAACCATTTTGGGGAGGGTATCTCGCAAGCCGTGTTTGGGTTTCCATCCCAACAGCTTTTTAGCCTTGGAGCTGTCCATTTCAAAATGGTCGTTGGCGAGGTCGATCATCCAGGGTTTTATAAAAGCTTTACCAACAAGGTTTTGCATAAATGCGCCTACTTTAGCAAACCACTTTGGAATATGGATAATAGGAGATTTTTTACCATGAATTTCTACACTGATAATATCCTGTAATTCCTGATAGGTCAGGGTCTCATCATCACCAATATTAATTACCCCTTCTGCTTGTAGATCTTTCCGTTTGTCTACAGTCAAGACTATTGCATCAATGAGATCATCTCGATGCACAAAAGTGCTGCCATGGGCTGTATTGGCAGGGTAGAGTCGTGCTGAGAGCTGTTTTTCATAGATGCGCTGAATTTGATTAGTGATGGGGATTGAACTGCCCTCTTCACTATATACACCTGCTATACGCATCATTACTACAGGAATTTCACCCCGTTTTTCGAGCATTACTTTTTCGGTCGTTACTTTAGATTTCGGATAATCCCATTTAGGTTCCAAAGGTGACTTTTCAGTGATGAGAACTCCAGGTGCGGAAGGTTTATAAACTAGCATACTGCTTGAAAAAATAAATTGCTCTACTTCAAAATCCTGTAAGTATTTAAGCATCCTCTGAGTACCTTTCACGGTCACTTCATCATACAAATCAGAGGGCTCACCTAAGAAATCATAATAAGCCGCCAAATGGACAACTGCGGCTATTTTATTACCATAAGCATAGCGGATTCTTTTGAATGCAAAAGCCATTCGGTCCTCGCTAGTGAGATCCACACATACGCATTCAGCCTCTACTGGCGGATTAGGGTAGCCATCTTGGTCAAATCCAACGACTTGGTATTTTTCAGCAAGCTTATGAATTAATGCTGAGCCTATCATCCCACTGCTTCCAGTCACAATTACTATTTTCTTATTGGTGTTTCGGTCTCCTGTATCAGTGTCCGAATTCTGATTTTGTTCATTTTTGTTGCTTGATTCCATTATTTAATTTTTTAAAAAAGTTAGAATTTATTTTTTGTAATCAAATTGATTTGAAATCTTTTATTGGGCAGCCATTCCTCCATCAATTACCTGTGTTGTACCAGTAATGTATTGGCTATCATCGCTCGCAAGAAATATAACTAATTTCGCAATTTCAATGGGTTCGGCATACCGTCCTAATGGAATTGTAGCCTCAAATTCTTTCTTTACATCTTCGGCGTTTCCAGGAGATGCCCCTTCTTCAATTGATCTCATCATTCTATTATTTACAGGTGCAGGATGAACTGAATTTACTCTAATTTTTCGCGGAGCAGCTTCAATAGCTGTTGTTCTCATAATACCAACAACAGCATGTTTACTGGTTACATAGGCACTTAAATTAGCAAAACCTAAAATG
>Ga0306912_1000393_pt1 | contig 26516 bp, 23 predicted proteins | sample AntRauFillE10628_FD_190443 | JGI IMG/M metagenome (GOLD analysis project Ga0306912, IMG submission 190443) | Saline lake microbial communities from Rauer Islands, Antarctica - Metagenome Filla E10 #628 (v2) (version 2) | ecosystem: Environmental > Aquatic > Non-marine Saline and Alkaline >... | reverse complement strand
TACCGAAACGCGGAGATAAAAGTCGGGCATTCTCACCAGACCCACTGCAGCCAGGAATATAAACAGCGCACCTACCGTAGATAGAAATATTATTATCCATTCAGTCATCTTTGCTGTTTTTTTTCTTCTTGATGAGAAAATAGGAGAAAGCGACTGTTCCCAAAAAGGCGATAAGGGCTAAGATCATGGCTATATCGAGGTAAGTCGGCTGATTAGTTATAATACTGTAGACCGCAATTATCCCCAAACCACAGGTAATGATCAGATCAAGGGCGATGACGCGATCTACTATTTCGGGACCAATGAGCAGCCGAATAAATATCAACAACAGCGATACACTGAGTATCGGCATAATGATATAATTTAGGTATTCATACAAACTCATCTCAATATTTCTAATAGACGGCGTTCAAAACCGTCTTTGATGTCATGAATAAAATCCTCTTTGCTCTTGATGTACATGGAGTGTACAAATAGAAACTGATTATCATCAGAGACATCGAGCGCTAAAGTACCCGGTGTCATCGTAATAATATTAGATAGTAAGGTGATTTCTAGGTCTGTTTTTGCTTTTAGGGGGATGGCTACAATTCCCGGTGTCATATGAAACTTGGGCGTGATTACATCATAAGCTACCTGAATATTAGCCTCCAGTAATTTATAGAAAAAATAGAAAAGAAAGGCAATGGTTTGAGGGATTTTTTTGAAGTACCCTTTTTCATCATCCTCGCGATACATAAACCACATAATGCCATAGGAAAGGATCATCCCAAAGATGAAGTTCCCAATGAGGAATTTTCCAGTAAGTGCCACCCAAATTGAGGCGAGCAAAAAATTCATTAAAATTCGTTTGATCATAATGCTGGGTTATTTCTGAATTTTGGGGTTCATAACGGCATCAATATAAGGTTGGGTGTCCAGGAGTTCTTGCACAATGTGTTCACTCACTTGAATCATGTGTTCCGCATTCAGTCCAATATACAAAGTTACGAGAGTAAGGAAGACCACAGGACTTACGAGCACCCATTTTTTAAGGGATCTCATGTTATCAAAATAGACAAAATGTTGAGCGACCCTTTGACGACCTTCTCCTTCTTTCCAAAAAATTTCAATCCAGGCACGCGCCATAATGTAGAGTGTAATAAAACTTCCAATCACTAAAAAAGCTGTCAAGGCATAGTCTCCAGTGGAAAAGGAAGCCTCAAATAGATAGAGCTTGGGCCAAAATCCAGAGAGGGGAGGAACTCCAACCAGTGAAAAAATGGTGATGGCCATCAGGAAAGATAATTTGGGGTGGCTATTATACAGACCACCTAACTTTTTAAGGTTGACGGTTCCTTTTATTTTGAATATCAATCCACTGATGAGGAAAATGTTTGTTTTGACCACGATGTCGTGGATCAGGTAGAATACAGCACCAATCAAAGCCCATTCGGTGTACATGCCCAAGCCGGCGATCATAAAACCAATATGGCACACAATGAGATAAGAAATAATTTTTCTAAAATTATTTTGCTGAGCCAGCGCACCCAGCGCACCTGTCAATAGCGTGAGACAAGCGACAATAACCAACAGTTGACTCAAAAATGGATCAGGAATAAAGATGAGACTGAATACTCGGAGGAAAGCGTAAATCCCAACTTTTGTGAGTAATCCACCAAAGATAGCGCCCACAGCAGAAGGAGGGGTATGATAGGCAGACGGAAGCCAAAAGTAAAGGGGAAACACTGCCGACTTTATTCCAAAAGCTACAAAAAAGAGGATTGCAGTAGTCTGAACGAGTCCTTTATTTGGGTGAGAAGCTATTTTCTCAGATAGGTCAGCCATATTCAGTGTGCCCGCCAGTCCATATAAAATGGCAATGGCTGTCAGGAAAATTACAGAAGCCAACAAATTCATTGTCACGTAGTTAATGGCACCTTCTAGTTGCTTTTTTTCTCCTCCAATAGTGAGAAGGACAAAAGAGGAGATGATTATGACTTCAAACCAGACGTACAAATTAAAGATGTCTCCAGTAAGGAAAGCCCCATTTAACCCCAGGAGCAAAAAGTGAATCATGGCAAAATAGCCAAACCTCATCCGCGCTTTATTGACGCTAACCAGAGAAAAAATAATTACAGCCAGACCAGAGAATGAGGTGAGTAGGACGAGTAAGGAACTTAATTTGTCTCCAACAAAAGAAATGCCAAACGGGGCAGGCCAATTGCCTGATTGGAGAGTTATGATACCGTTTTCAGATACGGAAAAATACAGGAAAAAGGCTAAAAAAACAGAGATTATACCGGATAAAGCACTTATAATGCGTTGGACGTTAATGCGGCCCCATGCTGCAATGAGCAGAATTCCTGTGAGTAAGTGCAATAGTATGGGCAGTATGAGTTCGTAGTGTACCATTATTCTTGTTCTCTTCGATCAATAATATCCAGATCATCGGTACCTACTTCCTTGTAAACCTTTTTTATGGTGACAATAGCAAATGATTGTAGCCCAAAGCTAATTACAATGGCTGTCAATATCAATGCTTGTGGAATGGGATCGGCGTATGCTCCGGTCAGAGTGGAAGCTGCATCGGGAATAATTGGAGGTTGTTCCGAATTTAGTCGACCCACGAGAAATATGAGTAAGTTGGCTCCATTCCCCAGTAATATCAGGCCGAGGATTAGCTTGACCAGGCTGCGTCTCAGGATCAGATATATCCCTGAGGCGTAGAGGAAACCCACTAATAGAGCAATGACTAATTCCATGGATTTTCTGATGTTTCTGCAAGGGTGAATATAATAAGAAGAGTAACGCCTATCACAACAAAATATACTCCAAGGTCAAATAAAAGTGCTGTTCCTAGCATGCCAATGACTGGTGCGGGATCTGGATACCACAGTCCGGTCATAAATGGATAGCCGGCAAATAAGGGTAAGATACCTGCAAGTAAAGAAAGGGATAATCCAAACGGCAAAAGCGTGCCCGGATGGTAGACTAATAGCTTCCGCGCATTATTCATTCCGTAGGCAAAATAATGCAGGATCAAAGCTGTGGCAGCCACTAGTCCACCCAAAAAGCCACCGCCAGGCAGATAATGTCCCCGAAAAAGAATAAACATAGAGAACAGGAGGAGGAGTGGCAATAAGTAATGACTGGCCGTTCTAAGAATTAAAGATTTCATATTGATTTTTACTGCTGTTTGGGCAATTCGTTCTTCTTATTTCTAATGGTGAGATGCAAAAGACCATATACACCAATAGCGGCGATAGTGATGACTGTAATCTCACCCAAGGTATCTACCCCTCTATAGTCTACCAAAATCACATTAACTATATTTTTTCCTTTTGCCAGCAAATAAGCATTATCAACATAGAACTGGCTGGTCTCTGTATTTATGGGTTCTTGAATGATGGCCAGAGCAAGCAGGGTGATCAATCCCCCAAAGCACAGGCTGACAATGCCATCTCGAATTCGTGCACGCATATTGCTGTATAACAAGTATTTGGGAAGGCGATATAAGACTAATACAAAAAGGACTACGGTTAATGTATCTATGGCAAATTGTGTCATCGCTAGATCTGGAGCTCCAAAATCCATAAAAAAGAGGGAAAGCGAGTACCCCACGACACCCAGAGCTACAACAGCGACGAGCCGGGAATTCGCTTGTACTACAGTTATTATAGAGCCAAACATAATGAGAGCGATGGTGCCTTCATAAAAGCTGATTGAAGAGAAGTCGGAGGTGTCGAAATCTAAATTGACCGAATGAAAAAACTCAACACCAAATACTCCGATAAGAAACAGAAGAATACTCAGTAAGTAGTATCTCAAATAGCCATTTTGGAGTAAGTTGGTGTATTTTGTAGCTATCCATTTGCAAAAACTTAAACATAGATCATAAGCGCCATGTGGAGAAATTTTCTCGATGGGCATTAGGCTTTTTTCCAGGGAGTGACTGGGCCGGTAAAAAGAATAAAGTCCAATGCCCAATGCGAGTGTTAACCCACTTAGAGCCAGTACAGTGTTAAATCCATGCCAGAGATTCAAGTGGACTTCAGCTTGTGCATTAGTTCCCAATAGGGATTGTACTGAACCCTTTATAATCGAGTGGTCGACCCAGCTGGGAAAAAGCCCGAGGAAGAGGCAGCTTAAACCCAGGAGTATTGTAGGTAACCATAGTCTGAGGCCCGGACGTTTTAGGATGGTAAGAGATTCGGGTTTCTTTCCAAGGAAGGGTGTAAGGCCCACCATGAGTCCGGCAAAGACCAAACAGACATTGGTGAAGATTGCAGCAGCTGTCAACCATTTTGAGAAGTGCTCTGAATGCAAAGTTGCCTCGTAAATAAGGTCCTTCCCCACAAAGCCAAAAGTTGGGGGAATGCCTCCATGTGATAAGGCGGCTAAAATACCGGCGATGGCTATAGGCCACATGTAGGGAGCCAAGCCACGAATTTTGGTCGTGTCTCTCGTTCCGGTACTATAGTCAATAGCTCCCGTCATCAAGAAGAGGGTGGCTTTGTATAAGGCATGTACGAGAATAAATACTATTGCAGCGATCCATGCATCTTCATGTCCCAGGCCCAAGAGGAAGACGATAATGCCAAGAGCTGCTATCGTAGTGTAGGCCAAAATGCTTTTTAAGTCCGTTCGAAGAAGAGATTGAATTCCGGCATAAATCATTGTGATTCCACCAACGATGGTAAGTGTGTATGTCCACTGAGGGGTATCTCCGAGCATTGGAGTAAACCGAGCTAACAGATAAATTCCTGCTTTTACCATTGTCGCTGAATGTAGGTAAGTGGATACAGGCGTCGGAGCCTGCATAGCTCCCGGCAACCAAAAGTGAAAGGGGAATTGTGCTGATTTGGTAAAAGCCCCGATAAAAAGGAGGATAATGATATAGATATATGCGGCATCCGTGGTTAAGAGGTCTGATTGTTGAGTCAGTTCAATGATAGAGTAGGACTGGCCGACACTTCCGATGAGTAAAAGGCCCACGAGGAGAAAGAGTCCACCTAATCCCGTAATACTCAAAGCGGTCATAGCAGCGGATCGAGCTTTAGGATTGCCGTTTTGATAACCAATTAAAAAGAAAGAGCTGATACTCGTCAATTCCCAGAAGACAAATAGAGTGATAATATTATCAGATAGAACTAATCCCAGCATGGAAGCCATAAAGAAACTGAGATAACCCCAGAACCGATCTAGGTGGTCTTGTCTTTTTAAGTATTCAGAGCTATAGAAAAAGACAAGGGTTCCGATGCCCGTTATCAGCAGGCAAAAAAGTAATGCTAAGCCGTCCAAGTAAAAACTAAAAGAGATGTCCAGGGAGGGAATCCATTGATAATTAAATAATTGAGCCTTCTCTTGTACGACGGGAATAAAAGATAGGAAATAAACAAAAAGAGATAGGGGGAGAAGGCTGATGAGAGCAGCGCCTTTCCCTTTGAAAACTTTTCCCAGTGGCAGCAGTAAAATTGCTACGATAAATCCTACAAGAACGGCTAAGAGCATAGATTATATTTCTCGAGACCAAGATAAGAAAAGTATAGCTGCAGGAGGGGTGGGATCAAATAAAAAAAGGAAGCCAATTACGACTTCCTTTGATTTGACATTTATCAGAAACTAGTTGTGGTACGCTTGATTGTGGGATAGCTGAGCTCCACATTGACTGCAAGTTCCCTGCGATCCGGATCCTCCCGAGCATCCTGCACTGCAGATATAGTGATATTCACCCGCATCGTTTTGTGCAGGCACACTAGCTGGTTGCTGCTGTTGCAAGTCTTGGAGTTTATCTCCGCCTTCCAGGTTCATTTGAGACTGATTGCCTTGATTGTGAAATGCTTGATTGTGAACGTAGTCGGTGCCACAAACAGGACAAGTACCTTGACTTGCTCCTCCACTTCCTTCGCAATTGTTTGGGCAAATATAATGCTGTACATCTCCTCCACCCGAGTTGTTGATTGAAGACAAATCAGTCGAAGGTGAAGCAGTGTTGTTGGTAGGTTGATTTGTATTTTCCGTATTATTCGCTTTCTCTTTCACCACGTCCGGACGTTCCCTTTCTTCACCAGCACATCCTAAGGTCAGGACGAAAATAAATCCGACCAGAGTGCTATGGCTTTTTATATTGAATGCGTTACAGTTGAAAATATTATTCATGAGTTTTATTTTTGGTTAATTTGAAAATGGATCTAATGACGGAAAACTAGCCGTTGAATTAGATCGGTAAGCTACGACAAATGTATGTTTTGTATTCCCCTTATCCAAAAAACGGTTGAAAATACGCATTTTATTGTTTCAATCCAGGGTAAGTTGACTGGATATTTGACTGGGATTTTAGATTAGGCGTTTCTAAGAGGAAGGAATACTGGGTCTGCCTGTTGAAAAGATGATAAATAAAGGTTATTTTTGACTGTCATTTTAATGTGTTAAAAAAAAGTGCCATCTTCAAAGCTGAAAGAGCATATAAATCTATATCCATGAAAAAACTGTTGCCCTTCATATTGATTCTTGTTTGGCTCATCCTCAATGTAACCCATTCAAGTTCTCAGGACTTGTTTGTTAGTCAATTTGATTTTGCTCCAATGATGACCAATCCGGCACAGACAGGCGATTATTTTGGGACTTTGCGCTTAGGGGGGACTTACAGAGATCAGGGGTTTGCTGTGACAAAAAACAGATTCAATACCCCTTCCTTTTACATTGATGCCCCGGTATTTGATGGTTTTGGAGAGAAAGACTGGATTGGTGTTGGAGGATACATCATACAAGATCGAGCGGGCGCGGGTCAGTTAGTTACAGGAGAGTTTCAATTTAGTGGTGCGTATCACCTTTCCCTATCTCAAAACGCCTTCAGGTATTTTACGTTAGGTATTCAGATGGGCACTTACCAAAGGAGGTTTCGCCGCGCAAATAATTTGAGATTTGGAGATGGCTTGGGTGCAGGTCAGCAAAGTACTGACCTAGCCAGAGCTTCGACCGAAAGTCGGCCTCGCTGGAGTTTTGCGATAGGAGGTATGTTTCGCACCAAGGATGCCAATGAAAATGAAATCAGAATAGGAGGGAAGGTCGGCCGCTTCTTTCGGCATGATTACTCTATTTTGCAGCGTGGAGGAGGTCAGGGAATGCAACCGGGTGGTGGGTCTCCCGGAGGTCCTGGCGGTGGTGGTGGAATCTCAGGCCCCGGCGGCATTGGGCCCGGTGGCGCATTTACAAACATCCCCTTGCGATATGTTGGCCATGCTTCCTATGATATCGGTTTGAACAACGGCATGGTAATTACTCCTCAGGCTATTTTTCAGCTGATGGATAATTTTACTGAGACGACTATACAAGTTCGATCTAAAATTCCCGTTAATGAAGAAAAGAAAATTTCTTTATTGCCAGGAGTGGGGTATAGGTTCGGTGATGCCGCACAACTCTTGCTTGGTTTAGAAATAAAAGACTTGAGAGTGAGTTTAGCTTATGATATGACGACTTCTGCTCTAGCACAAGCCAATAGTAGGACAGGAGCATTGGAGCTGGCTGTCATGTGGATCGTTAAAATTGAAAAAGAACCCGAGGTGCAACGACGTATTTTCTGCCCTCGATATTAGAAGAAATCATGAAAGATTCTTACATGAAATATTATTTAAGTACTCTATTTTTATGCCTGGCTCTGGCGGTGTCAGCGCAACCTTTTCGCGAAGCAACATATGCCGCGAAATTAGCCGCAGCAGATGGTCTGGTGGACGAAGGTTTTTATCTGGATGCTGTGGATGTGTACCGCGAATGCTATTCAGAAAGCAGAGATCTGTCGATTTTAGCTACTATTGCCCATTGCGAATTTCTTTATCGAGATTATGACCGTTCTAAAAGGTCGTTTGAGCGCGTATTTAGAAAGGTGAAAAAAGATAATGCCCCGGAATTAGTTTTTATGTATGCACGGATTTTAAAGATGGAGGGGGACTACGAAGATGCATACAGACATTTTAATATCGTGATAGACAATTCAATCAGCGATTCTTTGAGCACCTTATGCAAAAATGAAATTGATGGGATGATCATGGCTTCAGATTTTGAACAGCGCTACGATCTGTATGTGGAGCCCCTCGATAAAACGATAAATACTGCTTTTTCTGATATGGCGCCGGTGGAAGGTCCGCAGGGTGAACTGTATTATTCTAATTTCGATCGAAACTCTTATGTCGATTTCGAAGCAGAAGGAGAAGAAGACGATAATCGATTTGCAAAAATAAGGTTCAGCAAGAAGGATAAAAATGGAGATTGGAAAAAACCCGAAGCTTTGGAAGAGGCGATCAACTATCAAGACTACCATATTGGAAGTCCATCTTTTTCCAGAGATGGTAGCCAAATGTTTTTTACTCGTGCCATTATTCAGGGTAAAAGGGTAGTAGAGTCTGACATCTATACTTCTTATTACGACGGAATCAACTGGACAGCTCCCGTTCGGTTAAATGGAGTAAATGGTGAATATCCTGTCCTGCATCCTTCCCCAGGTGAACTGTTTGGTGAGCGGGTATTGTTTTTTATTTCTGATCGCCCAGGGGGACAAGGTGGTTATGATATTTACTATTCACCACTTAGAGGGGAAAACACCTACGGTTTAGCTGTGAATTTAGGATCTGAAATCAATTCAGTTGGAGATGAATACACGCCGTTTTATACCAATGGATATTTATACTTCTCCTCTGATGGCCACCCGACCATGGGCGGAATGGATATTTTCTATTCTGAATGGGATGGAGAAAGTTGGAGTAAACCCGAAAATATGGGTTTGGGATATAACTCGAGATATGATGATTTTTTCTATAAGTTTAATTACGAGACAGATAAGGGATATTTGGTGTCCAATCGATCAAATGATGAAATCAGATCCCTGCGAGGTGAGCACTGCTGCGACAATATTTATTCCGTTGGGATAAAAGACATCGAAATTGATGTGATGGCCAGTGCCTTTGCCGAGCAAGAGCCATTGCTTGGTGCGACCATAGAAGTAGCTGAAGTTAACGAAGCCGGAGAAATCATAAGTGCCAATAGTGCTTCAAGTGATAAAGGAAATACCTTTAAATTTAGAATTCAAGCGGATAAGAGATATCGGGTGTACACTTATAAGGATGGATATGTTAAAGATTCCATGGAGATAAGCACGATGGGCATGACGAAGTCCTACACTTTTAAGAAGCAGTTTAATTTAGAACCCGCAGAGCCTGAAACGGAGATTGTAACAATCAATCAGCCGATTCGGATGAATAACATTTACTACGATTACGACGATGATAAAATATTGCCAGACGCAGAGAGCGACTTAAATAACCTTTATGATTTGATGCAAAAGTATCCTGAAATGGTAATCGAGCTTTCATCTCATACAGATTCCCGCGGCGATGATGCGTATAATGAGGATTTATCCCAACGGCGGGCAGAAAATGCCAAGAAGTGGCTAGTGGAGAAAGGTGTTGATGCCAACCGAATTGTAGCCAAAGGGTACGGTGAAACACAAATATTGAATGATTGCACAAATAATGTGGAATGTTCTGAAGAAGAGCACAGAAGAAACAGAAGAACGGAATTCAAAATAATTGAAGGTCCGGAAACCATTGAGATACAAAAAGAAGTTATAAAGGGGACGAATAAAACCCCAAAAGGCAAGCTCAAATTGGAAGAAGAAGGATAGATCCTTCCGGAGCTAAGCGCAAACCATGATTATGAAAAAATTAGCAGCATTTTTACTCGTTTTGTCTTTTTTTCTTTGTAGTAATTTACAAAGCCTAAAAGCGCAATCTTTTGCTCATAACTATGAAGACATTTCGCCTCGATCAGCAGAGGTGCCCAACTTCCAATCCGGGGACCCCCAACTAGTTTTTGAGGAACAGTTTCATGATTTTGGCCTGATCAAAAAAGGACAAAAACCCAAGCACACCTTTGCTTTTTTTAATCGAGGGACTGCTCCTTTAGAAATCGATATGGTCTCAGCTTGCGAATGTACCGACTTGGATTGGACGAGAGGGTTGATTTATCCAGGTAAAAAAGGTCATATCTATGTGGAGTACGATAGCTCTGATCGGGATGGAGAACAGGAGGTGACCATGGATGTGATTGCATATAAAATGCTGCCGGATCAAAAAGAGCCAAAAGAAGAGGATATGATTTTAAGTCAAGCTAGATTTCGGGTCTTTGTCAAGGAGGCCTCAGAATAATACCCCTTCCTTTTGCCTCTCCCTTTAATTTCAGACTTCATGTGGAATCAAATAATTGAGGCGGCCTATGGATTGGGCCTGCTCCAATGGCTGGCTGTTATATTTGCATTGGCCTACATCTATTTTGCTGCGAAAGATGACATTATATGTTGGCTATTCGGGATTTTCAGTAGTGGTTTGTGGGCTTATGTCTCCTGGTTTCAATATCAGTTGATCTATGATTCAGCGCTCAACGTGTTTTATGTAGCTATGGGAGTTGTAGGATGGATACATTGGAGTGCGGGAAAGAGAGATGGCTCGACAAAAGAAATCAGTACTTTATCGTTGAGAAAGCATATTTCAATCATTTTATTAGGATTGCTCGTCAGCGGAATAGCTGCTTATGTAGCCATCTATTATACCACTGCCAGCTTGCCATTTTGGGATGCACTGACCACTGTTTTTTCAGTAATAGCAACCTTTTTACTGATAGAGAAAAAGCTACACCATTGGACGTATTGGATTATTATTGATGCCATTTATATCGGTATTTACTCTCATAGAGGCGCTTATTTATTTACTGCTTTATTTGTAGTCTATACCATAGTATCCGTGATGGGACTATTTCGATGGTCTAGAAATTATCGGCTGGAGTAGCTGCCTTTGATTGTCTATGAGCTGTAAAACCATTACCTTTTCGTTATCCGAAGTCAAATCATTTAATATCTTTGCATTCAATTTATAAAGCAGGTCAAACTGCTATTTTAATACGGATAGAATTTCACATATGAAGAGTCATTTTGTTAAAAGTTGCTCCGTGCTTACAACCTTATTGTTTTTAGCCCCTTTGCCCCTTTGGGCTCAAAGCAGTCAAGGAATGGGATGGGGAGGATTGGGCTTAGTCGCCGTAGCGATAATTGCTATTTTAGGCGCTGTGGTCGTAGTATCTGAAAACCTGCTAAAAGTTGAGGCAAAGAGATCCGGTGTCGATTTGCAATCGCGAAATAAAAACCCATTGGCCGGCTTGAAACGTGTTTTTCAGGGTGAGTTGCCTTCCTATCTCAAAGGACAAAAGTTGCATGAACTTTCTAAAGGGCACGATATTGAATTACATGGATCTCCTGTGCCCCCCAAGAAAATTGAGGAAATTCGAACGAAAACATACGCTGTACAACCGCCAAACTATAGAGGTATTCGTCCGATTCCAAAACTGGAAGTTGAGGAAGGCCAAACAGTGAAGGCAGGCGACCCGATCTTTTTTGACAAAGGGCATCCGGAAATAAAATACGTTGCTCCTGTGAGCGGTGAGTTTGTCGAATTACAGCGCGGCGCAAAACGAGCAATTACCAATTTAGTTATTTTGGCGGACTCAGATGAAATCACCTATCGCGAGGTGCCGGATTTTGATTTAGAGAATAGCTCGAGAGAAGAACTCAAGAAACACTTGATGGAATACGGAGGATGGTCTTTGTTGACAAAGCGACCATTTGACGTTGTCCCCGATCCTGAGCAAGATCCCAAATTTATTTTTATTTCCACTTTTGATACCTCCCCACTAGCCCCGGATCTCAACTTGGCAGTGGAAGGGAGAGAAAAGGAATTTCAAGCCGGACTGGATGTGCTCAATCGGCTAACGGATGGAAAGGTTTACCTCGGCCTGGATGGAAGAAAGAAAACTCCTCCGGCCGCGGCTTTTTCTGAGGCAAGCGGCGTCGAAAAGCATTACTTTAAAGGAGCGCATCCTGCGGGTAATGTGGGCGTTCAAATTCATCACGTAAACCCCATACACACAACCGATGTCGTTTGGACTGCAGATGTTCAGAATGTTATTACTTTAGGCGCATTATTTACTCAGAATAAATTTATGGCGGATAGAGTGTTGGCTCTTACGGGCCATAAGATGGAAAACCCAACGTATATTAAGACCCATGTAGGCGCCGACTTAAATGAAATATTAGAGAATAGGTTACAAGAGGGTGACAACCGAATCATTAATGGAAACGTTCTTTTCGGTAGTAGGAAGGAAGAAAAGAATATGTTTCTGGATGCGCGCTCTCAACAAATTACGGTCATCGCCGAGGGAGATTATTACGAACCTTTTGGTTGGTTAATTCCCAATAAATTAAAGCCTTCTATTTCCAGAACTTATCCTAACTTCCTGATTCCCGACTTAAAGTTTCATGCGGACACGAATACGCATGGAGAAAAAAGAGCCTTTGTCGTCACGGGACAGTATGAGCAAATGTTGCCAATGGATATTTACCTGCAACATTTAATGAAGGCAATAATGATTAATGATTTTGAGCGAATGGAAGGTCTGGGAATTGCTGAGCTATCTGAAGAGGATGTTGCTTTGGCAGAGTTTGCATGTACTTCCAAAATGCCACTTCAGAAAATTTTACGCGAGGGATTAGAATATGTTGAATCTCAATTGTAATCGTTGAAAACAATTATCTTATGAGTAAGATTGCAGAAAATATAAAAAACAAACTTGAGCCTAAAGAAGGCACATTAGCCCATACGGCTTTTGACGCTTTTTTTACCTTCTTGTTTACACCAAATAAGACGACCAAAGAGGGTGTTCATATTCGTGATGGTATGGATCTCAAACGGACAATGGTTCACGTGGTGATTGCTCTTCAGTTGTGTTATATCGTGGGAACGTTCAATATTGGACATCAGCATTTTACAGCGCTGGGTCTTCACGAAGGGTTTTTTGAAGCCATTCACCTCAAATTGGCTTACGGTTTAATTCAATTGATTCCTATATTTATCGTGACCCATGTGGTTGGACTAGGCGTTGAATTCTTTTATGCCTTTAAGAAGGGGCACTCTGTGGAAGAGGGCTTTTTGGTGACAGGAGCGCTTATTCCCTTAATTATGCCCCCCGATATTCCTTTGTGGATCTTGGGTCTGTCTGTTGCTTTTGCTGTTATTCTTGGTAAAGAGGCCTTCGGGGGCACTGGCATGAATATTCTTAATATTGCTTTGCTATCGCGGGCATTTATATTTTTCGCTTATCCTGTAACTATCGCAGGGGATCAAGTGTGGGTGAGTGGCTTTGAAAATATTGCTCCCGGAGCAATGGTGGACTATAATTGGTTTCATACGGGCTTCTTCAACGGAATCTTTGAAGCCGCAGGCTGGGCCCTATTTGAACCCGGCGCTGCCATTGTCGATGGCTTTACCGGGGCAACTCCGCTAGCATTAGCCTATGAAGGCGGTTGGGAAGCCGTGACTCAAGTGTATACTGAATCCCAAATGTTTTGGGGTGCTATCCCTGGTTCAATAGGTGAAACGAGTAAGCCAGCTGTATTAATTGGCGCCGCATTTATCTTGATTACAGGTATTGCGTCTTGGCGCATTATGTTGAGTATGATTATTGGTGCTGCCGGAATGGCTATGATTATGAATGCCTGGGGAGCAAGCCCTTTTATGGAAGTACCGTGGTACTATCAATTTTATATGGGGAGCTTCTTTTTTGCTATGGCCTTTATGGCCACTGACCCCGTGAGTGCCGCTTCAACAAATAGAGGAAAATTAATTTATGGCCTACTCATAGGTATGGTCGGTATGATCGTCAGGGTCTGGAACCCTGCCTATCCCGAGGGGTGGATGCTATCCATTTTACTATTGAATGTATTCGCTCCTCTCATCGATCACTATGTTTTAGAGTCTAACATGAATAAAAGATTAAAACGTGCATAGTACAAACTACGTTATCCGATTTGTCCTTGTCATGACTTGCGTAGTCGCGCTTGTCTTGGCAGCTATGGCAACACTTCTTCAGCCCATACACAAAGCCAATGAGGCCTTGTATAATAAGCGAGGTATTATTCAAGCTGTGGAAACCAAGCTTCCTAAACCGGTCAGTGAAATGACGGATAAAGAAGTGAAAGATATTTTCGATTCCAAAGTTGAGCAGTATGTGATTAACACTGACGGAGAACGCCTAAGCGAAGAAGAAGTCGTTGCCGCAGGTTATCCTGGTGGTCAGGCAGAAAATATCGATATGGAAAAGGAAAAGAAAAAAGACCCGTCCAATCGATTGCTTCCCGTATTCAAATACGAGAAGGATGGCTCTGATTACTTTATTTTTTCTGTTCGGGGAAATGGGCTTTGGGATGCCATTTGGGGGAATATAGCACTGGAGTCTAATTTTAACGAGGTCGCTGGAGCTACTTTTGATCACAAAAGTGAAACCCCAGGGCTCGGAGCGGAAATAAAAGACAACCCTAATTTTAGAGAACAATTTATTGGTAAAGAGATTTTTTCAGAGGATGGTGAATTTGTCTCCATTACCGTTCGTAAAGGAGGTGCTAAGGACCCTGACCACGAGGTGGACGGGATTTCCGGAGCAACAATAACCGCAGACGGAGTAACGGCAATGCTTGAGAATGGCTTAGAAAACTATATGAGTTATATCAGTAAAAATCGCCCAGAAAAAGTTAAGAATTAAAAGGAAATAATCATGGCAGAAGAAACGCAAGTTAAAGAAGCACCGAAAGAGAAGAAGGAGTTTTTCGGCAAAAAGGAGCGACGGCTGATTACAGATCCGTTGACAGATAATAACCCGATTACTGTTCAAGTATTGGGAATCTGCTCTGCATTAGCTGTGACTACTTTATTGTACCCGTCTATTATTATGGCTGTAGCTGTTATTTTTGTTATGGTCTTTTCTAATTTGACGACATCTCTTTTGCGGAAATATATTCCTCAGCAGGTTCGAATGATTGTCCAACTCGTAATCATTGCATCATTGGTAACAATGGTCGAATTGAGTTTGAAAGCATTGAACTTCGCAGTGTATAAGCAATTGTCCGTATTTATTGGATTGATTATCACAAACTGTATAATCATGGGGCGCCTCGAGGCTTTTGCCTTGGCAAATAAGCCCTGGCAGTCTATGCTGGATGGATTGGGGAATGCCGTGGGCTATGGAGCGATACTTATTATTGTTGCCTTTTTTAGAGAGTTGTTCGGAAAGGGAAGTTTGTTTGCCGGTAGTCCGATTGAATTCAAAATCATTGGCCCGACTCAAGACTTCCTAATCAATACATCTGAGAGTGTGATGTTCGGTTGGTATACCAATAATAACTTAATGGTCCTCTCAGTAGCAGCCATGTTCATATTGGCTATATTGATTTGGGTTCAGCGATCTTATAATCCTGAATTAGTAGACGTATCATAAAAAAAAATCATGGAAGAATTAAATATTTTCATTCGGTCGGCTTTTATTGAGAACATGGTGCTGAGCTATTTCTTAGGCATGTGCTCGTATTTGGCTGTATCCAAGACAGTGAAAACAGCTTTTGGTCTCGGCTTAGCCGTTATTTTCGTTTTGGGCATAACGATGCCAATTAACTGGATTATTTCTGAATATTTACTTAGTGAAACGGGGCTTTTTGGCGTGGATTTGACCTTTTTGAGGTTTATCTTGTTTATAGCTGTAATTGCTTCAATGGTGCAATTGGTAGAAATGGTGATTGAAAAATACTCTCCTTCACTGTACACTTCACTGGGAATTTTTCTACCCTTGATTACTGTGAATTGTGCCATTCTTGGTGGTTCGTTGTTCATGGTTTCCAGAGAGTACAATTTTACTGAATCCGTAGCTTTTGGCCTCGGTGGTGGTTTTGGATGGTTCTTAGCGATTATTGGAATTGCTGCCATCAGAGAGAAAATTAAGTACTCGGATGTACCCCCGGGATTGCGCGGCTTGGGAATGGCTTTTCTGCTGACGGGTCTCATGGGTATTGCTTTTATGGCCTTGATGGGAATTGACCCTGCGCTTTTAGCAGTTGGAGGAGAAAACTAATAAAAAATGAATCTTATGGTTTTTGCAATATCAATGATGCCTATTATCTGGGCTGTAGTTGTATTTAGCTTGGTGATTTTAGGCTTGTCATTTGTGCTCATTATGGCTCGCAGGCGATTGGTGCCCCAAGGCGATGTTCAAATAGTTATTAATGGAGATGAAGAGAATCCCTTAAAAGTAAAGCCGGGGTCGAACCTGCTGAATGTATTAAGTGATGAGGATATCTACTTACCTTCTGCTTGCGGTGGAGGGGGAACCTGCGCCATGTGTGAATGTCATATCGATGAAGGAGGGGGCGATGTACTCCCTACAGAAATGAATCACCTCACCCGAAAAGAAGCCGCTGAAAACAAAAGATTGGCTTGTCAGGTGAAAGTACGGGAAGATATGCGCATCAGAATCCCAGAAGAAATTTTCGGAATCGAAAAATGGGAGTGTGAAGTTGTCTCTAACTATAATGTGGCCACTTTCATTAAAGAGTTCGTCGTTCGCCTGCCAAAAGGAGAATCACTCGATTTTCAACCGGGAGGATATATTCAGATTGATGTTCCGGTGACTACAGTGGACTTTAGTGAAGATATTGATATCAAACCTAAACCAGATGATCCTGCGGGGCCGGATAAGTTTAAAGAGGATTGGGATAGCTTCAATCTTTGGGAATTGAAAATGGTAAATTCAGAAGAGCAGTTCCGGGCATATTCCATGGCAAATCACCCGGCAGAGGGAGACATCATAAAGCTTAATATCCGTATTGCTACCCCTCCATGGGATAGAGCCAAAAATGGATGGATGGATGTAAATCCAGGTGTCTGTTCTTCATATGTCTTCGCACAAAACCCGGGGGATAAAGTAACAATTTCCGGTCCTTATGGAGAGTTCTTTATTAAGCCGACAGGGAAAGAAATGATATATATTGGTGGAGGTGCAGGTATGGCTCCATTGAGATCTCATTTGTTCCATTTGTTTCACACGGAAAAGACAAAAGATCGTAAAGTGTCCTTTTGGTACGGTGGTCGATCGAAGAGAGAACTATTTTATGTAGATGAATTCCGTGAAATTGAGAAGGAATTTGATAATTTCCGTTTTGAAGTGGCTTTATCAGAACCTTTGGAAGAAGACAATTGGAATACGAAAGAAAGTCTGGACGATAACGGAGATGGTTTCGTGGGCTTTGTCCACAAAGTGTTGATCGATAATTATCTTAAAGATCATCCAGAGCCGGAAGAGGTCGAGTATTACTTTTGTGGCCCTCCATTGATGAATGCAGCTGTAATCAAAATGTTAGATGAGTATGGCGTTCCCGAAGAGAATATTTCTTTTGATGACTTTGGTGGCTAACAGCTGTTGAATTAAGCACATAACGTATAAATTAAGGTCTTGCCATCGGCAAGGCCTTTTTTTATTTCTTTTCATAGAGGACCTCATAAAATAAGCTGTTCGAATCCGTCCAGTATTCACTTATCGATAATCCGACCGTTTCCCCCATTTCCTTTAGATCCTCGAGTGAAAATTTTCTGCTTACCTCAATCTGAATGTATTCCCATGCTTTCAAATGGATCGGGCTGCGATCTGTTCCAATAGTAAAAGTTTGATCCTCCCGGCTAATTAAAAAAGAATGAACCGCTGAAGCTTTAATATTGTAATAGGCAAAAAATTCAAAGGCATCCAATGAAATGTCTCCATCTAATTCTGAGTTGATTCTCCGAAGTATATTTTTGTTGAATGCTGCAGTTACTCCCGCTTTGTCGTTATAGGCCGCCTGGATCGTGTTTGGATCTTTTTTACGGTCTGCGCCCATCAATAATAGGTCACCGACGTTCATGGCGTCCGCAATCCGATCCAGGAGTGCTTGCCCTTCCACTTTGGGATAATTTCCTATGTTTGATCCTAGAAACAAAATAACATTAGGGGTATGATCGGGTAGGGAGGCTAATGCCTGATCATTTAGACCTTCCAGAGGATTAATCTTAATGTTTGTATACTTGGAACTCATTCTTTGCGTCAGTTGACTTAGGACTTGCCCATCAATGTCTACAGGCCGGTACATGACCTTTACCGATCTTCGTTCTATTTCATCTAGTAGAACTTCAGTTTTCGATGCATTGCCGGCACCTAACTCCAGTATTTGGAAAGAAGTGTTTTTTATCGGTGTGATATTGCTGACAATATCTGCAGCCTGTGTCGAGAATATATCGCGTTCCGCTGCCGTCAGATAATATTCGGGTTGTTCCATTATTTTTTGAAACAAACTACTCCCGCGGGAGTCATAGAGGTATTTTGAAGGAATGTGCTTCTCTTTCGCATGCAATCCTTTCATCACATCTGCTTCAAATTTTGATGAACTCATGAAATAAAGTATTTAATTTTAATCTTTGAAATGTGTCTTAGTAAACTCTTGTATTCTTCGGATCCCTTCCTCGAGTTGATCCGGAGGTCGGCAGATATTCAGTCGGAATCCGCCCGCTTCTACTCCAAAATTATCTCCTGGAGTGACGATAACTTTTGCTTGTGATTTAAGTTGCGAAAAGAAGGTGCTCTGTTCGTCCACAGGCGCATCGATCACAAAATTGGCATACATCCCCGATCTTCTTTTTTGTAGGCTCATTACTCTGCTATCCTGCCATTCCTCTTTAATGATTTTCCATGATCGATCGGTCCCCAATCGCAACACTTCTCGAAGCTTCATCTCGTCTTCCTGGGCATGTAAAGCCATAAACTGTGAATAAATCGTTGCCCCATAGCTACTGCTGTAGTGAAAGGGAAATATCTTTTTATACACCGAAGAATCGGCCAGTAGGTAGCCAATTCGGAAAGCGGCCAGGCCGGTCGGTTTGGAGTATCCATGGACAATGATGCTTTGTTGGAGACCGTGGAAACTCGCCCACGAAATATAGTCCTCTTCTTTTCCAACAAACCAGTCGTAGATCTCGTCAGATAATACATAGTGATTTTCATCTGCATGAACCCATTCAGACAAAACACGTAAATACGATGAGGGGAAAACATACGAGAAAGGATTGGAAGGGTGTGTCAACAGAAATAATGTCGGGGATCCTTTTTCCACAAGGGCCAAATCTTTCTTTAGGCTTTCCGCATCCGTCGCACGACTGTAGGAGTAAGGAATTTGAAGCAATTCCAAAGTATCTGTCATGTAGCCCCAGGAAGGGTGCTGCAGGAGTACACTTCCGTTGATTGACTTTAACCAGAGGAGACTCGCAAAAAGGGCTTCAGTTCCACCGGCAGTCACCATGACTTGTCGGGACGAACAGCCCCCTTTTACCGTTCGCTGAATAAACCGCTCGTGAATCTTTTTTTGCAAGGCAGCTAAGCCGTGAAAGCCCACAATAGAATATATATCTTCTTGGTCAGTCGCCCGTTTCCATTTTTCTTGCCATTCTCTTAGCTCGGGCAACTCATTGGTTCCAAAAGCAAAGTTGAGTATCTCTGAATTCATTATTCTTTTTTATTTTTTTGCCAGTCGAAGACCGGTGAATTGCCACTGCTTGTCAGGGTGAAAAAAGTTTCGATAGCTCGGCCGATAATGACCGGGTGAAGTTGCCACAGATCCCCCGCGCAACACCATTTGATTCACCATAAATTTCCCATTGTATTCCCCTAGCGCACCTTCCCAGGGCGCAAAGCCCGGATAGGGCGTATAAGGTGAACTCGTCCACTCCCACAGTTGCTGATCTGTCCGAAGCTCATCATCTATCAGTTCTCGCTCCACTTCAGTGCATAACCTGGCTCCCGCCCATTGCGCATACGCTTCCGCCTCGTAGTAACTCAGATGGGCCACCGGAGCATTCGCCCGCCAGGGAATTGTGCCGGCACAACTATATTCGCTCCACTGATCCTTTTCCCACCGCCAGTACAACGGATGGCGCACATTATTTTCCTGGCGCCAGGCCCATCCATCCGAAAGCCAAAGTAGCGGATCCTCGTAGCCACCATCATTTATGAACTCCAGATACTCCCCTTGCAGCACCGGTCGACGGTAAATATTGGCGGCAGCTTGATATACTTTATGCATCGGACACTCATTATCAAAACAAAATCCATCCCCCGAAGCACCAATCTCCACAAGTCCTTCCTCTATAGAAATCAAAGCTTGCTCTTTTTGAATCGGCTGGATCAGAGGCGCTGATAAAAACCCGCTGTCTACATGATTTTGCGATAAAATATATTTACTGTCAGTTATCAATAACTCCTGATGTTGCTCCTCGTGATTCAGCCCTACACTCAGCGTTCGCTCTTGCTTTTTAGTCAGCGACCCCGATTCCAAATATCGCGCCATATGCAGATCTACGTATTTTCTATACTCCCTGACCTCCCGCAGCCTCGGTCGCGTTTGTGCCCCACGATGCCCTCTATTCACTCGATCCCCCTGACTGTTGTAATAACTATTGAATAGAAAATTATACGAGGGGTGAAACTCCCGATAGTCTTCCACATCAGGTTTCAACACAAAGTTCTCAAAGAACCAGGTCGTATGCCCCAAATGCCACTTGGGCGGACTCACATCCTCTATGGGCTGAGCTACTGCATCCTCAGCTGCTAATTGACTGCAAATCTCTTCCGTTCGGTTTCTCACTTTTTGAAAAGTGACCGAACCTGGTTTTTGATCAGAGTCTATATTTTGTTCGTATCGGGCCTTCATTCTTATGCTTTTTTTCAATAACGATTGGCGATACCGCTCCTTACGCCTATTGGTAATATAATGAATTTAGATAAAAATATAAATCTCTGCCTCCTAAGCGGAACACTTCCCTTTTTGAAATACACTAAGGGGCGTAATAAATACTGCGAACATTATGAATTACTTTTTAAGCCCCGGGTGTTTCCCCGCATCCGGGGATTTTCAAAGAAACCATGGATTTTATAATGCTTTCAGCGCTCATTCTTCTTGTTGATTAGGGGGTGCCCCCTCGAATGCATTCGCTCCTCCGACCAAAGTCGGGGAGCGATCATTCTCGGGGTCGGGCTATGCAGGGGTTCCGTCCCCAAAAAAGTGGGGACCGCTTCTCCTCCTTCGGAGGTTCGCGCCCTTACTATCCCTCACCCAATTTTTTTCATCCATCTCGGGTGCCCTGCCAAAGTGCAATGGCACGCTGCGGCGGGCTTGACCACTCAAAAAGTAGGAAGAGAAATGTGGGAATGGCTCGCGCGCATGCTTTTAAGATGTCGCACCTACGGCGCTCGAATATCTTCGGTGTATTGTTTCTACAAAGATATCGCCGCTATGCGGCTTTTTAAATAATGTCACCCCTTCAGGGTTCGAATCCGTTTTAGGTCATGCATTTCTATAATAATACCACCGCATAGCGGTTCAGGAAGCGGTATTTTCAAAATAATCAAAACACATTATTGTAGGGGCAAGGCATGCCTTGTCCCTATCGCTATATATCAAATCATACCCGCATAATGAGGGTCATAGAAAAACGAAAGAAAAGAGCGCCAAGAACTGGACTGCCTTGCGCGGAGGCCCCGCAAGAGCGGACCATAAAATGGCGCAGCCATTTTCAGATGCCGACCTAGCGGTATGAGGGCGGTAATAACGGCCGATGATAAGGCGCGTTAAGCCAACGGGCAGGTTGAGAATCGCTTTTGCGATTCGAAATGCCGCGGAACGCGGTATGTTTCGAAATAAACGTCCGCCCGAATACCCAGGAGGCGGGCTTTTTGGGTTCGTTTTTGGCCTGCAAAAAGGAACGACGATAGATGGGGGCGTGCCCCCAACTATTTGGTGGGGCATTCCCAGCGCGTGTGCCCTGCCAACATGCAAAGGCACGCTGCAGCGGGCTTGAAACATGCATGGCAAGCGAAATTTTACGATCGCATCATTCGGTCTGATACAGAATATCATTGGATTACCACCTACATCGAAACGAATCCGGCCCATTGGTCTGAAGATGAATTTTTTATTGAATGATGGGTGTTACAATTTCAGGGATGCCGCCCATTCTGGGTTTGGGATGGGGTGTGGAATAGAGACAGGGCGCACCCTGTCTCTACATGATTTCTGTTTTTTTAGAAAATTTGTATCTTTTGAGGGTGACAAAATTTAAAGATAAATATCGGACGGGATCGATTCGTGCCCAATGGTGGGATTATGGTCGACCAGCAGCGTATTTTGTTACGATATGTTCATGGGGTCGGGTCTGTTATTTTGGAGATGTTCAACATAAAAAAGCCGTTGTATCCCGCACGGGTGTTTTGGCGGAGGTTATGTGGAATGAGATTCCATTGCACCGACAAGGCGTTTCGTTGGGCCCCTATGTTATTATGCCGAATCATATACACGGGATTGTCATTTTGGAACCTGAGATTTTTCCCTCCGACACGGATGATTCTGATCCAACGGATCATAAGGTAGAGACAGGGCGTGCCCTGTCTCTTTTGTCAGATGACACCACCAACGATTCGGATGAAGCCCCGGGCCAGGGTCGATTTCAAAATATCGGAAAAAACACCCTGTCGTCCATCGTCGGTGCGTACAAATCGGCCGTTACCAAACACGCCAATCGTCTGGGCTTGAAACATGCATGGCAAGCGAAATTTTACGATCGCATCATTCGGTCTGATACAGAATATCAACGGATTACCACCTACATCGAAACGAATCCTGCCCATTGGTCTGAAGATGAATTTTATTCCGAAGATTAGGTGAGGTATGGTGCGGTGGAATAGGGTGTATAGTGGATGCTGGCGCGCTGGCCCCGCAAGGGGTGGGAAGGGCCATCCGCCGAACGGCGGATGGGTCCCGAGGGACGCCTGCGGCGTCCTCGAGGACGGAACCCCTGGACGACCCGACCCCCGAGTCCGCCAGTCGGCGGAGCCTCGGGGGATGCGGCCAAAAAATGAAAAGAGAGGGACGAAAGTGAGTGATCTCGAGAGAAATGGGTAACTTAGAAGTCAATCCAACGAAAATAGGTCTATGGAGGTGAATCAAATGAAACCTAGAAAGGCGCTGAATAAGGCGTTTTTAAAGGTGAAGCCCAATCGAACAGAGATAGAGGTATTCAAAGAGCATCTCAAGGAGCTGCTGGACCGATCCAATGCGCAGGAGTCGGAAGAGTTTCACAAGAATCTGGTGATGGACTTTTTGAAGAAGACCTATTTTTCTCCATCCCATTATATCAATACCAAAGGCCGGAATGATCTGGTGATCCACACGGGAAAAGGGGCAAAAAGTCCGGTGGGCGTAATCGTGGAAGCCAAAAAACCGACCAATAGCGCTGAAATGGTGCGCGCGGCGCATGCGGACGATACAGCAGCAGTGCGGCTGGCAAAACTGAACACCAAGGCCATGCAGGAGCTGGTGTTGTACTATCTCCGGGAACGTATTCTGCATAAAAATGTGGAGGTAAAGCACCTCATTATCACCAATCTCTGGGAGTGGTTTATTTTTGATGCGCAGACTTTTGATCGCCTGTTTGCACAAAATAAGAAGCTGGTGAAGCAGTTTCGCGATTTTGAGGCTGGGCGACTGGCCGATAAACGCACGGATTTTTTCTACACGCAAATTGCCGCCCCTTGTATTGCAGCCATCGCCTCGGATATCCATTATACCTATTTTGATATGCGGGACTACGAACGCCCGCTGCGCAATGCAGATAAACGGGACGATAACAAATTGATCGCCTTGTATAAGCTCCTGTCGCCGGAGCATCTCCTGAAATTGCCGTTCGTGAACGACAGCAATAGTCTGGATAAGCGCTTTTATACTGAGCTGCTGCACATCATCGGGCTGACGGAAACGAAAAAAGGCAGCAAAAAACTCATAGAGCGGAATCCAGAGGGAGAGCGGGAAACGGGCTCGATCCTGGAGGATGCTATTATCCAACTGGATAGTCTGGATATGCTGAACCGCTTGCCGCGCCCGAATACATATGGAGATACGCAAGCTGAACAGCTGTTTCAGGTGGGGCTGGAATTATCCCTCACCTGGATTAACCGTATCTTGTTTTTGAAATTATTGGAGGCGCAGTTGTTCACCTACCATCAGGGGGATAAGGACTATGCCTTTTTGAATTTTCAGCGGATACAGAATTACGATGATCTAAATAGTCTGTTCTTTCAGGTGCTGGCCCGACAGCAGGAGGAGCGAAATCAAGATGTGAAAGAGGCCTTTCGGCAGGTGCCTTACCTGAATTCCTCCTTGTTTCAGCCGACGAATATGGAGCAGAATACCCTATTCATCAGTAATCTGCGGGACGATAAGACGATACCTATCTTGTCGAATACAGTATTAAAAGACCGAGGAGGCAAAAAGCGAAGGGGGGAGATGAAAACGCTGGAATATCTTTTTGCCTTTTTGGATGCTTACGATTTTAGCAATGAAGGCGCGGAAGAGATACAGGAAGAGAATAAAACCTTGATCAATGCTTCGGTGCTCGGCTTGATTTTTGAGAAAATCAATGGCTATAAAGACGGCTCCTTTTTCACGCCCGGTTTTATCACGATGTATATGTGCCGGGAAACCATCCGAAAAGCAGTGGTGCAGAAATTCAATGCGGCCAAGGGGTGGGACTGTGAAAGTACGGAAGATCTCTACGATCAGATCGAAAACCGGCAGGAAGCGAATGAAATCGTGAATAGTCTGAAAATTTGCGATCCCGCGGTCGGCTCCGGGCACTTTTTGGTCTCTGCCCTGAATGAAGTCATTGCGGTGAAGAACGATCTGCGCATTTTGCAGGACCGGTCCGGCAAGCGCCTGAAAGAATATCAGGTGGAAGTGGTGAATGACGAATTGATTGTGACCGACGAGGAAGGCGAGCTCTTTGACTACAAGCCCAACAGCAAAGAGAGTCAGCGCGTGCAGGAGGCTTTATTTCACGAGAAGCAGACCATCATTGAAAACTGTTTGTTTGGAGTGGATATCAACTCCAATTCCGTGAAGATCTGTCGATTGCGGCTGTGGATAGAATTATTGAAGAACGCCTATTATAAAAATGCGACCGAGCTGGAGACCTTGCCCAATATCGACATCAACATCAAGTGTGGAAACTCCCTGGTGAGTCGCTTTGACATAGATGCCGACCTGAAAAAAGCTTTGAAAAAGAGCCAATGGTCCATCGATAGCTACCGCGTGGCCGTTCAGACCTATCGCACAGCCCAGAATAGTTCGGAGAAGCGCAAGATGAAGGAATTGATTTCCGATATCAAGTCCGATTTTCGGAGTGAGATTTCTTTGAACGATCCCAAGGTCAAGCGCTTGCGTAAACTGTCCGGTGAGTTGTTTCAACTCACGAATCAGGGGCAGTTGTTTGAGATGAGCAAAAAAGAAAAAGCCGCCTGGGAAAAGAAAGTCTCCAAACTGACTAAATATACCACCAAGCTGGAGAAGGAGATTGAAGAAATCAAAGCCAATAAAATCTATGAGAACGCTTTTGAATGGCGCTTTGAATTTCCCGAGGTGCTGAATGCGGAGGGCGATTTTATGGGATTTGACGTGGTGATTGGGAATCCGCCGTATATGCGAGTGCAGGAGATAAAAGCAACACAGCCCAAACAAAAATTATATTACGAGATTCAATATAAAAATGCAGATGGAGCATATGACCTAGCGAATATCTTTTTTGAGTTAGCCGTGGATATTTCAGCTTTGGAAAGTAATAACGCATATATATTTCCACACAAATTTTTCAATACTACTTCGTCTCAGTTATTTAGAGAATACTTAAAGCAAGGCCAGTTTATTGACAAAATTGCCCATTTTGGAGCGAATATGGTTTTTGATGATGCCGACACCTATACATGTGTTGGTCAGTTCAGTAAAAGATCAAGTAATGGCTTTTATTTTCAGCGGTTTGAACTAAATTCAGATTATAAATCCTTGATGCTAGATAAAAATAAATATGCCTACATCACCTATGAAATGATTGAAAGGGCATCTAACCTATATGGAAGCAATCAATGGATTTTATTTGATGATGAGATTGGGTTTAATGTTTTTGAAAAAATATACACAAATGCCAAACTGTTTTCTGAAACATTTGAAGGCATATTTGTAGGCCTTCAAACAAGTAGAGATAGTCTTTATGTATTAGAATGTGTAGATGAAAAGGAGTTTATCCTCGAAGTACCCATTACGGGCAAAAAATACCAACTGGAAAAGGATTTATTTAAGCCGGTTTTAAAGGGAAAGGACGTACAGCGATATAGCTATTTGTCTACAGATAAATATGTTTTTTTCCCATATGAAGTAATTGAAGGAGATGCTAAAATTCTCTCAATTGAAGAAATAGAAAAAAGATATCCAAAAACATATCAGTATGTTTCTGACCATGATGACATATTTAAATCGCGGGAGCGTGGAAAAGCAGGTAAAATGGATCATTGGCATGCATATATTTATCCGAAAAACCTGAATAAATTCGAACAGCTTAAGCTTTCATCAATGGAAATATGTTCAACGAAGCCCAATGTGGTTTTTAATCAACGAAATTTTTACCATTCAACCACTGTGTATAGTTGGGTCAAGCATGAGAATACAAATGAAAGCTATGAATATCTGTAGACTTACGATATTTTCGGAC
>Ga0306912_1000389_pt1 | contig 26628 bp, 25 predicted proteins | sample AntRauFillE10628_FD_190443 | JGI IMG/M metagenome (GOLD analysis project Ga0306912, IMG submission 190443) | Saline lake microbial communities from Rauer Islands, Antarctica - Metagenome Filla E10 #628 (v2) (version 2) | ecosystem: Environmental > Aquatic > Non-marine Saline and Alkaline >... | reverse complement strand
TTCAACAAACTTTTATCGGCCTTGAAAAAAAAGGAACTGCCGGATGAACTTATCGTTGACATCAACGATAGAATTGACCAAATAAACTCCACCCCGGCATCAGATAAAAGCCTGAGAACCCAAGTAAAGAAAGCCCAATCAAAAGTTCTTAAATTAGTCGAGAAGGAGCTTAAGTTGGTGCCGAAAAACCACTATCGCAATTTATGGATGGCCCTGGGGATGGCTGCCTTTGGGGTTCCTTTGGGTGTTGCTTTTGGAACCAGCCTTGATAATATGACGTTTTTAGCAATAGGGTTACCCATTGGAATGGTCATTGGATTAGGCGTAGGTTCCGGATTGGACCAAAAAGCCTTAAAAGAAGGAAGACAACTTGATATTGAATTATGACAACAACACCGGAACACGATAAACGAATGGCAAAAATGACTTTTGCATCAGTATACCCACACTATGTGACAAAAGTCGAACGCAAGGATAGAACAAAAGAAGAATTACATCAGGTGATTGAATGGTTGACCGGCTTTGATGAGGAGAAGCTGAAAGACCTGATTGACGAAGAGGTAACTTTTGAGACGTTTTTTCAAAGAGCAAATCTAAATCCGAAGGCAAATCTTATCAAAGGGGTTATTTGCGGATATCGCATAGAAGAGATTGAAACCCCATTGACTCAACAAGTAAGATACTTAGACAAGCTAGTAGATGAATTGGCTAAAGGCAAGAAAATGGAGAAAATTTTAAGACATTAAAAAATCGAAATAGAGAGCCAGCAAAGGTAAATCTCTATACACCAGGCCCTTTCTGTGGAGCCAATGGTGTCAAGGATTCCGATAGCATTTCAACCTTCAAGCCCCTGTGCATGATGGCGTAGCTATTATAGGGTTTGCCTGCGCGCAAGGCAGTCTTTTCTTGGCGCTCCTTTCTTGGGTGTCTACAAGAGATATTTGCTGTTATTATTTTGAAAATACCGCTTCCTGAACCGCGAAGCGGTGGTATTATTATAGAAATGCATGACCTAAAACGGATTCGAACCCTGAAGGGGTGACATTATTTTATAAAAAGCCGCGTAGCGGCGATATCTTTGTAGAAACAAAAAACGTAAGATATTCGAGCGCCGTAGGTGGGGCATCTTAAAGGCATGCGCGAAAGGAAGTCCGAATTTTGGCGCAGCTGGGGCTACGCCCCTCCCAGGGTGGTGGTTTTTTTTGAAAAGATGGTGTTTTCCCGCGCGGAGCGCGGAAGCGTGAGGTGCCTGGAGGGCGCACCGCCGCAGGTGGTGTGGTGCGAGGGTGAGGCGGACCCAAGCTGGATCCGCCTCACATCGAGTACGGCAGCCCGGAAGGGACCGACCCACGCCACGGAGTGGTGGGGGTCACGCCCAAAAAAGCTCTTAAATAAAAAAAGCCCTACAACTATTGATTGCAGGGCTCTTGCGCCTCAACAAGGACTCGAACCTTGGACCTACGGATTAACAGTCCGCCGCTCTAACCAACTGAGCTATTGAGGCGTATTTTTTAGGCATGGCAAAGATAAAAGAAACTATTTTCCCGCAAAACAATTTTTGTATAATTTTCAAGCCCTAACGATCGCGGGCAATGGTGCATGGATCGAGGGCCAATAGAAAAAATAAGGCGCCCAAATTTCAGACGTTTATTTGGTGATATAAGCATTTTATGTTTATTTTGCAATGTATAAAAAGTAACAATTATGGCTTCAGGCGGTGAAAATTATGGAAAGAAAGGGTATGCCCTCATGTGGATTGGCATTGCTCTATTACTGCTGCTCGTGCTGATTTTGTATGTTTATAACATGAACTTCGACAATATCAACCCTTCTTAGTATTGAGTTTTGCTCAATTTGCGTGGCGCGGCATGAATAAAAATTGCTGTTCGCCCTGTCCAATATAGAATATGCAAATATGCGTGGAAGGGTCTTTGTACACTTCCCGAAAGTCATCGATCTTATTTGGAGCGATGAGCTGTTTGGTTGAGAACTCTTCCAGGGTAGAGATGTGTATCGACCAATCTTCGTCGGTCTCCTGATGCTGTACGATAGGAATGCCCATGGCGAGTTCTTCTTCGTGATGGGCGACAAATATGGGGTATTTACTCACCCCCTCGGTCAAGACGGTCTCCAATACCGCTTCCATCACCTGTTGATAAGAACGCAATTCCAGTTCGATTTTTTGAAAAAACTCTTCTTTTCTCATGATTTGCGGTTTAATACGGCAATGCTTTCTACGTGATGCGTGTGGGGAAACATATCCACGGGTTGAACAGTTGGAATGGAGTAGGCGTCGTCGAGACGCGCTAAATCCCGAGCCTGTGTGGCCGGATTGCAAGAGACATAGACGATTTTCTTCGGACGGAGTTCCAGTAAAAATTGAATGACATCTTCGTGCATTCCGGCGCGCGGCGGATCGGTGATGACGACATCGGCGCGCCCATAGCGCTCGGCAAAGTCGGGCTGCAAAACGTCTTTGGCGTCACCGGCGAAAAATTGCATGGGGCGCTCGGGGTAGCGAGCGGCATTTTCCCGGGCATCGGCAATGGCTTCTTCTACAATGTCGATGCCGATAACTTCTCGGCAATGGGGTGCGACATACAATCCGATGCTACCAATGCCGCAATAGAGATCGTACACAATTTCATCGCCGGAAAATTCCGCACATTCTACGACTTTGTCGTAGAGGTTTTTTGCTTGCTGCGTATTGGTTTGAAAAAAGGATTTAGGACCGAGGTCGTAATCCACAGGGCCCAATTTTAGGCGCAGTCGCTTATTTCCGGCCCAGTGTTCGGCAGCTAAATCTTGCAGCGAATCATTCTTTTTATCGTTAAGCATAAAGTAAAAGGAAGTGATCTCGGGAAACTGCTTGGCGAGATGGTCGAAAAGTAGCTGAATATCCTCTGCTCGGCGCTCCGCAGCCACTAGAGTAAGCATCCATTCGCCCGCTAAGTTATTGCGTAGCATCAAAGCCCGCAGCCAACCGGTCTGAGCGCGCGGATCGTAAAAACTCCATTCTTGTTCTAAGGCAAATGCCTTTACGCTGTTGCGGATCCCATTTCCAGGTTCCGGCTGTAACCAACACTCCTGTAGATCGACGATTTTATCAAAAGCACCGGGGCGGTGAAGACCCAAAGCAAAGCGCCCGTCAATATCTCCGCCCTCGGCAATTTCCGCTTCCGGAATCCAGCGCTTGGCGGAAAAGGAATACTCCATTTTGTTGCGGTAGTGCACAGTAGAGGGAGCCGGAACAATGGGCAGAACTTTGGTGTCTTCCAAATGTGCTATGCGCCGAAGGGCATCTTCTACGGTTTTTTGTTTATGTTGAATTTGTCCGTTGTAGTCAAAATGCTGCCACTTACAGCCGCCACAATCCTCAAAGTGCTGACAAAAAGGCTCGCTGCGCTGTTCCGAAGGTTGGATCATGGTTTGGAGGATGCCTTGCCACACGCCTTTTTTCTTGCGCAATCCGAGGATGTCCGCAGTATCTCCGGGCACTGCACCTTCGATGAAAATAACTTCTCCTTCGCTGCTGCGACCCACGGCTTTGCCCTTGTCTGCAATACCGGTGACTTCTACTTTTTCGAACAATTTCTTCTTTCTTCTACCCATAGAAGTCAAAAATACAAAAGCTTATTTATCCAATATCATAAATTCCGTCCTTCTATTGATCTGACGCTGCCGGGAACTTTCATTGGGCACTAATGGCTGGCTTTCGCCGTAGCCTTCATAAGTCAGGCGGTCGGCGGATATTCCCCGCTCCATCAGATAGTCGTGTACGGCCTTAGCGCGCTGCATGCTCAGTATTTGATTGGCTTGAGCGGAACCGACATCGTCGGTATGCCCTCGAATTTCAATTTTCATCTGCGGATAATTTTGCAGCAATTGGAGTAAGCGCTGGAGCTCTGTTTCTGATGTGGGCAGCCACTCATCTGTGCCACTGACGAACATCAAGTTGCGAAGGACGACGGGCTTGCGCTCTCCTGCCCCACCTTTTTTAAGGGGTTCAAGCGCTACGATCCAGGGGTCATTGGCCTCTCGTTGATGCAACTCCTCATAACTAAAATTTTCTGACTGGAAACTGTAATTCGGAGCTTCGGCAAACACCTGATAGTCGCCATCTTCGGGCAGTGCTACTAAAAAATATCCCGAAGAGTCCGTTTGCAAATTGGCAATCTCACGATCCCCGGAGCCTTCATAGACCTTGATTTGTGCCGATAGTCCCTTTTCGGAATGCGCATCTATTGCCTGGCCCTTCACATAGGTGGAGGCTTGAGCCGCTACCGCTGTATCGAGTTCGAAGGTGTATATGTCATAGTCTTCCCCAGGGTTATCCCGCCGGCCCATATAGCCGGTTATCCCATCAATCGCCACATAAATCGTCCCTTCTGCAGCTCGGGTGTTGATGGGCCAGCGCATATTCTGAGCAGCTTGCCATTGATTGTTTTCTTTACGGCTGAGGTAGAGATCCGAATTGCCGTATCCGCCCGGGCGGTCCGAGGTGAAGTACAGGGTCTGATTATCGTAATGAATAAAAGGCGTTTTCTCGTTGTAGGTGGAGTTAATGCTGCTGTCCAGTGGCACGGCTCTGGACCAACCGCCTTTATTGGTCCAATCGATGCGCCAAATATCCATTTTACCTATTCCTCCCGGGCGATTTGAGGCGAAGTACAAGCTGCTACCATCCGGGGAAAGGGCCGGTTGGGTTTCGTTGTTTCGGGTATTGATTTTTGGACCCATGTTTCGCGGTGAGGTCCATCCCACTGCCGTTTTTACGCTGAGATATAAATCGCACTGGCCGTAGGAGTCCTTCGACTGGCAACGGGTGAAAATGAGAATTTTTCCGTCGGCCGATAAAGTGGCAGCTCCTTCATTACCAGCGGTGTTCAGTGCTGGAATGGGTCGGGCGCTTCCCCAACCGTCTTCTAGGCGATCACTGACATAAAAATCTTCATTGCCCCGGGTGCGCCGGGTAAAAATCATAAAAGACCCATCGGCAGGCATAAGGGGTAAGTACTCCTCAGAAGCTGAATTAACAGTGGAGGGAAGCGGACGAATATTTCTCGCCGAGGGATGTTTGCGATCGTAGAGATGGCGCTTTGCCAGTGCCTGTTGCTTTTGGCTTTGCTCTATTAATTGATCGTATTCCCCCGGTGCATCTAAAAACTGTTGAAATGCATCAATGGCGGCTTCGTACTCCCGGAGTTGCAAGAGTAAATCGCCCCTTAAGTTAAAATATCTCACATCGGGATTTGACGCTAATTCCAAATAAGCATCGATCCATTGCAGCGCATCGGCCGGGCGTTCCATTTTGACGAGAAACCCGATGTACTTCCGGTAGGTTGGCAAGTGCTGCGGATCTTTTTCCAGCGCCTTTTGAAAATATCGATCCGCTTTGTTCCATTGGTATTGTTTTACAGCCAATTCGGCTGTATCGGTCAATTTTTCAGCGGATCGGGTGCTACTACAGGCCGAAAATAGGAATATAAAGCCCGAGCTCATCAATAAAAAGAAAATACCTTTTGAAAATTGCATGCTACTTATTTAGGTTACCAACGCTGGTGATTCTGTGAAAAGTGCAGACATCTGCACCCTTGGCACTTTTCAATCTGATGCCGTTTTTTTGGAATGCTTCAGGGCACTTCGCAATTCCTTCATTTCTTTTTTTGAGAGATGGCGCCACTCGCCTTCCGGTAGCTGACCGAGTGGTATGTTCATGATGCGCACGCGCTGCAGCCGAGTCACTTCGTAGCCCAGAGCTTCGCACATGCGCCGTATCTGTCGATTCATTCCCTCCGTTAAAATGATGCGAAAGGTATGTGTTCCCATAGGCTCTACCCAGCACTTCTGGGTCACTGTGCCGAGAATAGGAACGCCACTAGACATTTGTGAGGCAAAAGAGGGTCGCAGCGCTTGTTTTACACTCACGATATATTCTTTTTCATGTTGATTGCCCGCGCGCAAAATTTTATTGACGATATCGCCATCATTGGTGAGTAAGATCAGCCCGGTGGAGGGTTTGTCGAGGCGTCCAATGGGAAAAATGCGGCGAGAAAAGTTGACAAAATCAACGATATTTCCCTTGACTTTGCGCTCAGTGGTGCAAATAATTCCTGCGGGTTTGTGAAGTGCGAGGTACACCTTTGTTGGTTGGTCTTGGGGCGTCATGGGCTGTCCATCGACGAGCACCTCGTCGTCAGCTGTAGCGCGATTGCCCGGCCGCGCCACTTCGCCATTTAACAGCACGCGGCCGGCGCGGAGCAATTCATCGGCTTCGCGGCGCGAACAGCGCCCCGTCCGACTAATAAATTTATTGAGACTGATGCCATCTTCTCTTTCAGCACTCATAGCTATTGCTTTGGATCAAAGGTAAAACTTTCCGTCCGACTCCTGCCCATCCTTAACGCTTACAAATCGAGAGATAAGCCTATTCTCAAGTCAAAAATCCCCTTTGTGATGGGAACGATGGGTTTGTCTTCGTATGAAAAATGAAGTGAGTTATTGAGGCTCCACCGCGTGGAAAGCCGCGTATTGATATTCAAGGCGCCACTGACTCTATGCCGAAAAGCTGAAATGCCGGAATCGTATCCGGTTTGATAATATGCGATCGCATTGAGGTCGACCCATTTACTGATGGAGTGCCTGTAAATAAAGTAGGAGGATAATTTCAAAAATTGAACCTCGCGGATTTCCTCTGTGTTTGGATGTGTCCAACGCTCTGATTCAAGCAAGGGACCCAGGCCGAACACCGTTTCTACCTGTTTATTTTGAACGAAGGCATAGCGAAAATTGGCTCCGGCCAGCAAGCGTGGATCCAGGCCTCTGAAATTGTCGTAGGAGTATTGTCCGTAGGTCTCAAAACTAAACCTCTCTTCTTGATAAAAATGGGCCCTTAAGTGAGCAAACCCAAAATTGAGCCAGGGGGCGTCATTGATTTCCAGGTAATTCGTATGTCCAATGGCAATAAATGCATGTCGTCCGGGAGCGTACAGGGCATTGATATCCGAATTAAAGCCAAATAAGTTGACCGGGTTGTCTGCCGCTGCCGACCGGTTGAATACTTGCAATCCCATGGTCCCCTTGAACTTAAAGTCCGAAGCCGTATCGCTTTCGAGCCGATGTTGCTCAATATTTAATATTTGCGCCTGAAGAGAACAGGCCCCCTGGCTTATCAAAAGGAGAAGGGGAGTAAAAAGAACTTGAAAAAAACAGGAGAAAAGACGTGATCGCCAAGGGCTGTTATCCTTGCACATAAATAATTTCTTTTTCATCAAAAAATGCTTCGGAAAAGTATTGATTGAGCGGGGTTCGTTCGGCATAGGCGCCGGGCCCCAGTGCTTTTATTTCCTTTTTCATTTGCTTCCCACCCTTTAAGCAGATCAGCCCATTCGGCAGGGCGTGCTGTTGTTGGTCCTGGAGTAGCGGCTGTGCCCATTCCATCAATTGCGCCAAGGGGGCCACAGCACGCGAAACTACAAAGTCTGCTTTATATTTACATTCTTCAGCGCGAATATGTAGGGTCTTGATATTGGTCAGTCCGATGGCCGTTGCCACCTCATCAACGACTGTAAGTTTTTTCTTTCGCCCATCGATTAAAAGGAACTCAACCTCAGGGTAATATATAGCTAGCGGTACACCGGGAAAGCCCCCGCCCGTTCCCAGGTCCAGGATTTTAGCTCCGGGCTTAAAGTGCACGTATTTTGCAATAGACAGCGAATGAAGTACGTGTCGTTCGTACAAATTCTGAATATCTTTTCTGGAAATGACGTTAATTTTCGCATTCCATTCCAGATAGAGTGCCTCCAAGTCCCGCAATTGCTCCTCTGCTTTCCCATTGGCCATTTCGGGAAAGTACCGAAGTACATCCTCAGCAGTAAGCGTATCCTCATGTTGCCTATTCTCCTCCATAATAGCCGCAAAGGTAGAGAAAAAGAGGGCCTGAGACAAGAGGGATGAGCTCTCTTATCTTTTTTAATAAGCATCAGGGCGATGAGGCTGTTAAATTTGGACAACTCAATCAAGCTGCTAGGCTTGTAGGCGTCTGAGTTAGACGAGTAATTTGATAAGTTAATTTTCTCTCGGTGAGTAGGTGAGAGTGTTCATAGATTTTGACAGGCTTTAAATAGGCAAAAACGGCCTTTTTCAGCTGTGTTTTGACCCATTTTCTTAAATTATGCCCTATACAGTGGAGTCCGAATTCAATATTTGTTTTTTTCAGGCTAGTCAGGGTAAAGCGATCCCATTGTTGATTAAATTTAAAGTGGCCAAAGACAGGTTCAACATCTACAGATCTTTGCCGCCTGAGTAGTTCGCCCTTTTCACTTGTTAGGTTTTTAAAGGCTTCTTTTCGATAGCTCTCTAATCTTGGATTGACCTGTATTCTCCGAACCCCTGTCCCTTTATGACACACTCCTCTCAGTGGACACGTTTCACATCTAGCGTTTTGATATTCATCTAAGGTAACCTCATATCCATTTTTTCTAGTCTCTGTTCTCTGTCTTGCTTTATGCATACGCTGTCCCATAGGACATACAAAAAAGTCTGCCTCTTCATTATAAAATAGCTCTCGGACTCCAAATGGCTTCTTTTTATTCTCCTTACTTTTTAACTCTTTGTCGAAAAAAGGATATTTAAGATAGCTATCTATATCCTGTTGTTCTAAGAACTCATAATTTTGTTGCGTTCCGTAGATAGCATCTCCAATAGATTCTTCAATGCCAGGCAGACCGTGCTTATCGAATAATTGCAGGGTATCTACCATATGATCAATGTAGCAGGTCGCATCGTTACTGTTCTGGTGTAGGCTATAATTGAGGATAAATTGATTATGTGTCGAAAGTTGTCCATTGTAAGCAGGCTTGGGAATGGCTTTGCCTCTCCGGTCTTCTTTGAGGCGCATAAAGGACGCATCAGGATCTGTTTTAGAGTAAGAGTTGCGTCCGTTTAATATTCGCTCTTGCTCCTCGTATTTAACTAATTTTAAAAGTAATTCCTTTTCTACTTTTTTGATCTTTTTGTCTACCTCTTGATCCTTCTGCTTTTTATAGTTTTCGATCTTTTTTTTTACATATTCACTGGTAAGAGGCTCTTCTTTAGTCTTCGTTTTAAAGGAGGTTTTCACTTTTGATTTATCCGCTTTAGCTGACTTCTCTTTCTTATTACCAGCCTTTTTGTCTGGCTGTTGTTCTTTGGGTGCCGACCTCTCTTTTTTATCCTCTATCTCCGAATCTTCTGACTTGTCCGCATTCAAATATTTTTCTACATCGGATAAAACAGCTCTAATCTTTTGCTCTGTACTTAACTTATACCGCTCTGTGTTCTTACGCCATACATAGGTGTGTTTGTTTGCTGCAGACTCGAATATCGTTCCATCTATAAACTGAGTACCAAGCTGTAGTTTATTCTGTTTATAGATCTCTTTGAGAATAGAAGCAAATAAATCCTTGACTTTGCCTTGCAATCTTCCAGAACGAAACGTACTGATGGTAGCATAGGTGGGTTTATTCATACCGCATAACCACATGTAGCAGATATTTTCGCGGGCACTTTGCTCCAGCTTACGGCTTGAAGTTACACCATCAAAATATCCATACACTAAAAGTTTAATAAGTATGCGAGGATGGTAAGAACTGGCGCCTCCTCCTTTGTAGGTAGCTAATATATCTGTGATGTCGAGTTTATCTACCATCGCATTAATCAAGCGAACGGGGTGGTCGGCTGAAATCCACTCACCTAAATAAGGAGGAAGCAAGATCCCATCGCCAGTTTTGTCAGGCTTAAATGGACGCTGTTTATGATTCATAATCCTTAATTTACAACTCCTTAAATATACTCATTTTTATATACATATCTTAGAATAAGACAGTAAATGTGATACCCTTTTTTAACAGCCTCCGTTATGCTTCAGGCTCCACTTTCGTTCGGTCCTGCGCCCCAACAACTGGGGCTTGGACCCACGGCGCCGGTCGAATGGGTATTCGCCCCACAAGGCCGGCGCGTCAGCCGTGGCCTTGCGCAGCACTATCGCAAGCGGACAGTTACTATGCTACAGACTTATAAATGACCAAGCCCAAGCTTGTTGTTCTCAATAGGATAAGGATCGCAAGCGAGAAATAATAATGTGTGCAGTAATGAAGTTGTATTTCAATGAATAGAGCAAAATCATTTATTTTCAAATTGCCAGAGTACTATTTAACGCTACTGGTGATTTTAGTTGGTTTTACCCCTCTCTATTATTTTAACCCCATTACTATTGGTTTTCTGGCATTGCTCATCTTTCAAATTATAGTTAAAAATGCCATATCCGGCCTTGTAATTGCTGGTAGTTTTTTGATTATACACTTGTTTATGCTCGTAGCTTTGGTCGTAGAATTTTATGAATTTGCCGGTTCCGGTAGCAGTGGCCAACAATTATTAATAGTCGGATTTTCAATTTGGGTGATAAATATGTTTTTTATTGGAGTCATGCTTTATAAGCATGTTAGTGCTAAGATGCTACCCCCCATGGAGCCATATAAAATACATCGTGTTGAAAAGTCGCATGAGATTATTGTTCAGGTCAAGGCGCGAGTATAGCACAGTTACGCGATGTGGAGCAACGACAAGTTGAGCAAAAAGATCAAGACTTGGCCGATATGAATTCAGTGGCAAGGGCTATAGATAGAATAGGAACGCCTGATGTTACAACCTAAAGAAAACGAGGTATCTACTTTAAGTAATTGGCTTCAAAAACTACCTAAGTACACCATCGGATGAATCTTACCCCAAAGATGCTAAGCGGATTGAGAAATTACGCTTTTCCTAGAGCTGAAGACACCATGATCCTACAAGCGCTGGTAAAGGTAATTACCGGAATTGCCGCATACGGGTGGGCAAGGGTCTATAGCCAACATTTCAAAGCCTTCGCCTTCTCCTAAATTGCTTATCCTTCCCTCATTAAAGTTAACACTGCTGACCATCATGGATAAATTGTCAGAACTACGGCCAGGTTTTACTTGAATGGCATTACAATCCGGCTGATTCAATAGTGTTTCTATCTCTTTCCTGGAGAAATGAGTCGAGTACTGTGTGAACCGGCTTTGGTCTAGTTCCTCACACATAGCTCTGGCCTGTTCTTCATCAACTTTCTCAATGGTAATTCGATCTTCCTCAATGCCTTTTGAAACAGCGTAGGGTTTCCGTGTAAAAAAGCTGCTTTGGATGTCAGCGCCCTCTGAAATCCCAACGGCCATAACAAACACTTTTCCCTCAGAAAGTGAATTGTAAAACCGAACCCCATCGCAGTTTTTGCGATTGAGTAGATCTTCAATTGTTTCTGAGTCAAAAACTGCATCAACAAAACCGGCCTCATTTGGGGGAGTATTATCACTTGTCATACCTAAGACAGCGGAAAGGAAAATGCCGAGGAGTAATATTCTAGAAAGCATAAGAATTAGGTTTTGAGTTTAAAATTTGGTTATTTTGGCCTAAAATAATCAATTTTATTATAATTGAAGTGGAATATAGTTATATGTTTATGGTATTAAACTAAATGAGTTAGAAAATTAGGATGGTCCAGAATCTGATAGTGCATCGATTGCTCTCAAGTCTTTCCATAGGTCTCGGTATACTCCTTTGGTTTATTTCGGGAATGACGATGGCAAAGGCCCAGGTTTCATCGGATTCCCTGAAGGTTGTCTCTTATTTGGAAAAAGCATCAGCAGCACGCGATAGCGGAGAGTATGCCTTAGCCTTTGAAATGTTTACGGATGCCCTTGCAGTGGCACGGGAAATTGGCGACCAGAAGGGTACACTAAAAGCTTTAATTGGAACAGGACAATTGCGACTCTATGTGGATGATCCCATCATCGCATTGGAGTCGCTGTTTCGCGCTGAAAAAGTGGCAAGAGACTTGGGCAACCGGGAGGCGCTCGCAGAAGTGTACAATAACATTGGCGCGATTTATCATATGGAACGCGAGTTTACAAAAGCAATTGATTACTACAAGAGAAGTATTGATATTTACGTGGAGTTGGATAAACAAACAGAAATTGCACGCGCTTACAACAATTTCGGAGCCCTGTGGCAAGACAGGAATGAACCCATCATCGCCATTGACTATCACCGGAAAAGTCTCCGCATCTGGCGCGAATTGAATGACAAAGGGTGGCTTAGATTAAGCAATATTCACTTGGGCGTTTGCCACAAACTGATGGGTAATTTGGATTCGGCCATGCACTATTTGACACTTGACACAGAAGACTCCAAGGTAACAGGAAAAGACCGAATTCAAAGTTCAGTATATGCGGAAATCGGTAATGTCCATATTGCAGCGGGTCGGTATCAATTAGCATCAATACAATGCCAGGCCGGACTTCGCATTGCTTCAAAAACTGGAAGAGTTAATAATTTGCTTCAAAACTGTCAATGCTTATACAGAGCCTACGAAGAGTTGGGTAAAGACAAAGAAGCGCTGAAATACTATAAATTGTATACCAGTTATCAGGATTCAGCAAAAAATGAAGACAAGGCCAAAGAAATGACCCGTGTGGAAATGAGTCATCAATTCGAGCGCAAACAAATAGCAGATAGCGTTCAGCGCAGTCAGAAAAAAATCCTTAGAGAGCTTGAGTATCAGAGGGAACTTGCCCACGAACGAGCCGACAGAAACATCGCTTTGGGCCTTGGGCTTGGCATACTACTTCTGGCCGGAGGCCTGTGGAGTCGGTTGAGATATGTGCGGCGGGTACAACGCACCATCAAAAAAGAACGCGATCGATCGGAGGAACTCTTGCTAAATATTCTACCGGTTGAAATTGCAATGGAACTCAAGCAATTTGGAAAAGCAAAGGCCAAACGCTATGATAAAGCAGCTATCCTCTTTACCGATTTCGAACGCTTTACGGATACCGCGGCACAAATGCACGCATCAGAACTCGTAGAAGAAATCAATAGCTGTTTTACCGAGTTTGACAGAATCTGCGATCAGTATGGCATTGAGAAAATAAAGACCATTGGCGATTCCTATATGGCTGCGGGAGGACTTCCCGTTCCCAATCCCAATAGCACAGTTGCCCTGGTGCAGGCGGCGCTGGATATGCAGCAATTCATACGCCAAAGAGTGAAGCAACGCATGGCCGACGGTCTTCCTTCATTTAAGATGCGGGCAGGAATCCATGTGGGACCTGTCGTGGCGGGTATCGTGGGGGTGAAGAAATTCCAATATGACATTTGGGGTGACACGGTGAACACAGCTAGTAGATTGGAATCATCCGGGCAAGTGGGTAGGGTGAATATCAGTGCAGCAACCTATGAGTTGGTGAAAGAGGAGTTTACCTGCGAATACCGCGGAGAAATAGTAGTGAAGGGCAAAGGCAAACTGGGGATGTACTTTGTGAAGGAAAGAATATAAAGAGTAGAGTACTAGAATCAAAAGACTTTCCGGGAAATATATTGGTCACGTCCTGAAATAGGTTGACACCGAAATTGTTAATAAGTCCCAGGCGCTAGCCAATTGTTTGGACAGGATTAGAGCCGGTATTTTTGAGAAAAACGGTTGGAATTGCATTCTTGAAGGTAACTTGTAATTTCAGGGTAGAGACGCAAACTTTTGCGTCTCTACAAATATCCAATGAATCCCACACAAATAATCCTCATCCCGCCATGGCCTCTGCAATTCATTGCGGATGGGCGCTGCGTCGCGATACTTGTCACGCGAAACTAGGCTATTATAAAAAAACATGTCATGAAAATGCCTTTAGCCGGTGTAGCCGGCAATATAATTGGTAGAATAAATAAAAACGCTTAGATTCACAACGAAATTTAGCTATAGGTCCTCAGTGCGATCCATAAGAAGGGGCTGAAAGCGACCTTTATGGCCATCTTCCTTTAAAAACACAATATGAAAGAATTTTTACCTCTACTCTGTTTTCTTGCTTTTTCTTTTTCTGTCTTTGGACAAAGTGATACCGTAAGCGTTTCTGTTTATGAAGACCAAACGTTAAGCTGGTACGAAGGCTATCACTCAACGGCTGAATTTCCAGCAGAAGGACAAGAGTATCGTCGGATTAATATGCACTTCACTTTGGGGTGCCCCGATTCCGGTTGTAGTGATTGGGATTATACGGTCTTGATTAAGGCATTTAGACTGACTGGCGAACTCGATAGTACGATTGCTCAGATCGATACCCTGTCTGAAGATCCGCTAGTTCTCGATACAAGCTGGAATGTTACTGAAGTGAGAGAGAGTTTCGAACTGGGACGTATGATTACTCCTTATGCAGGATACATGGCGAGAGAATCGAATGGCTTTGACAATAGTTGGCAGCACCGCTACGTGTACGATGTAACCGATTATGCGAGCCTGCTTCAGGATTCGGTAGAGTTTCAAATTTTTTACCAGGGATGGAGCTCGGGGTTTTCCGCTGACCTCTCCTTTGAAATGATTGAGGGGACACCGCCAAGAGATGTCGTATCTATTGAAAATTTATACACTCCGGGAGGATATAACTACATCGATGCCGAAACTTTTGAAGCCAACCATATGCCCCCCAAAGACATTGCTGTTCCCGATGGAGCCAGCGGCTCTGTCTTGCATTTCCTACCCACCGGACACGGCTTTGTTAATTCACTGAACTGTGCCGAATTTTGCACGCGCTATTACTTTGTGCGCTCTATGGGCATTACCATTGACGAGCAGCCTATGTGGAGAGATGACTGCGGGGACAACCCTATTTTCCCTCAGGGAGGAACCTGGGTGTACGATCGCGCCAATTGGTGCCCGGGATTAGAGGCGATTCGATATGAGCACGATCTATCGGATGCGATAATAGATGATGTGATTCAAGACTTAGATGTCGATATTGAGCCCTATGAATACACTGTTCCCTCAGGAGAAACACCGGCGAATTACAATATTTCTGCCGTGCTGATTCACCACGCCGGTTATAATTTCGATACCGATGCTGAATTGGTGGATATTCTACAGCCTTCTGACCACGAAGCGTACAGTAGATATAATCCCTCTTGCGGAACGGCGAGAGTCAAGTTAGAAAACCGAGGGGGCAGCCCGATAACATCTGCTACTATTGAGTACGGCATTGAAGAAATGTCAACCTTTGAGTGGAGCGGATATTTGGACCCAATGAAAAGTACAGTCATAGAAATGCCCTATACTGAGTCTCGTGCCTGGAGTGGCGATGGAGCGACAGAGGTATTTTCTGCTGAAATTATTAGTGTAAATGGAAGTCCCGATGAGTATGCTGATAACAATAGCCTCAGTTCGCAGTTTACTACGGTGCCGGTGATAGACCAGGCTATTGAGCTGGAAATTCGCACCAATTTACGGCCGCAAGAGAACCGTTGGACGCTGAAGGATGTCAACGGAGAAATTCTCGAAGAGGCGGACGGACTGCAAGCGAATCGTCGACAGAATTGGATCTGGGAGCTCTCTTCCGGATGTCATTACTTTGAGTTACTTGACTCGGGTGGCGATGGCTTATCCTTTTTCGCAAATAACGCCGGCTCGGGGAGTGTTCGACTGAGAACAGCGGATACGCCTTTTCCCATCACTGTACAAAACTTTCCTTCTGACTTTGGTAACAAAATTGACTTTTACTTCAATTATGCCGGGGTGACTTCAGCGCCGGAAGCGGAGCGGCAAGAAATTAGTATCTACCCCAATCCGGCCTCTGAGTTTGTCATTGTGAATTGGCCGAAAGACAGTGCCGGTGACCGCGATTTACGTGCGGTTTCTGCCGCAGGTCTCGAGCAAGCGCTACAAATAGAAAAAAGCGGAGAACGCTGGAGAATTGCTACCAATTCATGGGCAGCAGGGATGTACTTTCTCTATTTGACTGAAGAAGGTCAGGAAAGGATTCAAAAAGTAGTGATACAGCACTAAAATCAGGCTTCATGCGAGCACTTCGGTTCACCGAGCTTTGTTGCTTTATTTGCCTCTGTATTGGGGTAGCGGCGACAAGCTATGGGCAAATTCCCGAGCGCCGCTTATCAAATTGGTCGGGTGTTGGTGCCCAAGACTATTACAGCTTTGAAACTGAGCATCGCACGACATCTAGCGAGTTGGGACTGGATCCCAATGGGGTGGAGGATAGCCATGCTGCTCTGCAAAACTACATTTCGGCGCATGCCGGCGAAGGAGTAGAGATTTTTTTAGAAGCAGGTAGCTATCGACTCTCTCAAACATTACAGTTGACGTCAAAACTCCGTTTGATTGGAGCGGGAGCAGAGCAAACGGAACTACTACTCGATTTACAGGGACAGGGGCATGGGCTATTCGCTCAGGGGCAAATCGCACCCACTACATTTCCACTTTCTGCCCCGGCCCTAAGAGGTTCAACCCAAGTCTTATCCACCGCTGCAAGTGAAGTTTGTGGTATGGAGTGGCTGTTGCTGACGGATGACGATGAAGAAAAAGTCACTTCAAATTGGGCCCTGGGATCCACGGCACAGATGGTTCGCATTGAAGACTGCCGGGGCGACACTATTTTTTTATCGGACCCATTACGCAGAAATTTTTACCCAAACCGTCAGGCCTCGGTGAGGGTAATGGATCCCTTGCGGCAGATTGAAATCACGCAATTGGGACTCAAACGGGAAGATGATGCAGACCAACAATGGAGTAATATTCGCTTCGATGGCGTAACGGATAGCCGAATCTCTTGCTTGTCTTCTCAATATTGTTATTTCTCTCATATTGAGCTGCTCCGTTCCAGCCGGGTAAGCATAGAGGAATGCCGCTTTGATGATGCGCTGGATCACGGGGGAGGCGGACGTGGGTACGGAGTGGTGCTGCACTTTTCTACCGGGCAATGCCTGGTAATGCATAATCATTTCAATCGCTTGCGGCACAGCTTACTTCTTCAGGCAGGTGCCAATGGAAATGTGCTCGCTTACAACTTTTCTGAGAATCCCTATTGGACGGATGTCAGCCTTCCGGCTAATTCCGCCGGAGATCTGGTTCTTCACGGAAACTATCCCTACGCCAATCTCATGGAAGGCAATATCGTTCAAAACGCAGTCATTGATGCCTCCCATGGCATAAACGGCCCGGGAAACACTTTCTTTCGCAATCGGATGGAACTGTATGGACTATTTATTGACCCCACGACTCCGACCGACAGCCTGATTTTTGTCGGGAATGAGGTGACCAACAGATTCTTTATCTATGGTCTCTGGCTCGATAGCGGCACCGGCCATTTTCAATATGGGAACCGGATCAAGGGAGATCTCCGTCCAAACTCCGAAGCACAGATCGACACAACGAGCCTATTTTTATCTGCTCCGCCTGAACTGTATGCATCCGATGCCTGGCCACTGATTGGGCCACCGCGAGTGGAAAACGAAAATATCAACTGGCCGGAAGAAGTTCGAGACCTTTCTGCTGAGTCCTTATGCCTGGTCGGATCTACTTCCCTTCCCACCCTTCCTCTAGCCAAACAAGCAGCATTATTTGCTCCGAACCCCTGTCGGGGAATGCTTCATTTTGTCCCGGAAGGCCTCGAGACTCAGCTTTCGACAACATCTGCAGTAGAAATTTATCACTCAAGTGGAAAATTACAATACCGAGGGTTGATTCGACAGGGCGATGGTATTTCGACCCATCATTGGCCAACGGGGGTCTACTTTGCTATCATTCAAAAAGATAAGACTCTGCTCACGCAAACCCTTCTTCGTTTAGAATAGATAATCAACGAACCACAACTTCCTCTTTTTTTTAAAATTTCTATTATCTTCAGGCCGTCTAAAAGGGAAAGGAGTTTTTCGTGCTCCCGATTAAAGAAATGCACTGCGATGAGATGGATGCTATTATTACTCTTACTGTCCTTCGGCTCTATGAGTCTGGTGGTTAGCGACCCTCCCCGTTCCGAGGCCACGAATCAATACATCGAGCAATTTGCTCGTCTGGCCGTGATGGAAATGCATCGCTCTGGCGTTCCGGCCAGTATCACACTCGCACAAGGGATTCACGAATCGCAAAGTGGACAGAGCCCGCTGGCTCGAAAAGCCAACAATCACTTTGGCATCAAATGCAAATCCTATTGGAACGGTCCGACCTATTTGCACAAGGATGACGATCGCAATGCCAGAGGCCATTTGATCGCCTCTTGTTTTCGCGCGTATGATTCAGCCGTGGATTCTTATATCGACCACAGTGATTTTCTCAGCAATCGATCCTACTATCAAGAATTGTTCGACTACCCATTGACCGACTACAAAGCTTGGGCAAAAGGCTTAAAAAGTTGCGGTTATGCGACCGACCCTCAGTACGCAGAAATCCTCATTCGCATTATTGAAACCTATGAGTTGCATCGCTTTGACAAGTTCAAACTCAATGCAAAAATGGAATTTGGCACGGTATTGGATACTACATCTAATAACAATCGAATGCGATTGAAGACAAACCAAGCCCGAATGAGATATATGGATTACTAAGTATTCTTTGTATCTTTCGGTGGGCCAAAATCATTCAAGGCGCCAATAAACCAATCGATGACGTTTTTGATAACGAAATCCAACACAATGCTTTGAGTGCTTTTGGCCCTCTTTTTATTATTTATCCTTTTTTCTTTCCCTCACAATATCCACCGCACGAAATACCGCCTGCAACATCGATCCCTCATGGGCCTGATTTTTGCCGGCAATCTCAAAGGCTGTGCCGTGATCCGGTGAGGTGCGCACAAAGGACAATCCCGCCGTGAAATTTACGCCATCGCCAAAAGACAAGGCCTTAAAGGGAATCAAGCCCTGATCGTGGTACATGGCCAAAATTCCATCAAATTTGCGATATTGACCGGATCCGAAAAAGCCGTCTGCTGAAAAAGGTCCCATGACAAGACTTCCCCCTTTTTTGGCCTCTATTATTGCTGGCCGAACCAACTCATCATCCTCTTTTCCAATTAATCCCTCATCACCCGCATGGGGGTTGAGACCCAAAACGGCAATGGTCGGTCGGGTCAAACCAAAATCGCGCTTCAGGGATTTTTCCATTTGGCCAATGCGCTTCGTAATAATGTCTTTATGAATTTGGTCGGATACCGACTTGAGCGGAATGTGTGCTGTGACCAATCCCATTTTCATTTGTTTACTCACCATCAGCATCAAAGCACCGCTGGCGCCAGCGACCTGAGTGAGGTACTCCGTATGTCCCACGTGCGGAAAGCCCGCCAGCTGCATGGCGTGCTTGCTAATCGGAGCCGTCACCATAGCATCTAATGCGTCGGACTGCAGATCCTTCACCGCGGCATCCATGGAATCCAAGGCCGCCTGTCCACTAATTTTTGTGGGTTTGCCGAGCTCTATATTGATACTGTCTTGCCAAATGTTCACAATATTCACGACATCAGGGCGCGCCTGATCCACCGACCGACAATTATTCACATCAAAATCGACCTCCTCCAGAATGTTCTTGTGATAGGCCACGACTTTGCCGCTACCATAGATTATAGGGGTGCACATTTTCATCATTTGCGGATGGCGCAGGGATTTTAAAACCACTTCTAATCCGATGCCATTGATATCCCCTACCGTAATGCCGATTTTGATCCGATCTGCCATATCTCTATTTGTCTTTATTTTGTTTGTATTTTGAGCGCTGAATTCTCACCCTACGAAGATAGGGAAAAATGCACTCAAAGCTATGCGCGCAAAAAAATCCTACGGACAGCATTTCCTCCACAATTCCCATATGGCAGAGAAAATCAGTGCCTTGCCCGATTATGATGCCTGCCCCAGAGTCCTTGAAGTGGGTCCGGGACGGGGAGCCCTCACTCGACACCTGGTCCAACAGCCCATCCAATTGAAGGTGGTCGAAGCGGATCGCGATATGGTCGCCGACCTGAAAGCCAACTCAGAAATTGAAATTCCGCATGAGGCCATCATAGAAAACGATTTTCTCAAGCTCGATTTATCTCAATTATTCGAGGGCCAATCCTTCATTCTCATCGGCAATTATCCCTACAATATTTCATCGCAAATTCTCATTCAGATGCTGCGTAACCGGGCGTATATTCCAGAGATGGTCGGCATGTTTCAGCGCGAGGTCGCCGATCGCGTCCAGGCCTCTCATGGCAGTAAAACTTACGGCACCCTCAGCGTTCTCGTGCAGGTGTATTACGAGGTTCGGATTGCGCTAAAAGTCAGCCCCGGCAACTTCACTCCACCTCCCAAAGTGGCTTCAGCCGTTCTGCAGTGCCAGCGCCGCTCTGTGCCTTTATTTGACGGCCCCCTCGAAGATTTACAGGCCGTCGTGCGTGCCATTTTTGGTCAGCGCCGAAAAATGCTGCGCAACTCCCTTCAATCCATCCTGCCCAAGGAGGCGCTGAGTCCTTTCCCCTATCTCGATCAGCGTCCCGAGCAGTTGTCCCTTGAGGACTTCGTTCGCCTGGCCGAGCAATTTCACGAGTGGAAAAAATCATCGCAGCAGTAAAGAGGGGCAACTTTTTTTCAGCTCTATTTTTATCTTTTTTATTGGGGCGAGACCCCGCCCTGGCCGGGGTCGCTATGCTTCGTGGCTCGTTATTCACTCGGCCCCTTCAGTCCTTCGGACTTTCGGGTCTGCCTCGCGCTGCTTCGGCACCACTGCGCAGCGCTCTCGCAAAAAGCGGGTTTTGCCGGAGGTTCGGAAGAAGTTGTTCCTTCCCAATGAATTGAGACCAGTTTCAGTGCAACCGTCCCTTGCATCAGCGCTGTGCAGCCGGCGAGAGGCGACCGCCTCTCGAGTCCGTCAGGACCGAGCGAACAGCGAGCGGCGAAACATAGCGACTCCCGGGGGGCCGAAGGACCCTCGGGAGTGATGCCCCCTAAAACAAAAGAGGCTAAAAGGAGAATAAACCCTGTCGTACTTCTCGTGTTACTGGGGTATGGAGTTATTTGCGGATTTATTTCGGAGCTTGGATCAGACGACAAAGACGAATGAAAAAGTGGCTGCGCTGGCGGAGTATTTTCGTCGCGCGGAGGAGAAGGATAAGGTCTGGACGATTGCGCTGCTGTCTCATCGGCGGCCGCGGCGCACCATTCCTACCAAGTTATTGCGAACCTGGGCTGCAGCTAAAGCTGAGATTCCGTTCTGGCTTTTTGAGGAGAGTTGTCACGTCATCGGGGATCTGGCAGAAACGATTGCGTTGGTGTTGCCGCCACCTAAGAATCGTCGCTCGGCCCCTCTCCACCAGTGGATTCAGGAGATTATTGCACTGAAAAATGCAGAGGAAGAAGAGAAAAAAGCATTTGTGGAGTCTGCGTGGAGCGGCTTGGATACGACGGAGCGTTTGATTTTTAATAAAATCATTACGGGAGGGTTTCGGATTGGGGTATCTCAAAAATTGATGACACGAGCCCTGGCTCAGGCGTGTGCTATCGATGAAAACCTTCTGGCGCATCGTCTGATGGGAGATTGGGACCCTGGAAGTGCGACTTTTGAGTCGCTGATTCTGGACCCTGATCCTTTGGAGAACTTATCGCGGCCCTATCCTTTCTATTTGGCTTATGCATTGGAAGAGGCGCCGGACACCTTAGGTGCGCCGGAAGATTGGGCGGCGGAGTGGAAGTGGGATGGCATTCGTGCCCAGTGGATTTTGAGAGAAGGCCATATTTATATTTGGTCGCGCGGAGAGGAGTTGGTAACAGAAAAATATCCCGAGCTTCAAGAGATTCCGACAGAGGATTTGCGAGATGTGGTTCTCGATGGGGAGTTACTGGCCTTTGAGGATGGGCGGCCCTTGAGTTTTAATGCCTTGCAAAAGCGCATCGGACGCAAGCGCGTAACGGCGAAACTTCGGAGAGAAGTGCCCGTGATTTTGCGCGTGTATGATCTACTGGAGTGGGAAGGGGAAGATTGGCGCGAGCGGCCGTATAGAGAACGCCGGCAGCGGTTGGAAGAATGGCTGTCTGATTTATCGGTAGACGCCCCTTTTCTGTTGTCTGAGCAGCTGGGCTTTTCTGACTGGGACGAATTGGCAGAGGAGCGCGCTGCGGCGCGGAGCGTGGGCAGTGAGGGCTTAATGCTGAAGCAAAAGGGCAGCCCTTATCTGGCGGGGCGTAAAAAGGGGGATTGGTGGAAGTGGAAAGTCGATCCCTTCACGATAGATGCGGTTTTGATTTATGCCCAGCAAGGGCACGGTCGGCGGAGTAATTTATTTACCGACTACACTTTTGCTGTGTGGAATGAGGATTACAGCGAATTGGTGACCTTTACCAAGGCGTATTCCGGCCTTACGGATCAAGCGTTTCGCGCCGTCACACAATTTGTGAGAAAAAATACCATAGAGCGCTTTGGCCCGGTGCGATCCGTGCGCCCCGAGCTAGTTTTTGAAATCGCATTCGAAGGTATTGCAGCCTCTAAGCGGCACAAGTCCGGACTGGCTCTTCGATTTCCCCGCATGAAGCGTTGGCGGAAAGATAAACCGGCCAAAGAAGCCAATACGCTGGTGGATTTGTACCAGTTATTGCGCCAATACGAGGGCGAAGAGTGAGCGGGATCCTCGCCGTGACTTTGATGGCGAGAAGAGAAGATCTATTGAGGATAATTATAAAATGTACCGGGCGGCTGAGCAGGGTCTCGAGATGAAGAGTTATTTTTATTTGTTTCCCTCCCGATTGGGGATTTATTTTGGCGGAAGTAAAAAATTATTGTAGCTTCAGCACCCTAATTTTAGCACATGATCAACACAGAATTATTAGCCAAAGTGTGTCGCATTCCCGGCGCTCCTGGCTACGAGCATAGAATACGAACATTCATCCTCCAACAGCTCGAGCCCTGGGTCGATGAAGTAGAGGTAGATGCACTGGGCAATGTCATTGCCACGAAGAAAGGAAAGAGTTCTTCCATTGTAGCAGTGGCTGCTCACATGGACGAAATCAGTTTTGTCGTGACCCATATCGATGACGACGGTTTTGTGCGTTTTCAACCGCTGGGCGGCTTTGATCCAAAAACGCTCACCGCTCAACGCGTCATCATTCACGGCAGGGAAGATGTATTGGGTGTGATGGGTAGTAAGCCGATTCATATTATGAAGCCCGAGGATCGCAAGAAACCGCCTCGCATGGAGGATTACTTCATAGATACGGGCTACAGAAAGGAAGATCTCGTAGAGAAAATTGCCATAGGCGATACGGTGACCCGGGAGCGCGAATTGGTTGAAATGGGAGAGTGCGTGAATGCTAAGTCGATAGACAACCGCGTGTCTGTATTTATTTTATTAGAGGCATTTCGGGAGTTGAAGGATAAAGAAATTCCCTTTACGCTGAAGGGCGTTTTCACCGTGCAGGAAGAAGTAGGAGTAAGAGGTGCACTCGTGGCGGCCCACCGCCTAAATCCTGATTTTTCCATTGCGTTGGATACGACGATTGCCTTTGATACGCCGGGTGCACAGGCCCATGAAAAAGTCACTCAACTCGGAGCGGGAACGGCGATCAAGATTTTGGACGGTATGACGATTTGCGACTATCGCATGGTGGCGTTTATGAAAGAACAAGCAGAACGGCATAGCATCCCATGGCAGGCAGAAGTATTGCCGGCGGGGGGGACAGATACTGCAGCTATGCAACGCGGAGGCAAAAATGGATCTATTGCGGGAGCTATTTCCATTCCAACGCGTCACATACATCAGGTAATTGAAATGGCTCATAAAAAAGACATAGCCAACAGTATTGCCTTATTGAAACACTGTCTCCTGCACCTAGATCAATTCGATTGGAGTCACCGATAATCCGCTGCTATGAAATCCAATTCTAATGATTCGAATGCGCTCTCACTCGAAGAAGCTCAGAAGCAAGTCGATCAATGGATCAAAAGTATTGGCCAGCGCTATTTTAATGAGTTGACAAACACAGCGGTTTTAATGGAAGAGGTCGGTGAACTGGCTCGCTATATGTCCCGAATTTACGGAGAGCAATCCTTTAAGTCGGGACACAGCCCAAAAGATGCGAAAATCGCAATGGCGGATGAGATGGCCGATGTGTTATTTGTCTTAATCGCTCTGGCGAATCAGACAGACATCGACCTGACCGAAGCCTTTCGCAAAAATTTAGCAAAGAAGACGAAAAGAGACGTCGATAGGCATCGAAATAATCCTAAGCTCGACTAATTTGCTCGCAATACCGGACAAATTTGATGAGGGTTTTGTAGAGCACGTTGCTGTGTTCAAACATACTCATGTGCCCCACTTTTTCATAGACTTCAATCATGGACTGATCCGATTTGGCAGCTACATCCAGCGTTCGGTGTAAATCGACCAAATGGTCTTCCGTTCCCAAGACCCAAAGCATGGGCGTGTCACTGGAAAGGACTACAGAGCTTCGGTCAGTTCTTTGCTGCATGGCCCTCATGCTTTGAATCACACCTGCCTGGCTTTGCTGAGTTGCGCGCAAGCTGAGCGTGTGAATGGCTAAGTTGTCTTTATAGGATCGGGCAAAAAGGCTGGGAATAAATTGCTGCGCATAGATTTCCAGACCAAATTTTTCGATGAATGCGATCGACTTATTGCGTTCTTGCTTTTTTTCTTCAGAATCGGCAAAAGGATGAGAGTGCAAAAGACCGACACCCAGGAGTTTTTCCGGATACTTTTCCAAATAAGACAAGGCAACGTATCCGCCCATAGAATGTCCTATGACGACACAGGAGTTGATCTCAATTTTTTGTAATGTGAGTTCTACAGATTCCGCAGCGTCTGCAATACTGTCGAAAGTCTGATCTTGAGCTTGTCCATATCCCGGCAAATCGATCGCTACAGAGTAGAAAGGTAAATCACTGAGCAAGTCTGTCCACATTCGTGCATCCTCCATGAGTCCATGGAGAAATACGAGACAGGTTTTGCCATTCTTAAATTCACGGTAGGGTAGAGCTTGCGCCATAAAGTTGTGTTCTGATGTATTGCGATACAATAATAGGAACTAATGCCAGCCTTGCAAAACTTATTGGAACACTTCTCAGGCAGGACTACTCTTTGACCAGCCGCGCGTCAGTCAATTTATACATCAAAGCATTGATATCGTCGGCATTGAGATGCAGCACGCCCTCGAGAACAACGGGGTCTGCCGAGTATTCCACAGAGGTTTCGGCTTCTACTTCCATTACAGTCTCCGGTCCGGCGCCCCCACAAAAGAAGCACATGCTGTACGGATAGGCAGAAAAAACGAACTCCTTTTGATTTTTGTAGCCCTCAACGGGTATAATGTACCCGCGAACCGTGACGCGTTCCCCTTCCAATTCCTTTATGGCGGAGCTAAATACAGGTTTGTCGATTTTAAACCCGAGAAATTCATCCATTTCCTTTTTGTATGTCAGTTGTGAGAGGGTTTTCCACAACCCATCCTGCGCGGAAACTGTGTTTGCAGTGATGCACAGACTCAAAATCAATAGTAAGAGATGTCTACAGTTTTTCAGCATGTTCTAAGGTATATATGTTGCTTTGTGGGTTGCCTTCGTTAATACGTAAAACCCCCTTTAGCCAAATTTTATTATCGGTGAAAGGAACCGTGGTCCCATTTTTCATAAAAACTTCGATGACGCTTTCTGGTCCTGCGCGGCCACAAAAATAACACATGTTGATGGGAAAAGTAGAGAACATAAAGTGAGATTGCGCCTTTTTCCCTTCTAGAGGTAAGATAAATCCCTCCAATTCTATTTCCGAGCCGGCGAGTTGTTTTGCAGCGGGGTGAATGTTCGGAATATCTACCTCCATACCCAAGGTTGGATCAAACTCCTGGGTGGTTGTCGTCAACATTAAGCTGCCCCATGCATTGGTTTGGGCTTGGGCAGTGAAGGTAACAACAAATAGGAGTCCAATGAGATAGATGAAGCGATGGATCATAATCTGCTCTCTGATTTATATTGCGCTTTACAGTTCAGGTTTCTCATCGTGTCGGCCCGATGTCAACTTCATAACAAAGACGAGGCCGTGCTTTTTCTCTAATTCTGCTTTTATTTCAGACTGCATTATAGACATAATGGCTGCATAAGGTCCAAAAACATGCGTAGAGATTCCATTGGGTACAACATTTACCTCTTCGCGGGACTGAAGGGCTCGAATAAATGACTTTATATCCTCTTTGTATTGCTTTTGCAAAGGATACATACTGATTTCTAATGTAGCTTCCATAGTATAAACAATTGTATTTTTTTAACGCAAATCGCCGGGCGAATGTTTCAAGATGCAAGCTACGGAGAATTCTATGTACGTTCATTTATTGGGAGGGCTTTATTTTGCTGGTGAAAGGCCACCGCCAAGGCGCCATTGAAACACGCCCTGTCTCTACAATAGGTTTACGGGCGGCCGCGAGGGCCGCCGTCATCTATGGTCGTTCCTTTTTGAAGGCCAAAAACGAACCCAAAAAGCCCGCCTCCTGGGTATTCGGACGTTATTCCCGCCCTCATACCGCTAGGTCGGCATCTGAAAATGGCTGCGCCATTTTATGGTCCGCTCTGACAAGACCTGCGCGCAAGGCAGACTTTTCCTTGGCGCTCTTTGCTCGGGTATGTTTTTGATCAATTGCCGCTGCCGCACCCCCCCGGCCTGTCCTCATGGTACCGCTTTCAGCGGCATTTCGACGCGCTAAAGTTTCTCAACCTGTCGTTCTATCGCTCGCTTCTCTAAACCCCTAAAAACTCGCCCGATGTCTGCTGCAAAGGGCAGC
>Ga0306912_1000387_pt1 | contig 26679 bp, 26 predicted proteins | sample AntRauFillE10628_FD_190443 | JGI IMG/M metagenome (GOLD analysis project Ga0306912, IMG submission 190443) | Saline lake microbial communities from Rauer Islands, Antarctica - Metagenome Filla E10 #628 (v2) (version 2) | ecosystem: Environmental > Aquatic > Non-marine Saline and Alkaline >... | reverse complement strand
GTCACAAACGGCATAAATGGGTGGAGGAGCTTGAGTGAGGTCACCAGGTACTCTGCGAGTAGTCGTTGCCGAGAGGCTCGTACAGCGACATCATCTGACGCCAGTAGTGCTTTAGACTCTTCAATCAGTGTACTAGCGAAATAGTCCCACACAAAAGCATACAGCTTTTCAGCCGCCAGGTCGAATCGGTCTTTGTCCATTTGCGAGGTTATCTCAGCGATGGCTGGGTGTAGCTCATTTTCAAGGTTAGTTGCATCTGTTTCGGTAAGAGATGCCTTTAGATCGAGTCCCTCGAGGTTATCTAGACTGAATCGTGTGATGTTCCAGATTTTGTTAGCAAACTTTTTATAGGCATTAACCTTGTCCGGATCGAGGTTCATGTCACTTCCTGGAGCGTTGTTTACCATCAGTCCCATACGCAACGCGTCAGTTCCAAAGCGGTCTTGGATCTCACTAGGGGCGATTACGTTACCTTTTGATTTACTCATTTTGACACCTTTTTTGTCCCGCACCATACCGTGTAGGTAAATTTTCTTAAACGGTACTTCGCCGGTTCGATATAGGCCCAGCATAATCATTCGAGCTACCCAGAAAAAGATAATATCTTTTCCTGTTTCCATCACACTGGTTGGATAGTATTCCTTAAAATCATTGCCGTCGGGATAATCAGTGGTGGCTAAAGGCCACTGACCGGAAGAGAACCAGGTATCAAACGTGTCGGGATCTGGTTCGACTGCACCAGCACATTTTGAACAAGCGGTGATAGAATCATCAAGATCAACCATACCGTGACCACAGGTTGTGCAGATTTTGGCTGGAATCGGTATTCCCCAAGCGATCTGCCTGGCTATCGGCCAGTCTTCGATGTTTTCCATCCAGTGTTTGAAGACTCGTTCGTCACGCTCAGTTACAAACGTTACCTCTTTATTTGCGACCGCTTCGAGTGCCTTTTTTGCCAACGGCTTGGTTTTTACAAACCATTGCTCACGAATCTGGGGCTCAATTTCTTTGTTGCATTTGTAACAACAGGGAACAGAATGATTGTATGACTCATCGATTTTCACCAACAAGCCTTTTTCATCCAATTTTTCTACGATGGCTGCGCGGGCATCTGTAATGTTCATACCCTCAAACTCAGCCGCAACTGGTAGTAATTTACCGCGCCAGTCTATTATTTGCTCGTAGTCGAGGTTGTGCCGCTTAGCGATATCAAAGTCTATGTGTGAGTGCCAAGGGGTAATTGTCATCACACCAGAGCCCATCTCTGGATCGCCGGCCTCGTCTTTGATTACGGTCGCCGTGATTGGTCCATTGATCCACTCCACCTCAATTTGCTGTCCGTGCTCGTACTCCGTGTACCGTTTGTCGTCTGGGTGCATGACGACGTATTTGTCACCAAACTTTGTCTCGGGACGTGACGTACCAATCACAAATGGTCCGTATTGAAAATAGTAGAATTTACTGACTCGCTCTTCGTGGGCGACTTCTAGGTTTGAGAAAGATGTTTGGTGTTTAGGGCACCAGTTGACTGGACGAGCACCGCGATAAAGTAGTTCATCAGTTTCCAGCTGTTTGAAGGTCTCGTGCACGATGGTTATTACTCGGTCATCGAGGGTGAATAGTTCTCGGCCCCAGTCACAGGAAGCCCCCAGTGACCGGACTTGGTTTTCCATCGTGGCTTTATTCTCTTGTACAAAATCCCAAATTTCAGATCGAAGTTGTTCGTTGGTCATATCAAACCGCGAGCGCTTTTGTTTTTGGAGATGCTTTTCGTACACCGCTTGGGTTTCAAAGCCAGCATGGTCAGAACCGGGTAGCCATAACGCTTTTTTCCCACGCATCCGCTCAAACCGGATCATGATGTCCTCGACGGTTACAAATAGTGCGTGTCCAGCGTGCAGCGACGCGTTAGCGTTTGGTGGTGGCATGACAATCGAGAATGGCTCGGTTCGTTTTCCATCAGCGTTGGGTGGTAGGTTGTCAGGATTAAAATACCCACTGTCCTCCCACATTTTGTAGATGTTAGTTTCATGTGCAGCCGGGTCGTATGGTTTGAGGAAAATCTCAGGAATATGACTATTTTGTTGGTTCGTTTGATCGTTCATAGTTCATAAAGCGTATCATGTAACCATAAATATAGAAAGAAAAAACCCGATAAGTATCGGGCCATTAGATGGTCAAGAGTCTCTCTGTTTTTCGACGAGTTTTAAAAATTCCTCGTTAATCTCTCGCTCGGTTTTTCTCATTTCTACCATCTGTATTTTTGTCCTGAGGCTGTACCACCACAAACCTGCAGCCAAAGCTGAGACAAAGCATGTAGCGACTGCACCTGCATGGAGACCATACAAATGCGCAGCCAAGAGAGATAGTATTGTCAGCAGCACAGAAATCGCTGTACCTATGCGCGCAAGAAAGATCATTGTAGACACCCCTGTGTAATTTTACATCGTAATTATGCTGTAAATGAGATTGAAAGTCAAACGAAGGGTTTTGTTACAACTATAGTAAGAGTCAAAATTTCTGCTATTATAGGCGACTTATGAAAGAAGTTATCTTGTATCCAACGGAAACTATCTATGGGCTGGGAGTGAATGCGTTTGATGCTGATGCGCTTAGCTTATTGGCCGAAATCAAAGGTCGACCGGTGACTCAAGCGGTCAGCTGCTTGGTCAGAAACACAGCCGATATAGAGCATTTTGCTCAGGTGAGCGATACAGCGCGTAAACTCATGGTAGCGTTTTTGCCTGGTCCACTGACTATTATCCTTCCCTGTACTGATGAGCGGTTGCAGCATATGAGTACCGATGGAACTGTGAGTTTTCGGGTGTCACCAGACCCAGTGGCGCAGCAAGCTATCAAAGCCTTTATGGATCAGTGTGATGCCCCGATGACGTGTACCAGTGCAAATCATCATGGTGACACACCAGTCGACACACCAGCCGCCATACTAGAGCAGCTTGGTGAGCAAGCTATGCATGTCACTCAAGTCATTGATGACGGTGCGCGCTCAGGCGTACCATCGACAGTCGTGCGCTGCGTGGATGATTCGGTCGAGATTGTACGGGTAGGAGCGATAGCCGCCGATGATATCTACGCTGCGGTTGCCTTATAGACTCTTATTTCCGTCAGCTCGAATATCAGCTGCGCCAGCTGGAGAAAGCGCACCAGCGGCGCGGGCGTGACCAGCTAGGGCAATCATGATGCTATTATCGGTCGCTAGTGATGGGCTGGGGAAGTAAACAGTACAGTCGGGGAATTGGGTGAGAAAGTGTGATTCGAAGGCTCGTTTGATGAACTGGTTGGCGCTAACACCTCCGCCGACGATGAGAGTCTTGGCACCAGTGTTGCTGACCGCGGTGCTGGTTTTCTTGAGAAGAGTTTCGGTCACTGCGTCCTCAAAATCTCGCGCTACGGCGGCGCGCTGGTCTTCTGTGAGCTCCTTTTCCGCCACTGCATACCGCACTGCAGTCTTCAAGCCAGAGAAAGAAAAGTCGAGATCATCAGAATTGATCATCGGCCGTGGTAGGGGGGCAAATTCCGGCAGCTCGGCTTTGCGGGCTATGGCTGCTAGTTTACTGATCTGCGGTCCGCCTGGGTATGGCAGTCCTAATAAACGAGCTACCTTATCGAACGCTTCACCAACGGCGTCATCGCGCGTCTGGCCGATTTTGTCGTAGGTACCCCAGTTACTCATGTTGATCAGCTCAGTATGGCCACCAGAGATCAAGAGTGCTACCGCCGGGAAGCTGATGTCGCTCAGCATATCGTCTCGTTCAATATCATAAATACTCGCTAGAATGTGGCCTTCCATGTGGTTCGTCGGTATGACAGGGGCGTCGGTAATGTACGCCAGAGCTTTTGCGAAACTTATTCCAACCCACAACGCCGGCTCGAGCCCTGGTCCGCTGGTGACTGCAATTAGATCGATTTTGGGTAATGAGTGCGAGGAAAAAAAATGAACCAAAGCGTCGGACAAGCCTTCTTCACGAATAAGCAATTCTTGTAGCTTGGTTTTATCTTGATCAGATAAGTCAGTTGGATGCGTTTCGAGCATCTCAGCTTGTGTAGCTGACTCTTCTAACAAAATCGGAAAATACTTAGCGTGCTCACGTTTAGCAATACTTGGTACGATCCCGCCCCATTTGTCATGTTCTTTCATTTGTGAAGAAAGAGCGCTACCGTGGATAGAGTAGGTAGCGTGAGGGAAATCACCCTCGGCACTGAGAAGGCTGACGCCAGTTTCGTCGGCAGATGATTCAATCGATATGATTAGCATGTGGCTACTATATACAACTTTCGGTAAATATAAAAGCTAAAGACCATGCGGATGCAAGGTCTTTGTGAAGTTGTGGGTCTATGCCCGGAAGAACGAATGGTCGTGAGTGAAGTGAAAATAATATCTGAGATGCCTAAGGCGAATCAGACTTTTTGTTGCAAATCCAACTCAAGTCCTATCAAAAGTATAATAGGAATTTTTATTTGTGCAAGTCAGTTTAAATGTTAGCTGTGCATAAGTGTGACCGATGAACTTCGAGCAAGTATTTTGTTAATTTGTGTGCAGGCGGTATAGTATATTTCTATGTATACAATAGTTACCCATAGTGGATCCTTTCACGCTGATGATGTATTTGCAATCGCGGCCTTTCAGCTTTTGTTAGGTGTGGACCAGGTGCACGTAATCCGGACTCGAGATGAGGCTGTAATAGCGGAGGCTGATTATGTGGTGGACGTTGGTGGTGTTTATGACCACGCTGCGAAGCGTTATGATCATCATCAACTTGGCGCCCCGGTGCGTGAAAATGGCATTCCGTACGCTGGATTTGGTTTGGTATGGAAGCATTATGGGGAAGCGGTTTGTGATTCTAAGGATATTGCTGATTATATTGAAGAAAATATTACACAACCGATCGATGCTGGTGATAATGGAGTATCTCTATATGACTTAAAAGAGTATCAGATTAAACCATTTGAGTTATACAATTTTGTAAGCTTATTCTCGCCTCCGTGGGGGAGTGATGAATCAAAAGACGACCAGTTTCACCAGGCGGTAGATTGGGCTCGCGGCATTCTTAAGCGTATGATCATGAAGGGTCAAGGTGCACAAAAACAGCATACGCTTATTGCTCAAGTGTATGAATCATCACGAGATAAGCGAGTATTGGAGTTTGATGTGTCGATTTCAATGATGTCAGTAATCCAGTATCCTGATGTTGAGGTGGTTGTGTGTCCGGACGACCCTCAGTCAAATAATAAATGGACTGCAACTTGTGTTCGAAAAGATTTTAATACATTTGATTCTCGAGTCTCTTTTCCGGCAAAATGGGCTGGCTTGAGTGGGCAGGATTTACAAGAGGTGTCTGAAATTGCAGATGCTGAATTCTGCCATAAGGCTAGGTTTATATTCGTAGCACAGAGTAAGGAGTCTGCCGTGCTTGCTGCAAAATTGGCTGAATAAAGAAACGACTTCTAAAGCACCGTTACTTTATTTTTGGTGTCCGATACAAGACTTGAACTTGTGACCTCTACAATGTCAATGTAGCGCTCTACCAGCTGAGCTAATCGGACATATTGGTACTGAGTAGTATACATAAACTCTACGCCTGAGCAAAGAAAACACCGCTGTATGGGTGCACAGCGGTGTCCAGTTAATGACGATATTTGGATTGCGATTGCAACAGTGAACGCAGCAGCACTGCTGGTCGATTGTTCAGTACGTCCCGAATGGTTGTTTCTGCTCGATTGATTGCTGCTATTTCTGGTTCGGTGAAACCAGGAACCAGGCGGAAAAAGTCCTCGGGACTGTAACCCTTCATTCTAAGGGCACTTTCAGCGAAAGGCCAGATGGATAGTCGGTCGGCTTCTGCCTTATATTCTCCTCGATTGTTGCTTTCGACCAACGCTAGCGCACGTAGTATTCTGTACTGTGCATGCATCAATGTTGAAGCGTAGACCTTTGCCCTCAGCAGTTCTTCGCCGAGGATTCTCGGTAAGAGTTTTTGGACAAAGTGCTTAAAATTTTCGTCATCAGGATTTCGTAGATGTACTTGTGGGTCTGCAAGTAGATTTTCCCATGGTTGCATAACTCAGACTCCTTGGGGCGGGATGCCCGTCTGTCTGTAATATATAACAAATGCATAATAAATCAAGTACTATTGTCGGGTTTTATCCGCGTAAATTGGCTCACCTGTGTCGGGATCCATTCCTTGCGCCAAAGCTTCCATTGTGCGAGAAAAGCTAGCTTGATCAAAATTCGCTCGCTGCTCCATTACGTCTTGTATTTTTGAAAGAATCTCTCCCGCATCAAGCTCCTCACCAGTTGATGGGTCGGTAAAACCTGTCTCTAAATAATTTTGTAGTTTGTCGTAAGCAAGTGGAAATTCAGTTTCAAGCTGCGGCAATACCTCTGCGGCTAATTCAGCAGCAGCCTGTAAGTGTTCCGCGCGGCTTTCACTATTGTTATTGTTTTGGACTGATTCAAACATAAGTAATCAATTAGTTATACCCTTCAGGATAACCCGTTGCAGCAATTTTGTCTAACGGTCATAACTTTTTAACTCGCATCATAGTACTATATAGCATATACGCTATAACAATTTTTTATGTGTGGAATCTTTGGATATGTAGGGAGCAAAACAGCAGCACCAATCTTGCTAGATGGATTACGAACGCTCGAATATCGGGGGTATGACTCGGCTGGTATTTATGTACCAGGACAGCCACCTATTAAAGCAGTTGGTCCGATCGATAACTTGGCTGCTAAGATAACCACCACAATCCCTGGTACTACCGGCATCGCTCATACCCGCTGGGCAACCCACGGTCCGCCAACCGAAAAAAATGCTCACCCACATACCGATGCTAGTGGCAAAATAGCGATTGTCCACAACGGTATCATCGAAAACTTTCGTGACCTAAAAGAAGTGTTGGTGGCTCAAGGGCTACCATTTGAATCAGACACAGACACAGAAGTGTTGGCCAAGCTAATTGGTTCGTTCTATAAAGGAAATCTAGAACAAGCGGTGCGGACAGCTCTGCAAAGTGTTCGCGGTACTTATGGGTTGATGGTTAGTACAGCGGATGATCCCGATACGGTGATTGCTGCGCGTATGGGTAGTCCGGTCGTGATTGGGTTGGCCGCTGATGGAAATCTCATCTCATCTGATCCGTCTGCATTGTTGAAACACACCAAAGACGTCGTCTATTTGGAGGATGGTGATATGGCCATAGTCACCAAAGACGCCTACACGATCAGTACCATTGCTGGAGCAAACGTCGATCGCAAAGCCGAAGTAATTGAGTGGGACGCCGAGGCAGTGCAAAAACAAGGTTATGAACACTTTATGCTCAAGGAAATCTACGAAGCTGCCGAGGTAATTAAAAATACCACCAGGGGGAGGATTATTGCTGAAAAGGGTCTGGTGAAACTCGGTGGACTCGAGGTGGTGTTGAGTCAGATTAAGGATCTCGATCGACTGGTGATCGTCGGGTGTGGTTCAGCGTACTATGCGGCCCAGGTTGGGCGCTACATGCTCGAAGAATATGCTGGGATTCCGGTCGAGGTGGAATTGGGGAGTGAGTATCGCTACAAGAAAAATCTCATACCAGGGAAAAGTGCAGTGTTGGCGGTGACGCAGTCCGGTGAAACAGCCGATACTCTCGCCTCGATCAGAAAAGCCAAAGCCGCTGGATTATTGACGCTTGGGATCGTAAACACAGTCGGCGCTACTATTGCCCGCGAGACTGATGCCGGCGTACATAATCACGCCGGCCCCGAGATCGCCGTTGCTTCGACCAAAGCTTTTCTGTCGCAGCTCGCGGTGTTTGTGTTACTTACGGTCTTAATCGGACGGGAAAACGGATCATTATCACAAGCAGAAGCAATCATAATTCTGCGCGGGCTCGAAGATTTGCCAGATGTCATCGAGACCTACCTGCAAGACGTGTCAGCCATAGACGCAGTAGCTAAAAAGTATGCCCACTACAAACACGCGATGTTTATTGGGCGCAAATTCCATACCCCAATTGCCTATGAAGGTTCATTGAAACTCAAGGAAGTAACCTATATTCACGCTGAAGCCTACGCAGGTGGGGAACTCAAACACGGCTCGATTGCACTGCTCGATAAACAGTTCCCGGTTATTGCTATCGTACCTCAAGATGACGTGTATGAAAAAATGATCTCCAACATAGAAGAAGCCAAAGCCCGCTCAGCTCCCATCTTGGCAATTGCGACCGAAGGTGACTCGCATATACGTGAGGTAGCAGATGACGTGTTGTACATCCCCAAAGTACACCCCATCTTGCAACCAATCATTACTACTATTCCGCTGCAGCTGCTCGCCTATAAAGTCGGTGTTGAAAAAGGACTCAATGTTGATAGACCACGTAACCTTGCCAAATCTGTGACAGTGGAGTAAATTGCGAATAGTGGAGTTGAGAAAGGAAGTTGCACCATGACAGAAGTACAGAAAGCACATACGCGGTTGACGACACCGCCGACGCTTGATCGCTTCATTAAGTTGTCTGATGAGGAACGGCGCACCGTGTACATGCACGCTTACAAGTGCTATGTTGAAGGAAATCCGCCGCGTCCAGATAGTCGGGAGCGACTACTGGAATCCTATGTCGAGACTGCCGGCTGGGATAAGGTAACCGTTCGCCGTATGCGAGTTGCTGCGCTGACACCAATTCATCAGAAATGAACAACAGCGGCATCATGATGCCGCTGTTTTTTACATTACCAACTACCGGTGTTGGGCAAGCTAGCCCAGGGTTCCTGTTCTGGGAGTGGCTCACCAGCTTGCAAGAGTTCGATCGAGATGTCGTCGGGTGATTTAATGAACGCCATCTGGCCATCGCGTGGTGGACGGTTGATAGTCACTCCAGCATCTTGCAACTTTTGGCAGGTGTCGTAAATATTGTCGACGCGGTAGGCCAAGTGGCCGAAGTTCCGGCCAGCGGTATACTCCTCGGTCGCACCATTTTCATCAGGCCAGTTGTAGGTTAGCTCAAGGGCGGGAGATTTAGTGGTTGGGGCGCCTTTGTCACCTGGGGCGTGTAGGAAGATGTTGGTAAATTTTCCCGCTGGTGAATCATAGCGATGGTATTCGATGAGACCGAGCTTGTTACAGTAGAAATCAAGTGATAATTCAAGATTATGGATACGTACCATGGTGTGTAAATAGTGCATGTCTCTAGTATACAAGAAGGGTAGAAAAGTTAAAAATACGCTATATCCCAGTACAACATATTTCTCACACGCTTGGATGTAAACTGCACAATACGAGCACGCTATCCCCGCGGACGCTCGAAATATGCCGTACCAGGATACAGCAATTCAGAAATGTATAGACATTTTATAAAATAGTTGTATAGTGCAGCTATGCAGCTGATAGGATTTTTTGCGGTAATAGCGTTTGGAGCACTGATGGTATTATCGGGCTACCAAATCGTGCCCGAATCAGCCACTAATCGTGCCGATGCCAGTGGATCTGACGGTTTTGTGTCAGCGCCAACATTTGTAACACCTTCTACTGAACCAAGATCCACTACTAATCCTGACATATCTCCAACCACCGAGACAGCTCCAGTATTCGCGCCGGCAGTGATCACTAGTAAAGCAGCGCAAAATATCGAAGCCAATTCTGCATTATTGCGCGGTGATGTATCGGTGGGCACTGAAACTATCGGAGATGTATTTTATATCTATGGGTACAACAAAACTGACGTCGATCGAAGTATTGCCGCCTATACAACCTATGACCAGGTACTGGCTAACAAACGAACTGAAGCAAATGTAACGCGGGCGACCCGTTCTTTGACGAGAGATAAAGAAATTTTACACCGAGTGTCTGACCTAGCGCCAGATACGAAGTACTACGTACGCCTATGTGCAGAACGGGTCGATCAATTGTCGTGTTCCCAAGTAACTAGCTTTACTACTATTCCAGGAGCATACAGCGTTGGGGAGGTGCGAATCCCTACGATTCGTATTACAGATGAATCCGCAATGAAAGCTGACGAGATGATGCTTGAAATGACAATTGCCATGCGCGATACGGTCGATGGTGATGTGTATCTGATCTATGGTGAATCACAGGCCAAAACTGAAGACGCTCGTGAACAGACATACAGTCGTGTCGATGCAGATGACCAACAGCTGCAAAAAACCCGAATTGTCAGTAATATTCGAGGTACCCAACGCCTGTTCAAGACGGTCGATGATTTAGAGGCAGATACTTTGGTGTATTACATAGTTTGTGTGGAATACGACGGTTTGCGTGATGGAACAGTGTGCACCCGGACACAATCATTCAAAACGTACGATGAAGACTATGGTGCAGCCCCAAGCGTGCAAACCGATGCGGTCGTGGTTAGCGGTACCAGCGCCAGATTGTCTGGATCAGTTCGGATGCGTGAGTTTAATGATGGCAAGGTGTTCTTTGTGTACGGCACAGATCTTGAACGAGTTACACGTGTGGCGGGCGAGACTAGTATGGAGCGACTACAACAGACCCAAGATCGCTTTCAGCGCGTGCTGGTTGCCAGCGACCTGGATGGTAACGACGAGTACGCAAAGACGGTGCGAGACCTACTACCAGGCACCCTCTACGCGGCACGTTTGTGTGTTGAGTACCAAAATCAAAACGAAAGCTACCGGGATACCGCGTTTGTGAAGTGTGGTGAGTTGCGATCATTTATCATTCAGTAGAGGCGATCATACCTCGTGATACGCAGGGATTTTAATTGACAACCTATAGTCAAACTGTGTATCTTATTAAGTGGACTAAGGAAGCAGATTGGCAAGCAGGAGGAAGATTATGGCACTGTCAGAAAATCCGACCGAAACCGAGTTGATGCTCAAAGGGTACGGTCTCACCACGGCAGAATTTTTTTACCGGATGCCTGATCATCAAAGCGTTTTGAATTCCTATCTCTGGCAAAACTATGACCTCGCGCCAGATTACCCCAAGCTGTTTGGGTTCATCGAATTCTGGCAAAGAGAGCTTGAAGGACCTCTGCATTCAGTTTGCTTTACGCACCGCAAAATGATCAGCCCGGGCGAATGGCGGAATGTGACTGCAGAGCTAGAGATCCCAGACGCACCAAAGTGGCATTAAGCCGCAGACACCTACTAATGAGTAGGTGTTTTTATACAACCTCGTTCCCTGTTTCTCCTAGGAGTTCGTCTGTCAGCTCGGCTATCCCAACACCAGTTTTTGAAGAGTAGGGAATCAGTGTGTGGCCAGGGAGTTGGGTGCGCAGCTTCTTGAGCTGGTTGAGATACTGTGATTTTTTGATCCGATCGACTTTGTTGGCAACGATCACGACATCTCTGCCGGCTTTTTCGAGCTCGTGCAGTATTCCGAGGTCGTCTTTGGTTGGACCAACGACCGAGTCAATCAATACAACCAATCGGGGATTGTTGTCCGATGCAAATAAATACCAAGAAATCAACTCACTGATAGTTTTGATGGTGTCGCCGCCAGCTTTGGCATAGCCATAGCCCGGCAGGTCCATAAAGTAGTGCGAACCGTTTATCAGAAAGACATTTATTTGTCGGGTTCGACCCGGAGTCTTACTCGTGATGGCGAGTTTTTTAGCGTTCGTCAGGGAATTAAGCAAGCTCGATTTACCCGCGTTAGAACGTCCGATAAAAGCAATCTGCGGCGTCCCATCATCAAGAATATCGGTTGGTCCGACTACGCCTGTCATAAATTGTGCCGACGTGATTTTCATACTGGCATCCTAGCAGAATTACCAGGGAAAACGAAGCGGCGTGCAAATGTAGATAAAAAATAACGCCTATACCTATACAAGTTTGGTGGAAGAAGTTATATGGATTCTACTCGATATTGTCTGTCGTGGTCTAGATAGTTAATTTACTTCTATACAGAGTTGGTGGTATAGTATTGTTAAACGCCTAGACATATAGTTAGTCAAAAAGATGTGGGCCTGGGTGAGGATAGTTTATGGTCAATAAGTAATTTTATGGAAAATGATGCACTACAGTCGCTACACAACGCAAGCAAGAAAGTGTATAAGCCGGTAACCCAATTACCTCCTGCTTATTGGCCAGAAGACTGGAAAGTTACCGATTACAAAGAGTACACCCGCTTCCCATCGGTTACGTTACCAGTGTCAGACACAAAAGCTATGATTGCTCAGTTGACGGCGACACGATCTTCAGGAAGATCTTTTTCCCGTATAGGGCTTACCCTAGAGGAGATAGGGAACTTGTTAAAGTACAGCTGTGGTGAGTTTACACACAGTGACGGAAGTGTGCATCGAGCACAAGCGTCGGCGGGTGCCAGATATCCTGTCGAGATCTATGCAATTGTGCGGTTTTCTTCAAGTTCAGATCTCTTGCCTGGTGTATACCATTACAATGTCAAAGAGCATACCCTTGAATATTTGTGGTCAGATACCCGTACAGGAGTTGATCCTAACACGTTGGTAGCGGATCAATGGGCGCTTGAGGCCAGTGTGATGTTTGTGGCGACGGCTGTCTTTTGGCGTAGTCAAAACAAATATGCGGATCGTAGCTACCGGTATATCTGTATGGAAGCCGGAGCTATTATACAAAACGCGTATCTCTATGCTAGTGACAGTGATTTGCAGGTAGTTGGGTATGGGGGAGTAAATGATGATATGGTGGAACAATTATTACGACTAGATACGAGACTAGAATCGGTACTATGTGCATTCTTGGTCGGTAAGTAAAAATATGGAAAAACGGTATATCAACCCAGAGGAGTTACATGAGTTCGCTAATGTGTTGCCACGCATCACAAAATCGTGGGTGGTCCGGTTTCTTAGCTGGAATCTGCAACGTATTTCAGACTTACTTGGTTTTCCGGTATACATCGCTCTTCCAAATGAAGTCATAGAATTAAGAAAATATCCAGATTCGTTACAGGCTCTACGGATAGTGAAGCGTCTGCAACAAGCTGGCTATATAGCTGAGTCGGGCTACCAGGTGTTTGGTTATCCAGATGAACCACCGGCGTATCTCGTGTTTCACACGCTCCCAGGCGAGCAAGGAAACGGTTGGTCGGGTAAAGCGGCTCATACCAGCAGTTTAGCCTATATACAGTGGCCTGCACTGGGTGAAGCGGTTGAACGATATAGTTTACTCCATCCGCATTACAGATCAAATGAATTAGTGCATTCGAGTTATGCTAACTTAACAAAGCCCAAAGCTGATATTTTTTCAATTAGTAGTTTCACCGCTGCCGAGCGTAAGTCTGGTAATGCTTTGGTTCGACTTACGTACGATAAAGACACCAATTTTTGTTGGGCACCGGTTATAGATGCATTAACCGATAAAACTGTATACGCACCGTGGCAATGGTTTTCTTTTGCCCAGGTACGCAAGGTAATAGGGTCGCACCGGCATACTGAAAAGCAAGAGGCATTGTTATGCCCACCCATTACTACTGGTGCTGCCGCTGGTCAAACGGTATCGGAGGCAGTGTTGGTGGGCTTGTTAGAAGTGATTGAGCGTGACGCGTTTATAATCTACTGGTTACAACAGCTACCAGCTCGACGGATTGATTTTAGTTCGATTGATGATGAAGAAGTTCAGGCGTTGTATAAACTCGCAAAGGATTATCACATTGAGCTACATTTACTGTATTTACAAACTGATGCGCCCGTACACACAGTCTGTCTTGTCATGATAGATCGGACGCAAGCTGGACCAGCTGTCATGATAGACGCAAAGACTGGGTTCAATGTGCCAGCAATGGTGGTTGACTTACTGCAAGATCAACTGGCACAACGCGGTGCAAGGCGTGACAAGAAAGCAGGGTCTACAAACAAAACCCATACTGTACCAATCAATCAGTTTGACCAAGCTGCTCGGTCTAAACATTGGAACAAACCAGATCGATTAGTTGAGATAGAACCATTTATATCTGGACCACTGTGTTCTATCTCGGAGCTCCCTGTCTTTGAGTCAATTGTATCCACTGAAAACAAATTAAGTCACCTATATGAGTGGTGTAAGCAAAAAAAATATCCAGTGTATTACCGTGAGGTGATATCCCCAGAACTTAAGGCGTGTGCCGAAGGTATTTCCGTAGTCATGGTTCGCGTACCTAATTTGCAGCCGCTACAAATAGACGAGGCGTTTAAAGCAACCGGTGGAAGCAGGTTGCAAGAAATCCCACTTAGTCTGGGATACACACCACATTACGGTCCTGATAGTGGTTATTGCCCAATACCGAGTCCTTTTTTGTAATTTACGCGATTACTTTTTTGAAGTGAGAAATGTTCTGTTTACGAATTGAGACGATCTAAACTAATGAGACTAAGCACTATACTCGCAATGAGAATGGCTATCCCGGCCGGGAGCATATATGGTTGAGCAATGCTAAGTAATACAAACGAACTCGAAATTCCAAAGAAAGAAAAAACTAGTATCAGTGCCGCGAAACCACACGAAATGCAGCTTATTCCAATGGCTATTCCGACAGTGCTAAAAAGACTAGTTACGAAACTGCCCTTTGAAAAATAGTTTTTGTAAAAAAAAACGTAGCGTATTGTATTGATATATATACCACCAAGCGTTGCAATCAGTATGTACTGGAACAATGAGTGTATTGAATCTCCTTTAATAAACGATACAAATGCATCGATAAGCAAAGCGAGCGGCAACGTGCTGCTTATAAGTGTATATATCAACGATGTGTGGGATATGATAAACAAACATATAAAAATAACTAAAGAGTAGAGTGCAAACAATACCCACCCGAAATCTTTAAATGGAAGTAAAGCCGTCGTGGCGAGCCGAGCTATATATTGCATACTAGTACTCTAGAATTACTGCTTTAATTCGTCTATTGCAGATCGGAACACAGCTTCTGAATAAGAACGACGGAAGTCAACAATCTCGGTATCAGATACCACAAACGTTTGTGGTACTGACACTATATTGAGAGCCCCGCCAGATCGATGGTCAGATAGAATGCGATCTTGGTTATTAAAGTTTGCGACACATAGACGCAACTCATCGAGATCACTCCCAGCATTTTCTGCTGCGTACTTCATAAATGATTCATCTATGGTATCCAGTCGTTCACGTGGAGGTAAGGAAGAAAATAAAGTTTCGTGGTACATGAAAAAGCCATCATCACCGATCTGTTCTGCAACACACTCAGCGTACACCTCACTAGTACTTACTTCTGATCGCGTGTTCCAGATGGGGAGATATCGGTACACAAAAGCTACCTCACCGGCAGGAGTCGCGTCAACGAGGTTAAGTAGCTCCATAAACTGCCACCGGCAATAATTGCACGTGGCATCGGAATATATGACAACCATAGTATCCGCATCACGGTTTCCGTATACGTGATCAGATTCTGTGAGTGCGAGCAGTTCTTGACGGGCTTGCTCGCTGGATACCTGATTACCGTCTGTTGTGGTCGCCTGATGGTTTAAGTTCAGGTATAACACTGTGATCAACCCGATCAATATAAGCAACACACCTGTAAGTAGTAAAGTTGTTTTGTTGATTGAGGAGAATGACATGACGGGTGTGTTAATGACTAAGTGTAGCGAGTACTACATTAAATACTGTTGGTGACAACTGGTAGACCTGCTGCAGCCCAGGCTTCTATCCCACCTTCAACCCGTTTGATGTTAAAGAATCCATAATGCTGTAAATAACTATAAGCAACACCCGAAGCTGCACCACCACTACAAATTAATATGATTTCTTGATCAGTATTTTTTGGTAAAAATGCTCGCTCTATATAAAAAGTATGGAGTTGTTGTAGTTCTGACCCTTCAGCGTGCAATCGTTGGTACGCAGATCCGTTCCGCACATCGAGAAATATATATTTGTCAGGATCTTCACTGTAGAGTTCATAAAACGCTTCAGGGCTGATATCTTCAACGGTAGGTTCGATAACAGCTATGTGCTTGAGTGGTGTTAAGTATATAGCTGCTGCAGTCAACACGCTAGCTATAATAAACAGTAGTACGCCGTTAAGAATGTGTTTTAATTGTATAGACATATTATTTATTGTAGACGCTTTAGTTTGTATATTTCGTTGGCAAACGTAGGTGCGTAAAAAGAATCATTTCTTTTATTATATACCACATTGTTGACCATTCTTTCTCCGGTGTGGAAAAAACCGGTCGGTTTGCCATCCAACCCCAACTCGTACAAAAAACCATCATTTGATCCAACGTATACTCGGTCGTTAATTATCTCCGGCGAGCTGAGTATTTTACCGTAGGTTTCAAAATGCCAAATCTTCTCAAGAGTACGCCTATCCAAGCAATAAATACACTTATCCATAGAGGTTACAAAAACACTGTCTTGGTAGACTTTTGGAGTGGAGTAAATCTCACCGGCAGTAGCAAAGGAAGCCGCTACTTCACCAGAATCTACCGCACAGGCGTACAGGCGTCCGTCGAATGATCCGAATAAAACCCGATTATACTTGGTATCAAATGCCGGGGTGTATTTGATATCTCCTTTGGTCTCGAACTGCCAACGAAGTGTACCTGACTTAGCGTCGAGGAGGTAAAACATATGGTTATTACAACCAATTCCTACCGCGTTGTATTTTGATTCGTAGGCTGGTGATGCGTGCGTTAATCCGTCCATGGCAAACTCCCACTTTTTTCTACCGGTTTCGCTATCTAAAGCTGCTATACCTCCACGATGTTTGAAAAGGCCAAACTCCAAGCCAATAAATACCAGTCCCAAGCGCGCAGCAACACACGGTGAGCTGCCAACCCAGTCAGCTTCATTAAATGTCCATTTTTTTGTGCCGTCTTTTGCGTGTCGCGCGTACACGTTACCATCGTATGCCCCATAGATAACCATTCCTTTGTGTAAGATGGGAGATGAAAAGATGGCTTTGCCAGCTGCTGTGCGCCATATATGGTGTTTCCAGACAACTGCCCCGGTCGCTTGGTCAAGCGCCCAGAAGGTACCGTTATCAGCACCAAAGTATAGGTTGTCATGATCTAGAACTGGTCTTGATTTTGGGACTACGTAAAAGAGGTTTGGGTTGTCGGAATTGAATTTCCATACCATTTTAAAGTTTGATACTTGTGGTGGTTTATCAGACTTCGATGAATGAGCAGCAAGACCAAAGTCGGTCGGTGTAAATAAAGAATGAATATTAATATTGTTTTCCGAAGCAAAACGATAATGACGATTTTCTCGGAATCGCACTATGGTAAAAATACCGGTTACTGTTTTACCCAGGTTGTGTAATATAGAAAGTTGCTGCTCTTGTGTTTTTCCGGAATTAATCAAGTCGTCAACGAGTATGATTGGGTGGTCAGTAACTTCACCCTCAACGTTTTTTTGCAAGCCATTTTTTTTGCGTTCTTTGCGCAGGTAAAAGCCATTAACAGGCGTACCTCTACGACCTCCTTGAATCACGATGGCTGCAATGAGTGGGATGGCAGCTGTTTCTTGGCCACCCACTTGAAATGGGTATTGGTCTTTATATTTAGACCAAAATATATCGGCAATAGTTTCTAATGCAGTACTATCGAGAAATATGTTCCTGAAGTCAAGCAACCAACTGTGCGGACGTGAAACCCCTGATTCAACGATTGTGTGCGTATCGCCAAAAACCACTACCCGTTGCTGAATCATCTCTCGTAATCTAATAACGGGATTGCTAGACTGGCTGTCTTTTTGACTTGTAGTGATTTTTACATTATGGGAGGTCGAAAACTGGGTCCATTTTTTTTGCATGAGTAATTGGTAGTGAGAGAGAAACTCATCATAGGTACAAGATACACCATCGATCGACACCGTGCGGATAACAAAAAAACCGTTTCTCATATAAGCTGATGTCACAGTTACTTCCTGGTTTGTGTCGGTGTTAGTTAATTGCAGGTAGGCGTTACCATTCCATCCAAACGCACAAAATGTGCGCCACAATACAGTGTGGTCTTGTTCGTGATTGAGGACACCTGTCTGTTCTCGCAGTATCTGTTTGGTATACGAAGCACCTGATTCATTTTGAGCATGTCCAGAAGTCAGAGGAAGGTCAGTCTGGATTTTGTCTACGAGTAGGTTTGCTCCGAGATGACCCAGCTCAAAGCTAAGTCGCGCTGCCGACATAGGCCAGATAGGCGGGTTGTACACTGCTTGCGCTATAATTGGTCCGTGGTCTATCGTGTTGTCAATGATGTGGATAGTCACACCAGTATGGTGGGCATCAGTATAAATCTGCGCTATTTCTGGTTCACTACCCCGAAATGCGGGCAGTAAAGATGGATGAATGTTTACCGTTGCTTGATGTGGTAACTCAAAAAGCTCCTGCGGTAGCTTGCTAAAGCCAGCGACCACAAATAGATCGGCGTTATACGTGCGTATGGCGTCAATAAAATTTGGTTCAATTAATGTAGCTGGAGTAAGCGTTTGCAACTGTCTTTCTGTCGCCCATTTGTATACAGGTGAACCTGGATACGTAACGACAGCGGTGGGAGTAGTATTACGGGCTTGGAGCACCTTTAAAACAGTCAGAGAATACCCACCACTGCCGAAGAAGATAAGGGGTCCTTTCATATCATAACAGTATTACAAGCACTCGATACACACGACTATACGCGTCAATCATGTGGCAATTGTACTATGTCCATATTGTTTCTCAAAACTAGCCGAGTAACTAAGTCGACTGGGGATAATCTAATTATGCAAAAGGGAGGAATGAATGTATTGTTAAATAAATAAATAAACTAAAAGTTTCACACACATAAAATAAAACACAATGATCAACCAAATAGAAGCAACAGCAATCAAAGGTAAAAAAGCGATCAGCTTTTTGTTGGCTTTTAGTGTGACCACAGCCTTAGCTTTAATTGGCATCAACCAAGCCAGTGACACTAAGTACACTGCAACCAAAAATGACGACGATACAAATAGCAAAAAGTACGGCATAATTCCGAACGTGATGGTGCCTAACGCACATGCAGCAGGCGTAAGTGGAGGTGGAGTTGAAACTGGAGGTGACGGTTGCGGCTGCTGTTTTCTACCTACTACGCAAGTACAGACTCCCGATGGTCCTGTAGCGATATCACAACTTACAGTCGATCAAATTGTGACAGCGTATGATGAAGTGACACAAGAGTACACTACCGCGACCGTTGCACAGGTGCTACGGCACGGTGAAGCTGGTGTTGATCAGCACGATTTCAATGCTGCTCCACTATTAGAATTACAACATGAGCAGGGTAAGCTAATCGTCACTGCTAACCACCCAATTTATGATACTGTCACTGCAACCTTTAAACCAGCTGGGGACTTTGAGGTAGGGAATACCCTATTAACCCAGACTCAGCCAGTATCTATTACCGGTGTCACAGAGCTTGAAGAAGCAGAGCACCTAGAAGCTGACAAAATTGTCTATAACCTCACATTAACTGATGGTCCTCATACCTACATCGCAGACGGTATTGTGGTGCATAACAAAGGCGATGGAAGTGACTGTTACTAATACGCTGATATTCAAAAATGTATATCAACCATATGGAAAATAAATACAACGAAGACAACCAGAGTAGTGGATACAACGGAGACAACCAAGCGGTGCAAATAACAGAAAAATCACCTGTAAACATTACGTTGATACTCTTGTTTATAGTCTTTGCCCTCGTCTGCATTGGAGTAGCATTCTTGTATATGTCCAGTAATATTAATTCACCTATGACGCAGTTTCCAGCTGATGGATCATCAGAGCAATCAAATACAACGGATGGTGATCTTACTAACCGCGAGTCCGCACGTGCAGACAACTTTAACGCCAGAATTGCTGAAGGGGGGAACATTTTGCGTCAAATGGGAGCTGCTGAGGCGGCGATCTATTTTAATCGTATGCTTGAGTCTGCATCGAACCCTCAAGAAAGAGGTCGAATCGAATTGAATCTCGGAAACGCCCGTTTGCAATCCAATCGTGTAGAAGCAGTTGCTCTATTGAAAGCAGTGGCCATTAACGAATCATACTTTGACTTCACTCGAGCCAAAGCAACTAATTTTGTGCTCAATGAATATACAGCCAGCAACGACGAAGCATTCGCAAGAGAACACATTTTTACCGGACCAGTATGGGAAAATTTCTTAGGCGATGACTTGCAGGAGTCTACTTTAACCGGGTTTTTCTATTCAGCTGACTTAAGTCCGACACCCGAGGCAAACATGCGAATTGCTTCCGACTTGGCGGCACAGATTGCCTTCACCAATCTTACGTTAAACGAACGAGATCGAAACGCAGCAGCGGCACAAGATTACTTAAGGTTCGGTAATCAACTAATAACCGAACTGATTCAAGATGGTGGGGTTGTCTATGGTGGCACACCGCCCGACGAAATTGCTTTAGCTATGAATCGGCGTGGGCTCGCATTAGATATTCTTTACTTTTCTGGCTACATTGACGATGCAGACGAGGTAAAAGATTCGTATCGAGAAGCGATATCGTATTTGATTGATAATCCAATTGAGATTTCTGATGGAACCGGTTCTTTTATCCGGTACAACTATGCAGATTTTTTGTTCCGACTCGATGCTGAAGCCGAAGCAAATAATATCCGCACCGTGCTGTCACCAATAGGTGGCCTGATCAGCCGTAGCAATTTTACGACTTTTGTTGATGGTAAGTTAAACAACACCGTTCCTGATAGCCGACCACTTAATATGATTGGCCATCCCGAAACACTAAGGCAGATAATCGGGTTGTCCGATGAATTCCGTCGCTATCTTTTGGTAACTGGAGTGAGAAATGTTCCAGCCCAGTCTGAGTAGTTGATATAGTATGGCCCATTCAGGGAATATTGAGCAACCTGCAACTGCGATATATTACTATTAGTTTTCAATGAAGCATTACTTACTACAAACGTCTCTATTGGTAGCAGCAGTATCTTCCTTTATTGCTAGCTTGGTTTTATATAGTGGAACGCTGGCAGAATCGTCTATTATCACTGAAGACGACCGCAACACCACCATTAGTGCTACAAATGATGAATTGCCAGCTCATATACAAAACGATAATTTCGCACTAGGAGAGTACTATTTTGTGCAAGACGCTGATTCTGCTGATCGATATGATCTAGACAAAGCAAAGTATCATTATCTGGCAGCAATCAGAAAAAACCCGGTTGAACATCCTTCAGCGTGGTACCAGGTCGCCCGGATTGACTTTGTTGAAGGTAGGCTTAGTTCAGCGATATTTAACCTTGAAAAACAGCAAGAATACTTTGGAGATAATCTTCCCAATGTTTATTACATGCTGGGTTTGACATACGGCTATCTAGCCTTAGAAACAGAGTCACAGCAGCACTGGCAGCTAGCTGAAGAAAATTTCATTCGCTATATGGAGTACGCACCAGAATCAGCGTGGCCGCGGGTAGATCTGGCCTGGGTATATTTTTCGCAAGGGAAGTATGAAGCAATGTTGCCAGTATTAGAAACCGGTTTGGAATATAATCCTGACCAAGCATGGTTGCTAAATACCTATGGACTGGCACTTTTAAATACTGGTGACAGGGAGGCTGCCCGTCAAACTCTCTTGCGAGCACAGCGGGCCTACAAAAAGTTAACAGTTGACGATTGGCAGCAAGCATATCAAGAAAATGACCCACAGTCATGGAATCGAAATTTTGAACTGTTTGGCGACATTATTGACAGTAATTTGCTTTTAGCTTCACAAAGATAATTGCAACGATTGGTAACCCGTAGCTGTATAGTTGGGTAAGTGTTAGAATAAGCATCATGTATAGCTTTTTAGAGCGTCCAGTAATGTATGTTATTGCAGGTCTTGCAACATTTCAGTTTTTTGCTCTTGAATCTATCTTGCTACTTGCTCTTGATGTGACGACCTCCTACTTTCAAGCGCAGCTGATTATTGCAACCAGTTTGCTGGGATTGTTGCTTGGAACCATACCAGCTGCTCGATTTTCGCAAGCGAATTGTATTGCGTACACACGGTATTGTTTGTACATGATATGGGTATTACCGCTGCTCAGTCTTGGGTTAGTATTGATAAGTTTTGCGTATCCAATCATCGCGACCATTGGTTTGATGTTGGTGTTTGCTCCACTGGGTTTTATTGTGAGTGCACTATATCGGTTTGCGTCACCCTGGTTACTGTATGCGAGTGAATTGTTTGGTGCAGTCTTGGGCCTTGGGTATTTTATAATCGCCATTCCGTATTTACGCAGTGAAAATGCGTTAATCGCATTAACTATTGTGACAGCTTTGATTGTTTTGTTGATCCTGCGCAAACATACTTCTGTACCAGCTAGCTTAGTACTAGCTGCAGTGGTGCTGGCGAGTGGGGCTGGTCTAGTTTCGAATGTCTACAATCACCACGTCAATTTTCTGATTCATACTTTATGTCCTGCTGATCAAGTCAGTCGAGAGTATACTGCGAACAAAGTCTTTTGCACTGATGATAGGGGTACACCTTACGAATTAGAGCTGTCCTTGGGCAGTCTACAAAATCGCATCGACATATATCGTTTATATACCGATGGTTTTTACTTTACCTCATACTCAGGCATTCGAAATGATCTGATCCAACCTTTTTCAGCAGATCACTATAAGCAAGACGCCCGAATAATCGGTGGTCTATTCGAAGATCCCAAGACACTGATAATCGGTGCTGGAGCTGAAGGAGTAGCAAAGGTAGCAAAAGCGAACGGAGCTACCGATATAACCATTGTCGAGAATAATCCAGCGGTACTCAACGTCATGAACGAAAATCTCCCGTACGCCGAACTAGCGTATTATCCGTTTGCGGATACAAAGGTTGTGCTGGAAGACGGGAGATCGTTTGTGAGCAACACAGATACTAAGTACGACATCATCACGATGATGAATACGCATCGTTCGTTGCATGTCGCGCAGTTTGGTTTTCCGAAGTTTTTACACACCAGGGAAGCGTACGCTGCTTATTACAACGCATTGACTCCAGACGGATTTCTTACTATCGAAGAAGTCAGTATTAACCACACCGCCGACGAAGCGATTGCACAGGCGGTAGCGACGGTACTTGCAATGCTGCAAGAGCAGGGGGTGTCTGACCCGCGTACACATGTGCTTATGTACCAATGGAGTGGCGCCACAAAAGATAGACCTGTCCCTCATACATCTAACCAACTTTACTCACAAATCGTGGTAAAAAAAGAACCATGGTCGACACAGGATTTAGTAGCATTCCGTAATTGGGCATCTAGATCGCAGCAAACCCAAGATTTTTTGAAGACAGACAATATGACGTTCTACCATACATTATGGTCACCCGACGAAGGTCTGAACCTGCAAGTCGCCACCTCGTCAGTATTAACCGAGCCATTCATTAACGACTCCGCGCAAATAAAAATTCTGACTGATACCGCACCGTTCGTTGCCGAATTAAGCTCGGTCGACAGGAAAATGGTATCGGTATTCTTAGTCATCAGTGGTGTGTTGGGTGTGCTGTTTATTGTTTGGTATCGACGCTATGCAATCAATTACGGAGCAGGCTGGCTGTGGTACTTCTTTTTGATTGGTGTCGGATATATGGCTGTCGAGATGTTTTTACTACTGTGGCTGCAATTGTATTTAGGGTCGATTTTTATTACGATGGTGGTCGTTATCGGTGGACTGTTTATTTCTTCGGCGTTGGCAAGTTTATACTACCAAAACACTTTTTTCACCATACGGAATCTGGTACTGAGAAGTATTTTGTTAATGACAGTGCTAGCAGGAGCGATCTATTTTCCGTGGTCCGTTGCGAGTTTTGAATTAAATGTGCTGCTGAGCGTAGTAATTGTTGCTGGGGTGGGTGTATTGCTAGCGCCATTCTTTCCATCAGTCATGCAGCGAGCGGAGCAGCGCTCGCGCCATTACACGCCAATTTTATTTGGTATAAATGGTGTCGCCTTGGCGGCAGCGGTGCCAGCCTCACTGTTGCTCGTTAGCTATACCAGCTTTGTCGTTTTTTTAGTTAGTACCGCTGTGGTGTATCTAGCAGCTCTGATAGCACTACGATGTACGTAAACCCAGTCACCAGTCAATTCTCAGTTCGCACCTTTGTTGGTATTTGTATACTGCTAGCTTTACTAGCGCTGTTTTTTGTACAAAATCGCGTAGCTGTCTCAACCTGGTGGTGGAATACTACACACACATTGCCAGAGGTGGTACTTTTTGTTAGTCAAGACACTAGTTTAGGGCTTGAAATGGCTGCTTATTACTTTGATGTTGGTTGGATGCAAGAAGCGTATGATATTAACCGAGCAGAAAGGCTATACGATCGTATCCACTCGCTTGATCCTACAATTGCCTGGGTATGGTACCAAAAGGGTCGGATGGCATTTTTGCGTGGTGACTACGAACAATCACTAGAGTATTTGACAATATATCAGGCAGCGTCAACCGAAGTCTGGCCGCAGGGTTTGTACTTACGCGGAGTTGTACAAGGGTTTGCCGGTCAACCAGAAGCTGCACTGGAAACGCTACTTACGTATTATGAGTACGATAATGCCAGCTGGTATATATACAATAATTTAGCCTGGACGTACTTCCAACTTGGGCAATTTGATGATATGAATACTATTAGTGCAGTTGGCTTAGAGTTACACCCGAATAATCCGTGGTTACTGATGAATCGTAGCCTCGCTTTATACAATTTGGGTAAAGTTGAGCAAGCAAAAACCTTTATAAATCAATCGTACGAGCAGGCAGTGCAGCTCTCTCAATCAGATTGGAGTACCACCTACCCAGGAAACGATCCTGCCATAGCAAGTATGGGGTTAACCGAATTCCTTTCCGTTGTGGAAGCGAACCGCAGTCTTATCAACATGGCCGAATAAACTGCAGTATAAATAGACTATACTTACATATATGGGTAATACACTAAAGAAAAATACCAGCTTAGGCATAGAATCAGTTATAGCGTATGGAATAGCTATCGCATTTTCTGCGTTAGCTATTTTTTTTACCATGTCCGCCAGCTCTCAAGATCAAGCTTTTATTTCGAGCGAATTAGGGATAGCAACGTTTTCTCCGAACGGGCCGGCTGGAGGAATGCTCGTTCCAGCATCCGGATGTTCAGGTGCCGGCGGGGAAGCTAATAATACTGTGCACTGCCATAGTAGCCCCCCACCACCACCACCACTAATTCTTGGTTGTTCAGACTCAGTTGCCACCAACTTTGATCCGTTGGTTGATTTTGATGATGGTTCGTGTACGTATCCACCGCCCGCAGGCACCTGGTCAATTGGTCCTTGGGGTAGTTGTACTGGACCGTGTGGTACTTCTGGCCTTCAATACCGTACTGTCTTTTGTACCAGTACGGCTGGCTGTTCTGGTCTACCACCATTTTTCTCACGAGGCTGTATGAATCTTGCTTGTCCTGCTGGATCACCATCACCGTCACCGTCACCGTCACCGTCACCGTCACCAGGACCACTTCCAGACTATCCGGAGGTCACTATTAGCGCCCGAATTCTTCCAGGTTCGACCTCCTACACCAGTCCTCAAATTTTTATCTCCCCAAGTGATACTCTGGAACTAACCTGGGATAGCCCCAACGCTACTAACTGTTCAAATAACTTTGGCGGCGGAAACGCTACCTCAGATTCACATACTTTCAATTTCACACCATCCCTGAATCCCGGTGGAAGTAGAGTGTTTCAGGTCATATGCACAAATAGTATTGGGTTTAGATCTGATAGTATAACCGCTCGTGTTCCTGAACTTAGGGTCGACACCTTCGATATCAGTCCTTCTGTAGTTAGAACTGGTGAGTCTGCTTTGATGCAATGGCGTATACAGCTTTCTGACCCGCTTACCGCAACTGGCAATACAAATCCATACAGTTATACCTGTCAGATCAATGGTGCGATACCAAGTGCCCCATACATATTTGACGCTGCAGTAGCTAACGGTGAGGGTTCTGTACCAACCCGAGACCTAACAAACCGAAGCGTAGGGGTGCTACAGTGCGGTACCTTCTTGCGAGATTCCGCTATTGTCGACGTGGTTCCTTCTTTTGAAGAAATTTAGTCTGAAATCAAAGGTTGCCCAGCAACTAACCGCCCAATGGGCGGTTTTGCTTATTGTATCTATCTAACAACATATAGTTCAATCTTTATACATGCGCCCAAAACAGTCATCTCAGCTGGCGGTGTTACACTTAAGCTTATGATGGCAGAGTTTGAAATAAAATTATGGTTCGGGTTAGCAGCGGCAGTGGTCGCAATAGCAAACTATCTACCGTACCTAATTGGGGTGATTCGTAAGACGTTGCATCCGCACGCCTTCTCGTGGATAATTTTCACTGTTATTACGGCCACTATTTCTGTTGCGTAATTGAGCGAAGGCGCTGGACCAGGGGCTTGGGCGACTGGAGCGACCTCGTTGACGACATTTTTCATCGCCGTTCTTGCGCTACGCAATGGTGGCTACCGGGTGACTCGCACAGATCAACTTAGTCTGTTTGGTGCCTTGATCGCTATCCCAGCCTGGATACTGACCGCAGACGCCCTGGTGGCGGTGATCGTTCTCACCGGTATCGAAATACTCGGTTTTATACCAACCTACCGAAAAGCGTTCAAATTCCCGCACGAAGAGTCCATTCTAGCTTTTGGTTTAACTATTATTAAATACGCCCTCGCCTTGGCCGCCATGCAGGTTTATTCACTGACGACCGTTTTGTTCCC
>Ga0306912_1000382_pt1 | contig 26830 bp, 40 predicted proteins | sample AntRauFillE10628_FD_190443 | JGI IMG/M metagenome (GOLD analysis project Ga0306912, IMG submission 190443) | Saline lake microbial communities from Rauer Islands, Antarctica - Metagenome Filla E10 #628 (v2) (version 2) | ecosystem: Environmental > Aquatic > Non-marine Saline and Alkaline >... | reverse complement strand
GGACCGCAGGGACCGCAAGGACCGCAGGGTGTGATCGGGCCACGGGGTTTGATCGGGCCGCAGGGTGTGATCGGGCCGCAGGGACCGCAAGGACCGCAGGGACCGCAAGGACCGCAGGGACCGCAAGGACCGCAGGGACCGCAAGGACCGCAGGGCGACCAAGGACCGCAAGGCGACCAAGGAGCCCAAGGCGACCAAGGCGACCAAGGACCTCAGGGCGACATCGGACCGCAGGGACCGCAGGGACCGCAAGGACCGCAAGGACCTCAGGGCGACATTGGACCTCAGGGCGACCAAGGACCGCAAGGCGACCAAGGAGCCCAAGGCGACCAAGGCGACCAAGGACCTCAGGGCGACATCGGACCTCAGGGCGACCAAGGACCTCAGGGCGACATCGGACCTCAGGGCGACATCGGACCTCAGGGCGACCAAGGACCTCAGGGCGACCAAGGACCTCAGGGCGACATCGGACCTCAGGGCGACATCGGACCTCAGGGCGACCAAGGACCTCAGGGCGACATTGGACCTCAGGGCGACCAAGGACCGCAAGGCGACCAAGGCGACCAAGGGCCTCAGGGCGACATCGGACCTCAGGGCGACCAAGGACCTCAGGGCGACATTGGACCTCAGGGCGACCAAGGAGCCCAAGGCGACCAAGGAGCCCAAGGCGACATTGGACCTCAGGGCGACCAAGGACCACAGGGCGACCAAGGACCGCAGGGCGACCAAGGAGCCCAAGGCGACCAAGGAGCCCAAGGCGACCAAGGGCCTCAAGGCGACCAAGGACCACAAAGCCCCGAAGGGCCCACTGGACCGGTTGGACCTCCAGGGCCGCAAGGACCTCCAGGTCCGAGCGGTTCAGATCCGGGTCCGCAGGGCTTGCTGATGCTGGGTGATTTCAATCCCTACCGGTCTTTCGCCGGAGATGAAATCCTCAACGACGAGCTTGCCGGCCAATCGCAGACCACCTCAGGAGCTCAAGGGGCTCAAGGTCCCAGCGGACGTTCGGCAACGAAGCCTTCGGGCGGCTTGGCGGTAACCGCTCTTGCCGATTCGGAGGCGGAGACGAATACGATATATTATTCGCTCACCCGGCAGATCCTGGTGTTTAAGGACACCGAACAACGGATCTTCGCGATCACCAATCGTCAACCTCTCAACTGACCAAGGATACGGCATGCACCCTCATGACATTGCGTTCTACCTCACGATCGAAGATCCCGAAAATGTGGCCGCGATCGACCAGGCGTACTGCATCCTCGCCGAACTGCATTTCAACTTCGACAACCAGGCCATCGCGGCGGTATTCAAGTGCTTCCGATCCTACGAAGCTTACCAACAGGGGAAGCGGGAATTTGATCTCCTGCACATCCAGCTCGACCCTAAGTCGGAAGGGGCAGAGTTCTTCAAGCAACACGGCTTGAACGGCGAACTGGGGAAACTCTCCAGGGTACTGCGAGATCACTGCCTCAATCATTGCCACCAATTGCAGCAGGCTCGTTCAGCTGACCCGGCCGCGGATGTCGACGCGTCGCGAGACCACCAGGAGAACCTGAATGCCGTCGGCTAAGACGCGTCTGATTATCCGCCACCGCTGGGCCCTGGGAGACACCACCCTGCTCACGGCCCTGGTGCGGGACATCCACCGAGCCTACCCCGGCCAGTACGAGATAAAAGTCGATACGAACTGGTCCAACGTGTGGTGGCATAATCCCTACGTGACCCAGTTCGAGGAGAAGGCCCTGCCGCGGCCACTCAAGGTGCAAGTCTCCTGGGGCGACGCCATGAAGTGGAACGCCTATGCCTGCATCAAGGGCCGCAAGGAGATGCGACACATCCTGGCGTGGTACCACTACGACTTCGAGCAACAGACGGGCATCCACGTGCCCGTCACCGAGCCGAAACCGGACCTGCACCTCAGCCCCGAGGAACTGGTTCCTCGGCTGCAGGGCCGCTACTGGGTGATCGTCGCCGGGGGCAAGCTGGACATGACAACCAAACACTGGCATGCCCACCGAGCCCAGGAAGTTGTCGACAAGTTGAACGATCAGGGGATTCACTGCGTGCAAGTCGGGGCGGTGCACACCAATCACGTGCACCCACCGCTCCAGGGTGTCACGAACTTGGTCGGACAGACTGAGAATGTCCGGGACCTCTGGAACATCATCCGCTACTCCGAAGGTGTGATCTGCGGGATCACCGGAGCGATGCATATCGCGGCGGCCTTCGAGCGGCCCTGTGTGGTCTACGCCGGCGGCCGGGAGGAACCCTGGTTCGAGGGTTATGTCGATGCTTTCGAGGCCTTCGGGCCTACGGCCCAGCCGGTGGCTATGCCGCATCGCTACCTCCATACAATCGGCCTGCTGGAGTGCTGCGACGTGCAGGGCTGCTGGAAGAAGCGGACCATCCCGCTGGATCCGCAGGACCTCAATCGCAAGGCTCACCTAATGTGCCGGCAGCCGGTCCGACCGGCTCACTCCCATCCGGTTTCTCGCTGTCAGGATCTCATCACTTCCGACCACGTTGTCGAGGCTGTCATGGATTACTACCGCAAAGAACTGCTCCCCCCGATCACGCCCGCCGAAGCATCCAGCGAACCAACAGAGGCTCAAAATACGGAATTGAAACCAGCCGGCATCGAGATCCCGAAAGTCGAACTGGTCAAGGTCCGTCAAGGTACGGCAGTCTCCAATCAGCCGGCTGCCGCCCCTACGGTCCAGGTCCGGCGGACACCTTCGGTGGAGTCCCGCACCCAGAAGCCTTACCAACAGGTGCAACCCCAGGAGCTGACCCGACCGCAGCCCCGGCCGGTCAAACGCAAGCTGGCAATCATGGATGACCCGATCATCGGCGGCAAAATCACCATCTGCGTGCTCTGCTATGGGCCTCATACTGAACTGGCCAAGAAGTGCCTCAACGGGATCCTGGCAACCTTGCCGCCTGAGCGACTGGACCTACGGGTAGCCACCAACCAAGTTCCACCTGCCACGATCGATTACCTGAAGACGCTGCCGATCACCAAGCGGTATGTCAACAGCGAGAACCGGCACAAGTATCCGGTCATGCGGGAGATGTTCTGGGACCCACAGCGGCCGATCGAAACCAACTACATGATCTGGTTCGACGACGACACCTGGATCGTGCAACCTCAGTGGATCGATAACCTCTGCCAGACGATTGTCGACAACCACCACTACGGGTACCGGATGTACGGGAACCTGATGTACCACGATCTGTCGATCTACACGAAAGGGGGTCACCGTCCTGATCGTTGGTTCCGAGACGGGGGTTGGCATCGAGGTCGGAACTTCCGGGCCCGTGGCGGCCGTCGGGAGACGCCCAACGGTAGTGTTATCGATTTCGCAGTGGGTTGGTGCTGGGCCATCGAGACCAAGGCGATGCAGGACGCCAACATCCCAGACCCTCGGCTGGATCACAACGGCGGGGACATTACCATCGGAGAACAAATCCACCAAGCCGGTTATGCCATCAAGCAGTGGAATCGCGGCAAAAGCCTGGTCGCCTGCCCTTCCCGCGAGAGTGGCGGCCGGCGAGGATTCAGTCAGCGATTCCCCTGGGACTCCGAGGCCTGAGCCCATGTCGACCCTGCTGATTGATCATAACTTGATCCTGCAGATGTGGAGTGATCCCCATTTCTGGGAGTGGGTTCCTGAACTAGAAACCGATCGCGAAGCAGCTGAAGCCGAGGTAGCTTGGGCGGCCGAAACCCAAAGCAGTCTAAGCATCAAGCAAGGAGAACTGTACAATGCTTGGATGCGGCGGCTGGGACGCTGGGCTCGAGAATCTCCGACTAGGTTGCAGCCCATGATCGACTACATTCGAGCACAACGCGGCCGGCAGGATGAAGACCTCCTCCTGAAGCTCCGCCCCGGCAGGAACGCCATCTGCATCTCTAAGGGAGTAGAGAATCATGACACGACATCTGCAACTGACCCGATACGCCCCTAAGAAAATCCTCTTCAATAACTACGGGGCCTACAGGCTGCGAATCGAAGTGACTGGCGTCGAGGGGGATGACCTCGACGAGTACATCTTCATCTACAAACGCAATCCGATCAGCGTTTACACTCAGCAGAGCTGCGACACCTTTGAAGCCGTCGCCGGGCCGCCTCAGTTGTCGGATTACCCGGCCGGTGAGCCGAATCCGGATCAGGGTTGGCCCTACTATCGACTGAACTACGTCGAGCTCGACGTTGCCTCTTCAGCTCAGGCCGAACAGATCTGGAAGGAGATCCAGGCGGAGGCCTGTGTACTGGTCGAGGCGATGAATCGTCTCGACGATCTGAAATCCGTCGAAACCGTGTGGTGTCCGAGCCCGCCGGACGATCCTTCTTCCGCCTCCCAATCGGAATCCGAATCCCTCTCAGAGAGCAGTTAATCCGCGATGGCTGAAAACAAATTGTTGATCCTCGAAGAGGCGGTCCTGATCGGCATGGCGGGCAATCCGAATTTCGTGAAGGAGTTCGGTTTTCTGAAAAGCCTCAACCAGTTGAACACGACCAAGAAAGGGAAATGCCGTCCCTGTGGTCAGAGAACCAGCAAACGCATTCAAATGATCAATGCGGCCAAGCAATCGATCCTGACCATGGGAGCCCAGAAGAAGGTACGGTTGAAGGCCATGCTGAAAGCAGACAAGGTCCGGCTCCGTGTGCAGGCGGGAGGCAAGATTCGTGAGCACACTTTTTAGCTCAGATACTCGATAGCTGAGCTAAATAAAGACGAAAACGGTGTCATTATTAAATGAAGGGGAACCTAGCTTTCCTCTGGGTGTTTTGGGTGCCTCATCCTGAGCGAATTTGCTCGGGGTGAGGTTTTTTCATTTCTGCTCTCGGCATCCTGCCGGGACTCATTACTTCGGCAGCGTCCCCACAGACACTGCCACCGAAAGGAAGGACACGATGTTCAAAAGCAACCTCTATGAAGCCGATCTGGAAGCCCGTCGCAACCTAAGCCGCTGGGCCGAACGGCCCCATCAAGCGGCTCAGTTGACCGAGCTGGAGTGTGATGCGTTGCAGCCCGAAACCGATGAACCCCATCGCGTCGGATTGGATCAGGCGACGACTGACGAGCTCGATCCGGAGGAGCTTGTCGCGTTGTTTGACCGAGAGCCCCTGGTTTTTGACTGGGATGCTCTGGACGCCGGACTCGAACAGGCTGTACCGTCCGGCCTCTAACGATCGCGACCTGTCCTAGGCAGGACGCGAAACTGCCCGTTTTTCACTCACCACTACACATTAGCAGGGAAGACCGATGCTTGTACTGTCACGCAAGAAAGGCGAAACGATCCAAATCGAGACCGCTAGCGGAGAAACCGCCTGCGTCCAGATCCTGGGCGGCCAGGGCAAAGTGAAACTCGGCATTCAAGCCGATCAGGGTGTTGCGATTCGCCGCGGTGAATTGGAACCACGACAGCCAGAAGGGCTGATCGAACAAACGGCCTAGGCCGTTGGTCACAGAATGTGATTTTCGGATTGCCCACGGGCACCGTGCACATTCTGTGGCCTTAGGAGAAGCTCGGTCCTTGCCCTTGGCCGGGCTTCTCTTTATCTATCAGCCGGGAGACGACCATGCTGGAACGGATCTTGGAGATCGGATTGGCATTCCTTATCATTGACGGGCTCTGTTTACTAGGAACTCTTTTCAAGCGAGACACGAATGGGAATCAAAGTCTTAGACGTCGAGGTCCACGGCGACGGTAGCCGGGGCAGCGTGCTGATCGAATCCGATCTGGCCGAATTCCCCGCCCAGATCGAAGAACTGACCTCCTCTCAGGCCCGCGAATCCGTGCTCAACGCGGCGTCCAATAAGCTGACCGGCTCTCCTGGTATCAGCCGCACGTCCGAACCGCCTTATCCTGTCAACGCCCAAGGCGAAACGATCGAAAACTTGGTCGACGAGGACAAACAGCCACTGCCGCCGCAGCACATCCGATCCCAGCCGGCAGCTTATCGAGCCCGTTACGAGGTGACCTCTCGCCAATGAACCCGCTCGTTGTCCTGCAGGAAGCGGACGTGATCCGCCTGCAAAAAGCCGTCGATTGTCAGCTGGAGACCGTCGTCTGGCTGGGGGATTGGCTGGCCCACCTAAATCTCTTCTCAGACGCTCAGATATACGATATTCTGAGGTTCGTCAAACCGCGGATCATCCAGCTGGAACAGGAGGTCCAGGCCGGCTCTTCGTCGGCTGTGACGCTGGCGATCTGCGACTACCGCTGGGTGTCTTGCTCGGGCATCGACAACTTCCTGGATGTGCAGGTGACCGAGCAAATTGAGAAGCTTGACGACTTTGCGGTCACGCACATCATGTGCGACGTGATCAGCCTGCGGAGCCGGATGCAGTACCGACAAGGACGTTTCAATGCAGACCGAGAAAACAGCCAGCCAGCTCCTCCGCAATCTCTGTAAGCAAGGCAACTCCAGTCAGCTTGTCCGGGTGACCCCGAAAACGGTCACCCGGACACTGCTGCTCTCGGAGGAGACATTCGCCACGCCCCTGCTGTTGCTGCTCCTCGACCGCTACGGTCCGCAGGTGTTGCAGTGGGCCCCGGAAACCATCCGTCTGGAGCTGGAGGACGACTTCCAGCTGAAGTTGCCCAAGATCACCCTGGACAAGATCATGGCGGCGATCACGATCGTCACCACCAACTACTTCTTCAAGGATGTCACCAAGTTCATAGAACTGTGCAACATCCTGGCCGGCGACGACTTCCAGCCGGACGAGTTTGATCCAGCCGACGCCGAGGAAATGCTGCTCGCGGTGACCGAGGCCCTGCTGCTCTGGCCCCCGGACGACGACTCCGACGATACGGAGTTCTCCATGGAGATCCAGGAGTACATCCGCCAGGTGCTTAACGAGCAGGGCATCATCAAGCCCTTCGACGTGCTCCGTCTTGCCTTAGGCAACGACCAGTCCGAACAGATTGACTCAGAGTACGCAGACGATCCCGAAATGTATGCGGCGATCTACGATTCCCAGCAATCTCGCGTCAACGACATGAAGGCCGTTTTCGCGTCCAACATGCACGACTTGGCCCAACAACTTTCCATTCTCCCTCTCGATCAAGGACAGACCCGTGAAATAGTGCAACGCATCCGCCAACTCATCGACCATGTTCCTGAGACCGTTTAACTGGAGACATCAAGCCATGATCATCCGCCCGCTGTACCTGGTATTGCTGATGGCCACGGGGGCCCTCGCCGCCCAGGCTCCCAGTGACTACGACGAAATCCCGCAACCCACCATGTCGGTCGCAGAAGTGAACGCCCGGCCAACGGTTCCGCCCGCCCCGGCAACCTCGAGGACGGACCGGACCGCCTACGCCCGCCCCAAGCCGGAACTGGAACCGGCCTCCCAGACCCTGGAGCGGGTCTGGATCCCTTCGCAACGCATCCCCCGAAACATCCGCTGCCAGCCGCGAACACTCCGCTGGTGCTGTCGTCGCTGACCCGTTGGCTGACTGAAAAAACCTGATTCGCTAAACTGGGGGTCGACATACCGCATGTCGGCCCTTTTTCTTTACCCGGAGTACCCGAATGTCACACTTAGAATCCGGCTTCTGCGTTACCGACCTTCAAGCCATGGCTGCCACCCTCAAGGAGCAATGCCCGGACTTGGAAATGGTGAAACAGAAAACGTACCGCACCTGGGCGACCGACCACGGCCGGCTGGTCGGCGATCACCCGTTGCCGGGGATCTATCAGATCAAGCTGATGGCCGCCCTCAAGCGGCAAGGAGTCGATGTGCACGCCTTGGCAGCCCAGCACGACGTGAAACTGCCCAAGAACCTGCTCGACCTGGAGAAGACGCCCTGGGACCTGAAGGACCAGAAGAATCTGATGAAGAACGAGGCCTTCAAGCAGGCGTACGAGAAACTCAACAAGGAAGTCATCAGCAAAGATGCGGAGTACGTGATCCGCTTCAAGGACAAGAACCGGCAGAAATCGTCCTACGAAATCGGCCTGGTCCCCCATCCGGTCAACAAGGGGGAATACCAAATGATGACGGACTTCTACGGGCAGGGCCAAGGCCTGCTGTTGGCTCAAGGGCTGGGTCGACATCAACGCACCCAGGACGGCAAGGAAGTCTGGGGTGGAGACCTCAAACGAGGCTACGCCGTGAAGGCCGCCGAACGCCGCATTCAAGCCGAGATCATGGCAGGGAACCCGGAATACGGTTCCTACAAGAAGACGCAGCTGCAAGACGGTCGCGTCAAGCTGGAAGTCTTCCCTCGCTAAGCCCGGCGGAGACACCCACCTCACTCCAACTCATACAAGGATCATTGTGATGCGAAAGATTGTTGTCACCGTCGGCAATGACGGTGAATCCACCGTCGAAGCTGTCGGCCATCGCGGAGGCTCCTGCGTGCTGGCCACCCAGCCGTTGCGAAAATCCCTGATCGGCACGCCGTCCTCCGCTACCATCAAGCCCGAATACTACCAAGGGGATCATAAGGCTGCCGTCCGTGAGACGGAATAATGGCTGACCCCGAGGAACTCCTCACTTCCCTTCGTCGAGCTCTTCCTCGCCTCCTCGATGAAGATTTCTTCTTTGGTGATGTTGACCTCTACGTCCGGATGCTTCCGGGCGTAGAGGCCTGGCTGGAGCAGAACTACCGATTCTATTCCGCCATAACCCGTACCATCTCTCGATCGCCGCAAGACCAAGAACGAGGCCCGACCTGGCTGAAAATACCTCTTGGCAGTTGGCAATCGAACTTCCCGCGAAGGACACCGAAATGAATACAGTGGGACAACTTGCTCAACACTTTGGCTCCGGCCAAGCCGGTATCGTGCTGACCAGCGTGGAACCAGAAGAATGCCTGGTCGAGCTGGGCGAACTCTCGCGTCGCTCGATCGACAACGACCCCCACGAACGCTGGGAACTGCTGTTCTGGGATTGCGTGGACGGCCTGACCGATGCCCATGGCAGTCGCGTTTCCCTGGACGACGAAGACGACGATATCGACGAAGATATCGCCGCCCTGGGAGCCCCCTCCGGCACGGGAAACCAGAAGATCGGCCTGCACGACTCGCTGGAACTGCTGCTGAGCGTGGCCCGCGAACGTCAACTCCGGGAAGAGGAGGGGAACATCCCGGAATCGGACGAAACCTTGCGGATCCTCTGCGTCCGAAACTTTGATCGCCACCTCTACCCCAGCGGGATGCAAGCTCCGCCCGACACGGGACTGCTGACCTTCGTACAAAAGATTGTACTGGAAGGCCAGAGTAGCCGGATCTTCCTGATCATGCAGACCACTCCGGAGGTGGAACTGCCCTTGGAACTGGTCAATCACTGCGAGTTCGTGCATCACGATCTGCCGGACGAAGAAGAACGGTTGGCAATCATCACGGACCTGGGCATGGAAAAGGATACGGTCTCCCAGCAGGTGTTGGACGCCTCGGCCGGGCTCAGCCGAGCCAAGACTTCGCAGTACGCCGCGGAAACGATCGCCGCCTACGGGCACCTCAATCCAATCAGCCTGTTCCAGAAGAAAGCCACGCATCTCAGCTTGGCCTCTAAGCTGGATGTCTGGTCGCCGGAGTTCCTGCATCAGGTCAAGCTGTGGCCTACGCCGGAAATCGAGGAGCTGCAGGAAGCGACCGACGTGACGATGACCAACGAGGAGACGTCCGCCAACAACAAACAGCTCGGCGAAGACGAAATCCGGGTCCGGGTCCGCTACCTGGAAGACGGCAAGCACGTCGAACGCTGGTTGGATCCCATGCCGAAGGATTACTTCGAGGCTCAGTATCGCCCCGAGCGGGACTTTTACTCGCTCCAGTCGGTGGTGGGACTCAGCGGATTGAAGGAGTTTTTGCGGAACGGTTTCCGTCCGGACGTGCCCAATCGGGCTCGCATGAAGCACGTGCTGATGCTGGGCGTCCCGGGTACCGGGAAATCCTTCATGATGCAGTGCTGCTCGGGTGAGTTCCAAACGCCGCTTTCCTCGATGCAGGCGTCCAACCTGTATTCCAAGTGGCTGGGCGATACCGACAAGATCCTCTCGCGGATGCTCAGCACCGTGGAGATGATCGGCGGGATCCTGGCAATCGACGAGTTCCAGCGGTTTCTCCCCAGCAGCAGCGGCGGCGGAGAATCCAGCGGCGTGGAAAGCCGCCTGCTGGGCACCTTGCTAACCTGGTTTAACAACCAGCAAAGCAACCTCGTGTTGTCGGCGGCGAATAACATCAGCAACCTGCCGGACGAGATCACGCGTTCGGGTCGTGTTGATGCGTTGATGTTCGTCGGGTTCCCTGGCAAAGAAGCCAAGCAGGCCGCCTGGGAGATGTACCTGCACCGGCACGAACTGGAACCCCAGGAACTGCCGGCCGACGAATACTGGACGCCGGCTGACATCATGTCCTGCTGTCGACTGGCTGAACTCCAACAGGTCTCGGTCCGCCATGCCTCCCGCTGGATCACGCCCTCGTACGTGAAGAACAAGGAGCAGATGGACGAGTTGATGGACTGGGCGGAGAAGTCCGGTTGCATCTCAGCCGAGACGGGAGAACGCTTCGTACATCCCCGGAACGAGAAGACGGGTCAACGCAAGAAGAAGGTGACCCGCAGTACGCGACGCGTGTCCAAGCGTACCGGTGACAATGAGTGATCGTTTGATCCGTCGCGGACGGATCTGGCAACTCTATAGCGTCAGTTACAACGCTGGCCACAACGGTTTCGCAACCAAGGTTCGCTTTGGTTCGCGAGACCGTTGGGTCGGCGAAGACTACTGGCAATTCGTTCGCGAATATGAGCCCTCGGTTGCTGCCGACGACAATTGGAATGTTGCGGAGAGCAGAGTCTGCTCTCCGGGAGGCCATCTTTCAAGTTTCAACAATTAATCGGACGCTTCCCAAGGAGTTTACTGTGAGTATTGACGATAAATTGACTTCCACTTCCATCCCCAGACATGTTAACAGCCGTACCTGGCCAGCCGGATCCAAAAGTTTCATCGATACAAATGAGAATGCTGGGCCGATACTTTTGTTGGTTGTCCATCTGGACGGATCTTTCGAGGAGTGTGAAGAGAAGTTACAAGGACTCATGCAGTCCGGTAAGATTGTGACAGACGCAGGGGCAGGTACCATCATTAAGGCTACTCTTGCCAGAGACGTGAACTCGGCAAAGATCTCCATTATGCACGAGGTAACGAATTGGCTGTGGAAGCGGATTCCGCGGATTCCTAAATAGCAGAACGTTAGCCGTCACGGGGCGGCGACGAGAGATTTTCGATTGCAAAAGACGTGACTTCGCCGCTCCCGTATGGCGAGGGCTCTTCTTGCAATGTCCCGGCTGGAACACCAGGGACGTACTGGTTGGCGACGGTACTGGGTCGCCCGCTCGATCGTGTATCGAGAACAGGGCTGGCATACCGCCGCTGACGAACATCTTTCTCAGTGGGCCCAGGCCCACGCTACCCCAACCACGGAATCCCCCAATGAGTGCCGTTCCTGAACCTGAGGAAACTCAAATGAATGAACCTACCCCAGAACCGCAATCCAATGTCACGTACTGCACCGTGAAGTTCACGGCCGGCTGGCTGCCCGGTTCGGTCGCTTTCACTGAGCAGGCCAAGACCGCTCTCTCGGCAGCCGTGGGTCTGGACCGGCAGGTGATCCGCGGCTCGTACGCCATCCTGGGAGCTGGCCGCGATCCGTTGATTAAGGAGGGAGCCGCCATCAAGCGAATGCTCTCGGCGGTCCGAGACGAATTCACCATCCCGGAGTACACCCTGCGGGCGACCGCCGCCAATAGTGACCAAGGACAAGAACGCCCCGAAAAGGTGAAAGGCAGCTACCTGATCGAAAGCATCAAGATCGAAGAATTCTTGAAACGCTTCAACGAAGTCCGGCAGCAGTATCTGGCCTGGGGGCAACGCGTCGCCTCGCCGGAGAACTACAACCGGATCCGGGAGGCGGACAAGGCGAGCCTGGGAAGCGATTGGGAAGTGGTCGAGAAACGCTACCCCTCGGCCAACTCGATCGCCGATAGCATCAGCTGCGACATCCCCAAAATCGAGCCCTTCGATGCCAGTTTCACCTTGGCCGACGTGGCTCCGGAGACGGCCGCCCAGCTGCAGCGACAGGCAGAAGCCCGACTGGAAGCTTCGATCGAAGGAGCGACGTCCGAGTTGATCCTGGATTTCAAGGACATGGTCGAAGCGGTAGCTCGCAACTGCGGCAAGCGGATCCGGCTGCTGCCCTCGAAGGAGGGTCAGTACGCTCACCTCCATCAGGCGGAAGTGACCCAGATCCTCAAACCCGAGCATGACGAGAACATCCCGCAAGGAAAACTGCTGATCACCGTGCAGCCGGTGAAGATCAGCCAGGAAAAACTCGTCAATAACGGGAAGCCGCAGGACCTGCTGCTCGCCTCCGAAGAGTACAAGGAGGAGCTGCGTCCGTTCGAGACCGATGAAAATCGTCAACTGGCCAAGAGCAGTTTTGATAACCTGCTGTGGATGGCGAAGAAGATCTCGACGGTCAAATCGATGCTGACGGACGACCCCTCGTCCCAGGGCTTGTCCGAGCTGGCTGACGAGGTGGAACGGACGCTGCGAGATTTGGGGAATACCCCGGGTCGGATCACCAAGGAACTTCGTGACAGTGCCTACGCCCGGAAAGCTGCCAAGGCGGCGTTCCAGGGTATCCTCGGTCGGCTGAAAACCGAGGAAATGGAAATCAAGCAGCGGAAGCGTACCCGCCGCAAAATCACTCCCCTGAAAAAAGACTGATATGCCCGCCCCACAGGTAACCCTGGAAGAACTCGCTGAAGAAGCCCAGCAGCAGGGCTTCGACGACTCCTATGTGGATCCGGAAGAAGAGACCGTGGTCATCCGCTGCAGCCAATGCGTGGCAGTGACGATCAACGGGAATCCCGTCCACGAATTCAGCTGCCCTCACAAGAGGAAATAGATGCCGCACGTCATCTTCATCGAAGAAGACGGCAACGCACAGGGAATCGCCAGTCCGGTCACCCGGGACCTTCACCTGAGTGACCGGCGGCGAGTGAGCCACGTCGAACCGGTCTGTCGGTCGCTTCGCTGGCTCTTTCACTGGATTCGCCGTCGTGTCGCGGATGATTCCCACTGGGCGGCATTCACGCGACACTGGCCTTGCCGCTGGCAGGCCCGTCTTTTTGACGGTCCCACGTTGGGACCGTACTGGTCTAGGCGACGAGCGATCGCTGCTGAGATCGATTGGATCAATCAACAACTCGAAGGAAACTTTCATGGCGAAGAAGAAGAAGAAAGCCGAAACGGAAACCCCAAAACTCTCCCTGGTCGAAGCCACGGCCCTGAACAAATTGTCTGAGAAGATTGTCGATCAGCTCAAGAAGCAGGACAAACTGGAACCGGGGAGCCACGCCTTCGATTTCTCGGTCGATGTCAGCGGGAACCTGGCCCGCGGTAACTCCACGAAGGTGACCCCACAGTTCAAGATTGCCGACTACCTCAAGCCGCTGCTGCTGCTCTACGCCGCCAAGATGGAAGACCCGGTGACTTGGCTGCAGTCGATCCTCGGCGAAAAGGGTACCTTGCCGATCGTGGTTCAGCTGGGTCCAAAACAGGCTCTCAAGTCGGTCGACTTCGAGTTGGAAGCGGTCTGGGACAGTGCCGTCAATCGAGCCAAGGAACAATTCCAAGAGCAGGCCGAACAGGTCGACCGAGCCGGTAACACGGTCGTCGCCGGAACCCTCACCAAGACCTGCTAACCTCTTTGTCTCTCGCACGGCCGTCCCTTCCCGGGCGGCCGTGCCCTTTTGTGCCCTAATTCCCAGGACCTGACTCATGTCGAATCCCCGACACCTTCCCTGTCCTCGACTGGAACTGCGTCTAGGTCTCCCCTTTCCGCTTCTTTTCGTTTCTTGAGGGAATCCCCGTGCATCACGTACAAGCTACCCTTGAAGCCGAGAACGTTTGCTTCGAAGACGAAGCCGCTCACATCTTGCCGCTCACTGGAAGGGTCAAATTTTTCGACCAGGAGAAAGGTTTCGGTTTCGCACGCGTCAAAGGGCATCCAGATACCTTCTTCCATGTTTCCAGCCGGCGGGATCCCGTCTTCGTGTACGGCGACACCCGCCTGAGTCTGCAGCTGCCCCCGGTCAGCGAAGACAAACGCGTACACGTGCCACGAAAGATCACGGCAGGGATGACCATCAGTCTGAACCTACATGCCGGAGAGGAACGCCCGAAAGCCGGACAGTGGGCCTTCTACGATGATCTGGAGCAGTTCCGTCAGCAGTTCCGGAGCTTCACCGAAAAGGTGCAGCAGCAGCTGCTGCAGGCTTCCGACTATAAGTTGTCTCGCGTGCAGGTCACTCCCGGCACCCCTTACGCGGACAACAAGATGAAGCAGTTCGTCACGCCCTATGACCAGGAAACCAAAATCCTGTTCTACGGCAATAACATCTTGAAGCTGCAGTCCGTGCTGGCAGCAGATCGGATCTTCATCCGCGAGTTCTGCAAAGAAGAATTGGCTCGCGGGATCGACTATAGCTGGCGTCTCGATGAGCTCACCGTCAACGGCTTCCGGGAACGCTCCCTTGAGGTCCGCTGCCCGCCGGGGCTAACCTGCTACATCCGGGGCGGCCGGTATCCGCTCGCCCCCGACAGGGCCGGACAACCGTCCGTGGCCCTGGTTTGAATTTCACCCCTTCAGAATACGGATGACCCGTGAATAAACAGTTTGCCTCTTATACCCAGAGTTCGGCCTTTACGATCACCCTCAACGGGAACGCCTGCCAGATCCTGGTGGACATGTTCCGCTGGGAGAAAGGCCTGGTTCGCCGGGTCTACCGACCCTGGGAACATGGCGTCCCGATCGAGTTCCGCCAGCACAGCAACTACTTGCTGCGGCGAGGATTGATTCAGCGAGTTGCGACGCCGAATAACATGAACTTCTGCTTGACTCGCCCAGGAATCTTCAACGCTCAGATGCTGCTGGAAGCTGACTTCCAGCCGACCCAGCAGCGGAACGGTAGTGAGGAGCACATGGACAGCCTCTTCCCCCGTAAACCTTGGCCGCCGGCCGACGAGGATATCCTGCTGATCGCCCGGCCCTGGGGTCACGATACCAGGGACCTGGGAAACGCCGGGAAGGTCACTCCCCCTGTATCGTTGGACGACATCAAAGCTCCGATGTCGGCCGCTGTCTCGGCGGGGATGAAGTGACGGCCCTCTATCACTATCTCGGCAAAGTGATCGACAAACACAATCTCACTCAAGGATACTTACTATGCATGTAGAACGTATGCGAGCTGTGGCTCTTGCCATCCGGGAATTCAGCGAAAACTTCGACATGGTGGATTTCATCAGCTCGAAGGATCGTGGTACCACCATGAGCGTTGAGCGAGCCATCACCGCACTGGAAACCGCAGATGATGAAAGTGATGCCGCGATCATCAAGCTGTCGCGTGAGTACCTGCAGGACTTCATCGACAACGAAGATCTGCAGAGCCACAACTGCGATACCGCCGGCTGCATCGCCGGTTTCGCGGTCTGGCTGTTCGACCGCGAGCAGTTACTCGAGCTGAACATCCAGTCTCAATGGATCGACAAAGGCCGCCAGGTTTTGGAACTGACTAAAACTCAGGCAGAAGAGTTGTTCCTGATGATGCACACAAATGGCGAATCCCTTTGGGAACGGGCAGTCGAGCAGAAGATTATCCCACCTTTGAAAAAATTGGAACTGCCGTACGTGGACGCAGACTCGGCCGCCGATTTGCTGGAAGCTCTGGCGGTGGAAGACATCGAGTTCAGCAAAGACGACTGATTCTTTTTCCTTTTACCTGGAGCCACGATGGCAGCTGAGAAAACACTCAAGCAGGCGACTGAACTGGCCGTAGAGATCTTCACGGACCTAGACATCGACCTGATCGCCAAGCACTTGGTGCGAAAGAACCAGGGAGAAGATCAGAAGATCTTCAGCGAGATTCTGGAGGCCCGCACTTGCCTGCGTCAGCACTTAGAGCAAGGATCCCTGCGTGCCTCCGACAACCCCGTCGAGCGAGCTTCCCGAGAGTCGGATCTACCTGGTCGGTAGTGTCTCGGAAGCGTTCCACTTCTTCGCCGGACACGACGAACGAACGGAAACCTACACTCGCCGCAACGGCGACGTAGTTCACATCATCAAACCTTCCGCTGAACCCACAGGAGCCCACCGGGCACAAACTATGGATGATCTTGTTCACATCGAAGTTACCGTCCAACGCCTCACCGAAAAAGCGTACCTCGTCGAAACCGAGGATTGCGAAAACAACACGGTGGAGATCTGGTTGCCGAAGTCCCAGGTGAAAGAGACGGACTGCTTGGCCGAAGGCGATGAAGGGTACATGGATATCACCCGCTGGATCGCCAAACAGAAAGACCTCGTCGACGATGACGAAGACTGAGCTGCATTCTCTTTTGTTCTATTCACAACGGCGTGGTCACGATTTCGTGATCACGCCGTTTTCGTTTGTTAGGAGGAACCGCGTGCCTTTACGACAGGGAAATCGAAAACTCGGCTTACGCGTTCACCAGTGGTCCATCCCCTCCGGCCTCAAGAAGATCTGCGTGGGAGCGACGAAGATCTGTTTGATGATCTGCTACGCCATGCGGCATCATTACTGCCGGCCGACCGTGAAGCGGGCCCTGGAACGAAACTACAAATTGTCACAAAAAGAAGAATTCCCCTCGATCGCAAATCACTGGATCCGCACGATGTACGCCCAGGTAATCCGGGTGCACGCCAGCGGGGAATTTTACGATGCAGAATACGTGGAGAAGTGGATCCGTATCGTGGATGCCAATCCTTACGTCACGTTTTTCAGCTATACCCGGAGCTGGCGGGATCCGGAGATCCTCCCCGCCCTGCGGCGGCTTGCCCGTCGTCCCAACTTTCACATGTGGTGGAGTTGCGACTCGCTGACCGGGGCCCCGCCGCGGGTCGCCGGCGTACGGCGGGCCTACCTGGCTGTCGACAAGTTTGACACCCCTCGATACCGAGTCGACCTGGTCTTTCGCTATCGGCCCAACACCGTGCAGAAGTGGGTCAATGGAGCCTTGGTCTGCCCAGAGGAAAACGGGATTACGCAGACCACCTGCAGCCAGTGTCAGCTCTGTTTCCAAGATCGACCCATGCCCAAGGAGCCTCAACGTGACCGACGACGCACAGACCCTCGAATTTCTCGGAGCGGAAGTCACGCTCTGCCAGTCGCCCATTGACGACACCCTGATTGTACAAGTCGATACCGGTATGGTGCCGGAATTTGAAGTCCACCGCCAACTCTAATAAAGTCTGAACCATGCCCACCGAACCTGCTTTAACCCCCTCCAGGACGGCGAGATCCTGGAGGGGCCCTGTCCTACCGAAATCGACTTGATGCAACGTCTGAACAAGCGGGGTATCAACCTGTCGGAATACCACTACTTCAATAACTACGAAGACGAACGTTTTCTTTCCGCCAACTGGAAACGGAGCCCACTAAAACCAGGCCCGATCACCTGGAGCAAGTCCTTCCAGTTGGAAGACGAACAAGGCGTGCTCCCCGCGGCGGTGAGCCTGCGGGGAGGGGTCCTGACGGTCGAAGCGGCAGGTTACGGCAACTGCAACGGAGGCGGTCCCATCGGGCAAGGCAATCAGGTTATCCTGGCTTTGCAGCTGCAGGAGGGACAACTGCGGGCACTGGTCTGGCCTGACATCCGCAAAGAGGCACCCAGTCCCATCATTCCGCTGGAGTCCGCCCGGGAAACTTGCCGGGAATAACCGTACCGCTCAGCCGTACAGCGAAGCCAGTTCTTGTAGAACTTCATCGCTGATCGGCTCGCAGGACGCTCCCTTGTTCATGTGGGGATGCTGTCCTGCCTCCCCGAGCAATTGCTCAAGTAGCTCGGCGTCCGGTCGCGGCAAGGTGGAAGCTGCCGCCGCGATCTTTTCGGCGTCAACCTCCAGCCCGGTACAAACCTCTGCGGCAAAGTCCTCACCAAACAGCCCGACAACATCTTCCCTCGCGAGCTTGGAGAGTTGGGACTTGTCGTAGAGGTTTCCGGTCTGGAAGGCACACAGCTGGGCATGATCCGACGCCGCCTTGGTGTAGGTCGTACTGAACAGCACCTCCTCGGGACGCGGCAGCAAATCGGTGTACTTCCCTTTGAGTCCGATGGCGTGATCGACCATGTCCACCGTCGCGGCCAGCTTGACCAGTTCGTTGGGCTGCAGGGCCACGCGGGGCGTCTCCCGCACAGCCACGGCCAGCTTCTGGATTCCTTCCCGGTGCTGAGCCGTCTTGGCCAACCGGGCCCGGCGTTCCAGCATGGTGTAGACTGCTTCAGGGTCGGGGATGCCACGGCCCGCCTGTTGTTCGAGGAACTGATTCAAATCCTCACCCAGACCTGTGCCATATTGGGCCGCCTTGGTGAGGATCTTGTTGCCGATCACGTTACGATTGGCATAGGGAATGCGATCCCGATTCTTGTGCAACCACTCCGCGGCCGCCTTGACGTTCAGGGCACTGTCCAGCGGGTAGTGCCGCTCCTTGTGTCCGTCGTTAGCCTGCCACACGTAAGCGTAGCTGCTATCAGGTAGCTGATCTTCGCCGCGGAGTTGCTCAGCTCGCTTCACGATGGCATCATAGGCAGGACGAATGCCAAAGTAGGAAGCGAACTTTTCCAGGCGTTCGCAGATTTTCTCTCGGTCTTTAGGATGATACTCGGCAGACTTGTCATGGAAGTAAGCAGCCGACAACCACGTCGCCGCCGACGAGTGGCAAGGAAACTTCTGCTGCCGAGGATCCGCGTACGCCGTGACGGCGATCGATCCCGGTTGCATGGTGGTGTCCAGATCTGCGGACTTCACGAACTCCGGGAAGTCGTAACGCTGAGCAAGTTTCACTAGCTCGACCCGGTTGCTGTCGGCAGGTGGGTCTAAGATTACGGAAGGTGATGGCATCGTGAGTCTCCTCGACATCCATGCAAATGTGACGTATTCCGCGATTGCCCCGTTCCTCGGAATGGAACCAATCTCGAGTTACGATGTGGCCGCAAAATGTCCTTTTTGCGGGTCTCACTCATGGGCAATTCACCAGGACAACAGAAACCTGGAAGAGTGGTATTACTGCCATCAGTGTAGGGCCACCGACAGCGTCCTTGCAATGGCAGCTGACCGTCTGGACATGACGCAAGTGGAGGTGGTGCAGTACCTTTCGGAGCGGCTCAACCATCACCTGACTTCCTGGGACGTGGACCTTTACAGCCAATTCCTGCACTACGCCAAGCAGTACATGGCCTTCTGGGAACGGGCTCGGGAGAACATGCAGCAGCCGACCCGCCAACAGCAATCCCTCCTCCGCAAGTTGGGCTGGCAGACGATCTCTCCGATGAACCCGGATCGCCTCCTCGACGGGCCCGCTCAGTTCTACGGATTGGCCAGTCCCCAGCTGGTCCGCAAGTTCCTGCCGGTCTACGGGATCAGTTCCCGGGATCAAGCTGTCGTGGTCGTGCCCTACTACCGCTCGTTGACCAAGATCGGAGGCTTCACTCTGATGACGCCCCGACAGGAAGTGGTGGTGACGCCGGTCGGCAATCGCCGAGCCTACTGGGGCGAATCTGGATTTGCGGGGTTGCAGCTGCTGTGGCGGATGCAATCCGACTCCCTAGTGATCAGTTCCATGCTGAGCAATGTGATCCAGCTGCAAATGCGGAACTTCTCCTCCAGTCAGATCCCCCTTCCCTTGCTCTCTTGGCTGCCGCCGGCAAGCCCGACGCGACAACGCCAGTGGTCGCTGATGAGTGGCCGTCAATCGATCCTCTGGGAGCCGGCTCCCACGGCGGCGATCGTCCACCAGGCGATCCTCTCCGACGCCCAGCTCTCCTTTGCCGGGCCTGAGCGGCGTCACACCCGGGGCGAAAAGTCCCGTCGCTGGCGATCTTGGATCAAGCACGATCCCCCGCACGACATCTGGACCCGGATCGTGCAGCGATCCCAACCCTATCCGGAGGCCCTGCGGAACTGGGCTCGCTCGGCGACCCCGGAAGAACGGCAACGATTGCTCAAGGATGCCGAACATTGCGAAGACGACGTCTCCAGCGTGGTCCGGACCGCCTTGCGGGTCCGGGAACAGCAGACGACCAGCCGGCGGATTAACGTACCGATCTGCAGCGGCCAGGTCGTCAGCGAAAAGGGACACACCGTCATCATCGAGAAGGGCTACAAGTGGTACAGCCACGACGGACATGTTCGCTTGCCTTGCATCGTCCGGGTCACCCACATCGTGGCTCATCCTTCCGGTCAGAAGGAATACGTCGGCTATCTACAGACCGAAGACCGCAAAGCCCCCTTTCACGTGCCGATCAACCAGGCCAACATGCACTGGCTGCGGGAGTTCGGCGTGCTCAACGGCATCTTCTTGGAATCGGAAACCTACACCAACCTCTTTCGCAATAAACGCGTCGATCGCTTTAACCCCTTCGTAGCCGCCTGCCGGTTCGAGACTCCGGAGGTGATGGCCGGCCTGGAGAATATCGGCTGGGATGGACACGGCTTCCAGCTCCGCAGTGCCAAAATCGCCGACGGGGTGTTCACGCAAAATCCGGAATTTAAGCTACCGGAGGATGCCCCGGGCCCTCGTCAGAGCAACTGTAAACTACGGGAGGAAGTTAAGCGAGCCTTACAGCGGGAAGGGCCGGAAATGGAAATCACCTGGGCAATGGCTGCGGCCCTCTGTGCCCAGATCACCGCTCCGGCGGTGGATCTCCATGCCTGCGGCATCTGCCTGACCCGGCGGAAACACGACCCATTCCTGCAGGCCCTCTACAACCGTTTCGAGATCCGCAAGGGACCCCTTCAGGATTGGCGGCATCGATGGCCCCGGCGACTGGAGCGTCTCTCCCAAGCTGTCCGTGAGGACGAGCATGGTTTCTTCGTAACCCGCTCTGGAGCCCAGAGTGCGGCCGCCTTCGCGGAGCTGATCTCCGTGCGAGCCGACGAGCCGGATCTGCAACCGCGGCTGGTGACCCACAGTGCCGACAAGATCGTGCTGAACTACTTGCGTCGCTTCACCGAGAAAAAACCCACCTTCCTGGGCACCTGGTCCCAGTGGGTGGACGACACCTATCACCGGATGCGGGCCACCTTCGACTTTGTCGAATCTCCTGCGATCCGACGAGCCAAGAGCCGCCTGACCTTCCGCTGATCACTCCCAGTCGAAAATCTTGGCGGCCTGACTAGACATGACCACATCCTCGCTGATCTGGATGTCTTCGTAAGCCGAGAGGTCCGGCCACTGCCCGCGGATTTGAAACAGCATCATCGTGCCCATGGTCACCGCCTGAGCAAAATCATCCGGACCGGAAGGGTCCCGCAGGATCTTGTAGGAATCCCGGCCTCCGCCCGACTCCTTCTTGTCCTCGATCAGATTCAGGAAGTCGTGCATCAGCCCCACATCGGAAGAGCCTCGGTAATCGTACTGGAAGAATCGCAGCACTCCGGACTTGATAAACTGGCAGCAGTAGTTCAAGGCTCGGTTGCGATCCATCGTGTAATGGTGACGTGGATGGTCATCAGTTGCCGGCTTGAAGGAGACCAGGGAGCCTTTGGCCGAACCGGTGTAGGCGACCGGCAAGACGTTATTGAGATTCAACCCCGCCTGGCGAATCACCGTCTCGCGAACCGTCCCAGCTCCAGTGTAATCGTGCACCAAATGGCTGCAGCGGAAGGTCGACATGATCCCCATGATAATCTTCGCTTCCCGGACGTGATTGTGCGGGTGCAGGCTACGAAAGCCATAGATCACATCGACCCGTCCGTCCGGACGCAAGCCGCAAACCGCGATCGACGTGTAGGACTGCAGGGCGAGATCGCTCTTGCCTTTGTTGACGCCCCCGCCACCCCAGTCGACCGCACAGAAACGATGCAGGTAGCCATCGATGTGGTCCCGAGCCGAATCGACGCGGCATTCCCAGGACAGGCAGGCCGCCTTGCGGAGGTCCGTCACCGTGACCAACTTAGAACCACTGTCCCAGGATTCCCCGCAAACCTCGTTGTAGAACACGTGGATCGGGGTGTTGCCTCGGCCATCCCGCTTGTCGATCAGGGTCTGCCACTTCTCCTGGTCTGTGTAATGCATCGGCATGATGATCTGCGGCACGTGATAGCCCGCAAACGACCAGCGACGGTCCTGGTGGCGATGCACCCAGCGGCCCGTGCCTCCCTGATAGGGCGGTCGCGGATTGACGGGCTTCTGGCATTTGGCACAGACGATACCGGGGCACTTGTTGCTAATGTTGTCGTGTACCGGCCCGATCATCTTCAGCAGGTCGTATTCCAGAGCCGGGATGTTCCAGTGTCCACAGCCTCCGCGGGGGCACTGGATCATCCACTCCGCCATCGAGGAATCAATCCACAGTCGCTCGATGGTGTTGTCCATCGTCTTGGGCGTCCCCGCGTACTGGATCAGGCCCCAGGCCTGCGAAGCGGAGATCGTCTCGTGGATGATCGGCAGGAAAGTGATATCGAGGTCCTGGACTTCGTCGATCACGTTCTTGTCGGCAGAAATACCACGGGTTCGCTCAGCGTCCAGGTACGCGAACGAGAAGATCATCTGGCTGCGGTTCTTGAACGTCCGCTGCAACACATTGTTGACCGTCGACTGCCCGGAGAACAGCTTCCCGACCGGGCTGGTTTCAATGAAGGGAGCTACATAGTTCTGCGAAAACCGCCGAATCATCTCGAACAAGGGCGTGATGTACAGCGTCGAGAAGTGCGGAATGCAGTTGGAAAACAACACCCCTTGAGACGCGAGCGAAGTGCTCTTGGAGACCTGACGCCCTGTCTTCAGCAGGGTCATCTTCGGCATTCGCGTCCGAAAGAAAGGAGCAAACGGAAAATGGTCATGTAGATGATAGGGCTTGCCCTTGATTGAAAGCAGCAAGGGCAGCAACGGCTTCAACGTCGTGTTGCCGCTTTTGTTCATGATGTGCTGAGCGATCTTCAGCCGCTGAATGATCGGATCATCACTCGATGGCAACCGGAAGTCCCGCAGCAGCGGGTCTTTCAGGAACGCTTCGACATCCGTGTCGTACGGGTTGCTTGCCCGTTCGGCGGCAACCACTTCGGAGGCAGTTCGACGGGCTGCCTTGATTTCTTCGTAACTTACCATCCTAGGTTATCCATGCACGTGAACTTAAAACCCAGCGAGGTGCTTTATGCCATTCTCCAGTACATAGCAGAGGCTGCCGTCAACCTGGTGCGGTTCGGCTGGTTATGTCTCTGGTTCGCTGTCCAGCAGATCGCTAGACTGGTCAACAGAGATGCCGGCCCCGGGTCGGGAAAGAATTGACATCTTACTCGTGAGGAGACCGCTATGCCATCTCGAAGCCCTTTCGCTTTCCAACGGCGAAAGCGATTGCGACCGCTGAATTGGCCGTCGCCACAATTTTCGCCTGATCAACTTCTGATTCGCCAGTATCCTGATCCCCAGGGTAAATCATTGAGCGAATTGCAAGCAGGGGAAGGGGCACCTCCCTCGGATCGCGTCAAGTTAAATTCCTGGTCTCCTCCGGAGTCTTCGGAGGATTGACGTGTATCCCAACGTCGCACTGTGGATTCTGTGCTTCCTAATCAGTATGATCGTGATGTTTTCCGTTGGCGAATACGGGCTCGGTCTAGCGTCCCTGGTGCTAGCTTACCTGTTCGCCGAGATTAACGGCTCGTAGGAAGCCTTCATGTTGAATCTAATCGTTGCCGCTCTGGCGACCTGGCAGCTGGTAGAAATCTGGCACCATTCCCTGTTGACCGCTCCCTTGCGTTCGCGAGCGGAGATGTGGAAGGGAAAACCAGGAGAACTCCTGACCTGTCCCTTCTGCCTTTCCGTCTGGGTTGCAGCCTGCTGTGTCCTGGTCTTGCGTTTCGCCGGAGAAGGGTTGGCCGGACGCCTGTCCGTGATCGTGATCTACACGCTCGCTGTCTCGCGGCTGGCCAACCTCGGCAACGATTTTTTCAAGCAGTACGACCGCACTCCAAAGCTGACATTTGACGATGACCTCGAATTCAACAGCGAATGAAGACGAAGAACGCCAGAAACTCATGTTCGACGAGAGCCTGAACCAGGCTTTTCGGGAAACCTGCCACCAGCAGTTTCTGGACGTCCCGGAATTGCGAAGCGTGATCGTCACGTACGATTACTACCGCAATCTCAACGACATGCCCAACATCAGCAAGGGCCTCTGGCTTTCTGCCGAAGGGAAGGACAAACCGGCGGACGCCGTCGCCGGCTCTCTGGGAGCCGTGCTGCAGACATCCGCGGAGATTTTGGACCAACTCTTCCAGCAGTACCAGACCGTTCAGCTGCAATTAACCGAACTCTCCAAAGCGGTAAGGGAGAAACAACGTGAGCTCGCCGAGCTTGAAGAAAAAGTCAAGCAGCACCCGCCAACCGGAGACGCTTGACGCCCTGCTCAAGCGGTTGCAGATCGAACAGTGGGATCTGCTGCTGATCGGAGACGGGTCCGGATCGAACTGGAACTTCGAGTGCGGGTGGGGGTGTATCTCGATCGAGCAGGACACGATGAAGCGTCGCTGCTGGCACGGGGCCATGAACCTGGGCACTGTCAATCTGGCGGAGATGCTCGCTTATCTGCAGCCCCTGTCGTGGTACCTCCAACAGGAACGTCGACGGCAGGAGAAAGGAGCCCCCATCCAGCCGCGACACATCCACATCCTGACCGATTCCCAGTACGTTCAACTCCGAGGCAAGGATCGCACATTCCGGCCTCAGAAAAGCAATCCCCTCTGGCAGGTCTTCCGCCAGTTCGGGGCGTTCGGGATGGTGCTGCACTGGCACTGGATCCCGCGTGAAACCGTGGACCTCAACACGTTCGCGGATAAGTTGAGTAAGGCTGCTCGTTTGAACCTGAAGGGCAAGGATCTGCAAACCCAGGTGGAGGAGAAGGGCTACCGCCCCGCTCGCTCCGTCTACGACATCAACCCCTACGAGTAAAACCGTGAATCAGTGGTGGCAATACTGGCCGAACTATTTCGACCCGACCCAGTGCGACAAGCTTATCGAACTCGCCAAGCAGATCCCGGAAACGACTGGACAGATCGGCCACGCCGCCAACCGGGCGATCACTGATACGAATGTGCGACGCAGTCGCTTGCGGTGGCTCCCTCGAAATGACTCCGCGTTCTACACCCTCTTCTGTACCGTGAACCAGTTGTTTCACGAGGCCAACAAGAATGCCTTTGGATTCGATCTCGATCGGTTCCACGAAGTGCAGTTCACCGAGTACCACGCCGAAGACCGGGGAGCTTACGGTTGGCACCACGATACCCAGTGGGCTTCCCCCAAGTTGATCCGTCGCAAGTTGAGTATGGTCGTCCAGCTCAGCGAGCACAGTGACTACTCCGGAGGCAACTTTGAGATGCACCCGGGAGACTGCGACGAGGTCGTGGACCCGGGCACCATTCGCTCCCGCGGTACCGTGCTCGTATTTCCCTCCTTCCTGCGGCACCGCGTGACCCCGGTCGAGGCGGGCGTGCGTTACTCCTTGGTAACGTGGATGGAAGGTCCCTTCTTCCGCTAGGTCACCCGTTCTCTATGCGTACACCCACCCGGCCCTGCCGGGTTTTTTGTGCCGGAAGAATACCCCTTCCACCCTCCCCGAGGAGCGATGCATGGTTGTTTCACAGTGGAAATTTGTTGAGAAGTCGGAAGAGACGGATATCCTCGCCGCGGGTGGGGCCTTCCTGTTTGCCGGAGCCCAGGACCCTTCCCGGTCCGAATTGGAGATCCTCCGCCGCGTCGAAGACCGCTGGCAGGTCTTCAACATTCCCTTGCCTCGCTGTACCTATGGCAGGATGATCCAGCAACGCTGGCATCCCCTAGGTGTCTACCACGCGACAGGAATTTTGGCGGATAACCCTCGCCGTCCGGATCGCCCCGCTTGGTTTGCCGTTCCGGAGTCCCGCCGCTGCGAGCGGTCCTCCTGCCGCTTCTTCCTTTCGGACTTGGCTCGCTCGGCTGATTTCAACCTGTTCGAGCTTGTCCAAGCCTTTTGTACCGCCGACAACCGCCGGCGGGCTCGAGCCTACTTACAGATCGTGCAACATCACGGAGCGAAGAAATTTGATTGCTCGCCGCGGGAATTCACGGACCCGCAGTGTGTGGAAAATCGTTACCGAAACCGTCCCTATGTTGGTCATTCCGTGATCTGACCGACGCTTCCCTTCAGAGCTACATGCCAGACAAGAATGTTCCCAAGCTGAAGATGAAAATACAGTCGAACCATGAGGTTACCACCATGGTTCGGATCTCCCAGATCGAAAATGGATTCATGCTGCGAGGCGGCCAACGACCCGTCCACTACGAGACCCTGGAGGAGCTTGCCGGGGCGGTCAAAGCCAGCGTGCTGGCTGCCGACTGGACTGCTACGGCTGAGTGATCCTGGCTCGTAATTCGTTCACACCCTTTCCATTCCAACTATATTGCAAATAGACGAGCACTAAAAATCGTCACTTTTGAACTCAAACTGGAGAAATGATTGTGGCTCGAGAAAAGAACACCACTGGTCGCACCAAGGTGGATATCCTTCGTGAATTTCTGCCGCAACACCCCCAGGCTTCTTACCGCGATGCGGTCGGGCACTTCAAGAAGCTCGGCCTGACGGTGACGGAAGCCCAATTCTACACCGCTCGACAAGAACGGAGGCTGCACAAGAAGCGACAGGCCAAGGCCTCTCGCCAAGTCAGCCAACCCGCCGGCCGCCAACTGGCGGCTGCCAAATCGGGCATCGGTGTCAGCACCGACCTGGCTTCCCGGATCACCCAAGAAC
>Ga0306912_1000380_pt1 | contig 26865 bp, 24 predicted proteins | sample AntRauFillE10628_FD_190443 | JGI IMG/M metagenome (GOLD analysis project Ga0306912, IMG submission 190443) | Saline lake microbial communities from Rauer Islands, Antarctica - Metagenome Filla E10 #628 (v2) (version 2) | ecosystem: Environmental > Aquatic > Non-marine Saline and Alkaline >... | reverse complement strand
TGCATCCTAAATTGTTTTATTACAGTCCCAAGACGGCTGTAAACGCCATTGGCGATTTTAACAACACTGGCCAAAAGTCATTTACCATTCAGGATTACTTAGATTTTGAAGGCGGTATGGCCTTAGCCTTGGAAGATCAAGGGGCTTATTCTAGATTATATTCAGATGATTTTGCTCAGTTCTTAAGACAAGATGATTTCATTTTCAATAAAAACGATTTTGGCGCGGCGAGTCTCTCTCAAGAGCTGGGAGGGAATTTTAGCCTGGATGCCTACAGTATATTCAATAAAAGCAAGATGAGAACGCAAACGCTTCAGGACATTACTTACCAAATTACCGAAGCGCCAGATGAAACACGAGATCAGTCTAATGAAAACGATTTGTTATTTAGCATCAGCAAAATCAAATTGAGGTACGATAATAACGATGATACAGATCTGAGGGCCAATACCAATTTTAAATATAATACAGCAGAAGCACAATCCCTTCTAACTTCTGAAGTAGGAAACACCAACCGATTCGTTAATACCAATACCCAACCAGAAAATATTGAGTTCCTACAAACCTTCAACCTTAACAAACAGTTTTCTTATAAACACACCTTAAAGCTGGAAGGTAAAATCAAAAGTCAGGACCAGACCACAGACCGTCTTTGGGACTTTAATCAAGCTTTGTTTACCAATATCATTCCTTTGGTGGATGAAGGCGATGATTTTAGGTTAAATCAACTCAACCAAAAGCAAGTCACTAACTTAAGTCTGAATGCCAAACACTATTGGGTACTGGCCGATTTCCATCATATCTATCCAGTAGCGGGTGTGGATTATTTTAATTATAGCTTTAACACCCTTGATGAACAGATTTTAAACGATGGCAGTACCAATAGTTTTGAGTCTGCTGGCTTTAATAATCAACTGAATTTTGAACTGTTTAATGCCTCTTTAGGCTTCCAGTACAAGACACAAATTGGGGAGCTGGTCCTAAGACCAGGCTTGGTGGTTAAAAATTTCAACTGGAATGTCTCTCAATTTGATGAGGAACTGGTCAACGATCAAACCGCCATCCTATTACCAGAGCTTTTTATTGAATACGAATTCAAAACATCAGAAAAGCTTCGGTTTAACTATAATCGCTACACTAACTTTGGTGATTATTCCAATTATGCCAATCGATTGAGCCTGCAGAGCTTTAACCAGATTCGTCGAGGAAACGAAAACCTTCAAAATCAGGTATATCAGTCGGCGAGATTGCTATATAGTCAGTTCAATATGTTTAAGGGTTTGTTTTATAATGCCAGTTTATCCTACACGCACCGCGAAAGCAGCATTCGGAATCAAACCCAGATTGAAGGCATCGACCAAATAAGCACCAGTATTTTTACAGATCTACCCGAAAACACCTACAGCGTTAATGCAACCATCAATAAACGTATTCCTGATTTCACTTTCACTTTGGGCGGGAATACCAGCCTGTCTGAATATTCCAGAATCATTAATGAAGAAGTCCTGGATTATGAAAGCCTTAATTTTGGTTACAATGCCAAAGTAAGAACGCGTTTTGATGACTGGCCCAACCTGGAAGCGGGTGTCAGGCAAAGTTTTTCCAGATTAAATTCTGATGCTATCGATAATAAATTCACCACGTTATCGCCCTTTGCGAATTTGGAGTATGATTTTGGTGACTTTATTTTTGAATTTAATTACGATTATAATTATTTTGAAAACCAGACGACTGGAGACATCAATCGCTTTGAACTGGCGGATACGTCATTATTTTATGGTAAAGAAGATTCTGCTTGGGGCTTTGAATTGAATGCGACTAACTTGTTTGACATCAACTTTAAACGTCAAAACACAGTCAGTGAATTTATCGTCTCAGACCAGCGGATTTTTGTACAGCCTCGGATTGTGATGTTTAAGGTGATTTATAAGCTGTAATTGATTTAAACCCGAATTGATTTATGAATTCCACAGAACGAAATGAGATGATCTATAATTTACTTCTCAAAATATCCATATCATTCGAAATTTTAGAATCAATCACCCTGGCATAAATTTGTGTGGTTGACAATTTTGTATGGCTAAGAAGTTTAGATACCGTTTCTATGGGAACACCATTAGCTAAAGTTACTGTAGTGGCTAATGTATGTCTAGCTGCATGGAAACTTAGTTTTTTATTAATTTTTAAAATTTTGGTTATTTCTCTTAAATACTGATTTGTTTTTTGGTTAGAGTACACTGGGAGTAAAATATCATTATAACATACCTTTGGATGGTTTCTATATTTTTCAATAATACGTTCAGCTTCTTCCAACAATGGAATTCTCAGAGCAGTATTGGTCTTCATCCTTCTAGTGTGAATCCATTTTTTACCATCCATACCAATTTGAATATGTTTTTTCTTCAACTCTTTGACATCACCATAAGGTAAACCCGTATAACAACTGAATACAAAAAAGTCGCGATTGGTTTCGTGAGTCGATCTTTTAATTTCATTTCTTTAATTTTTTGTAATTGAGCTTTGGACAAATAGACCATGTCTACGTGATCAAAGCGAAGTTTAAATCTTTTGGTAGGGTTCTTTTCAATCCAATTTAAATCTTCAGCCAGACGCATCAGTTTTTTGAACCGTTCCATATGTTTCATGAAACATTATTATTAAGACTAGGCAATGCTCTCAAATAGCTTTCGAATCCTAAGGTAAATTCGTAATCAATTTGTTTAAGGTAGACATCTGAAGTATGTTGCTGAGCTTTCAAATAATCTTTCAAATAGCTTTCTGTAGTCGTATAGTTTTTCATCGTTCCATACTTTAAAACCTTGTCCATTTTCTCTTTGTGATAATTAATCAGTTAGATAAGCGTGTAATGTTTCTGGTCGCTTCCAAGAAATCTAGCTTTAATCGATTCTGTTGTGGCCAGGAGTTCTTCCTTTAGGAGAACATCATAGGCTTAGTAAAGCTGTGTCTTAGTTTCATCAATTTTTTTATTGATCTGTCGGCTCTCAGAATTGCTGCCTATAAGCTTACTAGCAGATGGATTCCACCTATCTACATGTTAAGCTAATTTCAAGGGATTTACCATTTAAGGTAATTCGGGCATAGAGGAGGGCTAATTCAGGTTTTTTTCTTTTTACGAATGATAAAAGAAATAGAAAAGGTTTGACTAGTACGCATAGCTTTTTTGTTTAAATGAAACAATTAATTAAGGCGAAAGTCAAACTACCGGTACGTTTGTGTAAAGTAACGGAGCTTTAAAAGTACAAAAAAATAACTCATGATTAACTCACAAATTCCAAGCGAACTCACGATGAACTCACGTTAAATTTGATACTGTTTGTTAAGTTTTGAGGAAAAAATAAAGGGTAACTACATGAAAATCATATAATTACCCTTTTAATTATGTTAAAACATAATCTGTTGTTGTCGGGGTGGCAGGATTCGAACCTGCGACCTCCTGCTCCCAAAGCAGGACGGATATGGTTTTCTTATTCCTTCTTACTATCTGTTTATTCCCTATACATCACATTTAGAGGTATTTATAGTTTATTTGAAACTATCTGTTATTCATCATTTTCCTTTCCTATTCACAAATTATTCACAAATAATATTTTTTGAACTCTTCACTAAACTTTTAAAAAAAAGCTCCTACAACATAAAATAATAGATATGGAAAATACAGATTCGATTACACTTAGTTTAGAACTTAACAAAAATCATAAAAATAAGCGAGGACAACACAGCGTTCGACTTTTCGTTTTTAATTCAATTACAAAAGATAAATGCTATATTAAAACACCCTTCAAACTTTTAAAAGCCGACTTTGAAGGAGCGTGGCTTAAAAAAAATTCTAAGGCAAAGTTTCGAAATCTTAGAATGGAAATGCTAAAATTCCTAGATAGTGTAGATTCATGTATCTTAGAATTGGGCAGGTTTGATAAAGATGAATTTAAAAGTGTTTTCTATGGAAATGGCCCCCAAAAAAAAGACTTAAAATATTATTACGATAAGAAGATTACTGATTTTACTGAAAGTGGTGGACTTGGTACAGCTGACCAGTATCAGTGTTCCTATAAATTCATAAAGAAATACAACAATGATAAAGTCCCTGAGTTTAATCAAATTACTCCAAAATGGTTGATTAAATTTGACAAGCATTGCACCGATAAAGGTTTACTTACAACTAGCTCGATAGGCATGTATCTGAGGAGTTTAAAGTCTATTTTTAACCTAGCTATTCACGAAGGAGCCGTTTCAAATGATAAGTATCCATTTGGAAAATTCGGTTACATTATACCAAAAGGTGAAAATATTAAAAAGGCATTGACAAAAGAACAGGTTCAAAAATTATACGAGTCAAAATCTGCAACTCCATATCAAAAAATGTCGAAAGACTTTTGGTTTTTTTCTTACCTCAGCTATGGACTTAATCTTAAAGACATTCTCATGATTAAAAATAAGGATTTAGAAGAAGGGTTTTTTTATTTTGAGAGAAAGAAAACACTACATACTGTTAAAACTAGAACTCCCATAAAAGTATATCTCACAGATTTCACTAAAGAAGTTATAAGACAATACGGTGACCACAATCCAGATAAACCACAAGATTACGTTTTCGATATTCTGAACATAGATATGAATGATATGGAAAAACGCAAAAGGAAAAAAAATTTTAATAGAAAAATTAATCAGCATTTTTTAAAGTTTGCTAATTCAATAGGTATCCAAGAAAATGTTTCTTTTTCTTGGGCAAGACATTCTTTTGCTACAATTGCTATACTTTCAGGTGTAAGGTTTGAAGTAGTAAGTAAACGACTAACACACACTTCAGTGGAAACAACTATGCTATATTTTAAAGGATTTGAGGAGGAAACGTTTCAAGAGATAAATGACAAGATTTTAGATTTTTCGAAAAAAACTGATGCTAATGATTCAAGTAATTTAACAAAACATCTTTTATAGAAGATATTAAATGTGTAATTTTTTTTGAAAACTACTAAACTTTTTCATGAATGTCCATATAAGTATTAAATAGAATGACATGGAAAATATAAGTTTTGATGAGTTACCATCCAAAATTGGTGAAATATTGGAATATGTAAAAAGCTTAGAGGAAAAGATAGATAATCTTGAAATAAATGGAAAAAGTAAATTAAAGTACACGCTCAGTGAAGCAGCAGACTTTTTAAACTTGAAGCAAAAAACCCTTTATAATTTAATACACAACAATGAAATCGCATATTGTAAGCCTTCTAAAAAAATATATTTTTTACATGAAGACCTAATGGCTTATCTCAAAAATTCAAGGTGTCAGAGCAGATATTAAAATTAGAAATTATGTTGGGTTGTAGTTTTGTATTTCTAATAAAAAAAGTCGGTGCCTATTGCCCTTTCATAACGAATTTGATTACAAATTAGCCTAAATTACTTTAGGCTTTACCGCCTATAAAATATAATGCCTTTACAAAATCAGACCAGTATTTAAGTTGAAAATTTATTAACTTTAAAAACAGTCAAAAATAATTCACTAATGCCTGAAAATAGTAAACCACTAAAAAAGAGGATAGAATATCGTGGTAAGATTCTCCGTGTTTCTAGAACAGGAGGGGTTTCAGCTACTAAAACATTATCAAGAGATGGTTATGGAGCTACCATAAATACTAATCATGGTGTCAGGCTTCATAAAAAACTGTTTAGAGGAGCTAGAATGGGACTTCAACGCGGGAACTTTCAATTTATAGGTCGATATGAAAGTGGTCCTTTCAACTTTAATGTTTCAAAAAGTGGTGTGAGTACTTCCATAAAAAATAAAAGAGGCTCTTATAATCTATTTAAACCCAATTACTCGAGTTTTAAATTAGCAGGTGTACAGTTAAGAGGTAAAAATGCAGCTACGCTTCAATTAATCTTTTTAGCCTTAAGTCTTTTCGTGAATATTTTTAAATTTTTATGGCGTATTTCGATGGCTGTATTGTGGTTTATGTTCTTAGCTATAAAATGGCTTGTAGATTTTTTAATTGGATTTTACAGAGGGTACACCTCTAATAATCCCACGCCCTAAAATTTGTTTTATGTAGAAAAAGTAGAACCTACTTGACTACCCTCGAAGGCAGGGAAGGTGTAATTACCAGGGGAGATCCATATAAACACGGGATGGTATAATAGAGAAGTCTGCTGAGGTCATAGTACCTACAGGAAACGAGTTTTATAAAACTGGACAGGTCTCACAAGTAGGGGAGGACGGAACGTGATCCTTCCAGAAATTAGGATGGGAGCAATAGTTTTTGCTATTGGGTGACCGATTCCCTAGAAAACAGGTAGCCTGTTCAAAAAGTATGGAATCGTTTCAATTGGTGTAAAGAGCGATTGAAAAGATGGATTGCGAACCGCCGTATACGAGACCTGTATTTACGATGGTGTGAGAAGCGAAGTGACGACTTTTAAGTCGTCACCCGTCTACTCGATTGGCAACAGTTATTTTTTATTTTGTCCAAGGTTCTTTATTAGTAACATCCGTTATTTCTTTTCCATCGTAAAGGCTTATTCCTTATAACCCTGTAGATAGATTCATATTTATGTTAAGTATTTACATTATTTTTTCTAATTATTGCCAACGTTTTGCAGCTACAAGAAGTTGGCGATTTCGAAGCACTAAACTGTCTGCTACCACAAAACTTGATACGAAGCATAAAGCCTCATTTAAGCACTGAACCGCCAATTTCTTGTAGGTGCTGTTATATGCTGCCCCTTCTTTTATTCGTGTCCTGTTAAGACGTCTTTAATTTTCTAAAACTGCAAAATATAAAGTTCTGAATAGTGTCGAGCGGTGTCTTGTGGTCAACCGTTATACATTTAATTTTTTCAAAAAATCTTGTCAGTCGGTCGGTCATTGTTGTTTCGGAATATTGTTTTATTTCAATTCCGCTGCATTTTTTTGGTCCTTGTTCAGAGAATGTCCCGATAACTAAAACACCTGTCTGCTGAATACTTTTCTGCACTGTGTCGAGGTAGTTTTCAATTTCTTGCTCTTGTGTCAAAAAGTGAAATGCTGCTCTGTCGTGCCAAAAGTCGTATTTTTCTGTCGGTCTAAAAGTTGCTGCGTCTGCAACTATCCATTTTATTTTATCTGCTCGGTCGCCAAGTCGTTGCTTTGCTTTGTCAAGTGCTGCCGCTGAAATGTCGAGAACGGTAATGTCTTGATAACCCAAGTCGAGCAAGTTGTCAACTAAAAAACTGTCGCCACCTCCAATGTCAATTATTTTTGCAGTGGTCGGAATATTGAACTGTTTTAAGAAAATTAAAGACGTCTCTGGTGTCGGTTGAAACCAACTTACATCTTTAAGTTCTTTTGTCTGGTAGATTGTCTCCCAGTGTTTTTTTCTGTCGAAATTTTCCATTTTATTTCTGTCTGTTTATTTATGGTCTGTCGTCAAACAGGGTTGCGTATAACGTGATGTGGTCGAGTAGACCAAGGGATTTCACCCCAAGCCTCTCACAGAACCGTGCTTGAAAGTCTCCCCTCACAAAGCTCTTCTAATAGTATTTACAAATATAAGCTCATCCTTTATCAAGTTGGCAAATTGTAAATTAAAATTAGCCCATCCCTTTGCTCCAGTTCCATTACACAACCTTCAATACTACTACGAATGTACAACTTCGGTATTCTATCTCTCGATTGTTTTTGTTTTTAACCGCAAAGCATTGCCTATCACTGAAACCGAACTAAAGCTCATCGCCAGAGCTGCAATCATAGGTGATAGCAGAATCCCAAAAACTGGAAATAAACCCCCTGCGGCAATGGGTATACCTATCGTGTTATAGATGAGTGCAAAAAACAGGTTTTGTTTGATGTTTTTCATGACGACGTGACTCAAATTTTTTGCTTTCACAATCCCGTGGAGATCGCCTTTGACTAATGTAATCATGGCACTTTCAATAGCCACATCGGTTCCTGTTCCCATCGCAATACCAACATCACTTTTAGCCAATGCTGGAGCATCATTTATACCATCACCTGCCATAGCAACTACTTTGCCTTGTTCCTGTAATTTTGTTACTTCTTTGAGTTTGTCTTCGGGTAACATACTGGCTTTAAAGTCAGCAAGGCTAAGTTCTAAGGCTACTGCTTGAGCAGTATCGTGATTATCTCCCGTCAACATAATTACGGCAATACCCTTGGCTTGAAGCTCTTTTATAGCCTTAGCACTGGTATCCTTGATTTTATCACCGATAACTACATAACCTACTACTTTTTCATCTACTGCTAAATACGATACTGTTTTCCCTTGTTTTTGATAAGTTTTGGCCTCTTCTTGCATCTGTGAGTCAATTTCAACATTAGCATAAGCCATCATTTTAGGATTTCCCAAAGCAACTTTTTTGTCATTTATAGTAGCTTGTACCCCTTTGCCTGTGACTGCACTAAATCCATCTGACTTTATCATTTGAGCATTTTGCTCTTTACCATATTTCACAGTTGCCTCTGCTAAGGGGTGTTCGCTATTACTGTTTAATGACACGATGTATTGCAGCACTTTACTTTCATTAAAACCTTCCTTGCTAGTGGGCTGACTATCATTAAATGAACCTATTTTTTCTACAGTTGGTTTCCCTTCCGTAATGGTTCCCGTTTTATCGATGATGAGTGTATCTACAGTGTCCAATTTCTCGAGGGCTTCGGCATTTTTTATCAATACACCGTTTTGTGCACCTTTACCTACACCAACCATTATTGACATAGGTGTTGCCAATCCCAAAGCACAAGGACAAGCAATAATAAGTACTGCAATGGCATTGACTAACGCATAAACATAAGCTGGTTCAGGACCCCAAATTGCCCAAACGGCAAACGTAATTAATGAAATGCCAACGACCACAGGTACAAAATAGCCTGAAACCGTATCTGCCAGTTTCTGGATTGGCGCTCTACTGCGGCTCGCGTCATTGACCATGTGTATAATTTGAGAAAGCAAGGTGTCGCTACCTACTTTTTGGGCTTTCATCAAAAAGGATTGGTTACCGTTGATGGTACCGCTACTTACGTTGTCATCTTTAATTTTATCAACAGGAATAGGCTCTCCAGAAATCATTGATTCATCTACTGTCGTTTTTCCTTCAGTGATAATACCATCTACAGGAATTTTGTCGCCTGGTTTAACTCTTAGAATATCTCCTTTTTCAATTTTATCAATGGAAACTTCTTCTTCATTTCCATCAACCACACGTACCGCTTTATTAGGTGCAAGCTTTAATAATTCCTTGACTGCGGAATTGGTTTTACTATGCGCACGAGCTTCGAGGACTTGACCCATTAAAACAAGCGTAAGTATTACGGTTGCAGCTTCAAAATAAACGTGTACTGCGCCAGATTCCGTTTTAAATTGTTCAGGGAAAAAATCGGGAAACAACATCCCAAAAACACTAAACAACCACGCTACACCTGCACCAATCCCGATAAGGGTGAACATATTGAGATTCCACGTTTTTATACTTTTATAGGCTCGCTCAAAGAACATCCAAGTAGCATAAAACACAACAGGAATTGATAATGCAAACTGAGCCCAGTTCCACCATTTTTGTTCCATCAAATCGTATAATGGATTGTTAGGAATCATCTCGCTCATCGCCATCAAGAAAATGGGAAGTGTGAAACCAACCGCTATCCGAAATTTCTTTAATAGTCTTTTATAGGTCTTTTCTTCGGCAGAAATATCTGGTTGCAACGGTACCAAGTCCATTCCGCAAATAGGGCAAGCTCCAGGTTCGTCTTTCACGATTTCGGGATGCATTGGGCAGGTCCATTGCTCAGAGGTTACTGCCGATAAATTTTGCTCTTCTACCAAATCCATTCCGCAGACAGGACAATCGCCAGGTTTGTTGTAGGTTTTGTCGCCTTCGCAGTGCATGGGACAGTAAAAGGAGCCTCCTATCCCTTGAAAGGGGCTTTTCTCACTCTTATTTTTCGAAGTCTTTGGGCTCCTCTCCTTCGGGGAGGTTGGGAGGGGATTTTTGTGAATACTATAGCTACCGCCATCTTCCTGCAGTGCTTTTTGAAACGTCTCGATAGGAATGTGTGATTCCATTTCAATTGTGGCTTCTTCTTGTTCTAAATTAACCGTAGCGTTTGAAACTCCTTCTACTTTAGAGAGCGTTTCTTCTACGTGATTTCTGCATCCATTGCAGGTCATTCCGTGAATATGATAGGTGTGTTTCATTTTAATGTGATCTGAATTTTAAGTTCATTTCTAAGGACGGACCTTCTGCATAGACTCCGTAAGCATCTACTAGAAGTCCTTTTACCCATGAGTTGATGAAATAGCATAGAGGCTGCTATTATCGCCAGGATTGCTCATCCCTTCAAAACAGAATACTTTATTGATTTTGAAATCTTCGGGATGCCATTGAACTTTTGGGGAATCGCATTCCACAAAATGCGCCATCAAGTTTAAATCATAGGTATAGCCATTTGCCTTTAAATCGTTTATAGCTTCCGAAAGGGTATCGTAGTTTTCCATATTAAAGATGAACAGTCATCACTGGTTTTTTTGAATGATTTGTTATGCTTTCAGCAATACTATTTGAAAATATACTTGATAATCCCTTTCTACTATGGGTGTACATTACTATTAAGTCCACTTCATTAGATTCTTCAAACTTTTCAATGCCACTTAGTACGCTAGATTCGTTGTATACGTGAATCGCATAGTCTTCTGGTTTTGAGAAGTCCTTTAAAAAGTCCCTGATGGGTTGAAGCCCATTTTCAACACTATTAACATCCGATGTGGTGTTGATGTTTAGTAAATGGATTTTTGCATGGCATTTTTCAGCCATTTTTTTTACTTCTTCGAAAACACTGGAAATGTCTTCTTTAAAATCAGATACGAACACAATATTTTTGAATGGAAATGTTACTGTGTCTTCCTTTACAACTAAAATAGGCACTCGTGCTGATCGTATGATTTTTTGGGCACTGCTTCCTAACAATTGTTCTAAAAACCCTTTTTGCAAGCCTTTGCTTCCTGTAATAATGAAATCATGATGAAAATTATCTGAATGTGATAAAATTGCTTTATCATTTGAAACAAATTCTAAAAACGTTCTGGATGTCAAACCTTTGTGCTCCGCCTCTTTGTCCAAAGCCCTTAATTTGCTTTTAGCAATCCCTATTTCCTCAAGAGTATCAGGATAGTTATGCTCCTGGGTCTTATCGAGTTTTACCCAATTTACAGGTGTATTAAGCTGATGTAAAAAATGGATTTCTGAATTAAAAAGTATTGCCATTTCAATAGCTAATTTTGCTGCTTTCTCACAATTATCTGAAAAATCTGTGGGCACTAATATGTTTTTCATTGTCTGTAGTTTTTGATTAATTTAGTTTGCTTCACCTTTCAATTGTCTCATATACTCTATGATCTCGGTTTGCTGTGCTTTAGACAATACAGCATCACTGTGAATTAAGGTATAGCTACTCAACGGCATCTCATCGCTTTCAACTTGCTTGATAATAGAACGGAGTTTACTAGCTTTTCTTCGCCTAGACAAGGAATCCCATTCGTTAAAATTAAGCTCGCTTTTTCCTTCTTTAACATGATCTTCCAAATACCAAGCAGCTGGTTGAATCTTATTATACCAAGGATACTTCGTATTATTACTGTGGCAATCATAGCAAGATTCCTTTAGTTGATTCTGAATAGAAGTTGGTACTTGGTTGACCAACATAAAATCAGTTTGAGGTATTAAATCACTTTCATTGCGGTCGGTAGGAAAAAATTGAATCCCCACAAACGCAATCAAAGCAATCCAAGCTATAACCTTGAAAATCTTCACTTAGTTGATCTCTCGTTGTAGTTTACCGCAGTTAAGCATTTGGCTACCGTAGTAAGGATTTTTAATATCTTTTTCCATACTTAACCAAACACTACCACCATCGTACATTGGGCAAAATTGCTCGTACAACTTCTTGTTTGTTCCTGTAATAGCGACCATATCTGTAATGTCTTTGCTTAAGATTTTAAAATGTTCTCGCTGGTGAGCTATATCACTTTCTGAAATGTGCTCCGCGTGTTCTGTGGCATCTACAATAATATCCTTCAATTCTGTTTGCTCAGTATTAGAATGACTTGACACATCAAAAGATTTTAGAGATTTTGTCAATGCCATTCCTAAGTCTTTAGCTTTTGCGTTATCATCGCCTACCAAAGCATTTTTCAGGTTGAAGTAGTCTTTTAAAATAACTTCAGCCTTTGAATCCTGACTGTCATTTATTGCCATAGCATTCTTGTCTACATCGTGGTGCCCATCGCTGTTGTCGTGATTCATTTCTGAATGATCTCCATCGACACTCATTTCAGAATGGTCACCATCTGCTTTATTTTGTTCTTTTTTGTTATCGTTACAAGACACTGCTGTTAAGGTTATAAATGCTATCGCAACTACACCTAATGTTGATCTTAATTTACTCATTGCTTTAAATTTAAGTTTATAATTATTAATTTTTAGGGTGACCTTACAGTCTTTCAATTACTTTTTCCAGCATTGCAGTTATTTCGTTGGCAATGTCATTCAATTTTTCATTATTTACAGCTTGCATAGACGCCATCGGGTTGACCGCAGCTACTTCAATCACGTCCGTTTCAATTTCCTGTACAATGACATTACAGGGCAACATCGTGCCTATTTTATCTTCTGCCTGCAAGGCTTTATAGGCAAAAGGCGGATTGCAGGCACCAAGAATTTTGTACTGCTTGAAATCCACATCAAGTTTCTTTTTCATGGTTTCTTTTATATCGATTTCTGTGAGTATGCCAAACCCTTCCACTTTCAATCCTTTCTTGACTTTATCGATAACCTCTAGAAAAGTACCTTCGATTGTTTTATTAAAATAATACTTCATTGTTTTTTAATTTTTAGTGTTCAACGCTTGTTTTTGTTCTTCATACTCTTCTTTGGATATTTCACCCTTAGCGAGCCGCTTGTCCAGAATATCCATAGGATTTTCTCTCTTCACGGTATTTTGTCTATTTTTTCCATTATATAGAAAAAGACCCAAAACAAGTAAAACAGGTATCAATATCCACCACCACATCATCATAATTGTATAGTTTTTATAGTTAACTGGTTATTTATTATTATCAAGCCCAATCTTTAAGGCAATAATTTATTATCCCTTATTTTTCATTTTCCCTTTCATTTCAGGATTTTTATCCATCATTTTCTGCATCATTTCTTTCATCATCTCAGGGTTTTGATCCATCATTTGCATCATCTTTGCTTTCATATCTTTTTTCATCTTTCCGTTAGAATGAATTTTATCCATCAACATTTTACGACCCTTTTCGCTCTCCATCATTTTATCCAACATTTTGGAATGCTTCTTTTGCATCATTTCTGGATTATTCTCCATCATCTTCTGCATATGGGATTGCATTTTTTCTTTCATTTCGGGATTTTTGCCCATCATCATTTTCATATTTTCAGATTCCATCTGTTCCATGTGGCCTTTCATCAATATCATTTTGGCTTCTTCATTTTTTCGAGCCTCACTGATGAAGTTGGTCAATTGAACGGGGTTTGAAATGATTTCCTGGTAGACAGCTTGCCTGTTTTCTTCTACACTTAAAGTCTCGGTAGCATTGAAAGTAGACTTGCAGCTGGCCAATGTTCCAACTAATCCAATTGCTATTAAAATGTTTACTGTTGTTGTTCTTAGATTTTTCATTTTTTGTTGTTTTAAATTATTTATTCTGAATCTTATTTGTATTATTCTTTTTCAAAAACCATCTTTCTCCTAAAAAGATAAGGGTCATAGCCACTAATGCCACGATGATGACTATTATATCAGAGCTTGCTTTTATCCATAAAAAGGCACTTAAGACTACAGCATCTAAAAGTATCGCCGTTATAATTATGGCTGAATTAGCCTTCACTTCTTTTCTTAAGTTACGCAATATTCCCCATTGGATGCCGATGTCCATCACCAGATAAAATATAGCCCCTAAAGATGCGATTCGACTTAGATCAAAAAATATCGTTAGGACTATGGCAATTACAGCAACATACACCAGCATGTGTTTCTGAACATTCCCTGGCATACCAAAATGTTTATGAGGAATAAGCTTCATATCCGTTAACATTGCGGTCATTCTTGATACGGCAAATATGCTGGCTATAATTCCCGAGATGGTCGCCACTATGGCTATACCTACGGTAAACCATAATCCGTATTTACCAAAAGCTGGCTTCGAGGCCTCGGCCAATGAGTAATCCTTTGCTGCTACAATTTCTGATATTGTTAGGTTTGAAGACACTGCAAATGCCACTAATAGATATATTACTGTACATACTAAAAGTGAAATAATAATAGCTCGGCCAACATTCTTTTTTGGGTTTACAATTTCTCCACCGCTATTTGTGATCGTCGTAAATCCCTTATATGCCAAAATAGATAAAGCCAATGCACCTAAGTAATCTGTAGTAGGATAATCTGTTGAATTATTCAATGAAATTGCATCTTGAAAAGAGAATCCAACCGCCCAAAGCGCCCCTATGGCAAAAATAGCAATACCTCCAACCTTAATGATAGCCATAATCAATGACGACTTTCCAATAATATTGTTTCCTGAAATATTAATCAGAAAGGCGCCAACAATAAGGAGTACACCTAATATCGGCACCCAAACACTATTGTCGCCTACATTAAAAAGCTGCAGTGTATAAGAACCAAAAGTACGGGCCACCAGACTCTCATTTATGATCATTGAGAATGCCATTAAAAGTGCACCCGATGCTGCAACAGTTCCTTTGCCATAAGCTTTAACCAAATACATTGCAATACCACCAGCGGATGGAAATGCATTTGACAATTTGATATAGCCATAAGCACTAAATCCTGAAATTATAGCTCCAACAATGAAGGCAAAGGGAAATAAATTACCAGATAGTTCAGCCACCTGACCCAATAGGGCAAAAATTCCCGCACCAATCATGACACCAGTCCCTAGGGCTATAGCTCCAATGAGTGATAAACTGTTTTTTTTATAGGTATTATCCATAGTTAAAATCTTAATGAAAGGCCACCACCCGCACCAAAGCGGTTATCGTAGTTTCCCATCAATGAAAAGTTTCGACTTAACACGTACTCTAAACCAACCTTCCAGACGGTTTCTTCTTCAAAGTCGGTGCCGTCTTCAAAATCATTTACCCAGCCAAAATCCATCTGATATTCATATTCCCCAAAAACGGCCACCCTTCTAAAAATCATTGTGGCGGTTGACAGTGAAATTGTAGGTCTCAATTTATTGTCTATTCGCAAATCAGAATCAACAAGAAGTGGAAGCAAGTAGCGCACACCTATCACACCTGTGGTTCCAATCTCATCTAGACTATCTTCCATCTCATTCTCCATATTCACACCACCAAATACACGGAAATAACTGTTTAGCCAGCGTTCATAGGTGAATTCTGCTTCCAAATTTTCATTCCAGCCGTATTCGCCGCGCAAAATGAATTGATTCCTTATGTTTGTTGCCGTGTAGAATAACTCTGTCATGTGGCTTGCTGCTGTTACTTCTCCCCAAGTAAACATGTGATCCGCTTCATTAGTTAGGTTTTTTAAAGGATAATCTTTTAAACGCTCATCCCTTGGTGTATCATAGCTAAAAACCCTGGCCATACCACTACCAAGATGGTACAATACATGGCAATGAAAGAACCAATCTCCTTGTTCACTCGCATCAAATTCTATCACAACCTTCTGCATTGGTGCTACGTTGACAGTATGCTTCAATGGAGAGTATTCACCATTCTCATTCAATACTCTAAAGAAATGTCCATGAAGATGCATAGGATGGTGCATCATTGTTAAATTGTTTAAAGTGATACGAACCACTTCGCCTTGTTTGATCTTAATTTTATCTGTTTCTGAAAGTGGCACACCGTTGATACTCCAGACGTATCGATTCATATTACCTGTAAGATTGAAAAGCATTTCTTTAACAGGTTTATCACTTTCAAACTCTGTAGGTTCTGGCGAGCGCAGATAATTGTAATTGAATTCTGGATTACCACCTGTTTTCATATTGTCGCCTATCACTTTATCTTTTGGTATGATGTAGCCCATCTTCATGTCTTTCTTCTCCCCATTTTTCATAGACTTATCGCCCATTTTCATATCCATTTGATCCTGATTCATGTTCATGGGATCAGTCTTTTTTGACACATCACCCGCTTTCATATCATCATTCATGCTCATCCTATCCATCTTCATTGCATATTTTTTCATATACTTAATGGAATCAGTCTTAGAAGGATTGAATTTTGCTGCAGGTGCACCCATTTTCATGTCCATAGCCATCATGCGTTTCATGCTCTCAATTAAATCTGGCTCTGGAACTACTGGTGCTTTCAGCATATCACCATCTCCCAAATAAGCAGAGGCTTGTCCTGAACCATCTTGAGAAGTCGCTCGTATTTCTAGTTTAGCATTATCGGGAATGGTAACAATAAAATCGTAGGTTTCGGCAACACCTATAAGCGTTTTATTCTTTTGGATGGGCACAACATTTAATCCATCTGAAGCCACTAAAATTGGGTCGTTACCGCCAAAAGTCAACCAGAAATAGGTTGCTGCAGAGGCGTTGACAAAACGGACTCTTACCTTATCCCCTGGTTCAAAATCATTATAGTCTTGAGTAGATTGGCCATTAACAAAAAACTTGTCATAATAATTATCAAGAATAGCCATATCTGGCATACGTTGCCACATCATTTTTAATTTGGCACCCACTGCATCTTTCTTTATTATTTTGTCCCAACTTTGTATTTGACCTTTTTTAATCAGATACCATTCGTTACCTCTTTTTAGATTTTTAAGCTGTGATTTTGGATTTTCATCCATCCAGTCTGAAAGCACTAAAACCAAGTCCTTATCGTATTCTAAATTGGTTTCTTTTGGGTTTATCTGAATACTACCATACACACCACGTTGTTCTTGTAATCCCGTATGCGAATGGTACCAATAGGTTCCAGACTGTTTCAAAGCAAACTTGTATTGTAGAGTTTCGCCTGGTTTGATGGGGGGCGTGGTTAGGTAAGGCACACCGTCGTAGAAATTAGGCAGAATAAGCCCGTGCCAGTGAACTGATGTTTCTACATCCATCTTATTGGTGACATTGATAATCGCAAACTCCCCTTCATTGAATTCCAGATTAGGACCAGGAATACCTCCATTCACAGTCATTGCTTTTATATCCTTTCCAGTGAAGTTTACCGTTTTGTAATCTATGGTTAGGTCATAAACGCGTTCTGGCCAGTTGTCCACATTCTCTTCAGATTTATTTGCCGTCAATTGTGCATTTGCCCCTAAGGAAATACAGAACAAGAGCAGCACTAATAGTCTCATTATCATCTATTTATTTTTTTTCTGTATTTTGTATAAAAATAAGACTGATTTTCAGCGCGTTGTGTCATAATTCTGGTTTATATCTATACAATTTGGTCTAATGGGTTTCTGACCTTTCTTTGTTCAGCTTTGTATTGAGAAAGACTTAATCCTGTTTCGACTTTAAATTGCCTACTTAAATGATTGATATGACTATACCCCAATAGTTGACTGATCTCCGTAAAGTTTTCTTCCTGTGTCTGGATCAGTTCCTTTACTTTCTCAATCTTTAGCTTTATGAAGTACTTCTCAACAGTCACACCTTCAGTTGATGAGAATACCTTACTCAATCTTGAGTAGTCTTGATGCACCTTTTGTGAGAGATGTGTTGATAATTTCTCGTTCAAATCAAGAGGTAGATTAGATAATATTTTAATGAGTTGAATCTTCACCTGTTCAGTCAATTTATCTTCAACAGAATTAATGAGTTCAAAACCGTTGATTTGGAGAATTACTTTCAATTTATCAATTTGTTTTTCATTTTTAAAGTCTAGTTGTACACGGCCAAGAACAATTTCTTGCAACTCTATTTCTTGAGCTTCAATTTCATTCTTGAGCACCTTGATACATCGATCGCATACCATATTTTTAATATAGAAATCCTTTACCATCGTTATTTATTTATATAGTTAATACTGCAAAGTTGCAAGTCATATCTTTTTTGAAATTTTATTTGGTTCATCTGAAATATTGAATATCAAAAAAACCTTATCATAATTGACAATAGAAACCTGCTTTAGTACTCATTCTTTTAAGTTTTAAAGCTGTTCGATTAAATAGTAGCCATTTTGGTTTCTGAGCTTTTACTATTTAGAATTGATAACTCTCATTTTTTTAGATTTTCTTTAAATACTGCTTTCAAACAGGTCGCGGTTTCTACTTTAAATTTTTAACAGGGAGTTAGACTCCAGTAGATATTACGATGAAATTTATAAATTGAAAGTTCTATGAACTAATCAAAATACATAGATTTTGAAAAGGAGTTATTTGTTAATTCCTTTTCATTTTATAAATTGAAAGTTCTTGTAAAAGCTAAATAATACTACTTTTCTGGTTCTACTGAAAAGGACAGACCTATGGCTGTCAAAATAGGTTTTAGCTTATATTTGGAGGGAGCCAAATGGAAATATAGACTGCTTTTGGAATAAGCTGGACGTAGGCCCAATTATTGTCTAAAAGTTTGAAATTATTATTCAATTTTGATTGATAATTGTTTTTAAAAATGGGAGTGTTCACAGATACTGGACAATGACAAGAATTGTTATTACAAAAACCATCACAACTTTCATCCCCACTATCGCAACAAGATTTTTTTTCTGAATGATCATCTTGTTTCGAACAAGAAGTACTAACCACTTCAGCTTTATCAGAAGAATTTTCGCAGGCTAAGATAGTACTTGTTGGAATAACCAAAAATATCAAAAACAGAAATAATATGTGAGTTATGTTTTTCATTTGATACTTCCACAAATATAACATAAAAATCAAACTTTAATTTGGTATTTAATTTCAAATATTTTTTTCAGAATTTTGAAAAGCATAAGCCAAAAAAGAGGGCTGTTGCTAGACTTTCAACAGCCCTTTTAAATCTTATATCATTGGTTAGTAAAACTACTGTTTTCTAATAACCAATTGATAAACACAAGGAATAACCACCAAATTTAAAACCGTAGCTGATAGCAATCCACCTAAAATAACTACAGCCATCGGGCTTTGAATTTCACTTCCTGGTTCTCCGCCTTTTAATGCTAAAGGTATTAGTGCTAAACCAGTTGTAAATGCTGTCATTAGGATAGGATTTAATCTATCTAATGCTCCAATTTTAATTAATTGAAAGCCTTTCATCCCTTCTTTTCTCAAATCCTCGTATCGAGAAACTAATAGTATTCCATTACGAGTGGCAATCCCAAACAAACTAATAAAACCAATAGTAGCTGCGATACTGATGATACCTGTTGTAAAATACACAATCAAAATTCCACCAATTAATGCCAAAGGCAGGTTTATCAGTACGACAAAAGCCAATTTAACATCCTTAAACTCATAATATAGCAACAGAAAAATGATAGCGATAGCAACGATTGCAGTTATAGATAATAATTGTGATGCTTTAGCTTCACTCTCAAACTGTCCGCCGTATTGCACCCTATACCCTTCAGGCAATGAAATGTTTTGGTTTACGGTTTCTTTTATTTCTTCTACAGCACCGCGTAAATCCCTTCCTTGGACATTTGCAGCGACTACGATTTTACGTTGAACGTCTTCACGGCTAATCTTACTAGGACTACTTACCGACTGGACAGTCGCTAACTCTCCCAAAGTGGTTTGACCATCATTTGGTAAACTAATTAAGGTATTTCCAATGGCCTCTATATCATCCCTAAAGGATTTCTGGTAACGAACCACCACATCAAAATATTTCTGTCCTTCATAAATCTCTCCTGCTTCTTCCCCAGCATAGGCAATATCAACTTGTTCCATTAAATTACCTACCGTCATTCCGTAACCCGAAAGGATTTGGCGCTTAGGCTGAATGCGAATCTGTGGCACTTCAATTTGCTGGTCAACAGCAACATCTGCCAATCCATCGATATCTTTAATATTCTGTTCGACACTTTTACCTAACTCATATAACCGCTGCAAGTCTGGACCAAAAATCTTGATTGCAATATTAGCTCGAGTTCCCGAAAGCATATGGTCTATACGGTGAGCAATAGGTTGCCCTAAAGTGATATTAACACCTGGTGCGATGCTTAATTTATTTCGAACTTCTTCAAAAAATTCTTCTTTGGTCTTGTCTTCGAGAACAAAAGGCACATCAATTTCCGAAGCATTTACGCCTTGCGCATGTTCGTCTAATTCAGCTCTTCCTTGTCTTCGAGTAACAACTTCAACTTCGGGTAAATCCAACAAAATGGTCTCTATCAAATTTCCTGTTTTGTTGCTTTCTTCCAAAGACATCCCTGGGGGTCCAACGACACTAATCACCAAGGAACCTTCATTAAATTCTGGTAGAAAACTTCTTCCCAGTTGTGTGACTAGGACAAGACTTAAAAGAAATGCGATGACAGTTACACCAATAATGGTTTTAGGAATTTTTGTAGCTTGTCCCAATAGGTTTCCATAATGTTTCTGTAACCAACGTTCCACACGGGTACCATCTGCTTGCTTTTTTAAAAGCTTTTCGTTATTTAATAAATAGGAGCACAAAATTGGTGTGACGGTTACTGCAACAACTAGTGATGTTAAAACAGACGTTACAAAGGCTATACCCAAGGGTTGCAACAAGCGTCCTTCCATTCCGCTTAAAAAGAAAAGGGGAATAAAAGACACAATAATAATTAAGGTTGCAATGATGATAGAACTTCTTATTTCTACAGATGCTTCACGAACAACTGTAAGGGTTGATTCACGTTCTGCTTTTGGCTTTCTTATGTTTTCACGCAAGCGTTTATATACATTTTCCACATCTATAATTGCATCGTCTACCAAGGCACCAATGGCAATTGCCATACCACCCAAACTCATTGTATTGATAGTGTAACCCAACCATTTTAAAATGATAATAGATACCAATAATGAAATAGGAATTGCTAACAAGGATATTAAGGTTGTTCTCCAATTCATCAAAAAGATGAAAAGGATAATCATTACAAAGAATGCGCCTTCCAATAAAGTTTGATTCAGATTGCTAATGGAGGCATCAATAAAATCAGATTGCCTAAAGATTTGACTTTTGATGTTGACCCCTTTTGGTAAGGTTTTTTGTAAATCGGCAATGGCTTCGTCAAGTCGGTCTGTCAACTCCAAGGTGTTGACATCGGGTTGCTTTGAAATGGTTAAAATCACTGCTGGTTTTGCATTTAAAGAACCATCGCCAATTTTATCGGCAGCACCAATTTGAACCGTTGCCACATCTCTTATTTTAATGGTTTGACCGTTAATTTCCTTTAAAACAGCTTCTTGCAAATCTTCTAACACGTAAGCTCTACCACTACCTTTTATTATGTATTGATTGCCATATTGATTGATAATTCCTCCAGGCGCATTGGTATTAGCTTCCTTAACATGTTCTACCAATTCGGAAAGACTCACATCATAATGTTTCATCTTTTCAGGATTGGCAAATACTTGATATTGCTTATAATCGCCTCCTATGACCACCACATTTGCAATACCACCAATTGCTTTTATACGCGGTCGTATAGTCCAATCAGAAAGGGTTCTTAATTCCATTGGTGACAAACTATCTGAGGTTACACCCAGAAGCATTATTTCCCCCATAATGGATGAAATAGGTGCCATAGTTGGCGCACCAATACCTTCAGGTAAGTTTTCACGAACCATAGGGATGCGTTCACTTACGATTTGGCGGGCCTTATATATATCGGTTCCCCATTCAAATTCTATCCAAACAATTGATATTCCTGCTGCAGAAGAGGAACGGATCCTTCGTACATCGGGCGAGCCGTTTAAGGCTGTTTCCAATTGGTAGGTAACTAATTTCTCTACTTCTTCAGATTCCATTCCGTGCGCTTCAGTAAGTATGGTCACCGTTGGTGCCGTAAGGTCTGGGAATACATCTACATTCATTGTTCGAGCGTAGTAAATACCCAATACACTTAAAGCAACCGCACCCAATAGAATGAATAATCTATTCTGAAGCGAAAATGATAATATTTTATTTAACATCTAATTTAATTTTTAATGCTGAATTTTTAATGTTGAATTCATAATTCAACATTTCATTAATGATCGTGACCATGTGCAGGAGTTGAACCCGACATTGAAGCCATTTTAACTTGGTATGCTCCTGTAGTAATGACCGTTTCACCTACTTTCAAGCCTTGTAGTATTTCAACATTCTCTCCGTTTCGCTCGCCAATCTTTATAGGTCGTCTTTCAAAACTTTCGCCAGAAAGCTGAACGATGACTGAATAACTTCCGTAGTCTTCCAATAAGGCATTCACAGGAATCATTGTGTTTTCATTAGCAGTGCCCATCGTAATTTGTACTGAGGTCAAACTACCGTCAGGCATATCCACACTTGCATTTACTTGGGCAAAAACTGAAATAAGAGGATTATCTCGCTCTACATCTTTACTGATAGAAAGAATATCCCCCTCGCTATCACTTACACTCTTCCATTGTCCGTCTTTAGTTTGATACCAAATACCTTTCACATTCTCCATCGAAAGCCCATAATTTGGAGCTAGTTGTGTTTTTAGTATTTTAGATTGGTGTGAGCCAATAGATATTAATGCTACGCCTTGGTCTACATAATCCCCATTAGAAACTGAAATAGACTTGATGAAACCATCAAATGGTGCTCGAATTTGTTTGCTTCCATCTGAAACTCCCAATGCTAAAGATTGATAGATAGATTTGGCTTTACTAAAATTACTCTCCACAATTTCGAAATCTGACTTTGGAATAATTTTAGAATTGTACAATTCTTTTTTACGCTCGTATTCAGATTTGGCTTGTTCAAAATTGGCACGTGCATTTTCAATTTCTGTATTCAAATTATTAGATGCCAAGCCTTGACTATTCAAGCTCATCAATAATTGATCTTGTTTTACTACAGTTCCTTCTGTAAGAATATTCATTTTAAAATCAACCACACCATTAGATTTTGCGGCCAACGATTTCACAGAGTTTGGGGATGGCATCCATACACCAGAAGTATTGATGACATTGTAAATTTCACCCGAAACTACAGGTGAAGTTTGAAAATCGATTTTCCAAGCCTGTTCTTTTAAAAACGAAATGCTCTCATCTTCTTCGGCAATCCCTAAAGTCTTTAAAGCATCATCAAAATTTGCATAAACAGTTACATCATCAATCGTAATTCTATCAGAATATTCAGGTGTTTTCAATTCAAATACAAGTTGGTAATTTCCAGCTTCTTTCGGTTGAATCGTAGGCGAAAATATGCCTGGTGATGATGGAGCATCAACAGTATTCCTCAATCCTTTATTGCCCTTAATTAAACTAACTGTAACCGAACCTTCACGGACAGGTTGATGCTTGTTTAAAACAGTGAAGTGAGCTGCAAATCTGCTTGGATTACCAACAATTAACGCAGGAAATTCTACAAATAATTCTGTTTTATCTGTCCAAATGGTATGGTCCAATCTTGGCATTTCTTCTCCAGCATGACTACCATCGGCATTGTGAGCGTGTGCATCATCTGCCTTGTTGTTACAAGACATTGCCATAAGGGCGAGCACTATTAGTATATATTTCATATTTTATTTTTTAGTGGTCTTGATGTTCTGAACCATTACCGTGAGTGTGTGTTTCCTTATTCATTTCCATAGAATTTGTATCTACCTCAAATTCTTTATGCTCGTCTGTTTCTTCATGCCTGTGATTCTCGTCAGTTCCATGTTCGTGACCGTGTTCTTCTGTGTTTGTTTCCATAGAATCTTTGCCTACTTGAAATTCTTCTTGTTCTACCTTTTCATCTTGCATATGTCCACCATCTGCATTGTGTTCGTGGCCATGGTCATCACTACTTTCGGTTTTAGTATCTCTACAAGAGCTTACCAAAAAAGTTGATGCGATTGCGGTTACGAATATTATTTTTGAAATTTTCATAAGTGTGTGTTTTAAAATTTATAATTGATGTTTTAATAATTGTGCTTGAAGCAGTTGTAGTTCCTTTTCCATTTGCAGCATTTTATCTGATGCATTTCGGTAGAACTGAAGCTCTACATAATAATCCATAAAAGAATATTCACCCAATTGATAGGCTTTAAATAACAATTGCTCACTATTTAAATTATCCATTGTGATTTGATACTCATTGTATTTTCGGAGTATCAACTCATATCTTTCGAAGGTTTCCTGAAATTGTGTGTTAAGAGAATTGGTAATAACCTCAGTAGTGGATTGCAGATATTCATAATTTGCCTCGGCAGCTTTTACTTTGTTCTTGCTATTCCATAGGGGGATCGAAATACTTCCATAAAAACCAGAATAATTGCTTTCGTTTACACCTTGGTAATTATAGCCAAGCGCTAAATTTGGCAATCCTTTATTTTCCTCCAGTTTTATTTTTTGAAGTGAAGCTGCTTCGTTTAGCTTCAATTCTTGCAATGCAGGTTCCTTGGATAATTTTTCTTGCCAAAGATTTTCTACTGTACCTATTTTAATAGGCAAAATAATTTGTGGTGATATACTATCTACAGGTTTCCCACCATTCAAGGTTTTAAGTTTCGACAGTTGGATTTGTATGTCGCTTTCTATCTTTTGTACCACAAATTGTTCTTGAATCCAAGCAATTTTAGCCTTGTTCAAATCCAAAAGTCCAACTTGCTCTTTGTCAAAAAGCTTGTGAATTTGATCAAAAACTTGCTTGCTTTGGGCTCTCCTTTTGGTTTCTATAACTTTCTGTTTTTGTAGGAAAGCGATTTCTATAAGAACATTTTTCGCCTTCAATAAGACCTCTTGTCTTCGCTTTAAATAAGCTGATACTAATTGTTTTGATTTAGAGTCGTTCCATTTACCACGCGCGGCATATACTGTTGGAAATTCAAAAGATTGAGACACCTGATATTCGGTATAATTTCCTGTAGCGTTATCACCAAAAGGCAGATAAAATCCTGAAATTTGGGGATCTGGTAAATTATTTGTGCTCTTATTTTTGAGTTCTTGACTCTCAATAAAAGCTTGATAGCCCTTTAACTCTTTATTATTTTGTTCTATTTCATCAAGTGATTCCTCTATGGTTATAGTTTGTGAGAAACCATTAATAAAGAATAGGCACCCGCAAATTGCGAATACGATATGTTTATTCATTGTTTGAAATTTTAGGTTTAATCTTAATTGATAAGGTGGAATACTGTCTTTAGAGAAGTACCCTTAAACGATTAACCTAAAGATGGTGGACCTCGCGAATTGAGGGATGAGAGATATTGATCAAAATAAATATGAGGTGGATGGTAATCCCTAACCTTTTCCGCTTCATTATAGTTTATAGAAATGCTATAATGATAATCCGAGGCAGGCGTGCTTATATCTTTTTTAAGATTGAAGTGTTTGACACCAATTTTATTGGTCACCAAAATATCATTAGAAGCCACAGAGTGTGCATGGCCTACTAAAAACAAATCTAAAAGCCCTTTATTTGAACTTTCTTTTTCTGGGACATTTTGATTGTGGCTATGACTCTCACTATGTGCAATAGCTTTATGCGAATGCTGAACTTCATCCTGGTGATGCCAATGTGGTACTACCTGATGCAAAAAAAATAGGCTAAATATGCCTAAAAAGAAAAGAGCCTTTATGTGATTGTTTTTTTGCATTAAATGCAAATGTAGTATTTTATAATTGATTTATAGATTTCATTTTTTTTAAAGAAATAATTTCTCAGTAAAAGTCGAAAACGGGTCTCTGTTTATTGTTGATTGATGTTTTGCACTAGGAGATAATAAATATATCCTTTGTGAACAAAATAAGAAAAAGAAGCTAGCCTTAATCGCCGTAGCCAACAAGCTACTTAAACAATGTTTTGCTATCGCAAAATCTGGTAGGCCTTATGATGAAAGTTACGTTTCTGTGTTGCCTAAATAAATAGAGAAAAATCAATTAAAAAAGCTCAAAGAATCAGTTTTATGAATCCATGAGCCTAGACTACTAGTGTTTCAAATTAAAGTAGAAAAGAGTTGTTTTTTACCTCAGTTTTTTTTTGGCGTGTCGTTATTTTTTAATTTCAGAAGATTTAAAATTCAACTACATTTCGTTAGTTTGAAATTATTCACAATATTTTTTTATAAAGTCATAAGCTTCATCATTACCTAATTTAGCGGCCTTATTCCAATCATTACAAGCTTCCTTTATATTTCCTAACTTTTGTCTAGCTAGACCTCTGTTATAAAAAGAATGTGGGTCTTTAGAGTTTATTCCAATAGCCTTATCAAAGTCTTCTATCGCACCTTTAATATCTCCCAAAGTACTCTTAGCATAACCTCTGTATTTATATACCCTTGAATCTTGAGAGTCGAGTTCAATTGCTTTATTGTAATCTAGAATTGCATCATTTAAATAACCTAATTGCTTTTTTGCCCAACCTCTATTAAAGTATCCTCTTTTATCTTCTGGATTAATTTCAATAATCTCATTAAAGTCTTCAATTGCTGATTTGTACTGTTTTAAATACTGCTTTGAAGTCCCTCTTAAATCATAAAGCGTTGGATTTTTTGGCTCTAATTTTATTGCCATTGTAAAGTCCTCAATAGCTCCCTCATAATTTTTTAATCTATTTTTGAATTTTACAAATTAAAGTTGCAGTTATAATTAAAAATATGACTTAGAATTTATCAAAAACCAAAATATGACTTGACAAATCAATTAAATAAACTAGAAATTAAAATCTTTATATTTGAAATCTGGTTAGTAAAATGTAAAATAAATTCATGATAAAT
>Ga0306912_1000376_pt1 | contig 26999 bp, 18 predicted proteins | sample AntRauFillE10628_FD_190443 | JGI IMG/M metagenome (GOLD analysis project Ga0306912, IMG submission 190443) | Saline lake microbial communities from Rauer Islands, Antarctica - Metagenome Filla E10 #628 (v2) (version 2) | ecosystem: Environmental > Aquatic > Non-marine Saline and Alkaline >... | reverse complement strand
TTACTCTGTAAAAGTGCCCTGTTAGCCCATTTCCTCTGTGGTGTTTGCCTAAACCCCATCGTCTTCGTGGTTGATCCTTCGTGATGGATCGCTTTCGCATGTATCGAGACCGCAATCTGTCTGCCATTATTGAGAATCTGGTGGCAGTAGTCTTCCATCTCAAAGTAAGCCAGTCCATAGGATGTGTCCATTCTCGTCGAAAGCTCACATTTAACCATAAAACAACAGCTGTCTACAATATCTGTAAGCACGACGGGATCGGTCTGTTCCTCCTCCGGCTGAGCCATTTGTGCCGCATGCTCAGTTTGATCAAGCACCGGGGCAACTACCGCCACTCGCGGATCAGCCTCAAACCCTTTTGCAAGTTCAGACACGGTTGCCGGGTTTACATCCACATCATTATGAAGTATGAGAGCAAATTCTCCAGCGGCCGCATCAAGCCCCTGATTGACTGATGCTCCAAACCCGGCATTACTTGAATTGGTAATCACCCTGATATTTAAAAATTCTTTCTCTTTAAGCTGATCCAGGTAGTCAAATGTATCATCTATACTCGCATTATCAATGATAATGAGTTCCGTGTCGGACTTAGATACAGCGCCCGCCAACGAGTTCAGGCACTGCTCAAGCTGACCTTTACCCACTCCCGTTGTTGGAATCAGAACCGAATATTTGATCTTTTTTTCGTTTTTATCGCTATCATGATCTGCCTTTGTCTGTCTAATTTCCTCTTCGGCCCTCTGTTTTTGAACCTCTTGTGGCGGTGCCGCGGGCAGCAATTTCTTCAGATCGTGCTTTAATTCGGAAGCTTCAACATGCCGCCGTGATTTTTCAAGTGCAGATATTTTTATTTGTGTTCCCTCATAATGGTCAGGCTCTTTCTTAAGAAACAGATTGATCAGCCTGAGCGTATTCTTGGCGTCATCCTGAGCGAGTAGCTGACGGCACTGAGTGAGAAGATCACCACGGGATTCTGATGGTTCAGATTCCTCTTCCGCTTTCCGGAGAAGCTGTAAAATATCTGTTTTCAATCCGCTATTCTGCTCCTTCCTGTGTACTGAACGGATAAACTCTTCAAGATTTGTGCCTACCGGCGACATAAATTGATTTTGGTCGATCACAAAGAACGGATCTGTTCTGTGCCATACATGATCCTGATGGATACGCATCGCCAGCTCAGCCCCATGCATGTGCGTCAAAAACGGATTGAAGAAAAACGACTGCCCTTTTAAAACATGACGATTCCAGACAAAGCAACTGTCGTCCGGCAGACGGCCATCTCCGGCATCCTCAATCCAAGGCATTGAGCCTGTAGGCAGATTATAATCCATAACCCAAACGGCTGCAGGATCTGATTTGAATCTCCTGAACGCATCTTTGAACAGGTTTTCATTAAATCTGTCTGCCCGTTCCGGAGCCCATACAAATTTTCCGGATGCCTGATTCAGAGCTTCATTCAGGCAGTTTCCTCGCCCGGTTGAGTGCTCGTGGTCGAGCAAAAATACAAGGTCATTATCGCAATGCTGAACCATCTCATGGAGCCGGCTACTCAATTCATCAGAAGCCGCATCATCAATAATAATAACCTCCAAACCGGAGTACGACATCTTCAAAAGTGAGCTCAGAAGATCAAGCAGGTACCTGTCTGATAAATGGGTTGTAAGAAGCGCGGATACTACAATTGGCTGATGTTTCATACATAAATTTGGTTTGAGCCAAATATACAGGTTGAGTTGACATCTTAGAAAGTACTTTTATATAAATACCATCTCTATTTTTAGTTAAATCTTTAATTCTTGCTCTTAAGCTGTTAAATTGATTTTTATACCCCTTATTAGATAATTTTAATGTTTAAGATTAATTGTAACAATGTAGTTTAGGATATCTCTTGTTATTACCTAATAAATGGTCTTCAAATGCACTCGTTTGTATCTTAAGATTCTAAAAGCCAATCCTGATACATGATCAACAGCTACTTTTTAATCCTTTATCGGACTGCTAAAAGAAAACCGGTATATACATTTATTAATCTTGCCGGCCTTGCGGTTGGTATTGCCTGTTTTATATTCATCAGCATTTACGTGTGGGATGAGCTTGGGTTTGATCAGCATCATCAGCAGAAAGATGATATCTACAGAATAAGCCAGATCAACACCTACGAGGGCGATGAAACACGATCTGCAAGCACTCCTTTCCCTTTGCGCCAGGCCGTTTTAAATGACCTTGACGGGTACGTTAAAGACGCCGCGCGCCTGTTTGATATGGAAGCCCCTAACATCTCGATCGGAAACCGTGATGATGATCTCTTTTACCGGGAAGAGCATTTCTATTTCAGCGACGCCTCCATATTCAACATTTTTGATATTCCTCTTCTGCGGGGTGATCCGGCCACTGTTTTATCCGAGCCCAACAGCGTGGTTATTACACCAGAAACTGCAGCTCGCTATTTTGGGGATGATGATCCCATCGGCAAACAATTGGTGTATGAGGGACTTATGTTACTTACTGTAACCGGCGTAATGGAACCTATGCCCCGGCAGAGCCATTTCAGGGCCGACCTACTTGCATCGTTTGAATCCCTGAGGAATATCTGGAGCAACTATGATCAGATTGCCGAGCGATGGCTGTGGACTCCTAACTGGACCTACATTCTCGCTGAGCAAGGTGCAGACCGTGGCCAGATTGAGGAGCAGCTCTCTTCATTTTCAGAAACGTACTACGAGGCTTTTTATGGTGAAAATGAGCAGGTAGAGCTGCAGTTGCAGCCGCTCACCGATATTTATCTGCATTCCAACGCTGACAATGAAATCGGCCCTACCGGTAGCTTTCTCTATCTTTTGATTTTTTCTGCGGTCGGGGTTCTTATCCTTTTAATTGCCTGCATCAACTATATTAATCTATCCACCGCTCGCGCTCTCACACGATCGAAGGAGGTTGGCCTGCGAAAAACAATGGGAGCACACCGTTCCCAGCTCACCGGACAGTTTTTATTTGAGTCACTCATCTACACGGTTCTTGCCGTGCTGATTAGTGGATTTATTGTGGTTAACGCCATGCCTTATTTCAACCTGTTTACGGGTAAAGAGATTGCACTGGCCACATTTAGCTGGGGAATCATTCTGGGGATTGGCATTCTGCTTGTGCTTGCCATCACACTTCTTGCCGGATTCTATCCGGCTACGTTTCTATCGGGATACAGTCCCATCGATGCCGTAAAAGGAACATTCTCTGCAGGTCAAAAAGGAGGCAAGCTCCGGCGATCGCTTGTTGTTTTTCAATTTTCCATTACCGCCATTCTAATCATTGGCACGTCGCTGGCTTATTTTCAGTACCAGCATATGCAGCAAAAAGATATGGGATTCGACCGCGAACAGATTATTGTTGTACCGGCTTCCATGAGCCTGACCATCTGGTACTTCGATGAATTTAAAGAGCGGGTGCTGGCAAACTCGGGTGTTTCACAAGTTTCCGGCTCAAAGACAGTACTTGGGTCCGATGATTATTTCACGTACCAGATTGCGCCGGAAGGATATGGTGAGCAGGAAGCATATTCAATTGCCAAGATGTTTGTTACCATGGATTTCCTTGAGACCATGGATATTAAACTGATTGCCGGCAGAGATTTTTCCGAAGATTTTTCTACCGATCCGGAACAGGCGATTTTGATCAACCGGACCATGGTTGACTCAATGGGGTGGGGAACTCCCAACGATGCTATAGGAAAAACATTTCGTGTGGCTGACAAAACTGCTAATGTCGTTGGCGTGACCGAAAATTTCCACTTTGCGCATCTTCGGTACGACCTTGAACCTCTGATACTGGATCTCCCCGAATCGGAGCGCCAGTTTGTCTCCAATATCGATTACTTTAAAATACGCCTGTCCGGTTCAAACACTGAGGATGCACTGGCACATATTCAAAGCGTCTGGGACAGTATTGATCCCATGCATCCATTTGATTTCTTTTTTCTGGACAGTAAAATTGACGAAATGTATGAGCAGGAACAGCAGTTTAGCACGTTGATGGGGGTATTTACCATTCTTGCTCTCGGCATTGGCTGCCTTGGTCTGCTCGGTCTTGCTTCGTATTCCATCAGCAAGCGAACACGCGAAATTGGGGTTCGAAAAGCGATGGGAGCAACAGCAACTCAGATTTTTTATCTTCTCAGCAAAGACTACGTAAAACTGATCCTGCTAGCTCATCTGATAGCACTCCCTGTTGTCTACTTGCTGGCAACTATCGGGTTTAGTGAATTTCCATACGCTATTAACTTACACCTGTACCTGGCGTTAACGTTTGTCTCCAGCATTGTGATTTCAATTTTGATCAGCCTTTTCGCCATCAGCTCGTATTCAGTACGCGCATCCCTTATCAGTCCGGTTGAAAGTTTAAGAAGTGAATAACCAGAAGCATTGATTCCGAATTATGGGAATGGACAGAAAAATTGAAAAGAAAGGATTCAGTAAAGGCGCAATCGTCGCTTTTTTCCTCGTAACTGCAGCACTCGCGTTATTCCTGTTTACATACTATGTGCTCGACAGACAATCGTCAGAAACTGTAAATCGCGATCAGGTTATAATTCGAGAGGTGACTCGCGACTCTTTCCAGGAGTATATCGAAGTTAGCGGTATTGTTCAGCCGTTGCAGTCAACCATTCTGGATGCAGTGGAGGGCGGCGTTGTGCAGGAGGTCTTTGTTCAATCCGGTGAGACGGTCTCAGCTGGCGATACCCTGCTGACACTCTCTAATTCCAACCTCCAGCTAAACGTTTTGCAGCAAGAGGCCGGCCTTTACGATCAAATTAACAACGTTCGGAATTCCCGGCTGAACCTGGAGCAGAACAACCTCCGACTCAGAGAAGATCTTGCAAGTGCCGAAACACAGCTTGATCTGCTCCGGCCCCGGTTTTCACGCGACAGCTCACTCTACAGTCAAAAACTGATATCGCTTCAGGAATTTGAGCAGACGCGTCAATCGTACCGTTTTCAAAAGCGCCGCTATCAGCTGAATTACGAATCATATCAAAAAGACTCCCTTCAGCTGCAAACGCAGCTCACCCAGCTCGATAATTCCGAGGAGCGGATGTGGAGAAGCCTTGAGGGTGTGCAAAGGATACTGGACAATCTCGTTGTAACAGCGCCCATATCTGGCCAGCTTTCAACGGTTGAATTAAACCAGGGGCAATCCATCAGCCAGGGTGAACGGCTCGGCCAGATAGATCAACTGGATGGCTACAAAGTTAGAGTAAACATCGATGAATTTTACCTCTCCCGTGTAACTACAGGACTGGACGGGAGTTTCCCGTTTGCAGGTGAACGGTACGACCTTACAATTACCCGCATTTACCCGGTCATTATGGACGGTAGTTTTCAGGTAGATATGGATTTTATGGGCGAAACACCTGATGGTATACGCAGGGGCCAAACCGTGAGGGTGCGCCTCGAACTGGGCGATCAAACCGAGGCGATACTTCTTGCACGAGGTGGATTTTTTCAGGAAACCGGCGGCAACTGGATTTACCTTATTGATGAATCACAGAATCGGGCGTATCGTCAATCTATAAGACTGGGTCGGGGAAACACCCAGTATTTTGAAGTTCTCGAAGGATTGAGCCCCGGAGATAGTGTCATAATAACCGGTTATAATACCTTCAGCAATTCTGACGTATTGGTTTTAGAGTGAGTCACTTTTTTAGAAGTAAAAATTTAAATACTTAAAACTGATATTTTTTTTCTACTTTCATGAAGAGATCTAATAAGAGGTTCAAAAGCCGGATCTTGAATAACATCTGTGTTTAAAAAGGATTATCGACCGAATACAGACATTTGTTCCGGTATGGTAAAAGAAGTCGTGTGTGTAATATCAGCAGCTACAAAATCGGCAACTATGATTCGTACTAGTAATTTAAAGAAGCTATATCGAACCGAAGAGATAGAAACCACGGCTTTGAATGGAGTCAATATTGAGGTCAAGAAAGGTGAATTTGTAGCTATTATGGGACCCTCCGGTTGCGGTAAATCTACTCTTCTTAATTTACTTGGTCTGCTTGACGAACCGTCCTCCGGCGAATATTTTTTCAATGACACGGAAACATCAGGTTTCAATGAGCGGGAACGGGCAGCACTTCGCAAAGGTAACATCGGGTTTGTCTTTCAAAGCTTTAACCTGATTGATGAGCTTACCGTATTCGAAAATATTGAGCTTCCGCTCATGTACCTTGGGCTTTCTACCGATGTGAGGAAGAAGAAAGTAGAGGAATCGCTCCAGCGGATGAGCATGATGCCCCGTCGGAATCATTTCCCGCAGCAACTCTCCGGTGGTCAGCAGCAGCGGGTTGCTATAGCACGTGCAGTCGTTGCTGACGCCGATCTTATTCTTGCCGATGAACCCACCGGAAATCTTGATTCCGATCACGGCGATGAAGTCATGGACCTTCTGACGGAACTCAACCAGCAGGGAACTACAATTGTTATGGTCACCCATTCCCCGCACGACGCCGGGTATTCCGACCGACGAATTCACCTCTTTGACGGGTCAGTTGTAAAAGAACCTGCTGAAAAAGATTATCACGTATAACCTGGATTTTAGCTCACATCTCCTCCATACAGCCGGGCGGCATTCTGTCTGCGGAACGTTTTTTACCCTAACTCTCCTTAATGTAGGTGTTCTATCAGTCTAACCTACGGTAGCTTATGAGATTTTTTCAGTTCTTCCTCTTCCTGTTTATTTTTCTCCAATCCGCAGTTGAAGCACAGCCATCACCGCCAGAAGATCGTGATTTGGATCGCATCTTCAACATCGGCACCGTTCAAAGTCTCATGATTGAAAAAGACGGAACCGTTCTTCACGAGGAGTTTCGCAGCGGAATGACAAGAAACAGCACCACAAATATTAAATCTGCATCAAAGAGTATTATCTCTCTTATAGTCGGAATTGCAATTGATGAGGGCTACTTGGAAAGTGTAGATCAGACAATCGAAGGCTTCTTTCCGGATTATTTTGAGCAGAACCCCAATTCCGCAAAGGAGTCTATCACCATCAGGAATTTGCTGACAATGCGCAGTGGGCTTGAAACCACCAGCTTTCAAAATTACGGGCGATGGGTAATTAGTGATAACTGGGTGACGTTCGTGCTGGATCAGCCCTTTGAGGAGGAGCCCGGCGGGCGCATGGTCTACAGTACCGGTACATCGCACCTGCTATCCGTGATTCTTACCCGGGCTACTGGCATGAGTACACGCGCATTTGCCAATAAACATCTGTTTGAACCGCTCAACATACGCGTTGGAGGCTGGGACCGGGATCCCCAGGGAAACTACATGGGCGGTAACAACCTTGCCATTAGTCCGCTTGCACTGCTTAAAATTGGTAATTTGATGCTTAACCGCGGCTCTTATAACGGTGACCAGCTGGTTTCCGAATCATGGATCACGGACTCTGTTGATATCTACACGAGAAGTAACTACAACGCTTATGACTACGGCTATATGTGGTGGCGAAAGCCCGCCGGCAGCAGAGATGTGATTTTTGCCTGGGGCAATGGCGGCCAGTACATCCTGGTGCTTCCTGAACTAAATGCAGTGATAAGTATTACGTCAGATTTGGGAAGAAGCAACGGTTCACGCCGGTACCAGCGGCGGATTTTTACGTTTCTTGAAGAGGAGATTATTCCCTATTTGCTGGAATCTTAAGAACGCTACTCACGGAACGGCATTGGGAAGACAGGCACACCCACGTGGCCGTCTTTACTCACAGAACGCACTCCAAACAGCCAGTTGTCTTTAGATACATTTTTTAATGTATAGTGAGTATTTGCTCCCACAACCTTTTTGTGCTGCCAAACCGGAGATGTCGTCTCCCTCCAAAGCACCTCATAACCGCCGAGATTTCCAGACTCTGAACGGCTCCACCGCAGACGGGTATCATTTTCAAGTTCAGTAACATTAATTCCAACATTGGCAGGTGGCCTCGGAGACCGGGCCAGATTAGCAAGCACTGAAAGATTTATCTCTGCAACACGCTTTACATAGTCATAATCGACGTATTCGGGAAGATCGCCGTATCGAACTCCATCTGTTTCACGAACGTCCTCATGCTGGTGATTGTACGTTTCATAAGGCTCTGAAAAACGAACTGCGGGAAACCCATGCTCTAAGAACGCCATATGATCCCCGCCTCTCATATATCGATCGGCTCTGTAAATAAGCCTAACCTCCATTGTCTCCCTGTAGCTTTCCGCTATCTCCTTGATTGTTCTCGCAAGCTGACGTGTCGGCATATCACTCTCTCCTCCTGTTTGCAGATAACGAACTGTTTCTATACTGAGCGCGTCCTCCGCCGGAATTCCTCTTGCGAATAGTCTCACGGTATTGGGAGCAGACAAGGTCCCATTTCCCGATTCAGGATTCCCAATAATATCATTCGTTATCATGCCTGCAATGTTTTTACCCGACGATGCAGCTTCAGTAGCCAGTCGGCGAGCCCCAAGCAGGCCCTGCTCTTCACCAGCCACAGCCATGAAGACCAGCGTAGCAGGAAAATTATAACCCGACATCACGCGAGCCAGCTCCATCACTGCTGCCGTGCCTGACGCATCATCGTTTGCCCCCGGAGCCAAAGACTCAGAATCCATCACACGCGACGCCCGCGAATCGTAATGGCCACTAACGACAAAAATACGGTCATCAGCCGGATCAATACCCGGCAGCGTAGCTGTTATGTTAACAATGTCGACGGATCTGGGAATGCGCCGGGTGGGTTCCTGTAAAAATCTGTGATATTCAACCGTCAGACGGCCGCCATTCTGATTACTATACCGGTCCAGCTCCTGTTTAATCCATCGCCGAGCAGCGCCAATTCCAAATGTGTCGCTCTCAGTTTCAGACATAGTATGGCGAGTGCCAAAATTTACAAGTGTTTCAACGTTCCTTTCTATTGAATCTGCAGAAACGGTCTCTATCATTTCAAGTATATCAGGGTCGAGTTCTCCAAGTTTTATTCGACCCGATTCAGGTTCACTACTGGTACATGCCCCAAATACAAGGACAAACAATAATGCAATAAGTAACAATAGGTTACGCATGGTACTTGAGTAAATTATTTGAAGTACTTGATTATCACTTATAACGAAGCAACAGTCAAGATGCGAGATGTTAAAAGATGGTGAGATTTATTAAATCAGATTTACATTAGTGCAGTATGATTGTTTTATCGGCCTACAGTACTGAAGTTGCTATGAAGGTCAATACCTATGTATGCTGTTTGTGTGTCTTTCATAAGAGGTCTCCTATGGATTTGGTTTACCTGTGATGAACTTAAATGTACCAAATTAAGGGCGGCCTCTTTTTTATAATACCTATGCTGATCGGTGTGGGTAAGTTTTCAGTTTAAATTAAACCCTAAAGGGTCGCACATACTAATCGAATGATTTCACCGGTACTTTTCCCCACAGGGATAAATAGAAGGCCTCCCCCGCTGAAGCAGGACTAAAAGAAGAAAGTATCCATGCCCAGGACCCCTTCGGCCTTGAAATAATTGGCGGATTGAGGTAGCCGGAAGATCTGCGGTAACCTTTTATCGTATCGCTTCGCGTTCAAAAGATGAGCGGCCCGGAACTGTGTAGCAAGCATTAAACGTAGTGGACAATTGATATAGGATTTCCTCCGAAGGGATCACTTTGTGGTCTCTTTCGTTCGACGGGTTAATTAAAGACTAAAAACACCACAGCTCCCAAGGACCAGGATGTTAATATATGGATGAAAGCCTTTGAAACCCGTCAGACCGCAAATACAGTGTGCAGATGGGGAGTTATATCTCGATAAACCTGCCAGGCCGGCGAATCGGGGCTTGCCCACTCAACAGCCAAAAATATCAATCGACTCTCGAGGATGCTGATGTTTGTAAAAGGACGATTCGGATTGTATTATCTGTCATATCTTTTGAACACATACCAGATCTCATGAACTCACTTCCACTTCGTTCTTTTTTACTGCTCATTACGCTATCACTTTCTTCTCTTTCACTCCCGCACATGCTTCACGCCCAGATCGACCGCGAATCGGGCAACCTTATTTCTACACGATCCGAAGTTATTGCTGAACGTGGCATGGTCGCTACCAGTCAGCCTCTTGCCACTCAGGTAGGCCTCAATATCTTGCGGAACGGCGGCAACGCCATTGATGCGGCCATCGGCGCAAATGCCGCAATGGGGCTCATGGAGCCGACCGGCAACGGCATCGGCGGAGATCTCTTTGCCATCATCTGGCACGAAGAAAGCGGGCAGCTCTACGCTTTGAATGCCAGCGGCCGTTCACCCATGGGCCTCTCATATGACCGCCTCATGACTATATTGGATGACATGGGCAGCAATGATATACCGGCGTATGACCTGCTGTCTGTATCCGTACCCGGTGCAGTAGATGGTTGGTTTGAGATGCATGACCGATTCGGCTCCACATCGATGGATGACATCCTTTCAGAACCGATATGGTACGCTGAAAATGGGTTTCCGGTCAGTGAAGCCATCTCAGCTTCCTGGCGGCGAAGTGCCTCTTTTTTAAGTGGTCAGCCCGGTGCATTTGAAGAGACTTTTACAATCGACGGACGCGGACCTGAAAAAGGTGAGATCTTCAGCAATCCGGATCTCGGCAATACATTTCGTCTGCTTGCTGAAGAGGGAAGGGATGCATTTTACAGAGGTGAGATTGCGGAGAAAATTGACGAATGGATGAAGGAGAACGACGGCTACCTTCGATACGAGGATTTTGATAATCACCATTCTAACTGGGTCGACCCCGTAACAACTAACTACCGCGGGTATGATGTGTACCAGGTGGGCGGTAATGTTCAGGGAACTGCCGTTCTGCAAATGCTAAACATTCTGGAGGGATTTGATCTTTCAGAAACCGGATTTGGGACCGCGGAAACGCTGCACCTGATGATCGAAGCCAAGAAACTGGCATTTGAAGATCGTGCAAAACACTACGCCGACCCTGACTTCCATGACGTTCCCTACGATGTACTGCTATCTAAAGAGTACGCTGCGGAACGGCGAGAGCTTATTGGAGACATTGCCCTTGAAGACCTGACTACCGGCGTAGATGTTCTTGAAGATGGCGACACAATTTACCTGAGTACAGCTGATTCCGAGGGCAATATGGTATCGCTGATTCAAAGCAACTTTCGTGGCATGGGTACGGGGTTTGTCGTACCGGGTACGGGATTCAGCTTTCAAAACCGTGGTGAACTGTTCTCGCTTGACCCAGATCACCCCAATGTCTATGAACCTGGCAAACGACCGTTTCACACAATTATCCCGGGGTTTGTGATGAAAGATGGCGAGCCGTTCATGAGCTTCGGGAATATGGGCGGTGCCTATCAGCCAATCGGGCACGTGAGTATTTTAACAAATGTGATCGATTTTGGTATGAACATTCAACAGGCGGGCGATGCCGTGCGCTGGGATCACGGTGGGTCGACTCAGCCCACCGATGATGTTTCAGACAACTTGACGGATTCAGGTCAGGTCAGTATAGAATCCTCAATCGGCTACCAGGTGGTGCGCGATCTCGAAATCAGAGGTCACGATGTACAGATCGGCGACAGCTTCTTTGGTCGTTTCCAGGCTATCATGCGCGACCTTGAGACAGGCGTTTACTATGGTGCGTCAGAGTCGAGAGTGGATGGCCAGGCGGCCGGGTACTAATTTAACACCTCCTTCTTCGGACGATTGGTTATATCGTCAGGCTACGCCCTTGAATAACTAATTTCGTATACTCGACAGCAGAAAAAGGCAATCAGCGGTCGAGAAAATTCAAATAATTCCACTATTCATTACCCAAACTTAAGCACTAATGAGATTTCGCATAATCATTATAGTACTGCTCTTTTCACTCATACTATTATCCTGCAGCCAGTCTCCGGAAACAGATTCACGCACTGAATTTGAGGATCTGCCGGTTGCGCAGCTCAAATTAATTTCAGATTTCGACCAATCCGGTGAGTATTTCTTCCAGCACCTCAATTATAGTTCCATAGCTCTGCCGAACGGAGATATTATACTTAATGACCGGGCGGGCAGTTTTATCATAAGGGTCAACCCGCAGGGTGAACTTATTGATTTAATAGCCCGGCAGGGAAACGGACCGGGCGAGATACAGGATCCACTCTCTATTCAGATGGTTGATGATTCTACGTTACTGATTGTAGATCAACGCAGGCAGAAGATCATCCGAAAAACACTCGATTCATCAGCAATTGAAGAATTTACTCTGCCAAGAACAGAAACTTCAAGAGTAAATGAAGCCTATGCAACTGAAGAACCGGACATTATCAACGTAAACTGGTGGAATTTTTCTGCCCTGACCCAGTTTGATGCAGAATCGAAAAGCAGAATTTCAAGTTACAACCTTGTTTCTGAAGCAACGATTAAAGACCTCGAATATCCGGGGGATATACATGCGCTCTTCTTAAGCGACAATGGCCAGCCAAGAGGATCAACGAAAGTTCCATTTTCAGCGGAACTACTGTATGATTATTCTCAGGATAAGACCGAACTCTACGCATTTTGGCCCGAAGATTCTCAAATAACTGTATTTGACCCCATCGAACTTGACACACTTAGAACAATCCCTGTTAATCTGATTTCCGAATCACTATCCTCAACAGAACGCGATTCACTTGAACGGGAATACCAAAAAGCGCAATGGGTAACGGTAAAAGAGCTGTTGCCCGAACAAAAAGTGCCGGCGGATAAAATGATTATCGATTCACAAAATCGTATCTGGCTAAAGCTGACAGTTCAATCCGACAGCCAGGAGTGGATTGTTTTAGATCAAAATGGAACGCCCGAATTCAGAGCCCAATTCCCGAAAGAGGGTATTGTGACCCATATTTCTGAGCAGCATATTGGATTCCGTGCTGATGATCACCTTTTTTCGCTTTATGAGCTTGGTGAGTGAAAATTGAGATAAATTCTCCCCTCAAAACCCGTCAGACCGCAAATGCAGCGTGCAGACGGGGGATGGGGTTTTCTACACTCAACAGTCGAAATAAGACACAAAGTGGCCTCTGCAGGAAAAGACAATCAAGTGTCGAGGGCTTGCCTCAAACTATTACCTTTCATCAGACCAATGGTTTTAGCCTCAAAACCCGTCAGACCGCAAATACAGCGTGCAGACGGGGGGTGGGATCATGCATTCGACAGTCCAGAGCTACCGGCAATTGAGAAACATAACTATTCGTCAAATATATTCCGGTACATGTCGCTTTCGGTTTCAAGCATGACAGCATCCAGGTACCGATAGGAAATATTCAGCTCTTTGATTTTAGCGTGATCGTCATCATCAAGTTCAACGTCGGCACTCTGCAGGTTTTCGGGAATCCGACCGGGGTTGGTTGACTTGGGAATCACAATTGTATCTCGATCCACAGCCCACTTGATAAGTACCTGCGCCGGAGTTACATCGTTTTTTTCAGCAATGGAATGGATCACCTTATTCTCAAGAAGCGCCGGTTCGTCATCCGACTTCATCATATCAGGTCGGTCGCTGCTGCCGAGGGGGGAGTACGCAGTAATGAGCATATCGTTCTCTTTTCCATACGCAACCATCTCTTCCTGCTGCAGGTACGGATGCATTTCCACCTGATTCATCTCAGGAAAGTCATCCGTTTTCTACTTCAAGTCATCCAGCTTTTTGATGCTGATATTCGACACACCGGCATGGCGGACCAACCCCTGACTTTTCGCTTCAAGCATCGCTTCCCAGGTTTCAATAACCGGAACATCATCAAGAGACAGGTAATCCTCATCACCCTGCGGAAATCCCTCAAGTCCTGGACGAAATGCGATGGGCCAGTGCATCAGATATAAATCAAGATAATCAAGCTGCAGATCAGACAGTGTCTTTTTAAGCGCCGGTAGTACATCTTCCTCCCTGTGGGCGGTATTCCAAAGTTTAGACGTAATATGGACATCATCGCGCTTAATATCAGTCGTAGAAAATATCTCATTAAATGCATCTCCTGCTTCCGCCTCATTACCGTAAACAGCCGCACAATCGATATGCCTGTAACCGGTTTTCAGGGCTGATTGCACCGCCAGCCCAACATCACCCGGCGCAGATTTCCATGTTCCAAGACCAATTGCGTCTATAGTGTCTCGGTTTCTGTACTGAAATGTCTTGATCTCTTCTTTTTAATTTATATCAAATTGTTCCATAAGATGAATATCAATGGGTGACTTAATCTCCCTCCCCTATTATAAATGTACAGCTGAAAATTGACGAACCAGACGGGTTAATCATTCAAACATCTTTAGGTAATAGACATTAAAAATGTAACATGGTGCTGAACAAAACGACCTGGTAGAGTACGAAGCGGAGCGAAGTTCCTGCCAGTTGTGAATTGGAGAGGACATTTGTTGCTACAAAAAAAATAAGATCAGACACTCGCGACTCTTGCAGGAGCCCACGCGAACTGCAAAGAATAATTGTAACGATAAAACTGGCACGCGTGGCCACTCAGCCAGGTCGCTGAACAAACAACCTCATCTACTTACCCACAAACTTTCCTGTAGAACCAGACATTTAAAGACTGAGAAGAATCCATCGCTGATACGCCCTACCTGTTTTTCTTAAATCAACACTGAATACGACTTATATTTTATCGTCAGATTGCGTATATACAGAATAGGCTCAATCGTCTGAAATCATTAGGTACATCAGGTTCTTAAGGCATGGTTAATTATTGCCTTTATAAACAGTGTGCAACAGGCATAAAATCCATAAAAGGATTGGTTGATACACCTTCATTTAAAAACCCATTTAACACTTATTGACTAAGTCTATGAAATACTCAAAATCAGAAAAATACAATACCGTAATTATAACCTTCAAAGGAAAAATCATGGGTGGACCTGATGCGGCTGATTTTCATGATGAGCTAAAAAAACTGGCCGATGAGGGTAAAGCCAATGTCGTTGGCGACCTCAGCAAGGTGAAATTTATGAACTCATCGGGGCTTGGCATTTTAATTACGGCAATGACCAGTATGCGAAAAGCCGGGGGCGATTTTAAAATTTGCGGGGCATCCGACAGAATTGAAAGTCTTCTGATCGTAACCAAGCTTATTACCGTTTTTGATCACTATAAGACGCTGGATGAGGCTGTTGAAGCTTACCAGTCCGAATAGTAGTTATCATTATTACCCTACTAACATCTTATCTCTATTCAGGCGAGCAGTACCGGACAGTCAGAACCGTAATATCATCTGACTGCTCGGCCGCTCCCGTAAATTTCATGACTTCCAGAAAGATTCCCTTCACGAGTAATTCCAGCGATTTAGCCGGATGTTTTTCGAGATAACTTATGAGACGCTCTTCATCAAAGAAACCGTCGCTTTCATCCTCCGCTTCGGTTACACCGTCAGTAAACGTGACGACAGTATCTCCCGGATTGAGCTGAACGGTTGTCATGTCATATGGTGCTCCTTCGAATTTTCCAAGCAACAAACCGCCCACATTATCAAGCTCTTTAACTTCTCCATCTTTCGTCTGGATGTAGGGTAAATTATGACCGCCGTTGCAGTACGATAGCTCACCTGTTTTCAGATCTAGAACGCCATAAAAGACCGTAACGAAGGTAGAAATATCACTCTCCGGTATCAGCATGTTATTCACCTTTTCAATACACTCGGCGGGGTCAGCAACTTCAGACCCTATGGCTTTCAGCATCGTCCGGCAAACCGCCATGTAAATAGCTGCTGGCATCCCTTTTCCAGCCACATCTCCAATGAAGAATGCCATGTGATCATCATCGAACTTGAAGAAGTCGTAAAAATCCCCGCCCACATGTTTTGCGGCAATCATATTGGCAAAAATGTCAAACCGTTCATCATCAGGAAAAACAGGAAATTCCTGATGCAGTATTTTTTGCTGAATACGGGCTGCCATATCGAGATCATGGTTGAGCGCCTCAAGCTGCTCTTCTATTATTTTCGAGTTCAGAAACTTTACAATTTCAGAAAGGGTCTTTTCGATGGTTGTTTCAAGGTCTTTAAAATCGATCGGTTTCGTCACAAAGTCGTATGCGCCACGGTTCATGGCTGTACGAATATTTTCCATATCTCCGTATGCCGACACGATCACGGTTTTCAGATCGTTTCTTTCGAGTTTCCGGAGTTCATCAAGAAGTGTCAGCCCATCCATTTTAGGCATATTGATATCGCTGAGCACGAGAGACAGGTCAGTATGTTCAGAGACGACAATGAGTGCTTCCTCACCATTTTCCGCAAACAGGAATTCATATTCTTTAGCCTTCACTTTATGCCTGAACTTTTGAAGCATCAGCATCTGCAGATCCGGTTCGTCATCAACTACCAAAATTTTATGTTCTGCCATAATCTTAACCCTTAATATTCAAGCTTATTCTTCTATCAGTTTTGACACTTCATCTTTCAGCGAGCTAAAATCGATTGGCTTAGTAAAGAACTCTTTTGCGCCCGAATCCATCGCATTTTTATAGTTTTCCTGGTCGCCATACGCAGAAATCACACTCACTTTAATCGCGGGGAACTCGCTCTTCACCCTTCTCAAAAGTTCAATGCCTGACATCCCGGGCATATTAATATCGGAAAAAATATACACCACTTCAGGCGGATCGTTACTTTTCAATATGTCCAGTGCTTCATTACCCGAAAATGCGAACTCAAGCTCAATAAGGCCATTCCGAATCTCCTTTCTGAATTTTTGTCTGAACAGCATTTCAACATCGCGCTCATCATCGACGACGAGAATTTTTATGGGTATACTCATTCAGATAGTGATTGCTTTAAAGTAATAAAAAACGAAGTTCCTTTGCCCGATACAGTCTCAATATCAATGTTGCCCCCGTGGGCCTTTATAATATCGTTGGTAATACTAAGGCCGAGCCCGGTACCATCAGTTCCTTTCTTAGTCGTAAAAAATGGCTGCAGCACTTTGTCTTTCATCTCCTCGGGAATGCCGGGGCCGTTATCTCTACATTCGATGATGACTAAATTACCTTTCTGCCTGGTTTTGATCGTGAGCTTAGGTACGTAGCTACTATCACCATTTACTGATTGCTGTTGGCTCATAGCTGAATGTTTTTCCCGCATTGCGTCAAAAGCGTTATTGCACAAATTCACAACAACCCGGCTAAAATCTTCAGCTACCAGCGGCACATTACCAACATCCTCATCTAATTCCAATTCAATATCAATAGTGATTGCATTTTTGCCGGCACGCATGCCATGAAAGCTCAAGTTTACATATTCTTCAATCAGTGCATTAAGATCAGTAGGGTCCATTTGTCCCGACCCGCCACGGCTGTGCTGAAGCATTGATTTAACAATAGAATCGGCACGCGAGCCGTGTTCATGAATTTTATTAAGATTCGATTCAATGTCATTTAAGATATCAAAAATCAGCTCAGGGTCCGGTCCATTCTCACTGTCTTTTTCTCCTGAAGAAGAACCCCTACGACGCTCCGATCTGGCCATTTGCCGAACCTCATCTCTGACCTCATCAATAAGCTCCACACTCAGCTCCGAAAAATTGTTCACAAAGTTCAGAGGATTCTTGATCTCATGTGCGATCCCGGCCGTAAGCTGTCCCAGAGAGGCCAGCTTTTCCTGCTGGACCAATTGCCCTTGCATGGTTTTCAGCTCGCTGAGCGTAGCATTCAGCTTGCGATAAGCAGACGCATTATCAAGAGCGATAGCTGCATATGTGGCAAGGTTTCTTAAAAGGTTGACGTGATAAGCGGTATAGGCATTCTTTTTAAAACTTTGCGTAGTAATTACCCCGATTACCCGGTCTTGATGAACTAATGGCAAATAGAGTATTGATATAGATGCTTCCCCTTCTATAGGAGCCTGGTACAACTTAACATACTTCTTATACTCAGCTGTATAATCACCAATAACAATTTCTTCATTCTTTTTGAAGCAATATACAGCTAACCGGTTTTCTTCATCCAGCTTGTTAACAAAAGGCGATAGCATCTTGCCTTTTTCTTTGGTAGCCGGAAATTCCAGCCTGTTTTTCTCTTCGTTATAAATGCCAACCCCAAAGATAGCCGCATCCATCAGGGCATTTACATTTTCATAAACGGTTTCAATAATTTTGTGTACAGAAAGTGTGGATGTGATGGTTCGGCCTATCTGACTAAGTTTTTCGGTATCAGCCCGGCGTTTGTTTTCGGCTTCAGCACGGAGTTCTGCGTCTCTCAAGGTTTGGCGCTCTTGTTCCTTTTTGGAAATGCGGTTTCGCTGAACACGGTCAACCCCAAATATCAAAAATCCTATCATTCCGATACCCGCACCATAGGCCCACCAGGTTCTATACCAAGGAGGTAAAATGGTTAAGTTAATAGACGTACCTTCATTATTCCAGATGCCGTCGGCATTTGCAGCTTTTACTTTAAAGGTATAACTCCCTTCAGGAAGATTGGTATACGTTGCGGATCGTTTATTACCTGCATCTATCCAGTCGGGATCAAAACCTGCTAACTGGTACGCATAGGTGTTGCCTTCGGGATTGGCAAAATGAAGAGCTACGTAGTCAAATGTAACCTCATTTTGACTATAACTAAGTGTGATTTTATCGGTTTCATCCAGAGGTTTTTTGAGGGGGGACTCCGGACCGACCGTCACCGATCTGTTGAATATTTTAAAATCTGCAAGGACGACCTGTGGCGGTATTTCGTTTATGTGAAGCTGTTCCGGAGCAAAAGCCGTAACGCCTTTTCCACTTCCGAAATACATAATTCCGTCGTTACTTTTAAAATATGCGTTTTGGCTGTATTCCAGTGCCATAAGCCCATCGTCCAATCCGTAATTTCTAAAGGTTTCAGTGGATGGATCAAAGTTTGAAATTCCTTTGTTGGAGCTCATCCAAAGCGTGCCATTTTCATCTTTCAGCACAGAATAGAGCGTATTGTTCGGTAACCCATCATCTGTGTTATAATGTTTGGCAGTAAGGGTATTAGTATCAAACCGATTTAACCCTCCATTCTGAGTTGCCAGCCAGAGAATACCGGGTTCTTCCGGGCGTTCGAGTAAGCTTGAAATCTGATTATTGTTGATGGTAGTGGTATCTCTTGAGTTATATCTTGACGCAATGGTAGCTTCGTCACCTTCAGGGTCGTAGCGAAGCAGGCCGTTATTCGACCCTAACCAGAGAATGCCATTCAGATCCTGATGCATTGAAAGAACGGCCGGGCCAAATTCAACCCCGATCTCTTCTTTGGGGAGGGGAATGTGTTTATAGGTTCCTGTTTGAGTGTCGAACAAATCAAGCCCACCCACACTTCCGACCCAGAGTTTTTTGTTATCTGCTGCCGTGGGTAACAGAGCAAATAGATTATTTCGTCCAAGAGTTTCTTCTGAGTTTTCGTGCCGATAGCGGCTAAAAGTTCCGGTATTACGATCAAATAAGTTTAGGCCTCCACTGGTTCCAACCCAAAATTTGTTGTTTCCATCTTCTGCAAATACCCGGATTGAACCAAAAAGAATAGAGGTCGAATCATCAGGTGAATGCGAATAGCGAAGCGTTTTTCCTGATGCTGCGTCGAATTGAGTTAAAACATTACCAACCGCCCCCCGGTCACTTCCAGCCCAAAGTGTGCCTTCCTGATCCTCATACACGCCCCAGACGATACCCGGCGCGATGCTTTGGTCATTATCGGGATCATGTTTAAGATGAGTGAAGTTTACGGCACCGGGGTTAAATGCTGCAAGTCCTTCGGTAAACGTACCCACCCAAATAGTTCCTGAATGATCTGTATACATAGATTGAACCAGATCATCGCTAAGGCTGTGCGCATCTCGAGGGTTATTTCGGTAGGAGGTAAAAGATTCGTCTAACATATCAAAACGGGAAATTCCGGTGCCCGGACCGCCCACCCATAAAATATCAGGACTATCGGGATCAGGAACAACCTGGTGCAAGAAGTTTAGCGGATTTGTTTCCGTTTCGGTACTTGGGGCAATGAGGAACCGTTCAGCTTCACCGGTTTTACTATTCAACCGTACCAATCCATTACCGGTAGCTAACCAGTGTATATTAGGGGTACCAGGTGGATGAAATTGATCCAGAATATTTTGAGCCGATCCATAGTAAGGCGGTACAAAGTCGGGGTCATGTAAGAAACGCGTTATTTCATCAGTCTCCGGATTTATTCGGTTCAAACCGTTTGTTGAACCCGCCCAAATAAATCCATTTTGATCTTCATTCACCCAAAACACGGTTCGGGAGGATATGGTGGAAGGATTGTCAGGCACGTGTGCATAGCGTGTAAACGTGCCGTCTTCGCCTGCCCGCATTCTATTCAGGCCTTCATCAAAGGTACTTACCCATAAATCACCACGGCTATCTTCGAATGGTAAAAAAGTGCGGTCACTAGATAGTGAAGTGGAATCTACGGGATCATGAACGTACTTTTTAAATTCACCGGTTGTCTGATCGAGGCGGTTAAGGCCTGTGGCTTCTGTGGTAGCCCAGATATCTCCATTTTTTGATTCGGCCATTCCCCACACCCAGTTGTCGGAAAGAGAGGTTGTATCAAACGGAGTGGCGGAATAAACCTTAAACTCGTGTCCATCATAGCGGTGAAGCCCTCCCTGTGTGGCAATCCACAGAAACCCTTTACTATCCTGAATGATAGTATTTGCTGAAGCCTGTGCCATTCCATCTACAAGGCCGATGCTTTCGAATCTCAAGGAGGGTGCATCGGGGCCAATGAGTGTAGTTGGGGCAATTTCATCAATTTGTGAATAAGCCGTTGTTGTAATGAAGAGCAACAACAGGAGGTTACTAAAAAAGTACCTTCCGCCTCGCAGCCACTGCCAGAATGTACATATGTTGAATTGAAGGTTAAGTCTGCTTTTTTTCATGGGACTATGATGTGGCTGAGAGTTGAATGGTGAAACGGGTACCCTCAAATCGAATCGTGGCAACTTCTAAAATGCCCCCGTGGGCTTTAATAATATCATTGGTTATGGAAAGCCCAAGTCCGGTTCCTTGCGTGCCTTTCTTGGTTGTAAAAAACGGCTGCAGGATTTTGTCTTTGATGTCGTCAGGGATGCCGGGGCCATTGTCTTCGATTTCGATAGTCACGTTGCCGTCTGCTCGTCGGGTCCTCACTGCCAGCACAGGTTTATAAGATTCCACTTTCTCTTCTCCCTTTTCACTCTTCACTTTTGCCTTCTCTCTCATTGCATCGAACGCATTGTTGCAGAGGTTCAGAAGAACCCGGCTAAAGTCTTCGGCAATCAAGGGGATCTCTCCGATAGAATCATCCAGATCTAATTCTATATCCACATTAATAGGTTCTTTGCTTGCCCGCATTCCATGAAAAGCAAGATTTGTATACTCCTTAATTGCGCTATTGAGATTAGTTGGTTCCTTACGCCCATCACCACCGCGCGAGTGCTGGAGCATGGATTTCACGATACTATCGGCCCGTTTTCCATGTTCAAAAATTTTGTCGAGATTCATCCCAACATCATCCAGAGTCTCAAGCACGTCAGGATTTTCAATATTATACGTTGAAAAGATATCCTTGAGTTCTGTTCGTACCTCACCAATTAGTTCAATGGTGAGATCAGAAAAGTTTGTAACAAAATTGAGTGGGTTTTTGATTTCATGAGCAATTCCTGCAGTGAGCTGCCCGAGACTTGCAAGTTTTTCCTGCTGAACAAGCTGCTCCTGTGCATCTTTTAAGTCCTTCAGTGCGGAACGCATTTTTTGGTAGGCTTCTGCATTTTGCATGGCAACACCCACGTTGGCCGCTATGGTTGTGAGTAACCTTAAATCGTTTTCATTGAACCGGTTTTCCTGTTCCTTACTCTGAACACTAATGACTCCAATCGAATTGCTGCCCGCCATAATCGGAACACCAAGATAAGACTCCACCATTTTCCCCTTTTTTTCCGCTTTGAGCTTAAGGTAGGCATCATCAAGGTTTTGATTTATAAGAATTGGCTCTTTCTTTAAAATTATTTTTTCTGTAATTCCATTTCCAAATGGCCTCGGCTCTGCATTGTCTCCATAATAGTAGGGGAAATTAAGCATATTGGTTTTACGGTCGTGAACCGCCAGGTAAACGATATCTGCTTTGAATGTTTCGCGCATCTGTTCGCCCACGAGTTCGATAAGTTTATCAAACTCAAGTTGCGATACGAGTGCCCGGCTGATGTTATTTACTGTCTGCATTTCGGCGGCACGTCGTTCAGTTTCATTGAAAAGCCGCGCGTTTTCAATGGCCACACTCATACTGTTGGTAAGAGTGGTGATCAGCTGAAGATCGCTTTCGCTGAATGCGTGTTCTTCTACAACATTTTGCAAGCTTACGGAACCCATAACCGTATCACCTACAATCATCGGCACAAAAATTGCTGATTTTGGTGCCAGGCCTTTTGTTATTGCAGTGCCTTCGTACTTTGTTGCAATGGCCTCATAATTTTCATTAATAAGCAGGTGTTTCTTTGTTTCAATTAACTTTTTATTTGCCCATATGAACGGCCTCGGCTCCACCTCTATGCGTTTGCCATTTTCAATTGCATATTGCCAGTACTCCAAACCATTTTCATGGTCAAAAGTCCGGATGATCATGGTCTGAGTATCAAGAACATCACAGATTCTTTCGCCTACAAGTTTGTAGATGGCTTGCATGTCCATCTCGCGCACCAGGCCGTCTTGCACATTGTTAATTACAGCCAATTCGGCATTTCTCTGTTTAGTTTCGTCAAGAAGGCGTGTTGTTTCGTTAAACAGCCGGGCATTTTCAATGGCCACGATCATACTGTTTGCAAGAGTACTCAGCAGACGGACATCAGATTCGGGAAAAGCGTGCTCTCGATCCAGGTTTTGAAGGCTCACATACCCGCGGACTGCATCCCCGATAACAAGCGGCACAAATAGAACAGATTTGGGAAGACTGGTTCCGGGCAGGGCTTTCGGTTTTATGCCCAAAATTTTACCGGCTTCATCAGCAAAATTTTCGTTGATTAAAATAAGTTCTTTAGTCTTAATTAATCTTTTTCTGAATTTATCTAAAGGCCGGGGTTCGGGATAGAATCTGTCTCCATCTTCATAGTTGTATTGAAAAATTTCATTTAATTTTTTGTGATCAAAAGTAGCAATGGATACAATTTGTGCATTAAACAGATCTCGAATACGATCACCCACAAGATCGTAAATCCCCTGCATATCCATCTCTGCTACTAGCCCCTGCTGCACGCTGTTAATCACCGCCAATTCCGCATTCCGCTGCTCTGTTTCATTGAAGAGCCGTGCATTTTCCAGAGCTACGCTCATGCTGTTGGCCAGCGTACTGAGCAGTCGTACATCTGATTCTGGAAAGGCCTGCTCGTGATCCAGGTTCTGCAAGCTGACGTACCCTCTTACAGAATCGCCGATAATCAGCGGTACAAACAGAACAGACTGTGGAAGATCTGTTCCCGGTACGGCCTCAGGTTTAATTCCTGAAATTTCTTCTGCCCGGTCAAGGAAGTGTTCGTTGATCAAAATCATCTCTTTTGTTTTAATCAATCTCTTCCTGAAATTATCGAGAGGCCTCGGATCGGGATAAAGCCGTTCCCCATCTTCATATTGATATTGGAAGTGCTCTTTGCCGCTTTCATGATCGAATGTGCAGATGATAGCAACCTGGGCGTCGAAAAGGTCACGAATACGATCTCCAACCAAATCGTAAATACTCTGCATGTCCATCTCGGCCACAAGCCCCTGCTGCACACTGTTAATCACGGCTAGCTCGGCGTTTCTTTGCTCGGTTTCATTGAAAAGACGAGCGTTTTCAAGGGCGATGCTGACACTGTTTGCGAGGGTCTTTAATAACTGTACGTCCGATTCCTGAAAGGCATTTTCCTTGTCCAGGTTTTGCAGGCTCAGGCATCCTGTCACCACATTGTCTACATTCAGGGGGACAAAAAGGAGGGATTTTGGTAAACGCGTACCCGGAACCGGTTCGTGCACTTCACCGGTTATCTCTTCTATTTTTTTATTAGTATTTTCATTAACCAACAATGTTTCTGAATGGTTTATAAGCCATTTTCTGATTTCATTCAGTCGCCGCGATTCAGGATACAACCGCTCACCATCCTCATAGAGGTATTGGAAATGCTCCAGTCCCGTATCCAGATCGAAGGTATAGATGCCTGTTACCTGAGCGTCAAAAAGTTTCCTGAGCTTTTCGCCGATCAGCTCATAGATCTCCTTCATGTCCTTTTTAGCAATCAGACCCTGCTGAACACTGTTGATCAGCGTCAGTTCCGCTTCCCGCTGTTTCAGTTTTAGATCGGTACTTTGATTAGATATCATTACCGGACTGAATTTGAGTTGATGTGTTCATGATAACTGTAATGGTTGTACCGACGCTACTGCTGTCTACACGAAGTGTACCCCCGTGTGCTTTAATAATATCATTCGTAATGGAAAGTCCAAGGCCAGTTCCGGCCGTTCCTTTCTTGGTCGTAAAAAACGGCTGTAAAATTTTACTTTTTATGCCATCAAATATTCCGAACCCAATTCTTTTTTCTTAATTTCGATTATAACACATTTTTCCTTTAGCAGTGATTATATTTTTAAAACAGACTTATAGAAGCTATTTACATCAGACTGCTTCTTCCGCATCGCGTCACATATGTTGTTGTACTGACTCATAATCTTACGGTTGATAGACTCATCATTCAACAGTACATAATAAACATCCTCACTCATAGTGTTCAGATCTTTGGGCTCCACTCCATTTTGTACGATCCATCGCATGAATTGGAAAGAAAAAAGATAACTTCTAAACCTGTACGCGAACTGTATTCCCTGATTTTACGAAGCCCCACATTTTTGTTGCGGATTAAGTCGGTTAAATCCACCGGTTGTGTTATTTCAGGTTTTGGCTACAACTCGGCAATACAAGTTCCGATTATAATGATCAAAGGAAAGAGAAACGCCATATTGTGGCTGTTTGAATAATTTGACGAGACGAGACCAAAAAAATTCTAACTGAGCAGTTGCTGAATGAGCCCCATCAGTTTAGCCAAATTTCGTATCGGCGATCAGCTGCTTGTACGCGTGAAGCATTGTTTGCTGAGATGCCCCGAGAAAAAACATCATAAAGACTATTAAATTCACAATGTTCACTTTCAGGTAGCTGTTTTCCTGATACTTTCTGGCTGACACTACTGTATCCTTGGGAATAATTGTAAAGGATTCTCTCTTGCGGAGGCGCCGGATAAATTCAAAATCCTCCATGATTTTATAGTCGTTCCGAAATCCATCAAGCTCATAAAACAGCCGACTTGTGATAAATAGAGTCTGATCGCCGCCCCTGCACATGAGCCTGTCAAACCGCGTGCAGTAGGCATTAACCTTTAAAAAAGGGTTATCACAGTCGAAAGCAAATCTGTAACAGCCCGCCTGCTCTCCTTTTTCTAATGAGTTTCGAATATCCTGCTGAAAAGACCCCGGGGGAGTGGAATCTGCATGCACAAAGTACAGAATCGAGCCATTTGAATAGTCGGCGCCGGTATTCATCTGAATAGCCCGGCCTTTCCCGGGTGACGACAGGCAGGTAAATCCCTGAGTGCGTACTATATCTGCCGTTTGGTCTGTACTGCCTCCATCCACTACAATGATTTCCGTTGGATAGCCCCGGCTGCACTCTGACAAATACCGGACCTGATGAAGAATTGTCTTTTCTTCGTTGTATACCGGGATAATAATGCTAAGCGTCGCGTGGTCAGGGTTGAAGCTCTTGTGCATACATCCGCCTCATTGTTTTGATATTGTAATTGCTCCGAAATACGCTTTCGTTGATTCACCTGTATTATCTGAATCAGTCATAATGGTAATCCCGCTGACCGGGGGTGGTTCTTCTCCGTAAACCATTCTGTAATCCTCAAGAATATTCCGCTTTTCAGTATGCCACTGCCCGGCTTGATCATTACCCGACTTAACGACCACATACTGCACCCAGTCAGAAAATGGATTGGGACCGGTGTCACCGACCTCATCAGGTTCGTTTCCCCAAACGTAATTCAGCGAACGAAGTGGAATTTCAAACGAGGTGAATGTTTTATAAAGCCTGTATTTAATCCGCTGGCCAAAGCCAAGATTCGACGGATCGTAATCAAACGTTACATAGACCCGTGCGGCAAAATCATCGCCATCTTTTTTCGTCATATCCCCTGAGGGCAGAACAGACTCTATTTTCCACTGCCACTCCACAAACTGAAAAATAGCGGGGTCGGCGGTTAACGAAGTTGTGACTGTTGAGATGGAACTATTGCTTGATGCAACAATAATCGGTGCACCGTCCTCCTCGCGAATTCCCTGCTCGTAAACGGCTTCATCCTTCCGGCCAAATTTTGAGTACCGAAATATAGCAGCATCTTTATCAGACGGATCAAATTCAGCAGGATCCAGCGTAAACTCGTCAATCTCGTCCGGGTTAAGTACAATGCGGTCATTTAGATCGCTATACAAAAAAAGACCCGATATCATCGGAAATAGTGCAGCGAGCCAAAAAAGACGTGTGTAATTCTTCATGATTAATTGATGATTTTGTTATACATGATAAACGCTATTTCCTGAACCTTCAACAGGAGAAGCATTTTTGATTAATGTTCAATTCAATTAATGAGTCCACTCCGTAAAGTCGATATTGGGAAATTCACCCCTTTATATCAGCTATAAAAGCCACTTTTTTTGCTAAAATTGACTTTTCGGAGTAAGCTCATTAATACAAATCAAACATTGAACATCTCACGAAACTGTTAAGAACGTGTGATAAATGAGTATTCATTTTGTTCTCTATAATAAATACGAAATAATTTCCCCTGTGGATGGTACTTTAATTCAGCATACTGTTAAGAAACCAGAACATATTGAACCTATGATAACCAGAACCGGCGATGCCTTTATTTTAATTCCGACGATGCGGCGGGCAGCCCTCTTTATT
>Ga0306912_1000374_pt1 | contig 27041 bp, 26 predicted proteins | sample AntRauFillE10628_FD_190443 | JGI IMG/M metagenome (GOLD analysis project Ga0306912, IMG submission 190443) | Saline lake microbial communities from Rauer Islands, Antarctica - Metagenome Filla E10 #628 (v2) (version 2) | ecosystem: Environmental > Aquatic > Non-marine Saline and Alkaline >... | reverse complement strand
CTGGAAACTTTTTGGGCTAGTTTTCTGGCTTTTTTAGCTACATTTTCACTGATTCTCGCAGGACAAAGTACATATTCTACCTGATTTGCTTCAGGATGAAACTCCATTTCCACCACGGGATAGGATTTGATTTCACCAGAAACACTTCTCGAGACTATGACTGCTATTTCAGTTTTAAAATCCACCAAATCTTCTACAATGCATTCCACATCTGGAAGGTTATGGATAGCCTCCTCAGATTTTATAACACTTACGCCTTTACCATCGTAACCTCCGGTGGCACTTTTCCATACGAACGGGAAATTTATACTTCCGGTTGAAGTTGCTTTTTTGAGAGCACTTAAGTCAGAGAAAATTTGAAATTCAGCTGTTGGGATCTGGTTGTGGTCGTAAAAACTTTTTTGTGTAGCTTTATTTTGAATTTTTTGTAAGGTAGCCGCTGATGGATACACCTTTTTACCTAAAGCTTCCAGGTCTTCTAGTGCTTTAACATTAACGGATTCAATTTCAAATGTAAGGAGATCCACTTTTTTTCCAAAAGCCATGACCTTGTCGTAATCCATAAGACTTCCAACTTCAAAATGATTGCTAGAAATCCTCGATGGAGCCTCAGGATTGGGGTCCATTACAAAGGTTTGGATATCAAATTTCCGTGTGTCGTAAAGCATCATTTTGCCCAGTTGACCACCCCCTAAAATTCCTAATTTAAAATCCGAAGAAAAATAATGTGTCATCAGACAAAAATAACAGATTTAAATACTGTTGTGTACTATTTTTAAAATAATTTCAACTTTGAAAAGTTTATAGTAAAGCAGTTTAGATTTCATTATTATTGTATAAACCATTCTTCATGAAATTTTTCGAGAATACCGTCAATGTTAGGCTTTTTATTCTTTTCACTTCTATTATTGTCATAGGCGTTGTGGTTTGGAATATCTCTGTTTTTTATGAAGGGGTGAAGAATGAAGAACGAGAGAAAATGAGAATTTGGTCCTCAGCACAAGCCTCAGTCAATAAGGCAGGGGAGGAGCAGGATCTCAATTTGGAACTGGAAATATTAAACACGATAAATGATATTCCTATGTTTATCGTCAATGACTCCAATGGATTTCAAGAGGTCAATAATATTCCGGAGACAATTACAAGTGATTCATTGAGATTGAGACAGTATTTTGAATCTATCAAAAATCAAAATCAGCCAATAATCATAGATTTAGGGGAAGCCGGAAAGCAATATTTGTACTATGGAGACTCTTCGATTCTCACAAAAATCAAATACTACCCGTTTATTTTATTGCTAATTATTTTTCTTTTGCTTGGGCTCATTTATCTGTATTATGTAACCGCAAAAAACAGTGAAAAAAACAAGCTTTGGGCAGGTATGGCAAAAGAAACGGCACACCAAATAGGCACTCCGCTATCCTCTTTGGTTGGCTGGATGGAAATTTTAAGATCAGAAAATGTCAATCCTGAATATATTCTTGATATCGAAAAAGATATCGACAGACTTAAAACGATAACTGAACGATTCTCTAAAGTAGGCTCAAAACTTACATTGGAGGTTTCTAGCCTTAATAAAGCCGTAGAAAATTCATTTAACTATTTAAAAGACAGAAGTTCTAAGCTCATCCAATTTTCAATAGAATTACCCGAAGAAGACTTTAAGTGTAAATTGAACCCAACTTTACTGAGCTGGACTATAGAAAATCTTACAAAAAATGCAATAGATGCTATGAAAGGTCGTGGAGATTTAAAAATTTCTCTTTTTGAAGATAAAAATTATTTCAAAATTCATGTTAGCGATACGGGAAAGGGAATTCCATCCTCAAAATTTAAAACCATCTTTCAGCCTGGCTATTCTACTAAGGAACGCGGTTGGGGTTTGGGATTATCGCTTTCCAAGCGAATTATTGAAGATTACCACTCTGGAAAAATCAAAGTATTATCCAGTTCTTCAGAATCTGGTACGGTCTTCGAAATTAAATTGCCTAAAAACTAATTTTCAACTTTGTGTTTATCCTCATTTAGAGTTTTCCATAGCAAATCTTTTAATGGTTGTAAGCCTTGCTGTGCAACAGAGGAAATGAAGACGTGAGGAATACCATCAAACGCATCTTCTATTTCTTCGGCTAATTCAGTCTTGAGTTCGTCATCGAGTAAATCTGCTTTTGAAATTGCAATCACCCTCGACTTGTCTAGAAGTTCTGGATTATAACGTCGTAATTCGTCAAGCAGGATTTCATATTGCTCTTTGACGCTTGGAGCATCTGCAGGAATAAGGAATAACAAAGTTGAATTTCTTTCAATATGTCTTAAAAATCGATAACCCAAACCTTTTCCTTCGGCAGCTCCTTCGATAATACCAGGGATATCTGCCACAACAAACGTTTTGTAATCTCTGTATTGAACAATTCCAAGATTGGGTTTTAGTGTTGTAAACTCGTAGTTAGCAATCTTAGGTTTAGCAGCAGTTATTACAGAAAGTAAGGTGGATTTACCTGCATTTGGAAAACCTACGAGACCAACATCTGCTAGAAGTTTTAGTTCAAGAGTTATGTCTTTTTCTTGTCCTGGAATTCCTGGTTGTGCAAACCGTGGTGTTTGATTTGTGGAGCTTTTAAAATGAGCATTTCCTTTTCCACCCATTCCCCCTTCCACGACAATATACTCTTCATCATGCTCAGTCATTTCTTTGATGACTTCGTTTGTGTCGGTATCTCTAAAAACTGTTCCAAGAGGAACTTCTATATATTGGTCTTCTCCGTCTGCACCAGTACTTGTTTGTTTGCTTCCATGTTCACCATGGGTAGCTTTTATATGCCTTTTAAATTTTAAATGGAAAAGAGTCCACAAATCCTTGTTAGCCTTAAAAATGACATGACCACCGCGACCACCATCACCACCGTCAGGACCCCCTTTTGGAATATATTTTTCCCTTCTCAGGTGAGCGGAACCTTTTCCGCCGTTTCCAGATTTTAAATGGAGTTTGATGTAATCTACAAAGTTTCCTTCTGTCATAGTATTAAGCTAAATGCTTTAGTTTTATAAAGAATCTATAACCTTACTGATGCGAGCTGTAATTTCCGGAATGGAACCTACACCATCTACACCATAGTATTTATCTTCTTTTTTGTAAAATTCTTTGAGGACTTCAGTTTCCCCATAATACACTTTTATTCTATTGCGAATAATATCTTCATTGGCATCGTCCTTCCTGCCAGAAGTTTTTCCGCGTTCCAAAAGACGCTCGACCAAAACTTCATCTGGTACTTCCAAGGCTATCATAGCATTGATTTGAGAACCCTTGGATTCCATCAATTCGTTTAAAGATTCAGCTTGAGCTTCAGTTCTTGGAAAACCGTCAAAAATGAATCCTTTACTGTCGAGGTGTTCTTCAACTTTAGCATTCAACATTTTGATGGTCACTTCGTCTGGTACCAAATCACCTTTATCCATGTAGGATTTAGCTAGTTGACCAAGTTCAGTTTTATTTTTGATATTGTATCTAAACAAATCTCCAGTAGAAATGTGTTTTAGATTATATTTTTCTTTAAGATTTTCAGCTTGAGTTCCCTTGCCTGCCCCCGGAGGACCAAATAACACTATATTAATCATTGAGCTTTGATTTTAGTTGATATATTTCAGAAATGTTTCTTCCTAATCCGTTGTAATCCAAACCGTAACCCACAATAAATTTGTTTGGTATTTCCAATCCAATGTAATCTATATTGAGAGATTTTTTGTAAGCTTCAGGTTTAAAAAATAAGCTTACAATCTTGTAGGAGGCAACTCCTTCATTTTTAAGAACTTCGACAATGTGCTCCAGAGTATTGCCAGTATCGACAATATCTTCCACGACAATAACGTCCCTTCCTTTCAGATTACCAGCCCCTAGTAGCGTATTGACTTGACCTGTTGATGAAGTACCTTCATAAGAAGCTAGTTTAGTGAAATTAACTTCACAATCGCCTTCATAATATTTCATCAAATCAGATAAAAACATGAAAGCACCATTAAGTATTCCCAAAAAAACTGGCGTTTTAGAATCGTAGTCTGCAGCAATCTGTTTTGCAAGGCTTTTTATAGATTCTTGTAATGTATTCTGATCAAGATAGGGTTCGAATTCCAAATCATGAAGCTTCACCATTTTCATAAATTTTATGAATCGCAAATATAAGGATTCAAAAACTATAAAAGATACTCATAAAACTAAAATAAGACCTCCCAAGTTTATGCTCAAACTTTGGAGGTTTAAATTTTCAAAATCAAGAGTGATTTTACCTGAATACGTAGGTCTTCTCTTGTCCATTTGGACTTAAGAAAGTGACTAGCATTGGATCCTTGGAATCTTTATTATTGATAATAGTTTTTACGTCATCAATAGAATTCACTTCTTTTTCATTTATTTTAGTGATTAATAGACCACTAATGTCGCTTTTGGTAAAACTATCGGACAATACTCTATGAATAAGAACTCCAGATTCTGCTCCATATTTTTTCAAATCTTCTTCTGAAATTTCCGTTACTTCTACACCGAGATCTTCAATGCGGTATACTTTAAAGATATCTAGAGTAACATCAGTTTTTCGCTCAACATTGTCCCTTAAGTAGGTTATTTCAACCGTTTCTCCAGGATTTTTTGAATTTAAATAACCAGTCATATCCGCAAACTTTCTAATCTTAATATCATCTATAAATTTGATGATGTCACCTTTTTCCAATCCAGCTTCTTTTGCTCCGCTTTCCGGGTCAACATTGGTGATGTAAAATCCTTGCGAGTTCTCTATATCTAATTCTTTAGCGATCATACTATTCAGGTCGCTACCTCTTACTCCTAAAATTGCTCTTCTTACGTTTCCAAATTCAATTAAATCCTCAACAATCTTTTTGGCATTGTTACTAGGGATAGCAAAAGAATAACCTATAAAAGAACCTGTCTGAGAAGTGATGGCAGTATTTATACCAATAAGTTCGCCGCGTGTATTCACTAAAGCACCTCCACTATTTCCAGGATTCACTGCTGCATCTGTTTGTATGAAAGATTGGAAATTCTTATCGGACCTCCCAAGGTCTCTTGCTTTTGCACTTATAATTCCTGCAGTAACAGTAGATGTAAGGTTGAATGGATTACCAACAGCTAAAACCCATTCACCAACTTGGACCTCATTGGAATCACCAAAAATCAAAAAGTCCAATTCGGTAGCATCAATCTTCAAGAGGGCGATATCGTTATCCGGTGAGGTTCCAAGGACTTCGGCAACATAAGTTTTGTTGTCATTGAGAGTGACTTGAACTTCAGAAGCTCCATCAATAACGTGATTGTTGGTTACGATAAGTCCATCTGGGCTTAGGATAACTCCAGATCCAGCTCCCCTTATTGCTTTTCTTGTTTCTCCGCTCCCGTAGCTATAGTCAAAAGGACTTCTGGATTGTCTATAAGTAGTTACGTTTTTTACGTGAACCACTGCATTTACTGTTTTTTTTGCAGCCTCAGTAAAATTCAATTCAGAGGGTTCTTCACTATAGGAAGCTAAGTGAGAAGTTGCATTTACATTTTCTTTTTGCCATGGAATTTCATAGTCTTGGCTTACAGTTTTGGATTCTTCTTCAAAAAACTTGTAACCGCCTATACTGAGTACACTGGCGAATAATGCAATCGATATTAATTGAACATTTTTCTTCATAAGAACTTATTATTTTATGTTTAAAATTACTTTCAGTTTATCAATTCAAAATTGTATTTAACCCATTTTTAACCCCTTTACTTCCTTTATTAATTCACTATATTTGCGGATACTAAACCTAAGTGATGGCTTTACATTTTTATAAATACCAGGGCACAGGAAACGATTTTGTTTTGATTGATAACAGATCTTCAGTTTTCAAAAACGATACCAAAATTATAAAGAAGCTTTGCGACAGACGCTTTGGTGTAGGAGGCGATGGACTTATACTTTTGGAGGAATCATCGATGGAAATGTGTGATTTTAAAATGGTGTATTTTAATGCAGATGGCAATGAAAGTTCCATGTGCGGTAATGGAGGCAGATGTATTGTTGCCTTTGCAAAGGAACTAGGCATTATAGATACCGAAACTACCTTTGAGGCTGTTGACGGACTTCATTCTGCTATAATAAAAGAGGATGTCGTTAATTTGAAAATGGCGGATGTTCCTACTGTCAATTTAAGTCGTGAAGCCTCATTTTTAGATACTGGTTCACCTCATCATGTGGCTTTTGTAGATGATGTTTATGATTTTGATGTGTTTACTCAAGGTCGACGAATAAGAAATTTACCAAACTACGAAGGGATAAAAGGCACAAATGTCAATTTTGTCCAGGTGTTGGATGAAATGGTGCATGTAAGGACTTATGAGCGAGGTGTAGAAGACGAAACTTTTTCTTGCGGAACTGGAGTTACAGCTGCAGCAATCACTGCCAAAATGTCAAATAAGATTGATAAGTTACCTGTAAAGGTCATCACTAAGGGTGGTGACTTAGAGGTAGATTTTGAAATTGAAGGCCCTAATGCAGTAAAAAATATCTGGTTGAAAGGACCTGCAACATTTGTTTTTGAAGGGGATTATCATGGTAAAGCTTAAAAGCACACATATTTTATTAAGAGCCCTCACGCTAGAAGATTTAGATTTTTTGGAGTTGGTTGAAAATGATGAAGACCTTTGGTATTTAAGTGACACCCTGCAGCCTTTTTCCAGACCCATACTAAAAGAATATTTAGATCACTCACACAAAGACATTTATGAAGTAAAGCAAATGCGATTGGTGATTGCGCTTCATAACAAACAACCTATCGGCTTTATTGACCTTTACGACTTTGATCCCAAAAATAAACGAGCGGGTTTGGGTATACTGATTATTGAAGGTTATCAGGCCAAGGGTTATGGTACTGAAGCTTTGGAGTTGATGATAGATTATGCGTTTGATATTTTAGATTTGCACCAATTGTTTGCTTCAATTATAGAAGAAAATACCAGAAGTTTGAAGCTCTTTAAAAGCTTTGGATTTGAAGAGGTTGGGTTGAAAAAAGACTGGAGATACAACTCTGGTAAATTCCAAAGTGAATATTTATTACAAAAAATAAATCATGTACATTAAAAAAATATTGGTGGCAGCTTCTGTTGTTGGATTAATTGTCCTTGGTGGAGTAAGTCTTTATATCTATAACGTCATTTTCACACCTAATACATCTTTTGAAACTGATACAACATCAGTTTATGTTTCTACAGGAAGTACTTTACAGGAAGTGGTTAATCAGTTACATCCTTTGCTGAAGGACACCGAAAATTTCATTACTGTGGCCAAAAAAAAGGGATATGCGTCCAATGTGAAGCCTGGTCATTTCGTGTTAAAAAAGGGCATGAATAATAATGAAATAATAAATACACTGAGATCACGGAATGTTCCTGTAAAAGTAAGTTTCAATAACCAGCACAGGTTAGAAAATTTAGCAGGCAGAGTCGCTGAACAGATAGAGGCTGATAGTATGCAAGTTTTGCAAGCAATGACTTCTGACGAATTCCTAGCATCAATGAATACCACACCACTGGAAAGCATGAAATATTATATTCCAAATACCTATGAATTTTATTGGAATACGTCAGGGGAGGAGTTTCGGGATCGAATGGTGAATTATTATAACGAATACTGGAATGAGACGCGAGTCGCTAAAGCAGATAAGGTAAATCTTACGTCTGTTCAAGTGATGTCTTTGGCGGCAATAGTCCAAAAAGAAACAGCTAGAGTAGAAGAACGACCAAAAGTTGCTGGTGTCTATCTCAACAGATTGAAAAAAGGCATGAAATTACAGGCAGATCCAACGGTTATTTTTGCAATTCAAAATGAAAATCAGGATTTTGATACGCCTATAAAACGAGTGCTTTATAAAGATTTAGAATTGGATTCTCCTTACAATACCTACAAATACAAAGGCGTACCGCCAGGGCTTATCGCTATGCCAGATGTGTCCTCAATAGAGGCTGTTCTCAATGCAGAAACCCATGACTATCTCTATTTTGCAGCAGATCCTGAAAATCCAGGGTATCATAAATTTGCGAAAACCTTGTCACAGCATAATAGAAATGCAAGAGTTTATCAGAATTGGATAAACAAGCAGGAGATTTACAGATAAATTATAAGCTAATAAAAGCAAAAGGCCTTAAAATCAATTTTTAAGGCCTTTTGTTGTTTTTAAATTTAGGAGTTTCAGCTTAAACTCCTACAGCATACATTCTTTCACGCTGCTCTTTTATTTTAGGATCCGACATGTATTCATCAAAGGTTGAGAATTTGTCTATTACTCCGTTTGGTGTGAGTTCAATCACTCGATTACCAACGGTTTGAGCGAACTGGTGGTCATGAGTAGTCAATAAAATATTACCCTTAAAATTACTAAGCGAATTATTGAAAGCTGTAATAGTTTCCAAATCCAGGTGATTAGTAGGCTCATCAAGAATCAGGACATTAGCCCTGGTCATCATCATTCTGCTTACCATACATCTTACTTTTTCACCGCCAGAAAGAACATCGCAAGTTTTCAGAGCTTCATCACCGCTAAATAACATTTTACCCAGGAATCCACGAATGTGAACTTCCTCACGTTCTTCTTCAGTTTTGGCCCACTGTCTTAACCAGTCTACAAGTGAAAGTTTACTTTCAAAATATTCGCTATTATCGTTAGGCAAATAAGATTGATTGGTGGTTACACCCCATTTATAAGTACCTGTATCAGGTTCGGCTTTTCCATTTATGATTTCATAGAAAGCAGTTGTTGCTCTGGAATCTTTAGAATAAATAACGACTTTATCACCCTTGTTAAGATTGATATGAACATTATTAAATATTGTCTCTCCGTCAATACTCGCCGATAAATTTTCAGCATGAAGAATTTGATCACCAGCCTCTCTTTCCTTTTCAAATATGATGGCTGGATATCGCCTGTTTGAAGGTTTTATATTTTGAAAATCCAGCTTATCAAGCATTTTCTTTCTCGAAGTAGCTTGTTTAGATTTGGCGACATTAGCGCTAAAACGTTCAATAAATTGTTGTAACTCTTTTTTCTTTTCTTCAGCCTTTTTATTCTGTTGAGCTCTCTGCTTTGCCGCCAATTGAGAGGACTCATACCAAAAGGTATAGTTACCACTGAAATGCGTGATTTTTCCAAAATCAATATCAGAAATATGTGTACAAACCGCGTCAAGGAAATGACGGTCGTGAGAGACTACTATTACAGTATTATCAAAATTTGCCAGAAAGTTTTCTAACCAGGAAATAGTTTCATAGTCCAGATCGTTTGTAGGCTCATCCATGATCAACACATCTGGATTTCCAAAAATGGCTTTAGCCAACAGTACTCTCACTTTTTGTGTACCATCAAGATCTTTTACCAATGTATAATGCGCATCCGACCCAATACCAAGATTGGAGAGTAGGGAAGCAGCATTGCTTTCTGCATTCCATCCGTCCATCTCTTCAAATTCAACTTGCAAAATTCCAACGCGCTCGCCATCAGCATCATTAAAATCTTCTTTAGCATAAATTTCGTCCATCTCTTTTTTGATTTTAAAGAGTGGCTCGTTACCCATCATGACCGTTTCCAGGACATTATAGTTGTCGTACATCGAGTGATCTTGTTCCAGAACTGACATACGTTTACCTGGTTCCAGGTGGACGTGACCAGAGGTAGGATCCATTTTTCCGGAAATGATATTTAAAAAAGTAGATTTACCAGCACCGTTAGCACCAATAATTCCGTAACAGTTACCAGTAGTGAAACTGGTATTGACTTCGTCAAAAAGGACTCGTTTACCAAATTGAACAGAAAGATTTGAAACTGAAAGCATAATATAGCTGAATTTTTTGCAAAAGTACTCATTTTATCATAACTGGTAAAGGATTTATAATCCTGCTTTTTTAACGGTGACTTAACATGCTTAAAGTCTTGGTAAAGCTAGTTTTGTGACACTATATACATTTTATGAGATACTTATTTCTTTGTGTTTTATTGATAGCTTCGGCCTGTTCTAAAGAACAAGATAATGATCTCACTTTTATTGGTGGCAGGGTAGTGAACCCTAATTTGAATTATGTTACTCTTGAACACAACGATAAAATAATTGATACAATACCTCTGGATTCCAAAAATAATTTCGGCTATCGATTTCATCAGGATAAAGAGTCTATTTACACTTTTAAACATTATCCTGAAAGTCAAAACGTTTATTTAAAGCCTGGAGATAGTTCAGTCTTGAGGGTGAATACTCTAGAATTTGACGAATCATTAAGCTTTGGAGGGAGTTCTTCAGTAGAAAATAATTTTCTCGTTGATATGTTTCTCCTTAATGAACAAGACAATGATTTGATTTTGTCATATTATAAAATAACACCAGAACAGTTTATTGAAAAAACAGATTCTATATTGAAGCATCGCCTCAGAAAATTTGAAAAACTAAAAGAAGATTCAAAATTCACACCTTATTTTCAAAACATAGCTGAAAGCACAATTGAATATGAATATTACGACATGAAAGAACGTTATGCGTTTTTAATGAAAAAATATGTGCCCAATAAGTTTGAAGAATTTCCAGAAGATTATTTTGATTACAGAAATGAAGTGAATTTTAATAATTCTGATTTGGTTTCGAATTTTAGTTACATGAGATTCTTAGACAATTATTTAAGAAATAGGTCTATTGAAATTTGTAAGACTGATAACAGAGACTGCTTTGATTTGAATGATCATCAAAATCTAAAGCGGAGACTAAACCTTGTTCATGCCATATTTAACGATAACTACTTAAAGTCTAATTTCTTTAACCGATTAATCAGGCGAGAAATAGTTTTTTCTCAAACCGAAAAAGAACTTAAAGAGACTTTGAAAATTATCAAAAAGTTTGACCTCCCAGCTTTGGACGAGACAGAATTACATCAACTCACTCAAATTCAAAGTAAATATTTACTCGGGAAAGATTTAAAACATATGAATTTAAGAACACCTGCAATGGATACTGTTCAGCTTCATCAGGTTTCTCAGTTGGAGCCGACGGTAATGTACACCTGGTCTGCTTTATCTCCCGAGAGTAAAAAGAATAATATGAATAAGATAAAAGAACTTCGGGACAATTACCCGAACATAAATTTTATCAGTATCAATCTGGATTTTCAGAATCCTAATCTGTGGATCAATGCATTGAAGCGCTTTAATCATTTTTCACAAACCGAATTTCAAGTTATTTCTGATGTTCCTCCCAATACTTATGGTTTTTTCAGAAACTACCTTAATCGAGTTTATGTGTTGGACAAGGACTTCATACTTACCAACAATTCCTTAAGCCTTTTTGATCCTGAACTTGAGAAGCACATTCTAAATGTGCTCGATAAGAATTAAAATATAAAAGCTTGATTTTTAGGTTTTTGTTTCAATTTGAATGCTGTAAATTATCATTTTATTAAAGCGGTTTTTAATACATAAAATAAACCTACCTTTGCAGACTTAAAATTATGCCTTTTTATGAATATCAAGAACATTGCGATTATCGCTCACGTTGACCACGGAAAAACAACCTTGGTGGACAAAATTATGCACCACTGTAAATTGTTTCGTGAAAACGAGTCGACTGGAGAACTTATTCTGGACAGCAACGATCAGGAAAGAGAACGTGGAATTACTATTGTATCCAAAAATGTCTCTGTTGTATACAAAGACACAAAAATAAATATTATTGACACTCCTGGTCACGCCGATTTTGGTGGTGAAGTAGAGAGGGTCTTGAACATGGCCGATGGTGTTTTACTTCTGGTAGATGCTTTTGAAGGACCAATGCCACAGACGCGTTTCGTATTACAAAAAGCGTTGGACTTAGGTCTTAAACCATGTGTTGTAATAAATAAAGTAGACAAGCCAAACTGTACTCCAGACGAGGTGCATGAAAAAGTATTTGACTTGATGTACGAGTTAGGTGCCGAAGAATGGCAGTTGGATTTCCCTGCGGTTTACGGTTCTGCTTTAAACAACTGGATGAGTCATAGTCCGGATGAAAAAACAGAAAATATTGAGCCTCTGCTCGACATGGTTTTAGAACATGTTGAGTCTCCAACCGTAAAAGAAGGAAACACTCAAATGCTGATTACCTCTTTAGATTTTTCTTCCTACACAGGTAGAATTGCTATTGGACGTTTACACAGAGGAGTTTTGAGAGAAAATATGCCAGTTGCATTGGTAAAACGTGATGGTTCAATCACTAAAACACGTATCAAGGAACTTCATACGTTTGAAGGTGTTGGAAGACGTAGAGTCGAGGAAATACAAGCGGGTGATATTTGTGCTATTGTAGGTCTAGAAGGTTTTGAAATTGGTGATACAGTAGCTGATATTGAAAACCCTGAAGGCTTAAAATCTATCGCGATAGATGAACCAACGATGAGTATGTTGTTTACAATTAACGATTCTCCATTTTTTGGTAAAGATGGAAAATTTGTGACTTCAAGACACATAAAGGATCGTTTGACCAAAGAACTTGAAAAAAACTTAGCATTAAGAGTAGAAGAAACAGATTCAGCAGATAAATTCAACGTTTTTGGACGTGGTGTCATGCACTTGTCTGTTCTTATAGAGACGATGAGAAGAGAAGGTTATGAACTTCAAATTGGACAACCACAAGTGATCATCAAAGAAATTGATGGTGTGAAATGTGAGCCTATTGAAGAATTAACCATCGATTTACCTGAGAATATTTCTGGTAAGTCAGTTGAAATGGTGACCATGCGTAAAGGTGAAATGCTAAGCATGGAAGGAAAAGGAGAAAGAATGACTATTCAGTTTTTAATTCCTTCCCGTGGTATTATTGGTTTGCGAAATCAATTAATGACTGCTACAGCTGGTGAAGCTATTATGGCTCACCGTTTCAAAGAGTTTCAACCCCTAAAAGGTGATATTCCACAACGTCAAAACGGATCGCTTGTATCTATGGAAAAAGGGAAGGCAATTCCTTATTCTATTGATAAATTACAGGATAGAGGTAAGTTTTTTGTTGACCCAGGTGAAGAGATTTACGAAGGTCAGGTGATTGGTGAAAACTCAAGATCTGATGATATGACAGTAAATATCACTAAAACTAAAAAGCTATCTAACGTAAGATCTTCTGGTGCAGATGATAAAGCCAAAATTGTTCCGGCAAAGAAATTCTCTCTGGAAGAAGCTTTAGAATATATTCAAAAAGATGAGTACGTCGAGGTAACTCCTCATTTCTTGAGAATACGTAAAATCTATTTAACAGAAACAGACCGTAAGCGTTACAAAATTATCTAGAGTAAAGTTGATTTTTATATAATAGAAAAGCCTGTTCGTTAACTCGAACAGGCTTTTTTAATATATTATAATTATTTATTTCAAAGGGACATATGATAAAGAAGATTGGTAAGCTACAAAGCTTTGTCTTTCACCTGTGAAAAAGTATATACAATTTGTGCATATTTTTTATTCTAAGAAATTTACAATACCGGTGTCCATATCATACACAGCTCCAACGATTTTAATTTCACCATTTTCTTCCATTTCTTTCAGAATTGGACTTTTTGCCCTTATTTCCTCAATGGTATGGATCACATTACTTTCACATACTTTAGCGACAAATTCTTCATTTTGAGAAGTTCGGTCACCTTCGTATTGAACCCTGTCAACAGAAGGCTGAATTTTTGAAAGCATTGCAGTGATATTGCCTAATTTCACATCATCTATAGCTGCTTTAATGGCTCCACAATGTTCGTGACCCATTACTAAAATCAGTTTTGAACCAGCTACTTTACAACCAAATTCCATACTTCCTAATAAATCTTCGTTCACAAAATTTCCTGCTACTCTTCCCACAAAAATATCTCCGATCCCTCTATCAAAAACATCCTCTACTGGAACTCTACTGTCTAAACATGAAAGCACAACTGCTTTTGGAAATTGCCCTGAAGCACTTTTTCTTACCTGCTCGGAGTGGTCTCTTGCTGTAAGGTTATTATTGATAAAACGTTTATTACCTTCTATGAATGTGTTTAGAACATCATCTGGAGATAACGCATCCCTTTGTTGTTGGGTTAAAACTTCCTGTACAAGTGGTTTTGTTTGAAGATTTTCAGTTCTTGACTCTTCTGCTTGTTTGGTGCAGGCTATCATTATTACTGCGATAAAGAACATCGCTAAAACTTTACTATTTTTCATTTTGTTAGTTTTTAATTATTTAATATGTGCTTTTCAATCAATTAAAAATTTAAGTTTTGATTAAACTAAATTGTAATTGATTTTTGGTCCAGACTTCTGTCTCCTGTCGCATCCAGCCAAGTTGATGTCTAGTACTCTTGGTTAGGACATACCCTAAACCAAAGTGTGTTCTATTTCTATCAAAAAGTTCCACTTCAGAATTTCCGGTGTTTCGCTCACCATTGATGAAAAATTCATTGTAAAATGCAGCATACAGAGTTTTTGGAACCAGCTCTTTTGCATTTAAGGCCACATTTACAAACAGGTTGTAGCGAAATCTGGTTCTGAAATCCTGCTCTTCTACCACCGTTGTTCATACCTAAATCTGTGGATGAGATGAACCCTCTGAAGTACTTTCTGATTGATAAGCGCTTCCTGATAAATTCGATTTTCATTAACTGTAGAAGTACTTTCTCCTGATGTTCCAGTAGTGATATTGGCAAAACCTAGCATGAACAGAACAGGTGAGTCCTCTGGTCTGTAAGTCACACCAGATCTTAATAACAGCTGTTCCAAATCACCGATTGTGTTCCAATTTCTGTATTGAAAATCTCCCTAAATACCAAAGTTGGAATTCTCAAGATTGACGTTATAGAAATACATATAGCAGCTTCCAAGTTTTGATTCTTCAACTTGCGCAATTGTGGATGTCGACAAGACTTAACATCAATAAAATACATTTCATTGAAATTATATTAAGTTAATTATAGTTTTTACAACTAACTTAAGGCTTCAGGAGGTTCTATTTCTTGATCAAGATGAATCTGATCAAATGTGAGTATATAAGACTTCCAGACTTTTAAAGTTTCTGGAAAAGTATTGGATTCTGAAGACAAATTATGGTAGGTAATCACATATTCCTCAACTAAAGTGTTGTTCTCTTCAATTTCAAGAACGATAGAAGTTTCAATCAAATCCATTTGATAGTAATCAAACTGAATCGAAAGAAGTAAAACACCTAATATGAATACAAATGACTTCATTTTGAAAATTATTAGGTAATAATACTAGCTTTTTTGAAATGGTGATTTAGCTATAAATAATATTTAACTATAAGTTTTAAAATTTTAATTCATTTTAATAATGAAACTTTCGTTATGCTGCCCAACTAGGAACATGTTTTGTAGAAAATTATATCATCTTTCAGAAAAATGAGTTGTGAGTAAGCTTAAAAATTCAAACTATGATGAAAACTGAATTGCAGCTGATTTTTGGTCCAAACTTCAGTTTCTTGTCGCATCCAACCAAGCTGAACTTTAGAGCTATTGCTTATGATGTAACCCAAACCAAAATAAGTCCTGTTCCTGTCAAAAAGCTCTACTTTGCCCAGTCCTGTATCGCGTTCTCCATTGATAAATAATTCATTGTAAAAGGCAGTATAAAAAGTTTTTGGCAAAAGCTCTTTTGAATTTAATCCCACATTAATAAATAGATTATATCTAAATCGAGTTCTGAAGTCTTGACTTTCTACCCAGCGTTGTTCATACCTAAATCTGTGAGTGAGATGAACTCTTTGCAAGATCTTCTGACCGAAAAGCGCTTCCTGATAAATTCTACTTTCATTGATTGTTGATGAGCGTTCTCCAGGTGTTCCAGTTGTTATATTGGCATAGCCTAAAGTAAATAAAACTGAAGAATTATCTGCCTTATAAGTGACTCCAGATCTCAGCATGAGTTGTTCTAAGTCTCCAATCGTATTCCAGTTTCTATATTGAAAATCACCTTGAACCCCAAAATTGGATTCCTCAAAATTGACATTGTAAAAGTACATGTACCAGCTTCCGAGTTTGGATTCTTCCACCTGAGTAAAAGCATTAAATGATAGAAAAAGTCCAAGACTAACTAGTAAATATTTCATTGAAATGAGATTTGATTTTGAACAAAAATGAATTGGCAAATTTAGTCAAACCAATAGGTTTATAATTCTAAAAGGCCATCAAACATTACTTTTATTTCTTCTGGTAAGATGATGAGATCTTCCACTATTTCCACATCTGTTTTATAAAAATTAGCTTCTGAAATAATATTAGCTTTCTGAGCTTTTAGACTCATTTGGAAGGATTTAAGCGCATGCTCACCGCGCGGTGCTTTAGGTGTGAAGGTGATTGGTAATACTTTTTTTCCAAACAATTCGCCAGAATCTGTTAACCATTCCAGCATATTTTTAAGTACTGCAGGTATGTTGTGATTATATTCTGGGGTAGAAAATATGACAAGGTCGGCATTCACAAGTCTATCGCGAAGAAGATTGATTTGTTCAGGCATGCCTGCATTAAGCCGCTCTGGCGTAAATAAAGGGAAATTGTAAAGTCCTTCATAGACTTCGGTAGCATGGTTTGCCGATAAGTACTCAGCAATTGCTTTTAGAAACTTGACATTGCTGCTGTTTTTTGAAGCTGAACCGGATATGAATAATATGTTCATTTTTTATCTTGAAGATAAGCATTTTCATAAGCTTAGGCATCTTATCCTATCCAAGTTTTGAAGTCTTTTACGCGTTCACGGCTTACAATAACAGGTTGGTCCAAGGCTTTTACATTGATTTTTATCCTGCTCGTAGAATAACTAACCATGTCATCAATTGCTTTATAGTGAATGATGTGACTTCTGTTTATTCTGAAAAAATCTTTGGGTGAGAGCTTAGGTTCCAGTTGGTTGAGAGATTCATCGACGACGTAGTGTTTTCCTTCCAAAGTAACCAGAGATGTTGCTTTGTCTGAACTTTCAAAGCAAGAAATTTCATCTGCTGAATAGGTTTTAAGCTTTTCACCTACTTTAACGGAAAAGCGTGTTTTGTAAGTTGGCTCATTTTTCGGTTGGATCAATAAACTTTTTAAAAGTTCAGCATCGATGGATTGGGAAGACTTGCGTTTTTCATACTTCTTCAAAGCAGATTTGAGTTCAATAGGATCAATAGGTTTTAGAAGATAGTCGATGCTGTTGAGCTTAAATGCTTTTAAGGCATATTCATCGTATGCTGTTGTAAAAATTAAATCTGCTTCAATATTAACTTTTTCAAATATTTCAAAGGACAAACCGTCACTCAACTGGATATCCAGAAAAATCAAGTCTGCTTTCGGTTGTTTCTGAAACCAGTCTATGGCCTCTTCTACAGAGTGCAATTTTTTTAAAACTTCATACTGAAGTGCAGAAAGCAATCTCTCAAGTCTTCTTGCTGCTGGCTTTTCATCTTCAACTATAATGATCTTACTCATGAGTTTTGAGTTTTAATTAAAGGTAACTTTACAGTAAATGTATCCGAATTATTTTCAATTTCTATTGGAGTTTCAGTGTAAACTTCAAATCGTTTTTTGATGTTCAATAATCCAATCCCATTTCGTTCAGAATCCTTTGCTTTCGGGTTGACATTATTTTGAATTACGAGATGATCTTCAGTTTTAAAGATCCTAATTTTCAATGGATTTTTTTCTGTGACTTTATTGTGTTTCACAGCATTTTCAATCAAAAGCTGTAAAGAAAGCGGAACGATAAAATTAGACTCATCCGAGATATCTATGTTATATTCTAAACTATCTTCAAATCGGGTTGATAACAGATTCAAATACACTTTAGCAAAATTCAATTCTGAAGAGATACTTACCAAGTCTTCCTGTCGCTGATCCAAGACATACCTATAAACTTTAGATAAGCTAGTCGTAAATTCAGTGGCACGCTTAGGATCTTCTTCAATTAGGGATGCTAAAACGCTCAGGCTATTAAATAAAAAATGAGGATCCAGCTGATCTTGAAGCGCTTTATGTTTGGCTTTGGTATTTTCCAGCATCTCACGTTGCGCCCTGAGTTCTGCTTCAGCACCAAATTTATAGAAGTAATAAGCATGGAAAGCTAAACTCACGATGATGGCAATGAGGACTGCAAATACATAACTTACAACGCCTTCATTCTTCCAGAAGTAAGAAAGCGAATTTCCATATATCCATACGCTGTGAACTATTCTTGCTAAAAAAAAGCCCATGACAGAAACTACAACTGTACCAGGAATACCAATAAGGATAAGTGTTTTTGGTTCTTTGCGCCAAGTAAACTTACTCTGAATAAGTTCAATAAAGCTAATATTGAATATGCCGATGATAAATGCATAGGCAAAATTTACAAGCAAATGTTTATAATTTGTGATATAGGTTATAGACCAGTTATTACCCATACTATTGATAATGTGAATAAAAAGTGCAATAACCGCAGATATCCAAATGAACTTGATGAGCAGTTGAAAAGGTGTTTCTTTCATGACTTATATTTTGAGTCAAAAGTAATTTGTAAGATACTCTTTAAAATCTTTTTTCTGATGAGTCGATGAATTTGTAAGATGAATTGTAAATAAACCAATTTTTTTACATAAAAAACCCTCGAATCATCTTCGAGGGTTTCACACAAACTTAATCTTATTAATAACTATTTTTAATCTTGATAGGTTTTAAACTAAAAGCAAGGATTAAATTTTAACTGTTTTGCTTTGATTATTAAAATTGATACCGCAGAGCAAGAGCAATATCGAAGTCCAAATCATTATTATAATCTCCAGAACCTATTTCAGGTCTAAAGTCTAAGGCGATAAGTAAAGGGAAATCGAAGTTGTATTCAATACCGATATTACCAGCTCCAAACAGGAAAATTTCATTATCATCATCAAAATTTCCGTTGTTGAATCGGTCGTCATAACTCACACTTCCAAGTCCACCTCCAACACCAACAAACCAATTGAATCCTCCTTCAATATTCCAAACCCATTGGTATAAGCCAGTTAGTTTAAAGGCATCAAAATTATCATCGTTTCTCCAGCCTAAATCAATTTCCAGGCGATTATTATCTCCTAACGCATTTTGGTAAGAAATTTCTGCTCCATAACCATTATTTCCGCCAAATCTTAGTCCAATAGCATGCTCAGCAATAGATTGCGCCTGAGATTGAAATCCAACGGCAACCATAACACATACTGCAATTAGTAATTTTTTCATAACTTAATATTTATATTATTTGTAAGTAAATCTAAGCCTAGAAAACCCTAATTCAACAAGTGTTAAGCCAATGTTAAGCCAATTTATTAAGAGGATTTTTCAGCATTTACTGCTCCTTTTGATTTTTGATATTCAGAAGCTCTAAATCTTAAGCATAAAAAACGCATCCAGAGGATGCGTTCAGTATAAAAAATATTTAGGTTTGATTAAAACTCGAAAGCTACATAAGCTTGAAAAGTTGAGTTTCTTGCTTCTATACCAGCAAATTGAGCAAAATCATTTTCAATGATATCTTGCAAGCCATAGTAATAACGAACTCCTACTACCAAAGGAGATAGGTTAACATTCGCACCTACAGCTAGACCGTAATCGAAATCTTTAAAATTATCGGTACTGATATCATCTGAAAATTCACCAAAACTATTTTCTCCAGAAATGTTAGCGTTAAGCAAGTAAGAAGCATAAGCTCCACCTTCTACGAACAGTAAGTCGCCAAATCCAAGGGAAGCCAAAATTGGTAATTCCAGGTATCCTAAACCTAATTCCAGTTCTCCACCATTACCTTCAAGTTTAGCTCCTTTGCCAGAATAACCAAGTTCAACTTGTAAATAAAGCACTTCGCTTATCAAAGGACTTCTGGAGTAGACACCAAAGTTGAGTCCGGTTCGTAAATTCTCATCATCTACATTTTCTGTAAAAAAGTTGGATAAGTTAAGTCCACCTTTCACACCAAAGACACTTTCTTGTGCTTGTGCAGTGAATGCCATTAATCCTAAGACTAAGGCATAAGTTAATTGTTTCAATCTTTTTTTCATCTTGAAATAGTTTAAGCCTTGTTAAATTGAAAAGGGAGTTGAAGTCAAAGACTTCTGTAATAAGTTATTTTTTTTGCGGTGCGTCATTTATGCGAGTACCATTTTCATCAAATTTTAAGATGTCTATGGCATCATCTGAATTGAAATAGCAATTGAAGAAGCTATTATTTTGAAAGTTAACTTTCTGAATCTTAATGATGTTCTCTGAAGATTCCGCGTATAGTCGACCCAAGTCAGTGTTTTTATAATCAAAATCTAGATGAGATATATTTTCTACTTCTACTTGTTCCACACCTTCTGGAGTATTCAAAAATAATTGAGAGGTGCCAGCACTTGTAAAGTTTGCAACGTCTTCTATCAAATCAAAATTCTCTTTCATAATCAATATTTACTTTACAACGGCAAATTTATAGACTATAGTGTCGAATTGGATTTCATTTAATTTTAATTTGTGAAGAAAATTCTACTTTTCTTAAATATATCGTAATAGCAATAGTCTTTGAATCCCCGCTGTAAGTTCAAACTCACCTGGTTTGTCTTTAGATCGTGAACCATTATTGGACAGATGATTAGCATTTTCACCTTGCATTTTTTGATTTAAGTACAGACTTATTTTTAAATTAAAATGAATAAATTTCGTATTTTAAAAGAAAAAGAGAATCAAATTCTGTTTAAAGTTTCTGAAGTTAGGATAACAAAAAATTGGCAGTAAAGCCTTTTATATGTTTTAGTTTTGAAAAAAAAAGAATGTTTTTACTTTTTGCATATCTATTTCTAGCTCTATTCGTGTCTTTTTTATGTTCTATAATGGAGTCGGTTCTATTATCTACCAACCGTTCTTTTCTCATCGTTAAAAAAGAAAACGGGCATTCATGGGCCAATTCTTTCATGACTTATAAGGAAGAAATCGATAAACCTTTATCAGCCATTCTTTCCTTAAACACAGTAGCTCACACCATAGGTGCCGCGGGAGTTGGTGCTCAGGCTGTGAAGGTGTTTGGAGAAGCTTATTTTGGAATTGTATCGGCAGTTCTTACACTTTTGATTTTAGTAGTTACCGAAATTATCCCTAAAACCTTAGGAGCAAGATATTGGAAACGCTTGAGCAAAATCTCATATGAGATTCTTCGAGTTATGATTTTTCTGACTTATCCATTAGTCATGATGTCCTCTGTCATTACAAAGATGTTGTCGAGTAATAAAAATGAAAAATCTACTAGTAGGGAAGAAATTGCTGCGTTGGCAAGTATTGGTAATAAAGAGGGGCTGTTCACCGATAAAGAAAATAAAATCATACAGAATATCTTAAGACTTAAAAATATAATGGTCAAAGAAATTATGACTCCTAGAGTGGTTGTAATCACTGAAGATGAAGACACCACTTTGCAGGAATTTTTAAAAAACCAGAAATACACTAAGTTTTCCAGATTGCCAGTTTATTCAATTAGTGAGGATAATATAACCGGTTGCGTGTTCCGTCAGGAACTGTTGGAAAAGCTTGCAGAAGGTGAACACAAGCTTCAGCTTAAAGACCTAAAACGAGAAATAAGTGCCGTTTCTGGCACAATGCCTCTTTTTACTTTATGGGAGAAACTTCTAGAAAACCGGGAGCATATCGCCATTATTATTGATGAATACGGAGGCATGGATGGGGTCGTAACTATGGAGGATATTATAGAAACGATTTTGGGGCTAGAAATCGTTGATGAAAAAGATAGCGTTACCGACATGCAGAAATATGCCAAGGAATTATGGAAGAATAAACTTGAAAAGAGAAACAGCTTTTTAAACAGAATCGATAAGAAACTTAAAAACAAAAAAGAGTAAAATCAATTTCTTTTTTAAATCGTAGGAGCATGACAAAATCCTTATTTATAAGTCTTGATTGCCTCGGTCGCCTCAATGATATTATAGTCTTTCCAGTAATTAGTATCGTATTTTTCGACTTCATCAATTAGAATATATTTATCAAAACTTAGTGAGTTTAAAAGATCTGGTGAAATACTTTGATACTCAATACCAACATATTCTGCAGTTTCCATCAAATTGTATTCTAATTCAAATGCCAATTTCAGTTGTTTTCGTTGGCTCCGATCAGGGTTGTTTTCTTTGAATGATAAGCTTCGGCTGATGTAAGCATAGCTTCCGTCGGTTTGTTTGATGTATCTAGGGTAATAAGTATTCTCGCTATTTCTGGTAAATATTAAAAAACCACTATCTACAAAACTATTTATTTTTATACCGAGTACAAATTTCAGGTTGACATTCATAGCTTTTTCTCCTTCATCTAAATCGTAGTTGTAACTTACCATACCGAAATCTCTGGTGTTGATGTAGAGATTACCAACATATTTCCCTTTCCATCTCCATGGATTTGGTGAAAACTTAATATGATAACAAGGCTCCCCGTAAACTCTAGTAACTCCCATAAGTTCGTAATTATAGTGCTTGGTTGAAGTGAGAAAATCTTTATTAAACCTTGTCGCTTTGTTTTTGTAATTTTCACTTCGCCAGCTGTTACTATGGTACACAGTATCTGGCAATTTGAGCTTATCTTTTTCTATATCTTCAATTAATTCATTGAGTGACACATCCTTATCTATGGGAATAATACCGGTTTTTACTTTAAAAGAATAAGGAGATTTCAAGCTTTTCATCAATCCGAAGAAAACCTGTTCCTGTATGTCTTCAGTATCAAATGTCGTCTCTCTATTGATTAAATTGAGTGCCTTTTGGTACTCATTGGCTAAAGTGTCTTCGAAAGCATAAATATTGAGTAAGCGTTCACGGTAGGATTTGGAAGACTTTGAAGTGATTTTATTTCCCAGGGCCTCCATGTTAGCGTTCATCTCTTTACGTTCTGATCTGCTGAGGTAGGATGCTTTTTTAATATCAATTTCAAAAGTTTCAGCTTTGTAGTCGTCGTTCGATCTTAAAAATACCTGAACTTTTGCATTGCTGAGCTGATGATTTTCCTTAGCATTGGCCTTGAACTTTTCAAGAATCTCTTCAGCTGTCAATTGTTTGTCAAACAACAACACCTCGTCCAACTCATAGGTTGCAGGTTTTAAACTGATGATTTGGTTTTCTTCAAAATCTTTTAAAAGTATCTCAACTGATTCGAACCCCATAGATGAAATCAGGATTGGCGTTTCATCGGAGGTAGTTTTGCGTTGAAGTACAAAATAACCTTCAGCATTTGAAATGACACCATAATTGTCTCCTAGTTGAACAGTTACAAAAGGAATTCCTTTTTGATTGCTGGCTTCAACCACACGACCTCGAAGGCTTTGCGCTGTAAACTGAAAACAAACCAAAAGGAGGAAGATGAGAGTAAAACTAGATTTCATAAGATTGATTTTCAATAAGACGCTTTGGTTGTGAGATTGTTACACAATTAAAATTAAGATGGAATAAGTTGATTTAAAATGTTTCTAAAATTTGTTGAAATCAAGGCTTAGTCTTTTATTTAACAATTGTACAATCAGGTTATTTGAGTTAAAAAGTATTTTTGAATTTGTCAAAAGTCTAATAAACTATTGTTCTTATAATCAATAGTTTATAAAATCAGTTAAAAAACAATTAACTTTATACTCAAGTATATTTATCAAATTTTCACTTTTCATATGAATTGTTATCTCCGTTCAAAATCGTTCCTCAAGTATATTTTTATCTTGGTTTTTGCTTTGTGCACCTTTCAGCAGCAATCGTTTGCACAAACTAATAATTTAAATTCTGCCAACCAGCAGGACCTTATTCCAGATTCTTCATTTCCCCTTACCATCAGTGGTCAGGTCACAGATAAATTATCTGGTGAACCTTTACTTGGAGTTTCTATTATAGCCATAGGCACAGTGAATGGGACAACTACAAATTATGATGGGGAGTTTGAAATCTATCTTGAGGAACCCACTCCCGGGCTTACTTTTTCCTATATAGGTTTTAAAACAGAAGAAATCTTACTAAAAAACAGCGATTTTCTTGAGGTCCAGTTAACAAGTGACATCAATGCTTTGGATGCAGTAGTGGTTACCGCATTAAACATTAAAAAGTCTAAAGAACGTTTAGGTTACGCTACACAAAAAGTAGATGGTGAGTCTCTAGTTAAAACTCAGGAAGCCAACGTAATATCGAATTTAACTGGTAAAGTTGCTGGTTTGACAGTTTTTAATTCGACCGATTTTTTTGCAAATCCAGGATACAGCTTGAGAGGTGAACGCCCCTTAATCGTGGTCGATGGTGTACCCAATACGTCAACAAATCTTTATGAGCTTAATGGTAATGATATTGAATCCATAAATGTTCTAAAAGGCGCACCTGCTTCCGCACTTTACGGTTCCATTGGTAGAAACGGTGCCATTCTGATTACTACTAAAAGAGGAAGTACAGATGGTGGCTTGCAAGTAGAAGTGTCTTCCAATACCATGTTTCAAACTGATTTCTTAAGAGTTCCGGAAAATCAAAGTCAGTATGGGTCTGGACGTAATGGAGTTTATAGGTACACAGATGGGACGGGTTCAGGTCAGGAGGGAAGTGGATTTTCCTGGGGGCCGCGTTTAGACAGACCAGATCCTTCAACACCAAGTGGTTTTGTGGAGCGTGTTCAATATAACAGCCCCATAGATCCGGTAACCGGCGAGAGAGTCCCTTTGCCTTGGGTTTCCAGAGGTCAGAATAATCTGGATAATTTTTTTAGAACCGGAGTTATAAGCAATACAACTGTAGCTGTTACAGCGGGAAATGCTGAGAGAAACATTAGAGTTTCTGTTGGTAATCGCTATCAGCGTGGTATTGTTCCCAACACTGAATTGAACAACTCCAACTTTAGTGTCTCAGGTCGATTTAAACATAAAAAACTTACCGTCGACGCGTCCTTAAATTACAACAAACAACAGTCTGATAATATCCCTGAAGTTGCTTTTAGTTCACAAAGTTTTATTTACAATTTAGCACTTTGGATGGGAGCCAATGTGGATGTCAACGATTTGAAAGATTACTGGGAGCCTGGACAGGTAGGATTTCAGCAAAGACATTACAGTACCAGTTTTTACAACAATCCTCATTTTTTGGCCAACGAGTTTAACAGAGGATACTACCGGGACGTGACTTACGGCCAGGTGTCTTTAACTTATGATCTTGCTAAAGATTTAACCGTTAACATGAGAAATGGATTCAATTATTTTTCTCTCGATCGGACGACCAAACAGCCCATCAGTTTTGTGAGGGACTTCAATACAACCGATGGTAATTTCTCACAATCTTATAATTCCGGTTTCGATTTTAATACTGATATTTTTATCAACTACAGCAAAGTAATTTCTGAAGATTTTAATATCCAGTCGACTGTTGGTGTGTCCAATCTTTATAGAAGTAGTACCGCTTCCAGTGTGAGCACCAACGGACTTAATGTGCCCAATTTTTATAATATTTCCAACTCAAGAAATGCGGTACAGGGCAGTAATTTTGAATCTGAATCCAGGATTAGTTCAGCCTACGCGACCTTAGATTTAAGTTTTTTCAATTCAATCTACCTTGGGTTCACCGGAAGAAACGATTGGGTGACCACCTTACCAAAAGAAAACAATTCATTCTTCTATCCGTCGGTATCTTTAAGTTACGTTCCGAGTAAAATGTTTGATTTACCTGAAGTCATCTCCAACTTAAGAGTAAGAGGAAGTTGGGCTGAAGTCTCCAATGGTGATTTTGGAGGAACCTATTCTCATATCGCCGCCTACAATAGCGGCCTTAATTGGCAGAACAATGCCTCACTTGTTTTTCCTGGTAATTTGATCAGTCCGGATTTAAGTCCGCAGACGTCTTCAGCTTTTGAAGGCGGCTTGGTGGTTGGTTTTTTCGAAAACCGATTGAGCTTTGATACCAACTTCATTTATGTAAGAAATTTCAATAACCTCACCAATGTTCCAATTTCAGTTGCTTCAGGATTTTCGTCTCGATTGATCAATGCCAACGAATTTGAAAAGAAAGGTTTTGAATTGGTCACCCGCGCGAGTCCAATTAAGAATAAAACCTTCGGCTGGGATGTGACTCTCAATTTGAGTCAGTACAGAACTTACATCAGTGAAATTGATAATCAGGAAAATATCGGTCAGCTCAGAGAAGGAGACCGGGTGGATAAATTGTTCACCACCGTGTGGCAGGAAACTCCAGATGGGCAGCCAATTATTGGAAATAACGGAATAAACATTAGAGATCCATTCAATAGGCACATTGGCTTTAGAGACCCGGACTGGGTGTATGGTTTCCTTAATAACTTCAGATACAAAAATTTTAATCTTTTTGTAGGTATTGACGGTAGAATAGGAGGATTGGCAGAAAGTAAGACCTTGAGAAGCATGTGGTGGTCAGGTTCTCACCCAGGTTCAATCAATGAATTCAGAACAGCTTCTGCGAGTGGTGTAAGCAATTATGTAGCCGATGGAGTTGTTGTGGTAGGAGGAGATGTCCAATACGATACCGAAGGAAACATCACCGGCGATACCAGGCAATATGCTCCAAACGAACAGGTCGTGAATTATGAAGATTACATGACCACTTACCATTCAAGAGCTTACGGGAATCACTATTACGATATGTCCTTCCTAAAATTAAGGGAAGTGAGTTTGAGTTATAATTTTCCTTCAAAACTGCTTGAAAATACATTTATAGAAAGCGCAACAGTATCCCTTATAGGAAGAAATCTGGCCTTGTGGGCAGAAATTGATTACCTCGATCCAGATTCTGGCACAGATCAGAACATGCAAACGCCATCCATGAGAAATTTCGGGATTCACCTCAATGCTAAATTTTAATTAGAAAAACGACAACACATGCAGTTCAAGACCTCATATCTATTTTTAATTTTCGGTTTGCTTCTTTTAGTAAGTTGCCAGGATTATGACGAATTTCAGAACGATCCCAACAGGACAACCGAAGCTAATCCAGGCTTGTTGCTTACCAACATAGAGGTGAGCACCTTAAATTCCATAGA
>Ga0306912_1000371_pt1 | contig 27188 bp, 26 predicted proteins | sample AntRauFillE10628_FD_190443 | JGI IMG/M metagenome (GOLD analysis project Ga0306912, IMG submission 190443) | Saline lake microbial communities from Rauer Islands, Antarctica - Metagenome Filla E10 #628 (v2) (version 2) | ecosystem: Environmental > Aquatic > Non-marine Saline and Alkaline >... | reverse complement strand
AATCACTCAAAACGAGAGGGATATTGCCGAAATGAAAAGTCAACTCGGCGTGATTGAAATTCAGGTTCGTCATAATGGTGACGGTATCGACCGGATTCTAGATAAAATCGACAAGTAAAGAGGGGGGGAAGATTGCTCCCCTATGACAACCACACCAACGGAGAGACGGAGACCACACCAATGAGCAACGAGATCGAAGGGTCTGGCTTAACAGAGAAAGCGGCCCACCGAACTATTTTGAAATTATTTTCGGCCATTCAAGCCCCCGCTGCAGGGGTAGGGTCGATAATGGTTTTGTAGAACGCTCTTAGTGTAGGACGCGGGCAGTGGATGCCCATTTGGTGAATACATAGGATCCTAGTTTCCGTCTCTCCAGAGGCGGTATCACGGAACCCACCCCCTGATTCGAGAGCGGTCATCACCCCGCAAATCCACCTCGAATCGGGAGGTGGGTTTTTTATTTTAACTGTGAGCTGAACCGCTCACGACACACGACCAACGCTAACTTACGAAAGCGAAGATCAGCGGGTTCGGCTCCTCATGAGAGGAGCTACAGATGAACAGGCAAAAGCAAACTAATTTTTACTACCTCTCCGATACGTGGCGAATCGTCTACGGCGACGACACAGCTAGGGTAGAGGTGAAAGGCAAGACAGGCTGGGATATTCGGGAAAATGATCTCAGCGAAAATAGGGAACGTGAGCTAAAGCTGGCGTTTGATGAGACTTATACGAGGTGAACATGGGAAAAGTGAAAGAGCCTTCAAAGGTATACCAGATCAACCAGGAGCAACCAATGTCAGAAGAAGCGAAAAACATCGAGACAGAAGATAGCGTAACAACCGAACCCGCAGAGCGCGAAATAGGTTTTGAAGAAGTCCCCCGTGACGATCATGGGGATATCATCCCTTGGACCGGAGGCGGCACGTACCGCCGTCAGGTGGATTACGACCGGATTCGGGCCGAGCTGGATATCCAGCTCGTAGCCGCTGATATAGGCGTATACGACCACGGTCAGGGGCGGCATTCGTTTCCCCACGAACTGCACACGGACACGGCAAAAATCCAGTTTGCCAGCGGAAAGAATCTTTATGTTCACCATAAAACGGGGATCGGCGGCGGACCCATCGAGCTTGTCGCACAATGGCAAGCCGGGAAATATGACGCCGGTGAGTTGACCAAAGAGGAAAAGCGGGCTGCGGCTGACTGGATTGCCGAACAGTACGACATGTGGACGAACTACGAGCCGCAGCGGCAGCTATCTAGCCGGATCGCACGGGCAAGACGGCTGCGTATGGAAGCGCAAAACAAGCCTCCGCAACTCACGCGACGTGCCGAACTAGCGGCACTGGTAAACGGGTCGGCCCCGGATGAGGTTATGGACCAACTCCGGCAATATTGCGAAGCGGCAGACCTAGAGTGGGACCGGGTATCGCTGGCGTATTACGTCGATGCTATTTGCATCGTGCCGGGAGGCATCTGGCTCGGTGATCGCATCTTGACCAAGCCGAAAAAAGAGGAAAATCGGGTCGAAGGTGCGCCTCTTGACGCACCGGTTAACCGTATGTGGGGAGGCTGGACAAAGAGCGCGGCGAAAGAGGGGCTGCATGGTGGCTATGGTGGTCATCTGTATGTGGTCGATTTTGACGGGTCCGACGATAGAAAGCCCTTGATCTCGCTGGTTAACCGTATCGTCAGGACTCTGGGCAAACGAGGGCTACCGGCGTGCGCTGTCGAAATGACCACGCCTGACCCGACCGACGAAGATCGGGCAAAGATGCACGTTTCGTTCAAATGTACGGACGATCAGCGAGCTAGTACCGAGGATGAATTCGAACAACGTCACGAGCTGATTGACGCCGCGATCCAACAGGTAGTTGATCAGTGGGCCGAGGCCGGTGATATCCCGGAGGGAGAGCTAGGCGCTCTGAAACGGGATGAATCCATGCGACAGCTCCAGCGGTTGAAGCGTCTGGCCGGCTGTAACAAGGAAGGGTCGGATAACGCCGTTGTGATCCTGCAAACGGACAAGGACGCTTATGTTGACTTCCACGAACAGACGGAAACGCGGGACGTTCGCCTCGGCGACGGTCCCCCGTATGCTAGCTCGACCCGGTGGCAAATCGGTTTCATCTGTAAAAAGGAAAAGTGGGCGTATGATTCAGATGCGGGGAAGTGGTTTCACGACGAGACGGCAACCATAGCTCGAGAGGTCTGGCCTCTGTCGATAGTACGGGTTCAGGGGTCCGGGGATTACGGGGTTCGGTACCGTTATCATGATCGAAAGGGCCGGGTACGGTACGGGACACTTGAAGCAGATGCGTGGGTCGATTCGACGGCGGCCAAAAACGCAGCCGGTGCTGCCGCTAAAGCCGGCGTTCAAATTCAACCGCGATGTGGTGGGGATTTCTGCGAAATGTTGGGTGAATGGTACTCTGAAGCGCGGGACGTCAAGGAATCCACGGTCGTTCGGCGTAGTGGGTGGCACGATGACGACGGTCAGGCGGTCTACGTCAACGGTACACAGGTGATGGGGGCTGATTGGTACGCCGAGGGCGCACACACGGCTCTGAGAGGGCAGGAAAAGGGAACCCTCGACGACTGGAAAGACGCCGTTGAAGAGACGGTCACGACGCCGTACCTAGCCTTTGCGTTAGGTGTGTCGCTGGCGGGTCCGCTACTTCACGTTTTGGATCGGGATCCGTTTGGTGTCCATCTGGCGGGGGCGAGTTCCAGCGGGAAAAGCCGCTCGCTTTATGCCGCTTCGTCGGTCTGGGGCAACCCCCGGTCCTTGATCAAAAGCTGGGACGGCACCAAGAACGGGCACGAAATCGCTGCGCAAGATTACAGTGGTGCGTGTATGATTCTCGACGAGCTGCAGGAATGTGACCCCCGCCACGTTCGGAAATTCGTCTATTCCTTTGCTGACGGTGAAGGGCGGCGGCGGTCTAACCGGTCGGGTACGGAGGTCGTACAAACGCGCTCATGGTCCTGTACAGCGCTTTCAACCGGTGAGAACACCATCACTGATTGGATCGGCGCGGATCACGTTCAAGGTGGTCTGACGGTTCGTATGCTTGATGTGCCGATCGAACGGGGCGAGGTCACTATCGATCGGGACCATGCCGAAGCGATCCGGGAGCGTTTTCAGCAAAACTACGGTGTAGCCGGAAGGACGTTCATTCAATGGATGATTAACCAGCCGAACCTCGACGGGGTTCGGGCGTTTCATCGCAAATCGCAAGATATCCTGATCAGCGGAATCGAAAACGGCGAAAACGTCCGGATCATGGAGCAGGTAGCTATCGTATATACCGCTCTGGCGCTCGCTGATTTTGTGGGGATCTTGCCGGAATCGTGGGCTGAGACGAAAGAGGAATATGGGAACCGCAGCTTTGTCGAATATGCGGTTGAAGTGGTGAAAGAGCGAATCATCGGAAGTAGGGGAGATGTTACGACCCCCGAGGCTAGGGCTTGGTCCGTGTTGCAAAACATGGCTGCGGCCCAACCGGCGAGATTCCCCGTTGAAACAGACTACGACCGAGCACACGAGGCGTTTGGGGTTCGTTTTGCCGGTGTATCGGAAGACGGGAAAACCAGACGTGACGGACTATATACGACCCCCTCTATGCTGGACGCTTCCGGTGTGACCAAGGGAGCGGGCTGTACAGCGTCCCAGCTTTTTGATTGGCTGGCTGACCAAGGCCTTGTTGCCAGACCCGATAAGGCTTGGAGAGTCGGGGGTTCATTGCAACGGTGGTACACGGTCTATCTACATCAAGTGGACGTCGAAGAAGGGGACGCTCAACCTTTGCCGGATTTGGATTCGTTGATGGTTGATATCGACGACTAAGCACCGAGTCCGTGGCGGATTCAAAGGGGCTGGACCGTAAGGGTCCGGCCTTTTTGTTGGGTCCGGCCTTTTTGTTACAGATCGTTACAATTGTTACAAGTCGGATCGGGTTTGTAACAGCATTTGTAACAGCAAAAATCGGCCCGTGGGCGTTACCAAACGGCGATTTTAGGGGGGGTGTTACAAATGTTACAAGAATAATAGATATAATAAATAATAAACTCTCAGCCGTAACCAACCACGGACACACCCCCTCTTACAGTATATTCTTTTACTACCCCCAGAATCTGTAACATTTGTAACAGCAAGGCTTAACCCCTTGTAAATGCTAGGGGATTTGCTGTTACAAGGTCTGTAACAACCCCGCTTTTTGACGTAACACACCTGTAACAGCAACCACAAGGCACTTGACACTTGTTCAGTTGTCTGCTGGGATACCCAGTGCAATCACAGTTACTCAGTTACTCATTCACCTCTCAGAACACCCTCTAGAGGGGTTCAGCCTCATATTTTCCACAGATGGTCATACCCTCTAGTATATATAGGCATAGCCATCTGTGGAAAATCCGTTATCTCAAAGACAGTGATGTGTTCACCGAAGTGAAATCGTTGCGCGAAGATTACCATTGCTTTTACAGGCTCCCCGATGAGCAAAAAGCTGGCCGATAAAATATACGACTTCGCCATGTCGTCGCTAGGCTATATGGTGCTCATAGTGGTTTTCATGTCCGCTATCTTTGCGCTTCGGGCGTCTTGCTTTATTTGTGAGAGTTTGTTATAAATGACTTGACACTCACTCACACACACACACGGAGACAAAATGAGCCAGCGACGCCGACACGACGAAGAAAGCGACGATTTCAAGACGGTCAACGACCTCATATTGGCACACGCGCAAGGCGAAATAATCCCCCACAAAGTGTTGGAGCGCTTCGCGGACTCATGGTCGCGCTTTTCGGTGCGCGCACTGTACCAGTACGACCATGTCGACGAGCTTAAAGCAGCCTATCGCGATCTAGACGAGACGATGCGCGATTTGGCTGTGCACAAGGCGGCTCCCCCTAAGTACCACGGTCGTAACGCTTCGGCTTCGGCTTCGCTGGGTTGCCCGGAGTGCGGTGGACCGTCTGCCATCCGGGGCGAGAAGTGCGATGGATGCAGGTAGACCCCCTCCCCTTTCCGTCTCAGGCGCTCGACGACGTGTAGAAAGATAGTTTTGTAGAAATCCGGCAAAGGTAGAGCTAGACGTCAGCGAGAACCTCCGGGTACACTGTCATGCGGATACAGACCCGGAGGTTCTCGCTGAGTACGCTGACCTCTATAGAGACATTTCACAAACGGATCAGCGAGCCCGGGTGACTGAGCGCAATTTGAAGCAAAGAGGGAGCCTTTAACCGGGCTCCCTCTTTTTATTCGTGAGACTCCCAACCCTTAGAGAGCTGAGTCTTGGTGTCACCGGAGTTGTCTAGAATCCACTCCATCACGATGGTTGAATCCCGATCACCCGTTTATGCCTGCAAAACCACCGGGTCAAATGCTTGCAGACCTCGACCCATTTGGGGTGTGAAAATACCCACCCGATCTCGGTTATCCGTTTGTGAAATGTCTCTATAGAGCGGGGCAATGGTTGCTCCGATTTTGAAAAGCAAAGGAGCCTCCACATGAACCCCATATTACGTGATATCGACATAACCGCCGTCATTGACTCCATAGACCCTACCGAAGTTGAAGGGGATCACGTCGAAGTACCAGCCAACCACGAACCAACCTTCGATCCAGACGACCCCAGCTTTGACCTAGAACGGGGCGTCTGGATCCGTGAGCTTGATGTCACGTGGAAGCTCGAAGGGCAGGGGAACGTGGGGCTACAAAGTCATGGCTGCACGCTTAGGGGATCGCTCAGCCGTTGCGTGGATGGAACTGAAGAGCCTTACCCTTGGGATCTTGTTTTGAGCTTGCTCGCATGAGCTTGCTCGCATGAGGTGCTCGCATGAGGTGCTCGCATGAGGTGCGAAAATGACCGACGACCCCTTTGACCCGATCGACCAGTACGCCCCTTTCCCCCAGAGCTGGGAACCTGATCCGTCTTTGGTTCAGATCGAGCATAGGCTCTGGCAGATGGATATCGTGGATGACCAGATCACGGACCCCGACATTTCAGACGGATATTTTCACAGCCTGTTAAACGGTGCGCTGGAAACATCTCAGTGGGTTGAAACCAGCCTATCAGCCGTGTTGATGACCTATCAGCCGGTTGGATGGAACTAGATGTGTGATAAATCGCAAGATGTATCGCCTGAAGCCGTCAGATCCACGGAGAGCCATTCTGTGATCAGGTGCGGTTGATGGTGTGCCTTTAGGTCGTTGATCCAGCTCCGTTGATCCTGTGAATTATTCGCCTAAAAGTTAAGTGAGTTAAATGCCCAAAGAATACACCTACCTCGTTTTACGCCGTTCGCTAGATCCAGCCGATCCCCGGCGTCCCCGGATATTACCTGACCCCCGTATATTTCGGATAAGATCCACCCGCTTTGCCTGTCCTTGGACAAGCGTCAAAGCGAATTACCTCCATATGAAAAAGCAAAACCCCGGGGCTGCTTCCTACCTCGTCCGCGTTCCTTGCGAACCTGATCAGATGATCAAGACCCCCGTTGATCACGAAAAGCTGGTCAATAGCTATACGACCACCCTCTCCGAGCTGATCTGGCAAGATGCCGAGGTGTGGCTCGAAAAAAGCGAAGAACACAAACGGGACGACGAGCCGCAAGGCTATTGGTGGTCGTTGTCTGTACCCGCATAACCCGCTCTAAATGAAGGGAAACCCCCCACCGATTCACACGATGCCTGCCACACTGACGGCGAAAAGTTCGGGGTGTCTAAATCGACGATCGGTTACACGTGGCGCAGCCGGTGATTCATCTATCAAAAGCTCTGGTAGCTAATCTATATCTGTTATCGGAGCTTGTGTATGCCTAACATCCCCGAACGCCCTTTTAGCTGGATCATGGCTTGGAATGCTGCCACCCGTGAGCGGTATGTCGAAATCCGTTTCCCCGACGAAAGGGACCCTATCCGGCTACCCATCGAAACGGTCCGTACCCTGATCAACCGAACAGCCAAGAAGTCCGAAACCCGGTGATTTACTTATATCCCACCTTTAGTGGTTCTCTTGTCCGGGAACCAACTCCGCCCCCGATTAGGCTTATACCTTTGCGCCTAATCGGGGGTTTTTTCGTCCCCTCTCGGTATTCCTTTTGTAACCCACCTCTATAGCGGCACAACAAAGGGCCGGTGTTCGTCCAATATCGTCCGAGGATCCCATGCCAAAGCTGACCGGAAAACTCCCCGCTTTTGTAGAGGCTTACGTAGGCGAAGCACGTTTCAACGCTACTGAAGCGGCTCGGCTGGCTAACTATGCGCACCCCGAGAGTTCTTCGAAAGACAACATGCAACATCCCGCCGTGCTTGAGGCTATTGAAGAGCGCCTCGAAGAGATGCGGGCCGGTGCAAACGAAGTTCTTTCAGAGCTGACTTACCTGGCGTTTGCACGTGAAGATGATGGCTGGGTCAGACCCTCCGATAAGGTCCGTGCTCTGGAGCTGCTGGCGAAGTTTCACAAGATCTATGTTGACCGCGTAGAGCACAGCGGCGACGTCGAATACACCTTCAACCTCCCAGATCCCACCAACGACCACGATACCCACGAAAACGACTAAAATGGATCTGGACTCATCACGAGTCCAAATGTCCCAAGTCGTTCACATAGACCTCCCCGAACTGTACCCGCTGCAATATCGCTCGATATTCGCACCGGAGCGTTATTCGTGGATTGAGGCCAGTACCAAAGCCGGAAAAACGCTTGGCTGCTTGGTCTGGATCCTCGCTAAGGCGCTGAAAGCACCTTACGTGGGTGCAAACTATTGGTGGGTGGCTCCGGTCTCAAAACAGTCGTCTATGGCGTTTGACCGGCTTCGTTCATACCTACCCAGAGAGATCTTCACAGCCAATCTTACCGAAAAGTCAATCACCCTAAATGGTGTGGGTAAGATCTGGTTCAAGAGCGCTGATAAAGCGGATTCCCTTTACGGTGAAGACGTATACGCAGCCGTTATTGATGAGGCTTCACGGGTCAAAGAGACCTCATTTCACGCGATTCGGTCCACCCTCACAGCTACTCAGGGGCCGATCAGGATCATTGGGAACGTCAAAGGGCGTTCCAACTGGTTCTACAAGGGTAGCAGATCCGCTAGGGACCGTGAGAACCACGCTCATTTCAAGCTCACGGCGGTTGATGCGGTTGAAGCCGGTGTCTTCCCACAAGAAGAGCTGGATGATGCTCGCCAGACACTCCCGGATCACGTGTTCCGTGAGCTGTATCTAGCAGAAGCGGCAGATGATGGCGGGAACCCGTTCGGCCTCAAAGCTATCGACGCTTGCTTGATCCCAGAAATGCCAGAAACCGACCCCATTGCATGGGGCTGGGACCTAGCCAAGTCCGTTGATTGGACCGTGGGTATCGGCATCGACAAAGAGGGTAGGGTCTGCCGCTTTCACCGGTGGCAACAAGTACCTTGGCCAGAGACGAAAGACAAGATCATTCGGGTAACAGACGCTCCCGCTCTCGTAGACTCAACGGGGGCCGGTGATCCGGTCACAGAGGACTTGCAGCGGCGCTCTCAGTGGATCGAGGGCTTCGTGTTCTCACCGAAGTCAAAGCAACAACTGATGGAGGGTTTAGCTGTTGGTATCCACGGGCAAAAGGTCCGGTTCCCCGATGGTGAGATCCGAGAAGAACTAGACGTATTTGAATACGAGTACAGACGCAACGGAGTACGCTACTCAGCTCCCTCCGGTCTTCATGACGATTGCGTATGTGCTCTCGCATTAGCCTACCGACATTACGACCAACGACGCCTCACCACGACCACCACAGAACACGTCGGCTCTTTACCATCCCGCTTAACCGGGATCTCCCGATCGTGGTGATCGTCAATGTCTCAAGATGACCTTCATAAAAAGTACGGTATTCAGCAGCTCTCGAAGTCCGTGGAGGACTCCGAAGATGTTCAATGGGAGACGGTAACACTCTCCACCGAACAAGCTGAGACCATCGAACTGGCGACCTCTGAGCAAGGGCGTCCAAACGTCCAGTACATCTCAGGTAAGCCAATCAACAAAGATCGGGCCGCTGATTTCGAATATCAGGCTCGTGGACTCCGTGGAGATCCCGGAACCTATCATCACACATACGTCAGTGACCCTCTTGTTTCTTCAAGCGTTGACGGAGGTTGGGAGGGGCTGGTTAGTGGTCAATGGGATACCGAAGAACAGCAAGATACCCCAGAGGACCAGCTTGAAGCGGCTGAGATCCACGCTCAATGGATCAAGCGCAACCTACTAGGAAAGCCCTCCCACTGGCGCGATCTCTTGAAGGCGTGGATCTTAGGTGATCGGGTTTTCGGGTTCATGCTCTGGGAGATCATCGACCGTGAAGATGGTGGAGTGTCTAAGCTCGCTCCCCGGATGCCTAACACGGTGGATAAATGGCTATTCAGCCAAGACGGACGTGAATGGGTAGCTACTGAATTCGCTTATCCCGGATCTGGCTCGAACGTCACGATTCCCGCTGATGATCTCTTGCTCTATTCGACCGGCGTTGGGCTGGACCTGGAAGGGCGGTCGGCACTCAGGTCGGTTGTGAGATGGGTGGAGACAAAGCAGCTCGTGACACAGATCGAAATTGCCGCTGATGAGAGTCACGGAGCTGGATACGTATTCGTTACGTCCGATGGTCCGTTTGAGGATGAAGATGAAGCTCAGAAGATCGTAGACGTCCTATCAACATCCACGGGAACCGACGTCCCAATCATCAAAATCAAGGGTGGGTACGGCATTGAATGGCTTTCACCTAACGGAAAGCTCCCGGACTTCGAGAGCCTCCGTAGATACTGTGATGAACAGATCAGTCTAGCCCTCCAAAGCACCGGCTCCCTTGTCGGCCTCGGAGATACCGGCTCTTACGCTCTCGCTGACTCCAAGGATCAGCAAGAGAACGTCCGTCGAATCCGCTTCTATGGTCAGTCGGTATGTGACCTCATCAATGAGCACCTGATCCCCCGTATCTGTCGTAACGCGATTGCAGCCGGAACCCTACCCCAGCTCGATGAAGAGCTATATCCCCGCTTAACGTTCAGCCTAGCCAGCGAGGCCCGTGATCCGAAGTGGATTGAGAACGTTGTCAAGGCTTCACAAGCTGGATTGCTTGGAACCGTAGACAGAGACACGCAAAACCGGGTCAGAGAGTATCTGGATCTTTCACCCTTGCCGGAAGAAGAACCCACGGACCCCGATGACCCGGAATCGGTGGACCCTAACGGTGGGGACGGTGAAAATGCTGATCCCCAACCGGTCGAAGCAACACACGGTTTTTGCACCCATGAGCCAACACCTGAAACAGACGCTGAAAAGGCTATCCGGCTAGGGCTATTCAAGCCGATGGACACCGGGATCACGCTATCCAACTACGACCCGGAGCGGCTGCGTAAATGGGTGATGGAAAGTAACAACGAGATGGGCTCAGAGATGCGCAAGATCGCACGAAAGCACCGTGACGAATACGTCCGGTTAACAGCCGGTGTATCAGACCCGGCCCGCGTAACACGCATCTCTAAGAACCTCCGCAATAAGTACGTTGATGAGTACGCCGGAGCTATCCGGTACGCCCTCAACCGACTGGCTATCAAGGGTAGCGCCTCTCAGCTCCGTGAACTCGGCGTTTTGAAGGCAAAACAGGGGACGTTGGCGCTCCCGAATGTACCTAAAGACGCCGGTGCCAAGGTCTACCAATTACAGGGGCTCTCAGACCAGTTTCATAGACACATCGAGGCGCAATCTAAGCGTATCGCTGACCACGCTGCGAACGTAACCAAGTCTTATTTGGACTCGAACGCCTTTGATGAACTGGCACCGGCTGCACCGGAGCGGCTGAAACCGCAGATCCCGACCCAAGCAGCCTTTGCAAAGCAAGCCAAACGATACACTCAACGGACGTTCACATACGGACGTGAAGAGGTTGTCCAGCGTATCAAGAACGAGGCTGAAGCAAGGGGCATCGAAGATCAGCGGGTTGTGATGGAGTTCTCTAGCGTGATGGAGGCCAATTCATGCGACCCGTGCAAAGACAATGATGGCAGACGGTACTTCCTAGACTCAGACGCCTACGCTCAAGATAAACCCCCTTATCGGCTTCACGAAGGACCCTCAGACACGTGCCTTTGCTTGGCCAATGCGATCCTGCCCAGCGAGGCCGGCTACGAAGAGCTGCTCGATGAACTAGGGGAGGGCTTTAGTCAGGTGGGCGGCATGGGGTTGAGCCAAGACGGCGAAGTATCGGCGGGGTTGCTCGGTAATCCTTTAATAAGGTTCGTTATTAGTAGCGCTACCTACGACGGGGGTCCGTCTGATGAGTGAACAAATGATCAAATACACCCTTGCCCTATCGACCGACCCGAACAGCGGGAAACGAAACCGGTCTTGGGTCAAATTGGTGCCCCTCGGGGAAACGATCGACTACCACGGGGAGGAGATAGAATTCTCCGAGGCGTATCTACGCAAGATCGTCTCTGAATCCATCCGTTTGCAAGCGTATTTCGACGGTAAAGCGGAAGTAACCAACGGTGAGCCGTATCGGTTCCCGGTGCTCCGAAATCACAAACCTAGTCATGATCGGGATGGCGACCTTTTGGGGGTCAAGCTCGCTGATAAACAAGGGTTCAACGGGCTTTGGGGTGAATTCGAATGGACCGACGACACCTTGATGGCGATCGACGCCGGAAAAGTAAAACACGTATCGGTGGGAATCACCCCCAAATACAAGACGGAGGGGGGCGACACTTTTGGCCCCGTGATCCGTGAAGTCAGCCTTACAGCCGACCCCTTTCTCAAGGGAATCGGCACGATCCAAGACACCTTGGAAATTACCCTTTCACAGCAACTCACAAATGAACTTGCGGAGCTGAATATGGAGCCTGAAGCACTAATGAAAATGTTCGAAGAGGCGGTTTCACCGATCCTCGATCGTCTCGATGCTCTTGCCCCAAAAGAAGAGCCGGAAGATGCGGATGAAGCATCGGATGACGCATCGCTTGAAGCATCACAGAGCGACGGAGACGGATCCGAAGGTGAAGGCGTCGAAGCCACTTCGGAAGAGGTCGAAGAAGCCCAAGACGTGGACGCTACGGATGTTGAAGCATCGCATGACGCATCGCATGAAGCATCGCATGAAGCATCGCATGAAGAGCCGGAAGAGGCTTTGACCCTTTCCGCTATCAAGGCTTTGATTGATCCCGTTACGGAGCGCCTCGACGCTGTGGAAAACCGTCCCTCAGTACGTCTGAACACTCAAGAACAGGGACGTCAGGGAGATCCGCCTACGGCTCCCGTAGAGCTGTCGTATGAAGATACGATTTCGCGCATCATGCGCAAAAACAGTTGTTCCCGTCTCGATGCTATCGAGCTGGAAATGAAGCAATAATTCACGCTTAACCGATAACACATCTGGCTCCACCCACCCCTACTATTTAGCCACGACCACGAACGGAGTCTCTAAGCCTATGGAGGCAATCAATGTCGTTCGATCCAAGCCAAATCAATGATGCCCGTACCAAAGAGGTCTACAAGGGCCTCAAAGAAGACGGGAAGCTAAAAATTTCTATGGTCGACCTTCTTTGCCAGAAGGTTCCGGCTTCAGCAATCCCCGGTCACGAAGGCAAAATCAAAAGTCTTGACTTTCAGGCTATGGCGGCGGCTACCGGCCTCAATGGCTTCGGTGCGCTGGATGCTGAAGCCGACGAAATGTCCACCCCCATGAGCGATCGGGATTTCAAGATCCAGAAGATCGCAAAGTTCAAGAGCTATGCTCGTGGGCTTGATGGTGATGCCCTTTTCGCGAAAGTGAAAGAGAGCTTCGTCCCTCAGCTTGATAATCAGATCAAGTATGAGCAAGACGCCGAGCTGAACACCATTCTGACCGGTGCTGGTACGTCGGGTACGAACGCCCAAGATGTAACCGTTCGTAACCTTTCCGCTGGTTCCAACGAACAGTGGTCCGACGACACCAACTCCGACCCGCTCGGTGATCTTCGCAGCGCTGTTCAAGACAGCCTCGCCGATACGGTTTACTTGGGCATCACGAAGGCGAACAACCTCCGTGATCACGCTCAATTTCAGAGCCAGACCGGATTCAAGTATGCGACCTCTTCGCAGCTCGCATCCTTCCTTGAAGATTACCTGATGGTCGATCGTGTTGTGATCGGTGCCAAGGTCTATCAGGACGGCGCTCAGACCGACGCTTCTAACCTGTCGTACATGAGCAAAGACGCAGCCTGCGTCTTCAACAGCGCTAACCTTTTGTACCTCGATTGGAAGGGAGCGGAGTTCGAAACTGACGATATCGTCAAGTCCAACGTCCGTGAGCTTCACATGCGCATTCACGGCGCGATCGTGGTCGTTTCCGCTGATTACTTCATCGCTTTCGATGATGTCGCTTAATCCGAAGCAACTAGGGTGATTGGATAACGGGAGGGTTCGATTCCCTCCCCACCCCCTACAGATCGACCTGCGTGAGAACACCAGATCAACGGAGAGCAATCATGGGACAGACCCAGCGTAAACACCCGGATACCGGGGCTTGGATCCCGCTCGATGAATATGAGCGGCTCGTAGCCCAAGCCCAAGCCCAAGCCGACGATGAGGGCAATGACGATGAAGACCGCGAGCAAGACCTAGCCTCCTTGTCCCGAAAAGACCTTTATGAGGTGGCGAAAGAGGCGGGGCTTGAACCTGTTTGGAACGCCGTCACGAAAGATGATCTGATTGAGATGATCGAAGCGGACCGAGGGTAATAAATGCCCATCGAAACCCATAGCGTGACTGATCAAGACGTCTTGGATGTCTTGCCGTTCGATACCAGCAATGTCTCGGCCTCATATCGGAGCCAGTTGACCAACTGGATCGAAGACGGGGCCGGTATTCTAAACGCTTTGTTAGAGCGCCACGGTATCGACCCAGCAGCCGATATGACCCCGAACGGGTCGGAGGTCGTAAAGCGGGGCATCGTTGCTTATGCGGCGTATCAGGCGCTCGTGAAGGCGGGTTTTTCCGGTTCGCAACGTGGGGAGTTCAAAGGCTCATTCAATGAGGTCAAGGAGACGATTGGTTCATCCCCGTCAGACCTCGGCGACAGTCAATCAGCCGGTAACGTCATCAAGTCAAACGTAGATCCAACTGACCCCACACCTAAGAAGTGGGATTCAGCAAATTTCGGAGGCTGGTAATGAAAAACGTAGTGATCAAAAGGGCAATGACGCTCGTTCTACCAGACGTCGAAAAGCCGAAGAAGCAGGGAGACCCAGCAGTCATCTCAGACGCTCTCTATGAGCGTCATCCCGACTGGTATCAGCTCATTGAAGACGTTCCCGACGATGATGAAGACCTTGAAGCCTTCACCGTTGAAGAACTGAGGGACCGGCTGAGAGACGCTGATCTAAAAGTCTCGGGGACCAAAGATGAGCTAGTTGAGAGGCTCCGTAACCATGCTTGAACTGCGGTTAGGTGGAGCTAAGGACGCTCAAGACTCCATAGCGCGTCTGATTGGCGTCAACAACGATCTCGATATTCAAGAGATCTGGCCTCAGCTCTGTACCAAAGTTATTCACCCTTGGTTCCTCGAAGCAGCGGCTAAGAACATCCTAAGTCAAGGGCGTCTTGTTGGCGAAAATTGGAACTATTCCACAGAGCCGAAATACGCAGCGTGGAAAGAGAAGAAGATCCACGATTTGACGGTCTTGAGATGGGGCGGATCTCAGGGAGAGAGGCTCTTCCCCTCGTTGACCGATCCAAAGGACGTTGAACACTACTACCGGGTAACAAACAACTCGGTCTCTATTGGAACCTCCGTAGAGTACGCTCAGAGGCTTACTACAGGTGGAGAAGGGCCATTTGGTGAACCCTATCCCGGACGCTCCCTTCTGCCGTCTAGCGGCTCTCTCAATAAGCGCCTGATGACTGAGATTCAGCGGTTCATCAAGAACAAGCTAGCCTCTAAGGGACGCCGTTTAGGGTCCGCTCGCTTTAATCTGTAAAGGTAACGAATGCCTATCCCCATTTCAGATTCAGTTGAAGCTTTTGTGAACCGCTTGGAAAGCGTTTTGCAAGCTCAGTTGCCGACATATATCGGGGCTAGATCAACGGCTACCTATCCGCTCCCGGTCCCTGAATCTCACGCCTATTTGGTCGCCAAAGATCGCAACATTGACCAGATATCAGAGCATCTTGGAAACCCCGATGTATTCGTTTTGATGATGTACGGGCCTTCCGAACTGGAAGACGCTTCAGCCGATCTGAGCGACTACAACCAAGTCACTGTCGTCAACGTAATGATCATCTTGAAGCGGTCTGTAGGCGTAGACCTCCCCACCAACTCAACGGGTAGAACCCTGTTGATGACGGAATGGATGGAGAAACGCTCAGAGGGATACAGGGGCATTCTTCAGGACGTTCTAACCAAGCACACCGTAGACGGCACGAACATCAATCAGATCCGTCTCAATGCGTCTGGCGTATCCGACCCGATCCAAGGGGAAACGGGCATCTACCGTGAAGCGGGGGTGTCCATCGAGCTAACCCAACAGGTTAGCGTGAACGTACCCGATTTCAATCCGTAACAATTCGGTTTTCTATCTATAAGTAGCATCTAACAGTAACGGGCAAAGCTTCCAGCGAGGTCGCATTATGGCTCTATCAGACAGACACATCGTAGGTATCAAGTCGGAATCCACTTACGGGACCGACGCTTTTACCAGCTCCGCTCCAACTGATTCCGAATGGCTGGGAATCATCGGTGAACCCTCGATTCAAGAGCGTACCGTTGACGTACCGGCCTCCGAAAAAACCCATGATGGTCTGGGGGGCCAGATCCTTCGATACGGCGAGGCTACGGATGTCAGCTTTTCGACCTATCTCGTAGGCAAAGAGAGCACAGCCGGTGAGCCGCCGCCCGTTATTGCCGATCTTTATAAGGCGTCCAACCTAGACGAAACGGTCAACGCCGATACGTCCGTGGACTATGCGACGGCTTACGGTCGAGCAATGGCTTCGGTCCCCTCGATGACGGTTTACGAGGGTATCCGTGACGACGTAGGTGGCGACTACTTCACACGTGTCGTTACCGGGGTCCGTGGCGTCCCGACGTTCGTTTTTGAAGACGGTCAAGACGCTAGGGTCAACTACGAAGGTGTTGGCCTCTACTCTGAAATGACGACCTCCACGACGGCTATCAGTGCTCCTTCCAGCTACAGCGGTGGAAAGAACCGGCTCAAATGTCAGGGGATGACGCTCACCTACGACGGGACGCAATACCCCATCACTTCAGCCGAAGTTGTGACGGGTATGGAAGTCGATGAAGACCGCGAGCTGGGCAACGATCATGCGGTCGATGAAGTTGGCTTGTATCTGCCCAACGAAGCAAAGCCGGGTGGTTCCGTTACTTTCAAGGCACGCAGCAACGTCATCACGACGATCTTGGGGGCTAATGTCCAACCGGATAACGGCTCTTTCACGGTCGTACCTACGGCGGATCTGGTGATCACGCTCACCGATGGAACCACCGACACCATCGAAATCACCATGACCGATTGCGCCTTTGGCGCTCACAGCAAAAACCTAGCCGGTGGGAACTACCTGTTTGACGTTCCGTTCACGGCTCTTGGCGGCCTCTCTATCAGCTTCACTTAATCGGCTAACGTACCCAATTCACGCCTAACCTAAATAACGCAATTTCACGGATTCGATCCCGGTCCGGTCCTCGGGCCGGGACTCGATCTGTACCACCTCACCCCACCTCACCTGTACCACCTCACCTCTACCCCTTCCCCTTCCCCGGAGCACCTCATGGCCTATCAACTTGGACAAGCAGACCGATCCGTTGGCTCGTACGAGTCCGATACGATCGAAGTCACCTTCCACTATCGAAAACCGACGCATCCCGCGTTGCTAGATATCAAGATAATGGCTGCATCTTTCACTCAGAAGGCGGCTGAATATGCCGAGTCTAAGGGAGAGCTTTTCGATGAGGTTAGAGGTTATGCGGAAGGGGATGAAGACCCCTACGCCATCGGACTTGATCCGCTCTTGGACCGTATGGACGAAGAAGACCGTGAGAGCTGGTGGAAGCGGTACAACAAGACGGAAATGAGCATCACCTCCGAAGACGTAGAGCCGGTGATCAAGTTCGTCTCAGATCACATTAAGACCGTTGAAGGCGTGGTGGGTCCAGACGGCGAAGAACCAGTGGACCAGTGGGATGATCTAGCGCCTCGCTATCAGCGTGAGATTCTGGAAGCGATCCCCCCAAACGAAGTCACCGAGGTCTTCATCGATATTAAGCAAAGCATCTCGCTATCACCTGACAAAAAAAACGTCTGAGGGCGTATCTCGAAGCCATTTACGGGCTACGTCCTGAATCACCCTCCGATGGTTATGATCACAACCTCGACGTGATCCGGCTGTATCAGACCTACGAGACGTATCTAGCACCTCCCTCACTATCTGCACTGCATCCGGTCACAACACCACGGACCGACCTTCTCAGCCTCCCTTACTACATGCGTGAGGTCGCTGAAATGGTGGACCACGTAAGAGCCCAGATCACCACGAAGGCTCACGAAGATCGGAAAGAAACTCAGAAGACTCAAGAGATGCTCAAGACCGCTGGCGTACCGCTGTAACCCCCTAACCGAGTCGCATCATGGCGAGCGAAAAAGTTGGCGTAACATACGAGGTCAAAGACAAAGCCACCAAGAATCTAAAACGGGTTCAGAAGGGCTTTGAGAGGACCTCTAAGAGCGTTCGAGAGACGGGGGAGCAGTCTTCTCGGACTGCGACTCAGACAAAGAGCCTCAGTGGTGCAATGGGTGGTCTGAAAAAGGCGGCTCTACCTATCGCTGGTGCTCTAGCGGCTGGTGTGGCTCAAGCATACGCCTATGTAAAAGCGTTCAAGACGGTCAAGAAGGTCGTAGATGCCTCAGTAGAAGCATTCAGAGAGCAAGATGAAGCCAACCGGCGTCTAAAGGTCGGTCTCAGAACGGTCTACACGAATGCGAGAGACGTTGATCAGGCGTTCCAGAACCTACAGCCAACCATCGCTGATCTAGCTACGTCGACCATGTTCGGTGACGAGCAACTAGCAACGATGGCCGGTTCGTTTTTGACGGCTACAGAAGGGGCTAAAGCCACTGCCAAAGATTTAGAGCTAATCGCTGATATTGCGGAGGTCACGGGGCAGTCAGCAGAGAAGGCGGCTCAACAGTACGCACGTGCTCTGAATGGTGAGTTGTCACCTCGAATCGCTCGAATGATCGGCCTCACCACGGATCAGGTGAAGGCGCTCGACTCGATTGAAGACGCTACGGAAAGGGCTGCGGCTGTTCAAAATACGTTCTCCGACCGTATCGGAGGCGCTTCCACCAAGATTGATCCGTATCTCAGAGCCCTAAAGAACGTTGAAGACGCTCAGGGGGATATTCAACAGGCGTTTGGTGAGAGCATCACCAAGAACGAGCAGATGGTGAGCGCTCTAGAGAACACTCACGAGATGCTTCGTCGAATTGAGACGTGGGTGAACAACGGTGGTCTAGATGGCCTCGTGAAGGATCTGGGACGGGCTGCAGGTGGAACCGTCGAAATGTCTGAGGCTCTCCTACGCATGACGGGGGCTTTAGAAACCGAGAAAAAAGCCCTCTCTGATAGGGAAGCTGAATATCAAAAGCTCGATAGCTATCAGACGCCTATCATCGGTCAGATACGCGCAATGTGGGACGTGGGTGCACGTCAAGCAGAACTCTACAACGATAGCGTCTCAGCGGTTCGTGAGTCGACGGGTGAAGTCTCCCGTGAGATCAAGGACTTCAACGCCGTATCAGCCAAACAGGTGGATCTACAGTACAAAGCTGCCGAAGCTATGCGGGACTATGGTCAGGATAGCGCAGAGGCTCAGACTGCCGTTGAAGATCTCAAGAAGGCTACTGACGATCTCGAAGAGTCTCAACGCCGATTGAAGACCACTACTTCTGAGATCCGTGAGGGTCTCCTAGCCAACCGTGAAGAGGGTGAAAAGGCACGTAAAGAGGCTGCTAAAGAAGCGCCTGAACCATCGTCCAGCGCTGACGCAGATAAGAAGAAAGCTCAGGCACGTAGAGAGGCTCTCCAAGACGCCAAGGATTCTCTAGCACTAGCTCAGGCTAAAACCGAAAAAGACCGCATTGAAATCGAGTTTGAGCAACAAAAGGCGGAGATCAGGAAGACCGCAAAGTCAGACGCCGAAGCGGCTGCCCGGGTTGAAGTTGCGAAGATCAAGAGGAACGAAAAGCTAGCGGAGCTGCGGGAGCGTGATGCAAAGGCACGGAAGGACGCTCTCAAAGACGCTAGAGCCGAAGTTGATGCACGTAAGGGGAATGACGTAGAAGCTCAGCTCAAGAAGTGGGCTGTAGAGGACAAGCTCTCAGACCTCCGACTAGAGAACGCTAGGGCGGTCAACGGAGAAGAGCGAATCAGGCTCGATGCTACCCGTAGGTTCATCGAACTCGATCAAAAGGCGCTATCCGCAACCCAGCGGAAGAACGCTGAAAAGATGATTGAGCTAGATACTGAGCGAAAGCTCCTAGACCTCAAAACCAAGCAACGAAACCAGACCATCTCCACGATCTCGGGCGGAATCTCGAGCGCAGCCGGAAATACTGCCGGAATGCTTGGTTCTCTGTCGTCTGAGGTAGGGGCTGGATACGAAGAGAAGATCCAGAAGCTCTCTGAAGTTGAGGGGGAGTTTGCAAAGCGCAGAATCGAGCAACTCAAGGAGCAAAAAGAGCTTGAACAAGAGAACCTCAAGCTACTCCAAGAGAAGATCAATGCTTTTGGCGACCTCTCTGATGCAGGTGGTCAGCTAGGTACGGCTCTTAGCGATCTAGCCTCGAAACAGTGGGACTTCTCCAACGCCACGGATGCAACCCAAGCGGGTCTTGAAGCTGTATCCGCTGCCGGTGGGGCTGCGGCTGGTCTTCTTGGCGATACCGTCAAAGAGCAAGCGGGGATCAAGGCAGGATTCGAGGCGGCTGCTGCTGCCGGTGCATGGGGTCTAGCTCTCACCACACAAAACCCCGCCTTCTATGCGGCTGCGGTCAAACATACGACGGCTGCAGGCATGTATGGGGCTGTAGCTGGAGGGGCTGGATCTGCCGGGTCCGGTGCTTCTGGAGGTGGTGTCTCTGGTGGATCGTCTGGGGGCTCTCAAGCTCCCCGTATGCCCGATATGAACAAAGCCGTAGCCGCTAACAAGAAAGCCTTTCTCGAAGCTCTCAGGGAGTCTCAGAACGAACAGAGATCAACGACGGTTATCAACGATTTCAGAGGCGCAACGCTTCTTGAACGTGATCCCACCTCAAGCCGTAGAGCCAGAGACGTTCTCAACCAGTCAGACCGCTATAGAGTCGGGGGACAGTGATGTATTTTTTGTATCCAATCGAAATCACGGCTGACAACAATACGGCAGTCTTCCGGCAAGCCGGAATTGGCTTCGGTGTCACCCTCACACCGGGGACTTACTACGCCTATCGGGGTCAGGTGTCGACCAAATGGCCTAGCCTCTATGACGCTCTAGAATCGGCTATCAACGCCGAAGTGAATGGGTCTTACAGCTTCTCTTGTGATCTGCCTATCCAGTCAGACGAGTTCGATAAAGCCGGTATCACCACGGTTGGCACCGGTGGGGCTGGGGGGGCTGGTGAGTATGGCTGGCGGACTGATTTCGGTGACTTTGATTACCGGCTTGTAGGCTTCAACGCCAACACTGGCGATCACCTTACATCCTTTGGTGATGAAGTCGTCTCGGACTTCTCCCGTTATGGCGTCTGGCAGTCACCTAGACCAATGGGTTTTGCGATCCCCAAGATCGACTTCTATGCCGCTAAAGAGCAGTACAGAAACAATGGCCGTAGGGATCACGTCGTCAACCAGAGATGGGGCGACGATGAATACCGCCTTATTCGGTTCCGTGAAGTCCCAGAAGGTCACGTATACCCCAACACCAACGATGACTCCTCGTTTGCGTCATCAGCTAAGCTAGCGACCGGGGATCATGGCAACTACTGGCATGATCTTTGGGAACACGGGATCTCGGACTACGAAGCTGATGTCATCATGGTCCACGGTCAGCCTACCAGCCTCAGTCTAGACCAAGATTGGGAGGTCTTATGGTCGCCCAAAGGCTCGAAGTACGCCGAAGAATCGAGAGCCTCGATCACAGAGACAGATTCAGGTGTCAGAAGCTATGATCTTGAGCTGACCATGCAGCGTCTACCCTCAGATCATCCCGATGTTGACGGCCTAGCGAATTACAAGAAGTCGGGGAGGTCGTAATGGCTAAGAACCGCTCATTAGGTATCAGAATTCAGGGGATTCCTCACCTTGACTCATACAAGTCTGAGGGTGCTCTGTTTCACTACGGATATGACCCCTCTTCGCTTGCAACTGGTTACGGCTGTGAACGTGCATTAACTGAGATCCCCGCCTCACTTGATGAGAGTGTGGATCTCGAAACGGGTCGCTTAGACGTATCCGCTTTCAGCTTTGCTCTATCGGCTACGCAGAGCATCTGTAAGCGCGTTCTAGGTAACGCCGGTCTGCAAGGTGAACCTGACGCAACGATTGACGCAGAGGTCACGACAACCGCTCAGACTTCCATTGAGATCAAGTCCTCAGAGGCTATCTCAGCCGGTGACTATCTCTATATCAGAAATGAGACGATCTATGTCCAATCGTCCACGAATTCGGGAGGCGTCTACACCTGTACCGTTGAGCGGGGCGTAGCAGGTTCACCGGCTGGAACTTATGGCATCGGAGAGGGGGTTTATACACAGCCGCCCTACATGAAACGTAGGGGGGTCGAGCTGGTATCCTTTGACCTCAAGGGGGAGACGGGTCCAACCACGATTTGGGAAGGCTTCATTGATGGTCTGAGCACGAACCAACAGCAAACCGAGATCATCATCTCAGCCGGTCAGGAAATGGCGGCTCTTATCGGGTCGGAGGGCGGTGAAACAGTTGCTTTCTCAGACCATCCGTTAGAGTGGACCTCCAACAACTGGATAGAGGGTCGGATCAACTTCGGTTCTAGTGAGCCTACCTACGTCAATTCGGATACTGACAGATGCAACGTCAGGATCGGGGACGTAGCTGCTGTAGCCAGTAAGAAAGACGGCTATCTGAACGTCAATGCAGCAGCTCGGTTCAACACGTCCACTGACGTAGACGATGATAATGGTTCGGTGGTGTCCGAAGACGTGGACTCTGACGAACAAGTGACCCTCTTCTGTGGATGGTCACGAATCGCGCGTGATGGGGACGTTGTAAACGATTTTGAGGGCGTCTACGGCGTATCCGATACGGAGGCTAAACCGGCTTCTATAGCGCTGGCTCTGATGCTCTCCAGTGGGGACGGAGATAACAACCTCGTAGACCCCTCTGACAGCTCAACCAAGACGTTTGACGTGCTGGGTAGATCTTGGGGGCTAGGTATCCCAGCGGATCGCCTAGATGCAGCCTCTTGGCTCAACGCTATCGACCAGATCCCCGGTTCAATTGATCGGATCATGCTGGGCTGGGACGGATCATATACCTTTGAAGACGTGATTCTAGATCTTCTGGTTCCAAACGGCTTCTATCCCGTACCTGTAGAGGGTGGGAAAACTGGTCTGGTGCAACGGAGCACCTACCAGATCGACGATGCTGCTAGCCTCGCTGCTAACAGTTCCTACGTCACCCTCAACCCTACCAAGATTCCCTTAGATTACCGGCTCGATAACTACAGCTCGACTCTCAAGGCTACCATTGGTGGTCACGATGCCGGTGAAGAACCGGACCGGATCAAAGTAGTCAATACAAGCGGCTTTCAGAGTGACCAGATGGCCGGGCAGAGCCCACACGAGGTCACTCATCGGTATCGCGACAAGATGGACGCTAGAGGTAACTCAGGTGGGCTCTATGTGGAGCTGACGAACGACCTTGAGAGACGCAAAGATAACCCTCCCATCCTCACATGCGAGGTTCCCTTAGAGAGCGTTGGAGGATCTGAGAAGCTCCCCGGTCTGCTCAATTGGGTGAAGCTCAAAGGTGGTCCCAAAGACGGTCTCTTGATGCCAGACGGCTCACGTAAGAAGCCAGACGAAGAAGAGATCACCTTCATTGGACTTCTGATAGGTCGCACCGTCGACCCCAAGACCAACGACGTGGTGTGTAGGGTTCTACTCTCCAACTGGAATCTTGGAGGCGTCCCCCGTCTCGTAGCTCCGGCTGCAAAGATCCAATCCTACTCAGCCGGAACCATCTCGATCGAGATCTCTCAGACTCTTCCAGATCGGGACGGTCTTAGCGGATTCCTAGCCGGTGATGACGTCAAAATCGTCACCACCACGGGGCGGCAGTGGTACGCCTATTCCGGTAATCTATCTGTTCTCAATGTGAATGACTCGGGAGGCGGCGGATCTTGGACTCTCGATCTCTCCAACACGATGGGGGAGGCGATCGCTTCAAGTGATGACCTCTACATCGTCCTCAAAGACGTTGATAGCTACTCAAACAGCGGTTGGGCTGGGTCCAGTGAGTACGATGATCCCAACGTCTCAAACCGTCTCTATGCCTTCCTTGCTGATGCCGGTGGTCATCTGGGATCACCCGCTCAAGACGCAGATATTTACTCGTAAAAGGCTCATAGATGGCTGACTTCAAGCACACACATAGCGACCTCTACGGGGCTGATGAGAGCTACTCTACTCACCTCTTGAACCGGATGAAGGATTCCGCTCAATGGGTTGCCAACAATAGAGGCTCACACACCACGTTGACGCTTGAAAGCTACAACAATGACGTAGCTCAACAGGATTATGAAAGACCTTTTGTGAGTGTGGCTGGCTGGTCTGCCGTCATGCGTATGCCGTGGTATGTAAACCCCGGTCTCAAAGGCTTCGAGGCGCGTCTTTACTGTCGTGTCAGCAACGGTGAGTTGGACGCAAACCCTGAAGGCGGGGTTCTGGCCGGTTCCGATCGAGTTCAGATCAGACTACGGCTCTTGGGAGACCAAAAGGCGGCTATTGATCCTTGGGAGTATTCCTCAGTGGCACCGTTTCAAGACGGTGTGGACCCGGCTGAATGGGGCTTTGGCTCATGCTCATACAACATCCATGAGAGAGGGCTAGTTGAGGGAACCTATTCGCCTCTGGTCATGGAAATACGGTCAGCATCGCAATTCAGCAAAGGCGCGATCATTGGAAACGGGAAGATCGATGACGGTCGGGTGACTTGGGCGAAGATCGATACGGGAGCCGCTATTACATCGTATCGAGCAAAAGCTGATAAGAACGGATTCTATAGCGAAGGGTCTTCAACGAATGCTCCGGTTGCTGGCTCCAATGAGATCACGGCAAGTGTCGGTTGTCTGACGCCTAATCTGACGGTGGATGAAGATCACGAAGTGGTTCAATGGTTTGATCACGTTGCAAAGCAAGACTTGTCTAGTGATCGCGCTATGTACGTCTGGCCGGTAAGCCCTCAACTCGCGGATACCTCTCAGATCAACAGCCTTCACAAATATCATGTCCCTTATATTCAGATCCGAGCTATTGAGATCTGGGAGGTGTACGAATGAGTTCAGTAACCGATCTAGAAATCAGATCCAGACAACCGACACGAGCTGAGTCAGCCGGAAAGCAGGTTGACGACATCAACAGTGCTTTCCGGCGTAAGATTTGCCTAGCCTTTGGTCACGCTGGCGATCTTCCTCTGTTCGGTGTGTGGACAGAGCGTCACTATCGCAAACGCTGGGATTACTCAGGGAACTTAGCACACACATACACCACTACAGCAATCTTGAGAGGTGAAGAAACCTCGATCGAGATAGCCGGTGAATATGCAGGCGTCTACGAAGATGATGGAGGCGATACCTTCAGCCGTGAAGATGAAACCTTCGAGGACACAAGAGTCATTGAAGGCGGCCTCGTCTTGAATGCGGAAGTGACGCAGTATCAAGACGGCTCTTCAACGCCGGAAGTGGTCGCTACAGCTACTGAGCTGGTGAGTCCTCTCGCGTTCTATCGTCCGAACTTGCTTTCAAGTCATTTTCATAGGGTCGTAGGTCACGGTTTCATCAGAGGCGGTGGTTTGGTCTACAGAGAGGGAATGACCGTCCCCGGTCTGGATGATGGGATCGGAACGATAAAGCCTATTAGCGTCGATCTGACGGGCTCTGGGGTCGATTTCGATCGGCCTATCCGAATAGAACTGAGCTGGAAATCATATCACTCCGACGACACCGGCCTAACGGGACGGCCCGTCTTCATAGACGCTTGGGCTAGTGAGCTGCCTAGTGATGATGAAGACAACCCGATCCCCTATGACGACTTGATGAATGTCTTTCTAGTCGGGTTCAGTGCATGGGGAATCAGCCAATGATTGAGCTACCAAAAAAGCCAAACAAACCGACTCAAAATGAGTTCTTGTTCAAGCGTGATATTGAGTCCTCGAAGGTCTCGAAGATCATGCAGGCGATTAACTACGGTTGGGCGTCTAGTGGGGCTTGTCTGGGAACCATAGATCTCTCTTGGTCAACCACGTCAACGAGCTACGTCACTGCAAACAGCGGGGCGGGGCGGGATCTGGATCAAATCAACCCGATGGTGAGTCCGAGACGCAAAGAGATCGGCGCTCTCGCTCAGACTGACGGCGCGTACATCGTAGAGTTTCAGGTGTTCGGTCGGGACGTGGATCTTGAATGCAGCCTTTACCGTGCAGATAGTGGCGATTTCGACGCAAAGCCGGTGTCTAGTGCTACGGGTACTAGCGTCATCTCATTTGACACCTCTTGGGAGTGGAAGAGCGTCTTCGTGTTGTTCGAGGGCGTACCGACCTTCCAAAACACTGAGCATCTACTCAAATTCAGGGGTCGTTACGCTCAGAACGGGTCCGGTCAGGGGGATATCAAGCAGGTTGCGGTTAACGAGATTCGATATGCCAACACGGCTTATGATCAGAAAGACTCACTTTGGGTATACGGGTCCGAATACATCAATCCCTATGCCGATGGTCAGGACGTGGACGATTGGGACGTTGACGGGGCTGAGCTTGACCTTGTGGCGATAGAAGGGACTCCAACGATGGTACGTGATGGGGTGGCTACCAATGTCCACTCTGTCGCTTTTGACGGCTCTAGCTCTCTGGGATCAGACCCCTTCTATCTGGAAGAGCCTGCCGGGTTGCTGGGTGCTATGGCTGTGAAGGTCGATTCAGCAGCCGGGACCGGTGCTCGATATGCGTTGACCAAGAGGGGGGCGTCTGCGTGGGCTTTCTTTGTAGCTCACGATAGCTCGGGGTTGGTCTTTTACCTGAAGACAACAAACGGGAGCGGCTCCGACATATCCGACGCCGTAGGAACGGGACAAGTCCCCTCCGATACGTGGATTGATCTCGTCTTTTGGTGGGACCGGAGCACAAGCCTTCTCACGCTCTTCAAAGACGGGGTTCAAGTTGACGTAGAAATCACACCCGGTGGTTACGAGCTGGCTGACGCAAATCACCCGTTCTATGTCGGTCAATATTACGTCAGCAACAACCAATGGATGGGTGAACTCGCAATGCCCACAGTCCTCACCGGCTCATTCACGCGTCGACAAGTGGAACACTTCATCCAGTGGCGTCGATCTCAACACGGGATCTACTGATTCAACTCAATATTTTACTTGTAAATAACCCTCATAGCGCACCCCATACCTACCACACCTAACGACCACGATCGCGCTTCTAACCCTCATATTCGGAGGTCGTATTATGGCTGATGCTAGCCGCGTAAAAGTCAACAACTTCGTAAAAACAGACAAGTCTAGCCTAGATAAAACCCATAGCGGGTCAGGGTCGGAGACCTACTCTATCGACTGCACCGGTCACTATACCGGGATGGTCATTTTCGACGTTCCAGCCGGGTACGGCTCCGGCTCGTTCAGCATCGTCGAATACCCCTATGAGGGCGCTCCGCTTAGTCATGAGACTACCAGCAGCAGCACCTATTCGCTCGTAGCAGGTTCTCAGACCGCCGTTCGTATGAACATCATTAATGGTGCGTATATCGAGATCCACCTAACGGCTGATGCTGCTGTCCATGTTGTCGCGGTGACTCACTAAAGGGGGCTTCAATGGCGCTTAAACACCGAAAACTAGTATCGCCCAGCCTAATCAAAGGCATG
>Ga0306912_1000370_pt1 | contig 27316 bp, 29 predicted proteins | sample AntRauFillE10628_FD_190443 | JGI IMG/M metagenome (GOLD analysis project Ga0306912, IMG submission 190443) | Saline lake microbial communities from Rauer Islands, Antarctica - Metagenome Filla E10 #628 (v2) (version 2) | ecosystem: Environmental > Aquatic > Non-marine Saline and Alkaline >... | reverse complement strand
CTGATATGAGTGCACCAGTAGATCCGCCTGCGGGACTCCCAGCGTGGACACCTTGGACCTCGGGCCTGAATGGAGACCTGTATCAAGTGGGCGACCAAGTAACTCACAACGGGCTGGACTGGGAGGCTACTACCGGCAACAATTATTGGGAGCCGGGTGTCTTCGGTTGGGTGCAGCTATGAACCTGATGACCCCTCCCGAGGTTGCTGACGGCGGGTATTGGTACCGGGTGCCAGCCGAAGTGGTGGATGGGAACACCAGGCCGGCGGGAATCGGCGACGTACCGTATTGCGGCTGGCCCACCGGGGACGCATACGTGATCCGGGTTCTTGAGCCCCTGACCGGGATAGACACCCTGACGGAGGTGGCCATTGCCGACCACCTGGCCGCGTTGGGATACACCGACAAGCCGGAAGGCCGGATAGGGGGCGCCTGATGACGGTCTATTTTAACAACTTCAGCCAATACCCGACGGGGACGGCGCCGGACGACTGGACCTGGCAGATCCATGATCCAGGCGGAACGGTCTCAGTCAACGAGAGCGCGGACGCCCTCTCTGGCAAGCTGTTGCGGATCGAACACGGCTGGCACTTCCAGGGTGGCGTTTATGCGTGGGATCCGATAGCCGAAGACCCGGACTCCGGTGACGTCGAGATATTGGCCCGGTTCCGCATGCCCAGCCCCGGCAAGGCATACACCACCTGGGTAGTCTGCGGGGACGCGGCTACCAAGGATTTCTACTCGGACGGGGACAGGAACAACACCAGCAGCGGAAAGATTGTGCGCTGGGATGGAGGCACCCCCACAGCAATCGCGCAAAACACCACCGCCAAAAGCAATGGCGTTTGGTATTGGATACAGGTCAGGCGGAACGGCACCGCAATCAAGTCCCGAATCTGGGCGGACGGGGATCCTAAACCGGCAGCGTGGACAGTAGAGACCACCGATGCAACCTACCTTCAGTCCGGCTTTGTCGGACTGATGATGAGCAACGGCAGCGCTGACACTTCGATCATTGAGATCGACCAGTTCGGCGTGGGTACGGCAGGCGACGCGGCCCCTGCGGAACCGGCAAGCCAGCATTTCTGGACACCGAACCCCGCAGACCTGGGCGGGCCGCCGGCAGGCTGGACGAATCTATACGGCACCACAACTCTGACCGTGAAACAGGACGGGGACGGGCGGTATTATCTGGAACTGAACGGCACCAGCAACACCCGGTCGGCTGTTACGCTCGACGAAATAGACGGGGTTGATGTAACTGACCTCGGTGATCTGGAGATTTCAGCCGAGGTTGAATACGGCGCTGATGACAAGATAGATTGCCGTCAGTTAATGAAATTTACTGGCACAAGCAACGCGACAGCGAAGTGTTGGGCCGGGGGTGTTCACAACTCGTCGGATCCTGGCAATGCTGAGTCAATGCTTATCCGGCAGGAGAGTGGTGGACTCGCTGCTCAGGGCTCCGTAGATAAGCCCGACCTCATGCCCGGTGACCCGTTCCACCAGAGGTCCCAATCCATCGGAACCCACTATCGAACAAAGGCATGGGAGGGTGGTGTCGGATCTGAGCCTGCAGGCTGGGACGTAGACCTAGACTCCACCCTAAGCTTTAATGAGCGTGGTGGGATTGGGTTCATTCGGTATTGGGCAGCAGAGGCCCGCATCTACAGCATCGGCCTTGGTCTGGGTGGTGCCCCTGCTCCGATTGAGCCTCTTGGGGGTGGTGGCACTACTTACGTTGAGCCTACTGCTGGGTTACGGTTGCTGCCCGGCACGTATGCGTACTCGGAGTCGGAACCGGTTGTAGCAGCAGACCATAACATCGCATTTGATTTTCGGGTTAGTTCGACCACTGGCATTAACCCACTGGTGTTCTTGGAAGGAGACTCAAGCAACGGCAGAAACGTCGGCGTCTATATCCACAATGGGGAGCTAAAGGCATACACGGACGCTGGTGGAGTATCCAGCGCTGTGCTGTTCGCGGGCATACTAGCGGATACGTGGTATCGGCTGGTGTTCTCCACCAATGCAGGAGAGTTTACAGCGTTCTTGGATGATTCAGCTTCGGGCTCGTATGTAGCTTTGGCTGGAGACCCCGGAGCACTGCTGAACAGGGTTACGCTGGGCAGGATACAGCACGCAGGAGCCACGGAGTACGCCACTACTGTAACAATGGACTTGGCCAACGTAACGATCTGGCCATCCCCCTTGCTGACAGACATACCGGCAGACCGGTTAGTTGTACAAGACATTATGGACTCGGCAGTACCCATGGATGGGCTGTCTGGAGCAGACGAAGTATGGCCGCTTCAGGCAGACGGAACTCAGGACGGAGCAGCAGCGACAGCCGCCTATGGGCCTATGACGCTGTACACAGACAACGCCAACTCAGCGGAGTTTGTAGCTTTTGGGGATCCAGGTGAAACCGGACAAATTTTAGAGTCCGCATTTGCCGGGTCAACCATCACAGCCATTTGCCAATCCCCCGCATCAATCTCAGGCCCAGCCCTCGCATCGGACCAGATCAGTGCATCCGCAGCGGTGAATATGGCGATCATCGGCGCAGTGAGCGCAGGCGATTCAACGACCGATGCGAGGGCGGCGTTGCAAAGCATTCAGCACGGTGCGACCGGCAGCGAGACTGTTGACGCAATCGCCACGGCAGCCGCTGCAGTCAGCGCCGGTGCGGCAGCTGGTGAGGACTGGGTGAATCAGGCCCAGGCTGTGGTCGATATGCTGGGTCAGGCTGTAACGGCCGCTCAGTTCTCTGCTGCCGTTGATGCGTCAATTCAAGCCGCTATTGCGGAGCAGTCCTATGCCAGCGCTGCGTTTTTGAATGCCATCAACGGGATCGCCGAACTTGAGGGCAACGCCTCTGTTTCTGATGCATTTGTTGCCACGGTCGCCTATGTCGCCAGCATATCGGCTGGAGCTACAGCGGGCGCATCTTTTGACCTGGATTTCGGATTCTCCGCTGCACTAAACGCCGGCGTCATCAGCGCGGACAACTGGTTTGTCATCAGCAGCATGTCAGCCGCAATCAATGATGTCATCGGCGCCAGCGCCATTGTGACCGCCACAGCGTCTGTCACCGCTGCTATCCAGGCATCGGTAGTGGCCCGAGCAATATTCAGCGTGGTCGGCCCAGCAGGCCGGTACCTGGTCATGGGTGCGGTCACCCTGACCAGCGCCCTACAATCCTCAATACGCGTCGACCCGGCGCTGCAAGACACCATCGTAATCAAGCCAGGACTTTAACCATGAAAGAGAAATCGAAAGCTGGTGAGGCCATCACCGGTGCAGCAAACAGCCCGGCCATTGCTGGAGCAGGCGTTACAGTGCGCGGCGACTGGACACTGATTGCCAGAGATCCGGGCGGCAATATCATTGCTGAGCGCGAGTGGCAGAACTTGGTCACCAACGTTGGCCTGAATGAGCTGCTGGCCAACGGCCTAGGCACAGGGACATGGTATCTCGGTCTGACTGACGGCACACCGACTGCGGCCGCAGTCGACACCATGGCATCACATGCCGGCTGGGCTGAGGTTGTCGCATACGATGAGGCAACACGGCAGGCATGGACCGATGGAGCCGTGTCTGGTCAGTCAGTGGATAACAGCGCATCACCTGCTGTCTTCACAATCAACGCTAACGGCACCACCCTCGGCGGCGCTTTTCTCGCGAACGACAACACCAAGAGCGGCACGACCGGCATCTTGTATGCCATCGGCGCGTTCACAGGTGGTGATATCACGCTGAGCGACGGCTCCACAGTGACTATCACAGCCACCTTCACCACGGCAGCCGCGTAATCATGCAGGTCTACTACCGCAACAGCACGATGATCCTGGAGGTCACCCAGCTGCAGGACCAGGACGGCGCGGCGGTAGTGGGCGCGACTGTTGAGGCTAAGATCACCCGGCTGGATGGATCAGCGATACCTGGCATCACATCGCCATCGACGCTATCAGATGAGGGTGCCGGCAAGTACCAGCTCACGGTGCCTGGTATAGAGTTGGTAAAGGGTAGCTACATCGCCATTGTGGTGACATCCTCGGCATCAGGCCTGACAGCGACCAGCCGGGAAGTCTTTGTGCTGAGGGATAAGGGGTTCTCGGTTGTCTAGCCCGCGGCTGATGCATCGCGTCAAAAAAATGGCAAAGGTACTCCTGAGCCTCGGCGCTACACGGGTGCGCGGAATCGCGGTTTTCGGCAAGTTTTCGGGCTCCCATGGCCGCCACCACCGCGAGCCCTTGGGGCGCAAGGGGCTTAGATCGAGGGGTGGTTAGAGTGGTCGCCGAAATCAATAAGTTGAGCGACGCCTATAACTGGAACATCACCCGCATCGCTGATGCATTCTGTTTGAATCGGGGCACGGTCCGGTCCCGGCTTCGAACCGCCGGAGTGCTTCCAGCCTCTCAGAAAAATGGAGTTAGCGTATACGCTCTGAAGGATGTCGGTCCTGCCCTTTTCGCTGAAGTCTCGATGGTTGGCGGAACGGATCCGGACGAACTCATGCCGAAGGACCGGAAGGACTGGTACCAGTCCGAGAACGAGCGGGTAAAGCTGGAAAAGGAGATGCGCTCTCTGGTTCCGGTTGAAGAAGTCCATCGGGAAATGAGCCGGCTGGCAAAATCCATGGCCGGTTGTTTGGACAGCCTACCCGACATGCTGGAGCGAGATGCCGGCTTGCCACCCGAGGCCATTGACCTGGTGGAGAACATTGCCGACACCCTGCGCGAGCAGATGTATCTATCAGTGATCGACGAGGACGATGCTGATGAGTAGCTACGCAAGCGCAACAATGATCCGCCGGGACGTTGCCGAACTGATCCGACCGCCACGCCGAATCAAGCCCAGCGAAGCCGCTGCCAAATATATGAAGATGGTCAACGGTGATGGAACCGTTCAGGACTGGAGCGCTGACGGGGCGCCCTATATCAGGGAGCCGCTCGACTGCATGGGTGGTCGCAAATATGACTCCGTGATTTTTGTTGGCCCTGCCCGGACCGGAAAGACCCAGGCTCTTCTGGATGGATACATTGCCTACAAGATCGAGTGTGACCCAGCGGACGGCCTGGTTATCCAGATCAGTGAAGAGAAGGCCCGCGAGTACAGCAAAAAGCGGATAGATCGGATGCTGTCTTACTCGCCAGCACTGGCCGCCCGGGTGAGCCGGCGCGGCCACGACAACAACGTGCATGACAAGATATTCCGGGCCGGTAACTACCTGGGCATAAAGTGGCCGTCCAAGAACGTCATGGCCAGCTCCGACTACAAGTTCGTGCTGATCACCGACTTCGACCGGCTGACAGAAGATGTCGGCGGCGAAGGCGACCCGTTCACGCTGGCCTCAAAGCGCACCCAGACATTCGGATCTACCGGTATGACGCTGGCGGAGAGCTCCCCAGGACGCGATATCACGGACCCCACCTGGCGCCAGCCAGCCGATGCGCCCCACATGGCTCCGCCCACAACCGGCATTCTGGACCTGTACAACCAGGGCAACCGATGCAGATGGTACTGGCAGTGCCCGGAATCCAGTTGCAGCGACTGGTTTCAGCCAGTGATGGAAAACTTCAACCAGCAGTCTGCAAAGGTGTTTTGCCCTCATTGCGGCACAGAGGTCGACCCCTCGGCAAAAAAGCAGCTGAACGCCAATGGGCGCTGGGTTCCGGAGGGCGGGTACCTGGACAAGGATGGCGCTTTGCAGGGTTCTCCCCGCATGGGGCGTATTGCGTCTTTCTGGATGGAGGGGCCAGCGGCCGCGTTCCAGACCTGGGCCAGTCTGGCGGAGAAGCTCAACCGGGCCAAGGAAACCTACAACGCGACAGGCAGCGAGCACACGTTCAAGGCCATCATCAACACCGACTGGGGGAGACCCTATCTCAGTCAAGCCATGCTGGAAGAGTCCCGCGCTACCAATGTTTCCGAGCTGGCGGAAGACTTCCCGCGGTTTGTAGTGCCGGAGCAAGCGCGATTCATTATTGTCTCTGCTGACGTGCAAGGCGGACAGGATGCTCGCTTTGTGGTTCAGGTCCACGCGTTCGGTCCCCAGATGGAGCAATGGCTGATAGATCGCTACGAGATCCGCGAAAGCAACCGCCCCGGAGTTGGCGCCGGCAAGGCACCGATCGACCCGGCCAGTTACCCAGAGGACTGGGATGTTCTGACAGAAAAGACCCTGGGCGCGACTTACCGGACTCATGTCGAGGGCCAGGAGCTGAGACCCCGCCTGGTCGTCTGTGATTCTGGCGGTGAGGAAGGGGTCAGCGAGAACGCCAAGAGGTGGTGGCTCGGGCTGCGCAAGCAGGGGCTTGGCGACAAAGGCATCATCTACAAGGGTGGGTCGACAATCACGGCACCCATTATCCGGAAAACACGGATAGGCACCCGCAAGAACATCCTGCAGTTGCTCTGTAATCCCAACCTGTTGAAGGATTCCGTCTATAACGCAAGCCGCAGGAAAAGCGGTGGCCCTGCCCGCCTTCACTTTCCTCAGTGGCTGGGCGCTGCTTTCTGGGATGAGATGCGGGCAGAGGTCCGACAACCAACCGGCAAGTGGAAGCAAATACGAAAGCGCAACGAGGCACTCGACCTTTGCGCCATGGTCTGGGCTGGAGCGCTCCACCTGCAGGCCGACAAGATCAACTGGGCCAATCCCGCCCAGCCATGGGCCAGGCCGGTGGAAAGCAACTCTGAGCGGGAGTCGCGAAAAGAGCGACAGGACAGACAGGCACAACAAACGCCCCGCAAAAAACGCCAGCCAAAAGGCCTCGGTAAATCAGAATGGAGCGGCCGGCTATGATCAGCAAACTGAACTGCGACACCGACAGCGCCGTTGAGCTGCACCGAATACTCACCGCCTCTCTGACCCGCCGCTTTTCAATGACAGAGACGTCGGCAGCCCTGCTATCTGATGAAATTGTGCTGGAGATCAGGAAGGAGTGCGGAGGCTCTGAAATTTACATCCCGGGCCCGAGCCGCATTGTTCGTAACACCGAAATAAGGCAACAGTTCTGCGGCAACAATCTGGACGAATTGGCGACCCGGCACCAGCTTAGCCGCCGCCAGGTCGAGCGCATTATTGCAAGTAACGACACTCCACCCCTGAAAATGTCGTCAGTCGATCAGTAGGGTGAATAAACCACCGATCAAGGGCTTTTCATGACCACACCAACTGCACCCGAAATGCTTGCCAAGTACCTCGCTGCCGAGTCTGCCGTTCTACAGGGTCGAGAAATTCAGTTTGAGGGCCGCCGGGTCTCCCGCGCCGATCTGCCGGAAATCCGCGCCGGTCGGAAAGAATGGGAGCAGCGGGTTATTGCCGATAGAAACCGGCCCTACGGTGCGCCGACCATCGGCGGGCTCAGTTTTTCTGTGGCGAGATTGGATTAATGGCGAAGCCAGCTCAGACCACCATCGTTGATCGCCTCGTTAACTATTTCAGCCCACAAGCCGGGCTGCGTAGAATGCAGGCACGGAAGGTGCAGTCCTACTACGAGGCAGCCAAGCCGGACCGCTTCCGCAAGTTTCGCAGAGACTCCAGCGGCCCCAACACCCAGACACAGCAGGGCGCTGTGGCCATTCGCAACCAGGCGCGGCACCTGGAACAGAATCACGACATTGCCCGGGGTATCCTGCGTACTCTGGTCAACAACGTCGTTGGGCCGAAAGGCATCGGCATCGAGCCCCAGCCGCGAGGCGCCGACGGCAAGATCGACAAGGATTACGCTGCCGCTCTGCTGGAGGCGTATCGCGACTGGCAGAAGCACCCGGAGGTGACCGGTCAATTCCACTGGGCGCGAGTCCAGAGATTGCTGGCAAAGACCTGGTTGAGGGATGGTGAAGCGTTTTCGCAGAAGCTTTCCGGGCCAGTGCCGCTCCTGGATCACGGCACCAGGGTTCCGTTTTCCCTCGAGATCTTCGAACCGGACATGGTGCCCTACTCGCTGAACGAGCTGCGCCGTGGCATTCGCCAGGGTATTGAACTGAACACTTGGGGCAAGCCTCGCGCCTACTGGGTTCATAAGCACCATCCCACTGACGGCGTTGTACTGGCATCAAGCGGTGACCTTAAGCGCGTCTCAGCACAAAGGATTCTCCACCTCACCTGCGCGGATCGCATCGGGCAGGTACGTGGCGTCTCGGAGTTCGCAAGCGTTATCACCCGCCTTGAAGATATCAAGGATTACGAGGAATCCGAGCGCGTAGCGGCGAAGATCGCGGCCATGCTGACCGCCTACGTTAAACGCGGAAACCCTGAAATGCTGGACGTAGATACACTCCCCCGGGACAGCGAGGGCAACTTGCAGCCGCGGGAACTCTCGTTGGAGCCTGGTGCCATTGTCGACAGCCTGGAGGTCGGCGAAGAAATAGGACTCATCGACTCCAAGCGCCCAAACCCCAACCTGATCACTTTCCGGCAAGGCCAATTGAAAGCCCTGGCCGCCGGGGTCGGAGCCACATACAGCAGCATTGCCCGGGACTACAACGGCACGTTCTCTGCCCAGCGTCAGGAGCTGATCGAGCAGTGGACCCACTACGCCACTCTGACAGACGAGTTCGTCGGCAATATCATCCAGCCCACCTGGGCTGAGTTCGTGAGGGTGGCCGATGCTTCTGGCGTGGTGCCAAAGCCGGCCGGCATTCTTCGAGGCACAGAAGATGACGCTCTGTTTGTTGGCCAGTCAATGCCATGGATCGACCCACTGAAAGAAGCCAACGGCTGGGCCACACTGGTCAAGGCTGGCTTTGCATCAGAAGTGGAGGTCATGCGTAAGCGCGGCGTGAACCCCTATGACGTCCTGGACCAGGTCGAGAACTTCCGCAAAGAGGCGAAATCACGCGGCCTTGTGTTTGATTCAGATGCCGCGTGGAAGGTTGCGGTTGATAGCGCCGCTGACGACGACGATTAAGCAAATTCACGACATCCCGCCCCTGAAAATGTCGTAGCACTTCTGGGAAAGTAAAAGCACCTGAACAACCAGCGGTGCTGCGACATGCCAAAAAATCAAAACCCCTTTTCGATTAAAGCACTCGGCGAGCGCAACGCCGAGATCTTCATCTATGGCGACATTGGCGACAGCTGGGACGACGAGTCCATAGCAGCCGCGTCGTTTGTGAAAGATCTCGCCACGCTGGATGCCGATGCAATCACCCTCCGCATCAACTCCCCCGGCGGCTCCGTTACCGACGGAATCGCCATTTACAACGCCCTGAAACGCCACCCCGCTGAAGTTACTGTCGAGATTGATGGTATTGCCGCCAGTATCGCCAGCCTGATTGCCATGGCCGGCGACACCGTGAACATGGCCAGCAACGCCCTATTCATGATCCACGCGCCCTGGGGCTTTTCGATTGGCAATGCCACCGAGATGCGCGAAATGGCGGACATCATGGACAAGTACGCCGCCGCCATGTCCGAGGCCTATGCCGACGGCACCGGGACGGACGCCAGCACATTTATGGCGCTGATGGGTGATGGCAAGGACCACTGGTTTACCGCGGCGGAAGCAAAGGCAGCCGGGTATGTGAACCAGGTGACCGAGGCCCTGCCGATTGCGGCAAGTATTGAAAGAACCTTCGACCTCAGCCGCTTTGCGAAATTTGCGAAGCCTGAACCGAAGTCTGAACCAGCGGCAGCCGCCGCACCACAAAAGGAGGCATTTATGCCTGATCCAGTAAAGAAGCCGGCGGCTGATCCGCAGGCCACCCCCCAGAAGAGCGAGGAAGAAATCCGCGCCAAAATCATGGAGGACGAGCAGGCCCGCCGCAAGGAAGTGTCCGCCAAGTTCGACATGTTCAAGGATCGCGAAGATCTTGCAGAGCTTAAAGCCACCTGCCTTGATGACATGAAGGTTACGGCTGCGCAGGCCGGCGAGAAGATTCTTGCCAAGCTGGCGGAAGGTGCGCAACCCATTCAGGGTCGCATTACCGTGGTTGAGGACGAGCGGGATGTTAAACGCGCTGCCGCAGTCGATGCGATCATGGCTCGCGCAGGCATTAGCGGCGTCAAAGCGGACCGCAACAACCCGTATCGCGGCCATAAGATGCTGGACATCGCCCGGGATTCCCTGGAAGCATCAGGCACAAACACCAAAGGCATGGACCAGCTGAGAATTGTTGGCTCTGCATTTACCCAGGGCACCAGCGACTTCCCGGTGATCCTGGAAGAGGCTATGCACAAAACGCTTCAGGCGGCCTACGCCACAGCGTCTGACACTTGGTCCCGCTTTTGCGCCACCGGATCCGTGAGCGACTTCCGTGCCCATAACCGTTATCGCCTGGGCAGCCTTGGCAACCTGGACCCGGTTAACGAGCACGGCAAGTACAACTACAAGGCCATTCCCGACGGAGAGAAGTCCAGCATCCAGGCGGAGACTGTCGGTAACATCATCTCGCTGACCCGAAAGGCGATTGTGAACGATGACCTGGGCGCCTTCATCGGGCTTTCCAACATGCTCGGCCGTGCAGCTGCCCGCACCATCGAGGCTGCCGTCTATGCCCTGCTCTCGGAAAATAGCGGCCAGGGTCCGACCATGGATGATGGCAAGTCTTTGTTCCACGCAGATCACGGCAACATCGGAACCACTGGCGCATTGTCTGTTGAAGCCATTGAGGCGCTTCGGGTGCTCATGGCAAAGCAGAAAGACGTGAGCGGCATTGACTTTCTGGACATTCGTCCGTCCAACCTTCTGGTGCCCATGGGCCTGGGCGGCACGGCTCGTGTCATTAACGAAGCGCAGTACGACCCAGAAACCAGCGGCAAACTGCAGCGCCCAAACATGGTTCGCGGGCTGTTCAGTGACGTGATCGACACTCCCCGCCTGTCCGGCACCGGCTACTACACATTTGCATCGCCTTCTGATGCGCCGGTGATCGAGGTCGCGTTTCTTGACGGCAACATGCAGCCTTACCTGGAAATGCAGGAAGGGTTTGATGTGGATGGCACTAATTACAAGGTGCGTCACGACTTCGGCGTCGCTGCGCTGGACTACCGTGGTGCCGCCTACAACGCTGGCGCATAAGGAGACGGATTAATGGCTATTAACTTTGTTCAACCGGGTCACGTCCTGACCCTTGAGGCCCCGTCGGGGGGGGTTGTTTCTGGAGGCCCGGTAGTGATCGGATCGCTTGTGGTGATTGCCCTCGGTAATGCCGCAGAAGGCGAAATGTTTGAGGGCCAGCTAACCGGTGTATGGACGCTGCCGAAAACGTCTGCTCAGGCCTGGACAGTAGGTGTTGATATCTACTGGACCGGCAGTGCGGCAACCACCACCGCATCGGGCAACACCAAGATTGGCGTTGCAACAGCCGCTGCAGAGAACCCCTCTGCCACCGGCGTGGTCCGCCTGCTGGGCTGATAGCTGATAGAGCGGTCTTTTACAGCGCCCTGTGATGCAGGGCGCTGAATAAAGGCTACTGACTGAGACTGAAAGTACATGCTTAACCTGGCCCGAGAAACGGCAGAAATCTGCATCGACATGTTCGGCGAAGACATCACCTTCGCCGGTCAGCCCGCCCGAGGCATTGTGGCGAAGGAGCTGGTCGAGCTTGGCGCTTACGACCCCGTGGTTGAAAGACGCACCACGGTGTCGGTTCTTCCGGACCAGGTGCCGGAAATACAGCAGGGCCTGCCGGTGATTATCCGGGGGAAGACATACAAGGTCGACCAGCTCATGGCCGTCAAAGATGACGAGCTTGCAAAGGTGGTGTTGAGATGAGTCTGACTATCGACAAACGGCAGGTCTCTCTGGCCCGTAAGTTTATCCGGGGCACTATTAAAGCTGCGGGAAAGGCCCAGTTCCGGGCTGTTAACCGGGTGGCCTCGAAGTTCCGGACAGCATCGAGCAAAGCTATTCGCGGCCAGGTGCGCCTGCCGGCCTCTTATGTGAACGAAAACCTGACCATCAACCAGAAAGCCACGGAGCGCAATCCAACCGCCGTGATCTCTGGCCGCAAGCGCCCTACTCGACTGGCACGATATGGCGCCAAGCAGCTGGCCCTCGCTGCCGGCTCTGCTCGCGGCGATCGGCTCCGGGGTATCCCCTCTGGCAAAAAGCAGGCAGGTGTTTCCGTGTCGGTCTCCCGGCAGGGTGGCCGCAAGAAAATGCGCGGTGCCTTTCTGCTTCCTCTGAAAAATTCTGGCGTCATGGGCGTGTTTGTTCGGACCGGATCCGGGAAGAAAGACATCGAACACCTGTATGGCCCATCGGTTGATCAGGTGTTCCGAAGTGTTCGGGATGATCTCAAGCCGGACGTCTCCAAAGAACTGGTGAAAGAGTACCGGGCGCAGCTCCGATACGCGATGCAGAAGGAGGCCCGGTAATGCCCGCACGAAGCACCGCCCTGGTGGATCGCATCATCGATGAGCTTGAAAAGATCACCACGGCCAATGGCTTCCAAACGGACGCCGGCGCCAAAGTTACACGCGGGCGGCCCGAGGCTCTGAAAATAGAGCAAGGCGATTTACCGCTAATTTCGGTCAGCACCTCGTCCAGCGCCCCTGGATCTGCCAAACCCAGAGCGGTCATCAAAACCCGAGAGGTTCTGATCACCGGCATGGTGGACGCCAATGATCGGGACTATGAACCGGATCTGGACGAGCTGGACGAAGACATTACCCGGGCCCTGGCATCGCTGCTGGCCATCGATGCGCTTCCAAACACCACCAATGTATCAATCTCCGGTGGCGATTATGTCCACCCGGAGCCTGGTTCAAGCACCGCTGGTGTCACGCACACCATCACGATCAGCTACCCGCTGATAACGCAACCCCAGCCATAAGAGGACAACACCATGGCACTGAATTCAGACACTCGCGGCTATCAGGGCCGTGGCCGCTTCATCCTCCGGCCAATTGGCGGAGGGCGACCCTTCGAGCTGGGCAACGTGACCAGCTTTACTGAATCAATCGAGATTGACCGCCAATCTCGGCAGGACTTCACCACAGCCGCTGGCGGTGAGCTGGATGTTACCGAGCGGGTATCCGCCTTTACGTTCGAAGCAACTGCCAACGACATCACTCCGGAGAACATCGCCGCCGGCTTCCTGGCGAACGTGGACAAGCTGGGCGCTCAGTCCGTCACCGATGAGGAACTGCAGTCCTGGTACGGTACCCGCGTGGGCTTCCGGTATCTGCCTGACCCGGATCAGAGTGTCAGCGTGACTATTGCTGATGACACCACATGGACCGCCACAACCGAGGTCGCAGAGGGCGCAGTACTGATTGACAGCACAGAGGCCTATCTCGCAACGACTGGCGGCACCACCGACGCAACAGAGCCAACCTGGCCCACCGGTTATGGCACGGTGACCGACGGCACCGTCGTATGGACTCATGTTGGCAAGGCCGCACTGGTTGCCAGCGAAGACTACGACCGGACCCCGCACGGCATCCGAATCCAGGATTCCCCGGCCAACATCCAGTACCCGGAAGCGGACACCATGCTACCGCTGAAAGTGACCTACGAGCGCAACCCGCAGTACCTGATTCAGGCACTGGCAGCGTCACAGGAAGTGTTCGAGCTGCGCTGGGAAGGCCTCAACGCGGTAGACGGCGGCAACCCTCTGCATGCCACCTACTTCCGCGTGAAGCTTTCGCCCACATCCGGGTTCCAACGCCACGGCGGTGAGGACTTTGCCGAACTGACTCTGTCCGGAACCGTGCTGGCGGATGAAACCCGCACCGGCCAGGGCCTGAGCAAGTTCGTCGAAATGGCAATGATCTAAGCGGGGAGGCAATGACAACACATGGCCGGAGGAAATGACGAACGCGTCAACCTGCTGATATCTGCAGCCGTCGACGGGCTCAAAAACGTAGAGGGCCTGATCGGCGACCTGCAAGAGCTGGAGAAAACCGGCCGTGTGGAACTGCCCGACAACTCTGAGGGCCTCCGCGAGGGGTTAGGGAAAACCTCGGAGGAAATGCGCGGGCTGGCGGAGCGCCTGACCAAACTCAGGGAACAGCAGGGCCTCGTTACCCAGTTTGCCGATCTCAAGCGCGAAACCAAAGAGCTGGCAGAGCAGCAGCAGTCAGCCAAGGCCCGCGCAACTGAACTGGGCAAGGCTCTTTCGGAAACCGAGAAGCCCGCCCGGGCACAGGTTCAGGAATTCGAGCGGGCCAAAAAGGCTGCCAAAGGTGCCGACGAAGCCTGGATCTCCAACAATCACCAGTTAAATGAGCTTCGTGGCGAGCTCGACGGCGCCGGTGTCAGCACCAAAGACCTGGCCGGCGAGCAGGTCCGGATCCGCAAAGAGATTGACGGAGTTAACCGGGAAGCGTCCGACATGTCGGACGAGCTTCGCGAGATAAAGGATTCTGCCGAGGGCGCGGGGAAAGGCACCAAAAAGGCAGCCCAGGGCACTGAAGAGCTTGGCGATAACGCCGAACGATCCTCTGGACTCATCAGAAAACTAGGCTCTGGCCTGAAAGCCGTCGCTACCGGCGCCGCCGCTCTGGTTGCTGGCATAGGTGCGTCTGCCGCTACCCTCACCATATTTTCCAGAAGCCAGGCCTCGCTGGCGGACGAACTCGCCAACACCTCCAACGCCATCGGGGTTAACCGGGAAGCTTTGCAGATCTGGCAGATTGCCGGTGAACGAGTAGGCCTGACCGGTGAAAAAGTCACAGACATTCTGCGCAGTGTCACTGAGCGACTTGGCGAATTCTCGGCCAGCGGTGGTGGCGAAGCCGCCCAGGTAATGGAACGGCTGAATCTCCAGATAGCCGACTTCGAAGGGCTGGCTCCAGATGAGCAGATGCTCAGATTTGCGGAGGCTATCCAGAGCATCCCGAAAGCAGAACAGGTGGCGCTTCTCGAAAAGCTCGGTAGTGACGCCAGCCAGTTGCAGCCTCTTCTGGACAACAACGCTGCCGGGCTGCGGGCCATTGCGGAAGAAGCCCAGAAAGACGGCGCCATTTATACCGATGACGAACTGGACAGGCTCAACAAGGCCAACGATGTCTACAACAGCATCGACCTGAAGCTGAAGGCTCTGACCACTCGGATCGGCGCCAAGCTGGCTCCAGCGGTTGGCCAGGCCACAGAGAAAGTGTTGGAGCTGTTCAACAGCTCTGGTGCTGGCGACAAGCTGGTTGAGATCTTCGCTGACGCCACTGATGCCGCCATCGATTTCTTTGAGACCCTGCTGAAGAACCAGGAGTCGATCGGCAAGGGCTTCCAGACGCTGGTTGATACCGCCCAGTTTCTGGGTAATGGGATTACCGCTGTGTTCCGGGGAGTGCAGATATTAGCGACCGAGGTCGTTGCGGTTGTATCTGGGGTATTAACGGTCAGCCTAACTCTGGCGGCCAAGGTGGCGCAGGGCCTGAACGCCCTGGGTATTGTCGGGGATGAGGCCTACACCAAACTGCAAGCCAAGGCTGACGCAGCGGCAGCTACAACAGCAGATCTGGTAAGACAAACGGGAGAGTACGGCAGAAAGGCTTTGCAGGCTGGCAAGGATGCCTTCAACGCCTTTGACAACACCAAAAAGGCAGCCAAGAGAACCGGCGAGGAAATCGATAATACCGTCGCCACTCTGGAGCCATACACGGAGGGAGTGAAGACTGCCGGCGAAGTTGCCGAAGAGTCCATGCGGAAACAGCAACGGGCGACAGAGTCTGCCCGGCAGGGGCTGAGCAAATACGGCATTGATGTCAAAGAGACCATGACCGGCATCAGCACCGAGGCTCAAAAGGCGATTGTTGATGTTGGCGATATGGCCAGCGAAATTCAGAAGGCTGGGCTGAATAGCGAGCAGGCAGCCCTGGCGTTCAGAGAAGGTTTCTCCAACGCTATCGAGGCCGTGGACTCGAGGAAAGGACTCATCGCCCTGCAGGAGAAGATCAAAGGGCTCAAGGAAGCGGGCGAGATCGGGGCCGAAGGCGCCAACAAGGCGTTGGAAACCATACGCATCAAGCTGGCGGAGTTGCGAGGCGAGGACGTCGACCTGGGTCTCGGCGATATTGCGGAAGAAAGCGAAGAAGCCGGCAAAGGCATTGATGGGGTCAAGGAGAAAACAAAGCAAGCTGCCGAGGAAGCCGAGAAAGCCCGTGACAAGTTCCGAAGCACCTGGGGCGCTGCCTTCGCCAAAGCCATATCCAATGCCCGTGAACAGGTAACCGCGCTCTCAACCGCCGCCAGAAACCTGTTCGAAATGAAGATCGGCGGCAACGCCTTCGTGAACGAGGCGGAGTCCGCGTCGGAATCCCTCGAGCGTGCTCGCCAGCGCACCGAGGAGCTGGCGAGCGCCCGCCGGCGGCTGATGTCCAACAGCTTTGCCGCGTGGTTTGCCGATACGGCTCTCGCTGCCGCCCAGGTGACACAGCAGTTCTACGAGCAAGCCACGGCCATGGAGACACTGCAGGAGAGGATCGAATCCGGCACCTTCTCCATGGACCAACTCGCCAATATCAGCGACACGGCTGCCAATAAATTCGATCTTCTGGACAACCAGCGCCTGAATGGCCTGCAGCAGGCCATCGATGCCGCCCGCAGCAAAATGGAATCCCTCAACGCCACGGCTGAGTCCACGCTCAACAGCCTGCGCCAGCGGCTGGCGGATATTCAGGGCGATACCGAAGAAGCCCAGCGCCTGCAATTTGAAGCCGAACGGAAGCGCCTGCAGCAGCAACTGGAGCAGGCCCGGCAGGCTGGAGCGGATAACGCAGCGGCGGACTATGCCCGGGCCCTTGAGCAGCTTGAAAAGATCAACCAGATCGAGCAGAAAAACCGGCGTGAAGCCGAGAACGAGCGGGAGCGTGAGGCAGCGGAACGCCAGCGCCAGCAGGAGCAGTCTGAGCGGGAGCGTCAGCAGTCTGAGAGACAGCAAAATCAGCCAAGAACGCCAGCGCCTGCCCAGACACCAGCCCAGCGCATTGACCTGAATTTGCCGACCGGCGGATCGGCCAGCCTTTCGGGCGACCCGGACAGCGTAAACAACCTGATGGAATTCCTGAACCAAGCCGGCATGAGGGCGACAGAATGACGCTAGACGACCTGACCCTCACCGACAACCTGGTCTGGCTCGACGAGTTCCGGCACAACACCGTCGAGCAGACCCGGGAACGCAGTTTAATCGGCGGTCTGCTGATACAGGAAGGCGTGAAGCAATACGGTCGCCCCATCACCCTGAACGGCTGGCTGGACCGGCAGACCCTCGACGCGCTCTATGCAAAAGAAGCCACGCCGGGCCCGGGCCTGCCCCTGACCCTGCCGGACGGGCGAACCTATACCGTCGTGTTTGACCGCAGCCGGGGCATTGCCGTCGAGGCCGACCCGATCTTCCAATACACCGCAGCCAGCACCGATCCAGACTGGCAATACCAGGTGACGATCCGGCTGGTCACTGTCGAACCCTAGGAGTGTAACCAATGCCAATAACCGCAAGCGATATCAAGCTAATGCAGCCAGAGCGCCTGACCGACGACGAAGACGGCGGCGGACAGATGACCGGGCTGGAAGTGATCGACGGGGACATCAATAACCTGTTCGAGGACATCTCCCGGGTAAACCGCACCTATGGCAACGTCAGCATGAAAAAGGCGTTCCTCAAGGTCGACACCGCCACCGCCGACCTATACCTGGACGCCCACAGCATCCTGAGCGCACAACCATCGGATCCGAACGTTTCAGGCCTGCTATTCACCACCAACGACTTCTATGACGAGCGCGCGAGCGCCCGCCAGCGCGTGGAATCCTTCGTTGTGCCGGGGCCAGTAACAGGACTGAACCTGCGAGGGAACCAGCTCGAAGGGCAGCGTTCAATAATCGTTTACGCGCCGAGCATAAACAGCGTGCCGCCCCCAGAGATCGGGCAGACGTTCATGCTTAAGGAAAGCGAAATACTTTCGAGCCAGCAATTCGTCAAAGTTTTGTCCGTCACCCAGACTGAGGAAACCTTCACCTACACGCTGGGAAACGACCTGATTCCGCGCACGTTCAAAGCCGACCAGTACGTGCTTCAGATTTCATCGGACCTGAAGCGGGACTTCCCGGCGTCCGACCCGTCGCCCCTCCCTAACTCTCTTACTCGCGTATACAGCACCCAGCCTGCCACGTCGGCAAAGTATTACGGAACAACCAATCTGGCGGCCACAGCCATAGCAACCGCTACCAGCATCCAGGTGTCGGAGACGTTCGCCCCGATCATTCCGACCGCCAGCAGCGAGTCGGTCGTCATAGACCAGCGCCCCGGCGGATACCTGGCCCAGGTGGTACCGTCGGGCCCGGCGAAGATAACGATCCCGACCTTCAACCTGAGCAACGCGACCCTTTGCACCATGCCCACGGCCATCGTGCCCGGGTCCATCGAGCTGACCTGGCAATCCCAGGCCTGGACCGACGACGGCGGAATTCTGAAAAACGGGAGCGGAAATGCCGGCGCCCTGGAAGGCGTGCAGATCAACTACAAAAGCGGCACCATTCAGTGGCCGGCCGGCATTACCGGAAATATGTATTTCAAATATAGGCCCGGCACGCTACGCCAGCAGCTCCCGAACACTGGCAAGATCGAGATCGACGACACCAACCGGAACTTCAGCTATGTGCTGAGCCTGGACCCACCGCCGTCCCGCGGAACCTTTAACGCCGCGTACCAGTACCTGGGCAAGTGGTACTCCATAACCGACAACGGGACGGGCGGGCTTGTTGGCGACGGATCCGGCCAGGTTAATTACGACACCGGGAGCGTTGCCTTGACATTGCAGGCCCAGCCGGACGCCGGGAGCGTCATATTTTACCGGTGGACCGAGGGCAGCCTTTACGGCGAAGCAACAACCGACGCCTTCGCGGACAATAGCCCGGTGGAGCTTTCGCTGACGGGCGAATCCGTAAAGCCAGGCAGCATAACCATCACCTGGGATTCAGGCGGCACAACCTACACCGCGACGGACCTGGACGGGGCGCTGACAGGCGACGCGACCGGGACCGTGGACTATGACGCCGGAACCATTCTAATAACCACGAATTGGGATCTGACAGACGGAACTAATTGGACCGTGGACTACACCCACAAGGACACGGCGCCGAAGATAAACACCCAAGCCGTGGCAGCGAATAGCAACCGTGGCGACTTCACGCTACAGACCGCCGCAGGCATTCAGCCCGGATCCGTTTCTTTCTCGCTAACCAAGGCCGTGGCCAGAACGATAACCAGCTATAGCTCTGTCGTTGAAATCGACAAAACCCAGATCCACCTGATTACCGACAACGGCAGCGGATCCATTATTGATCGGCGCAACGGCGTAAACGTCGGGACCGTGAACTACACGACGGGAGAGATCATCGTGGCCGGCGATGCGCTCCTGAAATCTTATGTTGACCCAGCGTAAAAGGGGCTTTGTATGGCCGGAGTAGCAGTTTTTCCAACGGAAGTGACCATATACAAGACGCTGGACGGACCCCAGGCACAGTTTGCGTCGATCTATAAACCGGCTGCCGTCTTTGAGCAGTTGCGAGCCCAGAGCGCCAGCGTCCGCTATCAGCTATCGGCAGACACCGAGGCAGTAAAGCAGGACGCCATCGCCAAGGACGCCACGCCTTTTAAATTCTTCCTGGCCCCGGACGGGCCAGTGGTGCCGGGCAGCGTGGTCCTGGATATTGATGGCAAATACTTCTATGACGACGGCGACGGCAACATCGTAAACCAGTACAACCCCGTAACAGGTGTCGGGCTGGCGGTCGGGTCCATAAACTACGCGACCACGGAAGTCGTTATCGGGGGCTTTCCAGGCCGGGAGGCAGACGACCCGATAACGACCGTGGCCGTGTTGATAGGCGACGACTGGAGCGTGCTACAGGATACGACGTTTAGAGCCGTGGCTTCACCGCTACGGCCCAACGGCTTCACTGTCCGAGCAGAGGACGTGGAGACCGGGGCGCAGTACAACGCCCAGGCGGACAACCAGGGCACGCTGAGCGGCGACGGCGTTGTCGGCGCCATAAACCTGCAGCAAGGCCTGGCAGAGATTTCATTCCCGACACCTGTGTCGGCCGTGACCGTGTATTACAACGCCGTTTCATTTAAACAGATACCGCTAGACCCGGACATTCTAGGCCTTGACCCGGTGCGCCTGCCTTCGGACGGGCGCGTGCCCATAGTGCGCGACGCGGATATTCTGGTTTTAACCCATACCCAGAAAGACGTGATCCCGACGCCGAGCGCGGGGCAGGTTGTAAGCGCCGGCCGTGACAAGTTGTATTCGCTCTGGATAGAAGACGACAACCAGACCCGGCTGAAGCAGGCACAATACACCGTGGACCTGGAATCAGGCACGGCGACGCTGGCGGACCCGTTCACGGCAGAGGACGACACCAGCACCGCCCTGGTGGGCGACCTGCACCTGGTGCACCGCGTGGACGAAATGGCCCTATGCACCGAGGCCAGGATCGACGGCACCCTGCAGCTTGCCCAGCCGCTTTACCACGAGCTGCCGGCGAACGAGACGTGGGTATCATCGGCGGTCTACCTGGGCGACCTACGCGCGCGCATGAAAGACTGGATCAGCTACACAACCGACGTCGGCTATGACGGCACAGGCACGGCGACCAGCGCACAATACAACCTGCTGGCCTACCCGATGGCGATAGACAACCGGGGCAGTGTTCCGGAGCGATGGAAGATCCGGTTTAACGGCACCACTTCATTCGAGTTGTATGGCGAAAACCGAGGCCTGGTCGCGACCGGATCGACCGCCGTGGATTTCAGCCCGATCAACCCCCAGACGGGCACGCCCTATTTCACGCTGGTATCCGACGGATGGGGCAGCGGCTGGTCAATCGGGAACTGCGTCTTCTTCGACACCGACGCCGCAGCGGCCCCACTCTGGATGATCCGCACGGTACTGCCAGGCCAGGCCACTGTTGACGACGACCAACTCAAAATAGAGCTACGAGGGGACCATAACTGATGGCAAACCGCTACAGAAAAACAGACGCCGGAGCCCCGGCATGGCCTGCCAATATCGGGCACGATACGGTTAGGTACTTTCTATCCGTTATAAAGGCGTGCCTCGTAGACGGTTTCGGAGCAAACCCAGGAGCAGGCTGGACCGTGGTTTATGAAGACCTGACGACCGATAAGGAGCGTCTAGCCCTAAGCAACGGAAACGGGACCATCGAATTCGTAACATGGGACGACGATGCCATCGCCCTATTTATCTGGGACTCAATAACTACCCCGGGGACCGGGGCGGTATATACCGACCCTTATGCCAGCGTAATAAGTGCTGGGATAAACGGATGGCAAGCCTCTCAAGCCCCCGTATCGACAGACGACACAAAAAAACTTGCCTTAATTTACACCTATTACTTTCAAGGTGCCTTTTATGAGGATCAAATAGACTGGACAGTATACGCAGACGACAAGAGCGCATGGTTTTACGGGCATTATCCGGATGGCAACGCTTCCGCCGAGACTACCGACACGATAGCAACGTCAACTTCATACCACCCATGTTTTTTTATTGGAGCAGTAGATAGCTCCGATTTGTTGAAGGACCAGTTCGGAAATTTCTTTATAGGCTACGGATCAGAAGATACACCCAATTCGACGCCTTCTGCTAACATACAGAACGCCGCAAATAGGTGGTGGGGTCTCCGATCCCCCTTTAACGTGGAGCCTGTAACAACCGACGAGTTCGAGCTTGCACCAGTCAATGTGGAGCCGTACAACATGAACTATTTCAGTTCATACCGGTTTATGACCCCGATGGTTATACGGTTTGATGGGGCGAACATGCCGTTCCCGGCTGGAATGACAAGCACCTACAGAACCTACGAGTTCGGAGCAGTGCCCGGAATAGTGCAGGTGGCCAACGATAATGCATCTGCGCCTTTCTGGAGGTATCTATCAACTGATTTTAGCAGCACATGGAATCTGGAAGAACATACGCTGAACGGTATAACTATGATGCCCATTGACCCCGCCACGAGCTTCGGAGCAAGCGGGATTACGACCGACCCCAGTTGGTGGACGTAATCCATGGCCAGCTTCACTTTCAAGACCCGGCTGGAAATAGATAAAACCTCCCGCTTGAACTGGCGCGACGTTCCAGTTGTGGTCCAGGACGAGACGCCGGACGAGGTTATCCAGCTTTCCGCATATATCCTGGGGGCAGTCACAAGTTTTAAATTCAACATACAGGTCGGAGACAGTCTGCGGATACCGAGGCTTTTGGTGCCTCAGTTTATGTCGTTTGTGGCCGCGAAATCGGACGACAGCAAGGCCTATATTGCGCTGCAGCTGGATCTATACAACGACGTGGAGATAAGCCTTGTCGCAGTAGACGAAACGGGGGCAAGCGGAGGCGCCGGAGGTTCAGCGCGAATTGCGGGAACGGTCCAGATAGACGATGAACCCAAGGCCCGGGACGTGATTGTCATAAGCGACGACAAGGGCAGCCGCGCAGTGCTGGCGGAATCGACAAGCCAGGCAGACGGAACCTTCGATATCACATACAGCGGCTGGACCGGGCCGGTAATAGCCATGGCCCTGGAGCATTACGGCGGAGCCTGGACCGCCAGCACGCTACTGAACGGCGGCACAACAGTCCACCCGACGACCCCGAACGGCTACGTTTACGCAGTCACCACCGCCGGAACCACTGGCGCGACAGAGCCCGCCTGGACAACCGACACCCAGGTTCAAAGCGGCAGCGTGACACTGGCGCCGAGGCGATACTTCCGGCCTGTCGCCAGCGGCCCCATGACGCCAGAATGACGAACGGCGCGGGAGTTGAGGCCCCGACCCTTGTGGTCGAATACACGGCACCGCTGCGGACGGCAGGGGCGGCAGGAACCGGCTGGATCGTGCCGATAACGGCAGCCGAAACCAAAGACGCAGAAACAGCGAGCCCATGGCAGGCCGCCAGCGCGGCCGACCTTTGCATTGCAGCCAGGTACGAAGACTCAGACCACAAAGACCGGGAGCCGGCCATTGCCTGGGGCGATGCAGACCCGCAGGCCACGCACAATGCGATTGCCTGGGCATTCCCGCCAGCCCTGGACCGGAAGCGCCGGATCGATTGGGGGACGGCGGTACCGAAGGACAACGGCGACTATGGCGTCGCCTGGATCATGAATCCGGCGTTCCGGGACAAGATGCCAGACCTGCCGTGGTATTCAACGAATCTTTACGGGGCGGTCTACGACGACGAAGCCGCGCGCCGGGCGCTACAGAACACTGACAGCGCCACCACCGTCACCCTGTTCGGAAGCGGCGAGCCCTTCGACGTTGAGGCGCCAACCGACGTGTTGCTACGGTTTGGCTACCAGGTGCCGGACAGGCCTAGCGTTCCGCACGACGTGACAACCCGAATCACCGCCAGGCAGGCGACAGAGCGAGACAACCGACGGCGCCTGCCCTGGGGCGACGGGGAATCGGTCTGGCGCAACTACAACCTGCCCTACCCGGTCGAAGACAACAACGTCCCTAACCCGAACGACCCGGCGGAACAACCCGAAATCAGAGTGGTATACCTGACCATGAACACACTTCAGATCATCGACGTTGAAACCAGCACCCCGTTGAAAATCCAGGACGTGCGGATTTCTCTGGATATCGACTCCCTGTCCTGGCAGTTCAGCGGGACTCTGCACGGCGCCGGATCGCTGGCGCTGGTTCGCCCAGACGGCGCCGGCATGAAGGACATCAGCGTGACGATCAACACGCACGCCTGGGTATTCACAATTGAGCGCTACACCAGTGACGAGCAATTCCCGACGCACAAGTTCCAGATTTCCGGCGTGAGCCGCACGCAGTACATGGCGGCGCCCTTCGCCCCCAGCCGGTCCTACACCAACGCGATCGCAACCACCGCAGCGCAGGCCGCCACAGCGGAGCTGCAAAATACTGGATTCACCCTATCGTGGCCCACCGGCGGAGCCCGAGACCTTCCAGACTGGCCGATACCCATCGGAGCCCTTTCGTTCCGGGACAAATCGCCCGCCCAGGTCGTCGCCCAGATCGTAAAGACCGCCGGCGGCGTTATGGTACCGACAGCGGACGCGGACGAGTGGAAGATCCAGCCCCGGTACCCGGTACCGCCCTGGGATTGGGCAGGGGCGGCGCCCGACGCGATAATCTACATCGGCATGGTCCGGAGCCGGTCGGCGCAATACGAACCGGCCCCGGCCTTCGACGGCTGCTATGTTTCCGGCGTTAACCAGGGCGTCGCCGTCGAGGTACAGCGCCAGGGGAGCGGCGGCCTGAACCCGATGCCGGACATTTACGAGGAACTGATTACCGACCCCCAGGCCGCAATCTACAGAGGCATAGCGGAGCTTTCCGCCACCGGGAACAAGGTTGTCGAGACGCTAAAGATCATCATCCCCGAGCTGGGCGCCGCCCCGGGAGTGATAAAGCCGGGGCAGATCGTCCAGGTACAGCACGACAACCCGGCAGAGGATTACAAAGCCCTATGCCTCTCGGTATCGCTGGCGGCGAAGAAGGCGGGCGGCGCCGAGGTATACCAATCCGTAACGCTGGAGCGCGACGCATGAGCACAAGAAATCCATGGCTGAAATTCAGACGGCTACTACAGGGAGAGGGGCGAACCGTGGTGACCGTAGACACCAACAACGGCGACGGGACGAGCAACGTATCAACCCGGCAGGGCGCCAGCATCAAAGTGAAGGGCGAGAGCGTAACGGCCGGGAACAAAGCAATGATCGAAGGGGGGGAGCTGCGCTACGAGGTGCCGAATCTGTCCACCTCGGTGGTTGAGGTTTGAGGTCTGCGACCTTATTTATCCAAAAGCACATCATGAACGGACCGTTCAGTCCATCTTGCGGTCTCATCTGGCAGGATCGCCAGGGCGGGAATGACCGACAAGCTCAGGCTACAGATCGAGTTTGAGTGATCCGATTTTCAGTCTAACAAGTTCCCAAAAAGCCGGATGCATCCCCCTGTCCCCGCGCTCCCACTGCTGCCACGCCCGGCGGCTGGTGTGCAGCATGGCCGCGCAGCGGTCCTGAGCACCGGTGATACCGATGCTATCGCTGGTCTGGATCTGTTCCCGCAGCGCCTTCACTTTCTCCGGCGGCGGGCTGGCCGTAGGGGCTTTCATGGCGCGGCCGATCAGTTGTACCAAGTCCAAAAATCTTGTATTCCGCCTTGACTCATCAGGTGGTGAGCCCGCTCTTCGTCCTCTGCGCTGTCCGCTTCAACGTAATAGGTGACTCCAGCGCTCTCGCCTTCCTCTTCCATCTTAAAGCCTTCAAAAGCCAAGGCGCCGCGAACATAGTCGATATAAGCTTCGCTGTACTCGTCAAAAACGCGATCGTTTTCTTTCCGCTCTGTTTCATTCGCTGCCGGAACGTCCAGTGCCGCTTGCTTAAGAGCAGACAGGTACAAAGTAACGGTAGTAGTCATGATATTTCTCCTTTCGGTCTCCGGTTCCGCCGGATCGGTGGGGGCTTGTTGCCTCCCATGTGTTTAAATATACGCGCATTGCGCGTACACGTCAACACCTTTTCAAAATTCTTATGTGGGCATTTTGCGCAGCTCAAACACATAGCTCTGGCTGTCGGCATCAATTTCGATTGCGATTGATGTAGGCCAATGAGGCCTAACCCAATCCACAAAAGCCTCTACCGCCTCTACCCGCGTCCGCAGAATGAAGTCGGTCCCTTCAAGCTCCGCCACCCGCGCCTGCAAACGCTCAACACTCTCAACGGCATCATGTGTAGAGTGCAGGGTGTTTGCCTTCGGCAGGCCTTTCGTAATATTAACGATAGCGCTCAGCATATCCCCTTGCCGGATCAGCAAGTCTTGCAGATGCTCGATTTCTTCGGTGAGCTCCGCAACCCGCTCTTCTAGTTCCAGAATAGTCTTTGTAACCCATGGGCCTTGGTCACTCATTGGTCTTGCTCCTGTTCCCATCCATCTTCTAACTTCCACGAAAACCAGTCGGTTAAGTTTTCTAGCCATTCTTCTTCTGTCAGTGCGGCTGGAAACTTATCATCATTTTTCGTATTTTTGTCTTTCCAAAACAAACTGAAAAGCTCAACTTCTCTGTGCACTGTCTTAAGAAATTTTGAAATTTCCATTTGATTTGGCGATTCCGGCACACTCACAGCCTGATTGTCTTTAGTGGGTGTGCCTTGCAGCTCCGCCAGAACACCGCCTATCCGACACAGTGACTCGTAATTCTGCTCTGTGTTAGCATCGGCCTGGATGATTTCGAACGCGTCTTGTAGGGCTCTGATGTAGTCGTCATCCTGAACAGCGCGGCCAACCGTCTGCCAGCACTGATCACAGGCATGCAGATGCCGCTCCTCGCCCATGGAGTAGTGCCACGGCATGTAATCCATGGTCTGGCCGCAGTTGTCGCAGTTGGGATCGTTTTCCTCCTGCTGGCGGACCGCTTGCCATGCATCCCATGCTGCCCCTGTATCTTTGTAAAAATAATCATTTAGGCCAGTTTTCAGTAACGCGTAACCAGATTCTTTGGCCCATTGCTCAAATTCTTCCCGCTCTATATCACTCATCACCCTCACTCCTCTTAAACTCAATGCACTCACACGTAATACGCGTCACATCATTGTCGTTCATCTTCTCTTCAAGCCAAGCCGCCGGGTAGCCTTTGCTATCTACTAGCCGCCACTCGACATCCTCATACTCGGGCGGATCACAGTCACCAGGACCAGCACCTGAGAACGTGTGCTGTCTCCATGGCCTAGCACCGCTGTAGCTAGTGATCACAACCCCGCAGGGTATGCCCGCCACGGTTGTTTCAACGTCTGCACACAGGCGCGGTTGATTATTCATTTTCCCCACCTCTTGGATTGGTCGATCATGTGTACACGCGATGGCATTTTGCCCCGGCGATCCATAATTGTTATTGTGATAAAAAGTACGGCAACTGAACCGCCAATTATTGCCAGGTCTGCCATAATGTTGTAGTCCATCAGTTCATAATCCCCGTGACGGCTGCGCGGTCAGCTTCAAAGTGTGGGCCGTACTGCTGGTTCGCCACGTCCACTGCATCGCGCTCCGTGACTGCCCTTGTATAGATAACAAACTGAACGGCGCTCTCTGGATCTGTGCTGAGCATTACAATCCTATAGTCTCGCATGTTGTGTGCTCCCTGTAATGCGTAACGCCCCGAAGGGCGGATCCGTGTAGAGCTGGGTTTCTAGATACGTGTGTTTTCATGTTTCACTTTCTCCTGATTGGCATGTTAATATATACGCCTCAGTAATTAATGTAAACAGGAAAAACCACATGCGCAAGAATATTTATGACCTACTGGCACTCGCTCATTACCTGCAAATTGAGCAGCGCTCCCTGCAAGACGCTGCCG